>Ga0209465_10000032_pt1 | contig 57848 bp, 45 predicted proteins | sample PanSoiPlot1MoBio_FD_188321 | JGI IMG/M metagenome (GOLD analysis project Ga0209465, IMG submission 188321) | Tropical forest soil microbial communities from Panama analyzed to predict greenhouse gas emissions - Panama Soil Plot 1 MoBio (SPAdes)... | ecosystem: Environmental > Terrestrial > Soil...
TTTTGCGATCGCGGCGGTCGGCGGGGTCGTGCTGGGCACTGCCATGGCGCGCAACGTGGTGGCGCGTTGGCTGTTCGACCCGATCATTTCGGTCGGCTTCCCGATGCCGAAGATCGCATTCCTGCCGGTGGTGATCTTGTGGCTCGGGCTCTATGACGTCTCCAAGATCACCATGGTGGTGCTGGACGCAATCTTCCCGGTCGTAACCGCCACCGTCGCCGGCATTGCCAGTGTCGAGAAGGAACTCCTGTGGTCGGCCCGCAACATGGGCGCCAGGGATCGCGAGATGCTGTGGCAGATTCTGCTGCCGGCCGCCCTACCGCAAATTCTCACCGGCCTGCAGGTCGCCCTGCCGATCGCCCTCATCGTGGTGGTAGTGACCGAGATGCAGATGGGCGGTTACGGCCTCGGCGGCGCCATGATGCAGGCCTCCCGCTTCGCCAACTCGCGCGGCGTGTTCGCCGGCATCGTCGAGATTGCTCTCATCGGCTACGCGCTCGTTGCCATGATGGCGGCGCTGCGGCGGCGACTACTGGTGTGGCACCAGGAAGGGCAGGCGGGGGCGGACGTCTGATCAGAAATTCCTACCACGCGTGACGCCTCAGTGTGGTATTATCTAGAAATGACAAAGGAACAGATTTACGCAGTGTTAGAGAACGTTCGCTCCTGGCCCCAAGAGGACCTGGAGGAGCTCGCAGAAGTCGCGCGCGAAATCGAAGCGCGACGCAAAGGCGTCTACGTCATGGACGATGAGGAGCGAGCGGCGGTTCGCGAAGGCCTGGGGCAGGCTCGGCGCGGCGAGTTCGTGTCCAATGAAGAGATGGATGCTTTCTGGAAAAAAATCGGCGTCTTATGAAGGTTCGGTATACCCCCCGAGCACGAAGGGATATTGGCGAGATTTATGCGTACCTAAATGAACGAAGTCCGAGCGGTGCTCTCAATGTTTCAGCGGCTGTTTATGCGGGAGTTCAGTTCATCGCGGAGCGACCTAAGTCGTCACAGCGAACAGAAGATCTAAATGTGCGTGTAAAGGTGGTCCGACGCTACCGGTACAAAATATTCTACAGGATCACCGAAGATATCGTTGAAATTCTCCACGTTCGACACGCCTCTCGCCGCCCCTGGAAAGTGGCGCAATGAGAACTCGTTATCCGCGCCTGTTGCTGGGCCACGCTGACCATTGGCGACGATAGCCCACAACCTCGCGGTCTTGTCAACCGGCCGCTTTCGCGGGACAAATGTCGCCAAGCATCATTTTCGCGCCACATTCGCATTCCGGGAGGAAATCATGCGTCTCGCAAGGACAGGGCTGACCGCCGCGCTTGCCGCGGCCATATGGGGCGCGGGATTGCTCGGCATAAGCGCGGCCCAGGCCGCCGAAGCGGTGAAAATCCGCCTGTCCTACGTGGTGCCGATCGCGAACTGGGCCTCCATGCTGGTGGAGAAGAAGGATCTCGCCAGGCACCTCGGCAAATCCTATCAGCTTGAGATTACCCGGTTCGCGGGGACGCCGCCGATGATCACGGCGCTGGCGGCCGGCGAGCTTGAGATCGCCGATCTCACCTACCCGACATTGCCGATCGCCATCCAGAACGCCGGCATGGACGATCTGCGGGTGATCGCCGACGAGTTCCAGGACGGCAATCCGGGCTACTACAGCAACGAATTCATGGTGCTGGCGGATGGGCCCATCAAGAAGGTCGAGGACCTCAAGGGCAAGGCAGTCGCCACTAACGCGAACGGGAGCGCGGTCGACATCGCTATGCGCGCCATGCTGCGCAAGCACGGACTCGAGGACAAACGCGACTACACCATTGTGGAGGCGCCGTTTCCGACCATGCGCGCCATGCTGGCCGAGAAGAAGGTCGATCTCGTGCCAGCGGTGCTGCCGTTTTCCCTGGACCCGGAATTGCGCAAGGTCGGACGGCCGCTGTTCGACACCAAGGACGCGGTCGGCATTTCGCAGTTCTCCGTCTGGGTGGTGCGCAAGAGCTTCATCGACAAGAACCGCGCCGCGCTCACGGATTTCATGGAGGACTCGCTGCGCATCGTGCGTTGGTATCTCGATCCTGCGAACCACAAGGAGGCGATGGATATCTGCGCGCGCATCACCAAGCAGCCGGCTGAACGGTTCGCCTGGGTCTTCACCAACAAGGATAACTATCGCGATCCGAACATGCTGCCGGACCTTGCCGCCCTGCAGCGCAATGTCGACCTCACCCGCGATCTCGGTTTCATCAGGGCGAGCTTCGACGTCAACAAGTTCACCGACCTCAGCATCGTGCGGGACGCCGCCCAGCGGCTGAAATGACAAGAGGCGGCGGATAGCGAATGAGTGACCACTTGCGGTCGCGATTGCGGGCAAAGTTTCCGCCGCTGTTTGCACAGCGTTGATGCGGATCATTCCACGGTCCGCTTTGTGGAGGAGCATCATGAGGCAAGGACAGATCGCTTTTCTGACCTTCGCATTTGCCATGATAGCGCACGCCGCCCTTACGCGCCCGGCCGGTGCTCAGGATGTCGCGGATTTTTACCGGGGCCGTAATGTCACGCTGGTGATCGGATTTTCCGTTGGCGGCGGATACGATCTTTATGGCCGTCTGTTGGCGCGGCATCTGGGCAAGCACATCCCGGGGCAGCCCAGCATCGTTTCCCAGAACCGCGAAGGGGCGGGCAGCGAGCGCGCTACGCTCTATCTCTACAATGCAGCGCCGAAGGACGGCTCCGTCATCGGCACCTTCTCGCGCAGCATGGCGGTAGCGCCGCTGCTCACCAACGCCCCGTTCGATGCCACCAAACTGTCCTGGCTCGGCAGCATATCTTCAGACGTCAGCGTCTGCATGATGTGGCATACGTCGCCGATCAAAACGTTCGACGACATGCTGGTGAAGCCGTTCACCGTGGCCGGCCTCGGCAAGGACGCCGATCCCGATATTTTTGCGATGGTCTTGCGCAATGTATTCGGCGCCAAGCTCAAGTTGGTCAGCGGCTATCCGGGCACCAATGACGGCACGCTCGCCATGGAGCGCGGCGAGGTGAACGGCATGTGCGGCATCTCCTGGAGCACTGCCAAGGCCCGCCATGCCGATTGGATGAAAACCAAGAAGGTCGAGTTGCCGGTGCAGTTCGGATTACGCAAGGAGGCCGATATTCCGGATGTTCCAGCCGTGATGGATCTCGTAAAAGGCGAAGAGCAAACCAGGATGGTCCGCCTCATTCTTGCCGGGCAGGCCATGGCGCGTCCTTATGCGGCTCCACCCGGCATTCCAGACGATCGCCGCCGGGCGCTGATCGCCGCCTTCGATGCCACGATGAAGGACCCGGAGTTCCTCGCCGATGCTGAGAAGTTGCAAGCCGATGTCAGCCCGGTATCGGCGGGTGAAATCGACAGACTGCTTGCCGATATCTATGCCACGCCCAAGGACATCGTCGCCAAGGCGGCCAAGGCGATTGCGAATTGAAATGATCGGGTTATGTAGGCGGCGTAGCGGTGTAGGGTGGGCAAAGGCGCATCGCCGCGTCGTCCAAGTTGCACAAGTTCTCATGCGACTTTGCCCACGCTGTCCGATCACTCGTTTGACCGCGTGGGCAAAGTCGCCCGAGACGAGTGCGCCACTTCATCAGCTGTGGCAAGCGACTTTGCCCACCCTACGTTCATCGCAATTCACGAAACCGGCTATGGAATGATCGGTTCACGCCTGCCGCGTCTGGAAGATCACCCGTTGCTCACCGGCCGTGGTCGCTTTGTCGACGACATTGCAATCTCGGAGCCGCTCCATGCGGCATTCGTTCGTAGCCCGCATCCGCACGCGCTGATCCGAGCCGTCCGCAGCGGCGCGGCACGGGCGCTGCCGGGGGTCTTCGCCGTCCTCACCCTGGACGATCTTGCGCCCGCAATGACGAAGCGTCGCATGGTGCGGACATCTAATTCCGGCACGCCGCTGGATCGCTGCTGGGCCTTTGCACTTGCGGATGGCGAGGTCTCCTATGTGGGAGAGCCGGTGGCGCTCGTGCTGGCGACCGACCGGTACGTAGCGGAGGACGCCGTCGCGCTGGTCGAGGTCGATTACGAGGTGCTGCCATCTGCCGGCGATTGTCGCAAAGCTGTGCTCCCAGACGCCCCCATAGTGCGGCGCGAGGTTTCGTCCAACGTGATTTCGTCGTACCGGGTCGGCTATGGCGACATCGAGGCTGCCTTCCGCGATGCCGCACATGTTTTTCGCGAAAGCTTCTGGCCTCATCGCGGCGGCGCGCACTCGATCGAGGGGCGCGGCATCGTGGCGGAAAGCCGCAAGTCCGACGGCGCTCTGATCGTTTATGCCTCGACCCAAAAGGCGCATGATCTCTTCAATACGCTCACATCGTTGCTGGGTCTTGACGAGAACCGCCTGCGTGTTGCAACGCCCGATGTGGGCGGCGGCTTCGGTCCAAAGCTGTGCGTCTATGCGGAGGATGTCGCAGTCGTCGCCTCGGCCAAGCTGGTCGGCCGTTCGGTGAAGTGGATCGAGGATCGGCGGGAGCATTTTCTTAGCGCCGTGCAGGAGCGCGACCAGCACTGGTCTGTGGAGATCGCGCTCGATGTCGCCGGCCGCATTCTCGGGTTACGTGGCCGGCTGCTTCATGACCTTGGCGCCTACGCGCTGCAGGATGTGAACCTGCCCTACAACTCGGCGTCCACCCTGACGGGACCCTATGCGGTTCCGGCGTTTGCCATGAAGGTCGCCGTCACGCTCACCAACAAGGTGCCGGTGTCTTCGGTGCGCGGCGCAGGCTATCCCCAGGCCTCCTTTGTGATGGAGCGGTTGATGGATATCGCGGCGGACGAACTCGGCCTCGACCGTGCCGAGCTGCGGCGCCGCAATCTGATCCCGGCCGCCAAGATGCCCTACACCAAGCCGCTCAAGACCCGGGCGGGCGCAACGATCGTGTATGACAGCGGCGATTATCCGGCCTGTCAGGCTGCGGTCCTTGCCGCCGTGGGATGGGACGCATTTCCGGCCCAACAGGAGGCGGCGCGCGCACAAGGCCGGCTAATTGGGATCGGGCTTGCCCACGCCATGAAAGGCACTGGGCGCGGTCCGTTCGAATCCGGCCTGGTGCGCATTGCACCCTCCGGGCGAATTTCCGTCTATACGGGCGCCGCCGCCATGGGACAGGGGCTCAAGACCGCGCTCGCACAGATCTGCGCAAGCGAACTCGGCGTAGCACCCGACGCCGTGCAGGTGATCTCCGGCGACACTGCGGCAGTGCCGGTAGGACTTGGCGGCTTCGCAAGCCGCCAGACCGTAACGGCTGGCTCTTCGGTGCTGGTGGCCGCCCGGGCAGTTGCCCGCAAAGCCAGAAAGCTTGCCAGCCATGTGCTGGAAGTCGCCGAAGACGATCTTGAGCTTGCGGACGGCCGGCTGCGCGTCGCCGGCGCGCCCCAGCTCGGTGTTCCGCTGGGCGAACTTGCTCGCATTCTCCAGGGCGCTCCCGGCTACGGATTCCCGCCCGGCATGGAGCCCGGATTGCAGGAAGCCTGCAATTTCCGCACCGACACCCTCGCCTACGCAAACGCGTGCCACGCGGCCGAAGTCGAGGTGGACGTCGAGACCGGCGAGGTCCGCATCCTGCGTTACGTGGCGTTGCAGGATTCCGGAACGCTGGTCAATCCGTTGATGGTCGATGGCCAGGCCCATGGCGGCATCGCTCACGGGGTCGGCAACGCGATTCTGGAGCGGATGGAATATGATGATGACGGCCAGCCGCTGACGACCAGTTTCGCCGAATATCTGTTGCCCACCGCGCCGACATTCCCGCTGTTCGAAACGCATTACAAACAAACACCATCGCCTCTCAATCCGCTCGGCGCCAAAGGAGCCGGCGAGGTCGGCACGATTCCGGCGGCGGCGGCAGTGATTTCCGCTATCGAGGATGCGCTGCGGCCTTACGGCGTGCGGATTACCCGATATCCGGTGACGCCGGCGCTGTTGCTGGAGCTGATCGAGCGGGGCCGGGACCGCGTGCGTCCCGCGCGCTCTTTTCTTCCTTGAGAGAAAGGCGGGCGGGACGCCCGCGGTCCCAATCACCCGCTCTTCATCCACGCTGCGATAACGTCGTAGTGTTCGCGGAAATAATGGCGAAACCAGATCGTGTAGCGTTCCGGCCGTCGCATCAGATCTTCCGCAAGTTCCGCGAGCGGCATCCATTTCCACTTCGACACTTCGGCCGGGTCCGGCGCGATCGGTCCCTCGTAGGTGCCACCGAACACATGGACGACCTCGTCCTCGATGTAGCCGTTGGAAACCGCGGCCCGGTACTGTGCGATGAACAGCGGTCTGACCTCGCAGTGAACACCCATTTCTTCGGCGAGCCGCCGACGCGCCGCCTCGCCAGCCGGCTCGCCGGGCCGCGGGTGACTGCAGCAGGCGTTGGTCCACAGCCCGCCGGAATGATATTTTGCCGGATTGCGGCGATGCAGAAGCATATCGCCCGTCCGGTTGCGCACCAGCACCGAGAGCGCCCGATGTTTCAGTCCGCGCAGATGCACCTCGATCTTCGATGCGACGCCTTGCGGAACGTCATTTGCATCGACGAGGAGGATCGGATCGCCATCGTCCGATTCGGTAGAAAACCCGTTCACTTTTCTAGCCCCACCATCCCAACCGGCTGCCATTTAAGCATGTCACCGCGACCATTGAACAGCCGATGATTTGCCTTGCATTGTCCCTGACGGCGGAGTTCGGTGTCTTCGCGGTCGGGCGGTTTCGCAAATCGATGCGGAGGGCACCATGGAAGTGAAATCGAAATCGCTGGCCCAGGAGCGGTTCGGAGCCTTTGCGGCGACCTATGCAACCAGTCGCCCCCATGCCAAGGGCGGCAGCCTCGCCCGGTTGGTTGAACTCGTGGGGCCGCAGCCGACGTGGACTGCGCTCGATATTGCCACTGGCGCCGGCCATATGGCGCTGGCGTTCGCGCCCGGCCTCGCCCATGTGGTGGCCTCGGATCTGACACCGCAAATGCTCGATGTGGCGCGACGGCTCGCACATGAACGCAACATCTCCAACATGTCGTTCGTCGACCTACGCGCCGAAGCCCTGCCGTTCGCGAATACCACCTTCGATCTGGTGACATGCCGGATTGCGCCGCACCACTTCGATGATGTGCGCCAGTTCGTGGCCGAATCTGCCCGTGTGCTGCGACCCGGCGGCGTGTTCGGCCTGGTCGAGAACATCTCACCGGACGCGAGCATGATGGAAGGAGACGTCGGTGCCTTCGCCGCGGCGGCCGATGAATACAACGCGTTCGAAAGGCTCCGCGACCCGAGCCACGTACGCTGCCTGACGCTGAGCGAATGGCGCGACCTGGTGGCCGGAGCCGGGCTTAAGGAACGTCACTTGGAATTGCTCGATAAGCCGATGGTCTTTGGTCCATGGGCCGATCAGCAGAACGTCGCGGACGACATCAAATACGAGTTGAGGTCCATGTTGCTCGACGGCTCGGCGGCGTTTCGGGCATTCGTGCGCCCGCGGGAGAATCACGGCGATTTGGATTTCATCCTCACCGAAGCGGTGATCATCGCCGTGAAATAGATTCCCTCCCCGTCTTCGGGGAGGGTGGCCGAGCGCAGCGAGGCCGGGTGGGGCTTCGGCCCCCGCCGTGTCACCCACCCGGCGCCTACGGCGCCGCCCTCCCCGAAGACGGGGAGGGATGGGTGCGTGCGCCCACGGCATCACGCACCGAGGAAAACCCGTCCTGTCGCAACAACGCCGCAAGCTCACGCTTGATCCGCCCGACCAGCTCGGGGCCGTGAAACACCAGCGCCGAATAAAGCTGGACCAGGGAGGCGCCGGCACGGATTTTTGCGTACGCATCAGCGCCGCTTGCGATGCCACCGCATCCGATGATGGGAATCCTGCCCTCCGTTCGCCGATACATTGCTGCAAGGCACGCGGTCGAGGGCGCGAACAGCGGCTTGCCCGATAGTCCCCCGGGTGCATTTCGGTTGGGGCTCTTCAACGTCGCCGGCCGCGCAACAGTGGTGTTGCCGATGATGAGACCGTCGACGCCGGTCGCGAGCGCGACCTCCGCGATGTCGCGCACCTCTGTCTCATCGAGATCAGGCCCGACCTTCACCAGGAGAGGTGGATGCCGGCCGACATTGCTGCACCGGAATTCCTGCACGCGCATGAGCAGTTCCTCGATCTGGGCGCGCGCCTGCAAGGCCCGCAATCCGGGCGTATTCGGCGAGGAAATGTTGACGACCAGATAATCTGCCAAGGCGCCAACGGCCTCGATCCCGGCGATGTAATCGGCCGCGCCGTCGGTGGTATCGCGATTCTTGCCCACATTGGCACCGACGATGCCCGGGCGGTTGCGGCGTCGGGCGAGATTGGCGACGAATGGCGCAATGCCGTGGCTGTTGAAGCCGAAGCGGTTGATGACCGCCTCATCCTCGACCAGACGATAGAGCCGTTGACCGGAATTGCCGAGCTGAGGTCGCGGCGTGACAGTGCCGACCTCGGCAAAGCCGAAGCCGAGCGCGAGCGCCGCATCGCAGACCTCCGCATGCTTGTCGAACCCAGCCGCGAGGCCGACCGGGTTGGGAAAGGAGAGATGCCAAACGCTGGTGGCGAGGATCGGGTCATCGGGCTGACGCCGCGTGGTGCGGGCGAAGCCGAGCTTGAGCGCCCGTATGGTTACCCCGTGCGCGCGTTCCGGATCGAGGAAGGTGAGCGCCGGTCGGGCCAGCTTGAAGAAAAGATCGGCCATGTTCAGGACTTGCCTCGTTCCGGTGACACGATTTGCTCCACCGCGGCCGCCATCGCGAACAGCGGGTGGTCGGCACCATGTTCCCCGACCAGCATCAGGCCGACCGGCGCGTCGCCTTTACGATGGCAGGGTATCGAGATCGCGCAGCGATCTAGCACATTGGTGATCATAGGGTTGCGCAGCACAAGCAGATTGACGGTGCGGAATTGCTCCTCGGCTTCGAGCGAGGCGAGCGACGGCGCGATGATCGGAACTGTCGGCATAATCAAGGCATCGAATTGGCAGGAGATCGCCGCGACCCGGCATATCAGGTCGGCGCGCGCCCGCATCAGCTCGATGTAGTGGGCGGCGTCCTGGTCCTTCCCGCGCATGATGCGGACCAGCACGCGCGGATCGTACAGCGCGCCTTTGGTCTGGATCAGCTTGCGATGCCATGCATAAGCTTCGGAAGCCGCAAAGCCGCCGTGCCGGTTAATAGTTGCGATGTCTTTGAGCTCGACGAACGGCATATCGACGATCTTCGCGCCTGCCTTGCTGAGCCGCGACAGCGCATCGCCGTAGGCGGCCGCAACAGTCGAGTCCATGCCGTCGAGCACCATCGTTTGCGGCGCCGCGAGCCGCAATCCGTCAAGCCGCCATGGCGTAAGCTCGTTCGGCTCTTCGCCAGCCATGATGGCATCGAGCGCCGCGCAGCAGGCGACTGTCGGCGCCAGCGGTCCCACTGAATCGAGGGTAAACGACAGCGGCATCACGCCGTCGGTCGGGATCCGCCTGGCGGTCGGCTTATAGCCGACGATCCCGCAGACCGCCGCCGGAATGCGGCATGAACCGCCCGTGTCAGTGCCGATTGCCCCGACCGCCATCCCGTCCGTGACCGACACGGCCGCGCCGGACGAGGAGCCGCCGGGCATCCGGCCGGTGGCGCGGTCGTAGGGATTGCGCGGGGTGTCGTAATGCGGATTGAGCCCGACGCCGGAGAACGCAAACTCCGTCATGTTGGTCCGGCCGATCGGGATGAAGCCGGCTGCGCGGAGGCGGGCGACCGCGGTGGCGTCACGCGTCGCCGCAGGCGCGTCGCGCAACGCCAGCGATCCGGCCGTGGTAACGTCGCCAGCGATGTCGAACAGGTCCTTGACGGATATCGGGATGCCGGCGAACGGCGCCGCGCCATGCCGCCGCAGCGTGTCGATGTAATCGGCGGTCGCCCGCGCCTGGTCGGCGTGAACCTTGAGGAAAACCCGTCGTCCTTCCCCGCCCGCGTCCTCAATGCAGGCCAGGCATGCTTCCACCAGGGACCGGCTCGACGTCCCGGTCGCCAGGTCGTGCGCCGCTTGCGCAAGCGTCCTCATAGACGGGGAATCTCCATCCTTGACGAAGTTGGGCCGGCCCGCGAGCAATACCGGTAACGGTGAGGGGATGGAATGCCGTCATGAGGTTTTTCTGTCGACAGTTGCGTCGTCCTTCCGCCTCTATAGAGTTGCTTGCACTCATGCCGGAACTGCCCGGCCGTCCCCATCTGGAGTTTGCGTGGCGCGCCAGACCCTGTCCTTGACGCTGCAAAGTGGCGGCACCTCGGTACGGGGCGAGGTCGGCATCGACGATGTGATCGTCGCCGGCTGGACGGGGCGCGACTCCGCGGCGGTGGAGAAGCACATCCGGGAGCTTGAGGCGCTCGGCGTCAAACGCCCGGCCATGACGCCGATCTTCTACCGCGTATCGGCGGCGCGGCTCACCACCGGGACTGAGATCGAGGCGGTGGGCCCGCATTCCGGCGGCGAAGTCGAGTTCGTGCTCCTGCGGCACGACGGGCGACTGTGGGTCGGCGCTGGCTCCGATCACACCGACCGCCAGGTCGAGACCTATGGGGTCACGGTGTCCAAGCAGATGTGCGACAAGCCGGTGGCCCCGGTATTCTGGGGGTTCGATGAGGTCGCGCCGCATTGGGACCAGCTCAAGCTGCGCGCCCATGTGATGGAGAGCGGTGAGCGCAAAATCTACCAGGAGGGGTCAGTTGTCGCGATGCTGGCACCGCTCGACCTGATCGGGCGTTGCCTCCACTCCCTCCCCCGCCCTGGAGGGACGGGCGGGACGCAGCTGCCGGAGAACACGCTGATGTTCTGTGGCACGCTCGCGGCGCGCGGTGGCGTGCGGCCTACTGAGCGGTTCGAATTCGAGATCGAGGACCCGGTTCTCAGGCGCTCGATCACCCATGCGTATTCGGTCCGCATCCTGCCGGTGCTGGGCTGACCGGCCACCTTGACGGAGAACTGCCATGCCGATGAATAAACCGCATCTCGAATTCCATCCGGTGGACATGACGGAAGGCTGGCACACGCCTGCGGGATATCCGGCCGGCATCAAGCAGAAGATTCTGGCGAGCGATCTCGACGAGGCCCGCAAGATGGGGAGCCGGTCCCGGCTGTTGCGATTCGACCCTGGCGTCTACACCACGGTCCCTTTCGTCCATGATCACTGGGAAGAGGTGTATCTGATGTCGGGCGACCTCATTGTCGGCAACGACGCGCAGGGCAAAGGCGGCGAGGCGTTTCACGCGCCTACTTATGCGTGCCGGCCGCCCGGTGTCTATCACGGGCCTTTCAAATCCGACACCGGATGCATGCTGTTCGAGATGCATTATTACGACGAGAGCCGGAGGTAATCCCTCCCCGTCTTCGGGGAGGGTGGCCGCGCGGAGCGCGGCCGGGTGGGGTCTTCGGCTCTGCCGCGTTGCCCCACCCGGCGCCTGCGGCGCCACCCTCCCCGAAGACGGGGAGGGATTTGAGGAGGCCAAGCCAATGCACGCGCCTGATAACAGAACGCCGGTGATGCGCCCCTATCTTCCAGCGACCGCGAATTTCGCCAGCGGAGAGGACTCGCCGCGCGCGTTCCTGGAGCGCTGTCTCGTGGCCCTTGAAGCGTGGGAGCCGACAATCGGCGCCTTCGTGACACTCAACCTCGCGGCGGCCCGCGCGGCAGCGGATGAATCGACCAGGCGCTGGCAGGACGGCAAGCCGCTGTCGGCCATCGACGGCATGCCGGTCGGCATCAAGGACATTATCGAAACCATCGATATGCCGACCCAGAACGGCTCGCCGCTGTTTGAAGGGTTTCGCAGCGAGCGCGATGGCGCAAGCGTCGCGGTGCTGCGCGAGGCGGGCGCCGTGATTGTCGGTAAGACCGTGACGACCGAATTCGCCGCGACCGAGCCGCGCGACACGCGCAATCCGTGGGATACGGCGCGCACGCCCGGCGGATCGAGCAGCGGTTCCGCAGCGGCGGTGGCGGTCGGTGCCATCAGCGTGGGGCTCGGAACGCAGGTCCTCGGTTCGATCCTGCGACCGGCGAGTTTCTGCGGCTGCTTCGGCTTCAAGCCGACGGTCGGCGCCATCAATCGCGGCGGCAGCTATGATGGCCTGTCGCAGAGCGTGCACGGCCCGCTTGCCGCGAGCCTGCCGGAGGCGTGGCAGGTCGCCTACGAGATCGCGCAACGCGCCGGCGGTGACCCGGGTTTTCCGGGGCTTTACGGCCCGGCGACACCGCCTGCTGCCATCAAGCCGCGCAAGCTTGCGGTCTTGGAGACCGACGGCTGGGCCGTTGCGGCACCGGCAGCCAAACAGGCGCTGGAGGCTGCGGTTGTAAAGCTCAAGGCCGCGGGGGTCACGATCGCTACCCGCCACGGCGATAAGCAGGTTGCCACTGCCGAAACCACGATCCAAGGCGCGCGCGAACTCTCCATGGCTATCAACGCCTGGGAGTCGCGTTGGCCCATCAACACCTACCGGGCGCGCGATGCCAACAAGCTCAGCAAGTCGATGCTCGATCGCGGCGTCCAGGCTGAGGGCATGACGCTCGACGACTATCGCCGCGACATCGCGGATCGCGACCAGCGGCGGGCGGCCTACCAGACGCTGGCGACGGAATTCGACGCCTGCATCACGCTGTCGGCCCCGGGCGCAGCGCCGGTGGGCCTCGGGTCGACGGGTAATCCGATATTCGTCGTGCCCGGCTCGATGCTCGGTATCCCGACGCTGTCGCTCCCGGTTCTCGATGACGGCGGGTTGCCGCTCGGGCTGCAGCTTCTCGGCTTTGCGCACCGCGATGCGGCGCTGTTCGCGACAGCGGCAAGTGTGCTGACGATCGTGAATGGCTGATCAAAGGGTGAAATTGTTCGATCCCATAGTGGTCGTGGCCGTGCAGAGGTAGCCATGAAACTCGCCGTTCCCGACATGATTTCGAACTCCTATTTCCCGGCGATCGCCGCCGCGGAGCTCGGATTTTTCAAGCAGGAAGGGCTCGACATCGAAGTCGAACTGCTGTTTCCGGTCGACAAGGCCTGTGCGGCGCTGCGCGACGGTGCAGTCGATTTCGTGGGCGGATCGGCGCATTCGGCGCTGGCGGCGTTTCCGGAATGGCAGGGCGTGAAGCTGATCTGTGCACAGGCCCAAGGCATGTATTGGTTTCTCGTCATGCACAGCGATCTCGGCGTGCAGCGCGGCGACATTGCGAGCGTCAAAGGCCGCAGCATCGGCGCCGCCCCGTGGGTCGAAATGGGATTGCGCCGCCTCCTCATGGCGGCTGGGATCGATCTCGCCCGGGACGGCGTCAAGATCGCGCCGGTGGCGGGCGCGCCGGCCACCGGCGTCAATTTCGGCGTTAGGGCCGCCAAGGCGCTGGAAGAGCGCAAGATCGATGGCTTCTGGGCCAACGGAATGGGCGCGGAAGTCGCAGTTCGGCGAGGCATCGGCACAGTCGTGCTCGATGTCCGGCGCGGCGACGGGCCGAAAGGTTGCTTCAACTACACCATGGCGTCGATCGCCACGACCGACAGGCTGATTGCACGCACCCCCGAAATTGCCGCTGCGGCCGTGCGCGCTATCGTCAAGACTCAAGCCGCGTTGAAACAGGATGTGTCGCTTGCAACCGAGATCGGTCGCAAGCTGTTTCCGCCGCAAGAAGCGGAGCTGATCGCCGAACTGATCCGCCGCGACCTGCCCTATTACGACGCGAAAATCACGCCGGAATTCGTCGCTGGCCTGAATGCCTTTGCGCGCGATATGGGCATTCTCAAGGGCGAGGTGCCGTACGAGCACGTGGTGGCGACGCAGTTTGCGGATTTGTGGCAACCTGGGTCGTAGGCGCCGGGATACGGCCGGCGCTCCCCGCTTGCGGGGAGAGGGTCGGGGTGCCTCTCCCACAAGCTCGGACTCGCGGCAAGGCTCCCTCACCCGGAATTTGGGCAAAGTGCGCAAATTCCGACCCCCGCAAGCGGGGAGAGGTTAAAGACCAAGGAGTACATGATGCTGCCCACCTGTCTGGTCGGTTCCTACCCGCAGCCTGAGTGGCTGATCGATCGGGCGCGACTGTCGAAGCAGGTGCCGCGCGTGCGGGCGCGGGATCTCTGGCTGATCGCACCCGACAAGCTCGAGGTCGCCCAGGACGACGCCACCTTGCTCGCCATCCGCGATCAGGAACGCGCGGGCCTCGACATCATCAGCGACGGCGAGCAGCGCCGCGAGAGCTACTCCAATCATTTTGCCACCGCCCTCGATGGCATCGATATCGACAACGCGGGTACCGCCATGAGCCGCACCGGCCGGCCGATCCAGGTGCCCCGCATCGTCGGCCCGATCAGGCGGCGACAGCCCGTCGAGGTGCGCGACGTCCAATTGCTGCGCGCCAATACGGACCGCCGGATCAAGGCGACGGTTCCGGGGCCCTTCACCATGAGCCGCCAGGCACAGGACGACTACTACGGCGACGAGGAAGCCATGGCGATGGACTTCGCCGACGCCGTCAATGCCGAAATCAAGGACCTGTTCGTCGCTGGCGCTAACGTGGTGCAGATCGATGAGCCCTGGATGCAGCAGTATCCCGACAAGGCTCGGGCCTTCGGCCTCAGGGCGCTCAACCGGGCGCTCGACGGCGTTTCCGGCACGGTTGCTGTGCATCTGTGCTTCGGTTATGCGGCGGTGGTTCACGACAAGCCGACCGGCTATTCTTTCCTTTCCGAGCTTGAGAATTCAAAAGCCCAGCAGATCTCGATCGAGGCGGCGCAGCCGCGGCTCGACCTCAAGGTCTTGAGAAACCTGCCCGGCAAGACCATTATTCTGGGCGTGATCGATCTCGCCGATTTGACGATTGAAACGCCGGAAATCGTGGCGGATCGTATCCGGGCGGCGCTCACGCATGTGGGGCCAGACCGCCTCGTGATCGCGCCTGACTGCGGAATGAAATATCTGCCCCGCGCGGTGGCGTACGGAAAGATGAAAGCCATGGTGGACGGCGCTCGTATCGTGCGGCAAGAAGTCTGCTGAGAAGCCTTAGGAGAACGCCCGATGCCCTATGTCACCGAACAGAATCTGACCGACGTTGTCATCGAACGCTGGAAAGCGATACCGGACCCGCGCTTGCGCCAGGTGATGCAGTCGTTCATCAAACACGTGCATGCGTTCGTGCGCGATGTTGAACCGACCGAGGCCGAGTGGGCGACCGCGATCGATTTTCTCACGCGGATCGGCCAGAAATGCGATGACAAACGGCAGGAATTCATCCTGTTCTCCGACGTCATGGGCGTCAGCATGCTGATCGATGCGCTCAATCACCGCCTGGAGAGCGGGGCGACGCCCACCACCGTTGAAGGCCCCTTCCACGTGCCTCATGCGCCAGCCTTCCCGGACGGCGGCAATATGGCGGCGGGATGCCCCGGCATTCCATGCTTCGTCACCGGGACCGTGAAAGGCCTCGACGGCACACCGGTTGCCCATGCCAAGCTCGACCTGTGGCAGACCGACGGCGAGGGGCTTTACGAGGCCCAGCGCGACGTTGCCGAGCCGTGGATGCGCGGCGTCTTTCACACCGAGGCCGACGGATCATATACGATCCGCACCGTCGCGCCGATCGGCTACTCGATCCCGATGGACGGACCGATCGGCGAACTCGTCAGACAAACCAATGTCTCCGAGATGCGTCCGGCCCACATTCACTTCTGCATCGAGGCGCCCGGCTATCACCGCGTCGTCACCCACCTGTTCCAGCGCGGCTGCCCTTATCTGGAAACGGACGCGGTTTACGGCGTGAAGGCGCCCCTGATCGTCGATTTCGTCGAAAACCCGCCGGGCGCTGCACCGAATGGCGAAAAGGTTGAGACGAAGTTCTACACCATCCGGTACGATTTCGTGCTGCAACCGGTGGCAGGGGCAGAACGCGTGGCTGCCGAATAGTCCATCGCCGGGTTTGTCCCGGCGATCTTGATCAGCAGGGCGCAGTGCCCCCATTTATCGGGATGGCCGGGACAAGCCCGGCAACGCCCAAGGGAATACCGAAATCAACGGGCGCCAATGAGCGCTTGAGGACGCTGACCGCGCAAAGTCAAAAGCCCCGGATCTCAATCCGGGGCTTTACGGCTCTGCTACGTTCTAGATTGCGATCAGTGCGGAACGGGGAACAGGTAAGCGATGCCCGCGGTCGCGATCTGAGATTTCACCCTGACATCGGCAAAGACCTCGGCGATGCCACCCCCCACGAAGAAGTTTGGCTTCCATGTACCAAAGTCGGCAAAGCGATATTCGCCGCGAAGCAACCAGTTTTGAGCCAGCTTCCACTCCAGACCGCCGCCGACCGTCCAACCGGCCAGCCAAGTCGAATCGGTCTGGAATTGGCTGAAATTGCACACGGGGCTCGTGGCTCCATTGCAGGACAAAGTTGCCTCGACCCTCTGAGCCGCAGCACCGCCGGTAGCATAGAGCAGAATATCCGGGGTCACCAGGAAGCCCGCACGCACGCGCAGACTGAAGTCGTCTCCGTTTTTGACCGTGGTGAAGTCATTCGCAGGAGTGCTTGGGGTGAGAAGGGGGCTGCAGGCAGCCGTGCTGCAGCCCAGGATACCCTGGACGGTGCTCGACTGATTGTAAAACCCATAGTCGCCTTCTATGCCAAACACCCAGTTGCTATAGGCCTGGAACATGGCGCCCGCATAGACGCCCGGTCGGAAGCCGGATGTCGTGAAGGAGTGCGACCGAGTTGCATCGGGTGCTCCCGGGAACACCAGGGCATTCAAAGCGTTGCCACATAGGGCCGCAGCCGCTCCGATACCTCCTCCTTGTACGCAAGTCGTATCCCAGTCGTCGGTTACCCACTTGCCCCCGAATTCACCGCCGATGTACCAGCCATTCCAAGTAGAAACGGCTGGAACTGCCGCCGGCGCCTTCAACGGGATGTCAGCTGCAAACACTGGACTGGCGATAGTCATCCCGGCCAAAGCGGCCAGTAAAACTCGGCTCTTTCTCATCACATCCCCCCGTGAACGCGTAGGCATCACTTACCCGGTCAGCGCGTTCGGTGATACTTAACATACAGTGCCAAGAATAGATGTGACAATTTCGCCACGGTCCAACAAAATCAAGCGGTCTGACGTCCGCAATGTTAGGCGGCAAGCTCAGGTTTCCTGCGTTATTTCCGAAATCAAATTTGCTGATAATCCAGAGTCTTGCCGGCCTCAATTGTCGAACCTCCGCGTGCTCACGGCGTCGCAACCCCGTATTCAAATTACTGCCTGTGTGTGCAGGAGATCGAGCAGTTCGTGCACTATTTAGCGTGTGATGGAATCAAGCGGCGGCGATGCGCTATCGGTACAAAAAGGGGCCAATTACCCCGGTAATGCTGCGGACTTACCGGATTCCCGCTTGCATGGAAATGACCCGAAAACAACTGGCAGGCCGGCTTGATTCGCCGAAACCCGCTCCAATCGAAACCATTCGTTAAACTTATAATAAATATCCTTACACAATTGCCACCATCGCAGTGCTCTGATACGCTGAGCAGTCTGAAGAATATGCACGAGTGCCTCGGGGGACGGCAAAGTGCGATCTTTGGAAAACACTGCACACCGTAGTGTTGCTCTGGGGCATTCGTCCCGGCCCGGGGGTCACCGTGGAATTGACCAAGCCAAAATTACGAGAACGATACGGAGGAGACAACGATGAACGTTGGGTCTGGAACAACAATTTCTCGACGGGCCGGCCTTGCCGTCTATCTCGCGGGTGCGCTCGCTTTGGGAGCTGTCGTCGTGGGGGGCACGATGGCGGCCCATGCCACCGAAACCCTGAAGCTGAAGAAGGTGGTTTCTATACCGGGTAGCAAAATTACCAGCTTCGACATCAGCTTCGTCGATTCTGTGACCGGTTTTTATGTGTTGGGCGACCGCACCAACAAAGGGGTCGACGTTATCGACACAGCGACCAACACCCTCCAGTTCATAGCCGGGCAAGGCGCCTTTAGGGGCGTCCAAGCCAGTAACGACATATCGGGCCCTGACGGCGTCATGATCGTCAACAGAAGGGAGATTTGGGCCGGAGACGGCGACAGCACGCTCAAGTTCTTGTCCCTCTTCAACGGTGCGGTCTTGGGCGCCGTCTCGACCGGCGGGAAGTTCAGAGTGGACGAGATGTGCTTCGATCCGGTCCATAATATCGGATTTGTGGCGAACAACGCGGACGACCCTCCGTTCATCACTGCCGTCAGTGCCAGGACGCATTCGATCCTGGGCAAGATCGTGTTTGACGGCACAAACGGCACCCCGCACGCCACTAACGGAATAGAGCAGTGCGCCTTTAATCCGCGCGACGGCATGATCTATGTAACGGTGCCGGACATCGACCGGCCGGCAGACAACCATGAGCCTAACTCGGTGCCTGGCGGCGTGTCTCGGATCGACCCGTTGACCCGTACGGTCACGGCGACCTTCGTCATCCCGCTCGAGTTCTGCAGCGGACCGCAAGGACTGGCCATCGGTCCTCTCGTGGGTAGTTTGAGCGGTTTTAGCAATTACGGTGAAATGCTGACGGGCTGTAACGGCGCGGTCTCAAACGCGGCAGCAAACCGTCCGACGGCCCTCATCGACGACGGTAGCGTCAGCGGCGTCTTCGGCAATCCCATAGGGCTGAATTTCCAAGCGGGCAACGACGAGATCTGGTTCAACTCCGGCGACAACCACTACTATCTGGCCCGTTCCGGCAATAACTCGTTCGTCAACCCCAACCCCAACCCCATCCCGTTAGGCTGCCCGGCAACTCCCGGCGCAATCAACTACGGAGCGAACATTTATGTCAGCGCGGATACGCTAGGCATGGCATTCGGCAACAGTCCCGACAATGCTCTTGCCGGGCCCCAGGTCGTCGGCATGATCAATGCTCTCACCCTCGAGAACGACCCCGATACCATCACCGGCTTAGCCAACTGCCCGGCAGGCAGCCCGGGTCCGGGCAGGGTAGGGATAACCACCGCCGCCAACGCCAACCCGCATGGCGCCAACCATTCGGTCGCGGCCGACTCGGCGCACAATCAAGTCTACGTGCCGATCGCGAGCACCGCGGTCGCCACCGGAATGACTGGGATTTGTGGTACCGCCGGATTCGGAGGCTCCGACGTCAACGGCTGCATCGCGGTGTTCTCGATCGTCGGTACGGATCCCTAGGGCGGATATCACTTTGAGTCACACAACGGCGGGGTCGCCGGGCTCGTCCCGGCGATCGAACCTAAGGCACAGAGCCACAATATTCGGGCGGCCGGGACAAGCCCTGCCACGATCGACTAGCGGTTCCCGGTGCTTGACCCCGAATTCGCTCTGACTGCGAGCGCACTCGCGGCACCGATAGGCGCTAAAGGGCGGCTTCACCTGAGGGACGAAGCCGCTCTTTTTTTGCGCCTCGAAATGTTTGATTGTATTGCGCCGGGCAGACAGGTCGAGGGTACAAAAGCTGTTCTTTACCTCTCCCCGCTTGCGGGGAGAGGTCGGAATTTGCGCAGTCTTCGCGCAAATTCCGGGTGAGGGGGCCTCTCCGCAGGCTCAGACTCGCGGAAGGGGCCCCTCACCCCAACCCTCTCCCCGCAAGCGGGGAGAGGGAGCAGAAAGCCTACTGCAGGGCCGTCAAAATCTGCTCGCGGATCAGCGACAGCTCGATTTCGCGAAACTGAAAGCGAGCGCGCCGGAAGAAGGTTTCGAGTTCAGCGCGCGTGCGAGCCGACATATCGGAATGGGGCGAATCTTCGTCGCCTAAATCGAGGAACGAAAAGGTCTCGCGTTCAACGATCGCTCTCGCGGCAGGGCCCAGCACTGCAATTTCAAGTGAAACCACCAGCGTGCTGGCATGCGGGAAGGCGGCGCCATAGGGTACGCCTTTGGCGACCGTGAGATTGCGTACCGGCAGCAGCGAGGTTCCGGGGAAACGGCGGCGCAGCAGGCCATAGGCCTTCACGGCGACAGGGCTTGGATCGATCAAGAACAGGATCAGCGGCTCGATCGAGCGGCGCCGTGCTTCTTCGAACAATCCGATCTTATCCACGATCGTGAAGAAGTTCGCGAATTCCCGATGGCTCAAATCGATGACCTTCGGAACGTGGCCGGTCTCGATCAGGCCGTCAAAGAACCGCACCTGACCACGCGTGTCGCGAATGTTCGGGATGGTGACATGACGCGTCAGGAAGTCCGCCAGTCCCGGCCCTTCATCGGCGAGATCGAAAGCCGCAACTGGGCGTGCGTCCGCCAGATAGTGCTGAGTAAGCAGTCGCGCCAACATGGTCTTGCCGACCTGACGGTTAGGCGAACACACAACGTAAATGGGCGCAGGCCCGCCCCGGTGCGACGGCTCAGGACGTGGGGATGCGAGGTAGCTGCCGACGCTTGGGGCACTCATGCGCGGCCCCATCGGGATCCGTATGGCGATGCGGCATCAGGAATTCGCGCGCTGCGGCGACAACTCTGTAATCTTGCCCGAACCACGCAACTTACCGGCCGGGTCCTTCGCGTCCACAATGTCGACGAGCCGCACGCGATCGTATTCCGCAAACACATTGTTGAGCCAATGGCGCACGTACCCTCTGAGCACGAAGGAGTTTCCAGCCGGCTCACCATTGGCCTTCTTGTCGGCAATGAAAGTGGCGAATGGCACGGCGGAAAGCTCAACCTGCTCGCAAGCCATTTCGCTGAGCTTGGGGACGACGACTTCGACCGCATGAGGAATTTTGTTGAAATAGGAATTGTAGGTCCTCTCGTCCCAGTCGAAGAAAGTCGTATTGTTGATGAAATTCTTGACCAGGAAGTAGCGGGCATCAAGGAGGAATTTCGACGTTTCTGCGATCTCATCAAGCGAAGCGATCGAGGGGCCGAGGATGTGAAAGACCGCGAAGGTGAGCTCATCGCGCTTTGTCATCTCGATGAAGCCGATATCGCGCAATGCTTGCAATGTGGGCGTCATCAGTCCCGCGCGAATGTCGATCAAAGTGACCTGAGCGTTCGAAGATTCGACCGTATCGAAAATCTTCATCTGGTCCGGCACCGACGTGACGTCGACGACATCCGTGATGCTCGGATGGAAGCGTTTGAGTGTGCCCTTAGGGCATTCCGTGTCGAAGGCACGGGTAGGGATTTTTCGCGATGCGAAATAGTCCAGCAGTGTGCGCGACACCGTCGTTTTTCCGACCCCGCCTTTGTCGGCGCCAACCAAAATTACCGCGGGTTTTGCCATTTTTACGTCCCCCATGACGAATGTCGCTTTTGCGCTACATCTGCTGCCGACGGGAGCAAAGTCATGACGAAATAAAAACAAATATGTGAATTATTGTGTCTTCAATTGGCAGCACCGCGGGCGCGATCAATGATCGCTACGGAATCTTGCACGGTATCGCCATGCCAGCTTACGTGGCAATCTGGCCTAACCAGCGCAAAAAGGCCCGCCGGCGGCACGCAGCGGACGACCTTCAGTGGCACATTGCGGTGCGCCGCCGCCGCAAAGGCTTGCGTGCCGGTCCAATCGCCGTCCGGCCCCTGGAAGTCGAACAGCGTAAAGCCGCGCCCGCACTCGTCAAAGGCAGGACGTCCCGGCGAGATTTCGAAATGCGGCGCGCGTCCGCCCGGCCGATCCGAGGGTGCATAGACGTCCCACAAATCGGGTGGGCTCTGCGTGCCGTCCCCGGAAATCAGCGGCGAGCCCTCGTAGCGCTCGCCCAGCTGAATGCCGACCGTCAGGTATTGCGGTCGGTCGTCCGCCATAATGCGCAGCCCGAATTCTTTTCGCGCCGCAGCAGCGGACTCGGTGTCATCCTCCGCGTTGGCGGGTGGCGTCCATCGATCCATTACGCGGGTGCATTGCACGCCAAGCTTCGTATTGCGCTCTGCGATCGGGCGACGTTCGATTTCGTAGCTCGCGAGGAGATGCGGCCCCGCCCAGCCGTGGTGGACAGCCTCAATCTTCCAGCAGAGATTCATGACATCGCCGATGCCGGTGTTCATGCCGAGGCCCCCAAGCGGTGTAAACAGATGGGCTGAATCGCCGGCAAGAAACACCGGGCCGGACTGGTAATGCTCGGCCACCAGCGCAAGACCTGCCGTCCATGGGCCACCGGAAATCAACTCGAACGGAATGTCGGCGCCGAATATCGCGCGCAATGTTGCCGCGACATCAACTTTGCGCCGGTCGACGCCCTTTGGAACCTGGTAATGCACGACCCAGGTCTCGCGGCCATCCTGCGCATACATCATGGCGCGCATCTCGGCGTTGATGATCCACGTCATGTGTGTCGGCGGCCGCTTGCTTGCCGCGATCAGCGTTGGCGCACGGATGTACCAGGAGAGCATGGTGCCGCTCATAAAGGCGCGTACCTCGCTGCCGTCCTCGCCGAGCATCTTGATACCTAGGGCACGGCGCACTGTGCTGGCCGCGCCGTCGATTCCCACAAGATACCGTGCCATGATCTCGTGCTGCTCGCCGGCGGTGCTCAAAATCGAGGCTCGTACTCCGCCGTCCTCAACGCGAAACGATTCCAGCCGCCAGCCAAAATGGATGTTGCCCCCGTTCATGCGCTCGGCGCAGCCTCGCAGGATTTTCTCCAGCGCTATCTGAGAGATGTTGCAGGGGAGTTCCGGCGTCGGCCAGTCGGACCAGGGCCGGCTCATACGGCCGAATTCGTATCCGCAAAACCGCGTCACATAGGCGCTCGCCCGCGACAGTTCGGACGGCAGTTGTCCGGCCCTGATTTCGCGGGCAATTCCGAGTCGCCGGAAATGCTCCATCGAGCGCGCATTGGTGTTGTTGCATTTGGGATGATGGGTCGTTTCAGGTCTGTCATTCACGAGCATCGTTGGCACGCTGCGCCATGAAAGCTCGATCGCGGCCGCGAGCCCGACGGGGCCGCCCCCGACGATCAAAACGAATGTTTCGGATTGCATTGAGTTCAGCGTTCTTGAATTTCGAATCTTGCGGCGTCATTCCGGCAAGCCGCGAAGCGGCGAACCCGGAATCTATACCCTCGGTTTCTTGGTTACGGGTTCCGGGCTCGCCACCTTCGGTGGCGCCGCAGAATGACCATACTGCGCACATGACCCGTTTCATAGAATCGGTCGAGCGAACAATTCCTGGGTTTTCCGGCGTTGCTTTCCATGGCTCAATTCAGGTCGCGTATGCGCAGTACGCAATGGCACCGCCCCGGCTCGACGCTATGATATACTGACCTTACGCGAGGCGGCACAGATCGTGATCGGAGCCCCATGAGCAATATCAATCCCAATCCTTTCACCACCCGGCCGGAAATCGACGGCACCTTCGGGGTGGTGACCTCGACGCATTGGATTGCGACCGCGGTCGGGATGGCGACATTGGAAAGAGGCGGCAACGCCTTCGATGCCGCATGCGTGACAGCATTCACGCTCCAGGTCGTCGAGCCGCACCTCAATGGGCCGGGCGGCGACGTGCCGGTGATCCTGTTCGATGTGCGCAAGGGGCGTCCGGAGGTGATTTGCGGGCAGGGTCCGGCACCAGCCGCGGCCACGATCGCCCACTACCGCAGTCTCGGTCTCGACATCATGCCTGGTACCGGCCTGTTGGCCGCCTGCGTGCCGGGCATGTTCGATACCTGGATGACGCTGCTGCGCGACTACGGCACCATGCGGCTTGCCGACGTGCTCGCACCGGCAATTTTCTACGCCCGCGAGGGTCATCCGCTGGTGGAGCGCGCCAATGCCACCATCGCAACTGTCGAAAAGCTGTTCCGCGAGCATTGGCCAACATCGGCCGCCGTCTATCTGCGCGACGGTAAGGTGCCCGCCACCGGCACGCTGTTCACCAACCCGGTGATCGCCGACACTTACGCGCGGGTGCTGCGCCAAGCGAGCGGCCCCGGCAGTCGCGAGCAGGAGATCGAGCGCGCCCGCAAGGTGTGGTCGCAGGGGTTTGTGGCCGAGGCTATCGATCATTTCTGCCGCACCCAGGAGATCATGGACACCAGCGGGCGGCGCCATCGCGGCGTGCTGACCGGACAGGACATGGCGCGATGGCAGGCCACCATCGAGCCGCCGCTCACGTATCAATACGGACGCTATACGGTGTGCAAACCCGGCCCGTGGGCGCAAGGGCCCGTGATGCTGCAACAGCTTGCGTTGCTCAAGGGCTTTCATCTCGACGGACTCGATATCACGAGCCCGGAATTCATCCACACCGTGGTGGAAGCATCGAAACTCGCCTTCGCGGATCGCGAGAAGTTCTACGGTGATCCAAAGTTCGAGCGGGTACCGATCGAGACATTGCTCTCCGACGCCTACAACGAGGTGCGGCGAAAGCTCATCCACCACACGGCGTCGCTTGAGCTGCGGCCGGGTTCGGTCGAAGGCTTCGGGGCGATCGTCAAGCTGAGGCGCGCCGAGGGGGCGCGCGAAGCCGTGGGGAGCATGGGCGCCGGCGAGCCGACCGTCGGCCGATTGGGCGAAATGCGCGGCGACACCGTGCATTTCGACATCGTCGATCGCGCCGGCAATATGATTTCGGCAACGCCGTCCGGCGGATGGTTGCAGTCCTCGCCCGTGATACCCGAGCTCGGATTCGGCCTTGGCACCCGCGGCCAGATGTTCTGGTTGGAGGAGAACCACCCGGCTTCGCTCAAGCCTGGCAAGCGGCCACGCACGACGCTGTCGCCCACGCTGGCGCTCCGCGACGGCGAACCCTACCTCGCCTGGGGCTCGCCGGGCGGCGATCAGCAGGATCAATGGACGACCCAATTTTTCCTGCGCCACGTCCATGGGAAACTCAATCTGCAGGAGGCGATCGATGCTCCGGCCTGGCACTCGGAGCACTTCCCGATCTCGTTCTGGCCTCGCACCGCGCGCCCCGGCGTGCTGGTCGTCGAGAGCCGCGTCCCGGCAGAGTCCCGCAGGGAACTGGAGAAGCGCGGCCACGTGGTGGAGATCGGCCCGGCGTGGTCGGAAGGTCGCCTCACCGCAGCGTCCCGCGATGGTCGCCGCCGCAAGGCCGCCGCTAATCCGCGCGGCATGCAGGGTTATGCGGCAGGGCGGTGAAGACAGGTGTAGGATGGGTCGAGCAAGAGCGAAACCCATCCGGGATATTTCCGTGCGGCCTGGCCGCTGATGGGTTTCGCTGCGCTCAACCCATCCTACCGGAGTTGTGAGCCTATGACCGGGATTTCTGTCAGCTTCGCCACTGCCGTCACGCTTTGCACGGCTGCCGTAACAGGCGCAGTTGCCGCCGACTATCCCACCCGCCCCGTCAACCTCATTGTCGCCTTCACGCCGGGCGGACCGAGCGATGTCCTCGCCCGCATCGTTGGGCGGCAACTGGAGAAAATTCTCGGGCAGCCCTTCATAATTGACAACCGGCCGGGCGGCGCCGGCAACATCGCAGCCGAGACGGCCACGCATGCGGCTCCCGATGGCTACACGCTGCTGGTCGGCAACAACGGGCTCCTTGCGACCAACCAAAGCCTGTTCAAAAAGCTCAACTACGACGGCGAGAAGGATTTCGCGCCCATCAGCTTGATCGGGTCGCAGCCGAACATCCTGGTGGTCAATCCCAGGCTCGGCGTCAACAGCATGGCCGAGCTGATCTCCTATGCAAAAGCCAATCCCGGCAAGCTGAACTATGCGAATTCGGGCTTCGGCGCCGCGGCGCATCTGTCGGCGGAGCTGTTCAAGTCGGAGGCCAAGGTCGACATCGTATCGGTATCCTACAAGGGCGCGGCGCCTGCCCTGCAGGACCTGATCGCCGGACATGTGCAGCTGATGTTTGCGACCTCCGCCTCGGTGGTCGGTTTTGTCAAGGCCGGTACCTTGCGGCCGCTCGCCGTGACGACGCTCAAGCGCTTCTCGCTGATGCCTGAGCTACCGACGGTCGCGGAACTCGGCCTGCCGGGCTTCGACGCCACCACCTGGCACGGGCTGGTGGCGCCCATCGGCACGCCGCGCGATGTCATCGCCACACTTAGTCGCGCCACCGTGCAGGCCCTGAAGGACCCAGACACGCTGCGCCAGCTCCACGATCTCGGGGTCGAGGTCAGCTCCAGCACGCCGGAGGAGTTCGCCGCGCACATCAAGCGTGAAATCCCCAAATGGGCCGCCGTGGTGAAGGCCTCGGGGGCGCAGGTGGAATGAGGGTCGGGGCGCGTGAATTGACAATGCCCGTCGATGACCAAGCCCGCGCGAATTGCAGCCACACCCGGCGTTCGAAAGCTGATGCAAATCCAAGGCAATAGCCTATGATGCGGCACGCCGCGCTGCAGCGGCTCTCACAGGGAGGTGTCTAGCCATGTCCAGGATTGGGTTACGTATTGCGGGCCTTTCGGTTGCCTCGGCGCTCGCCTGTGGCGTCGCCACTTCGGCCAACGCTCAGCTTCTGACCCACAAAGACTTATCGCTTGCCATGGCGACGACGATCGCACGGGCGACCATCGATGCCTGCAAAGCGCAGGGATATAACGTGTCAGTGCATGTGCTGGGCCGCGAGGGTCAGGTGCTGCTCGCTGTGCGTAACGAAAACGCCGGCCTTGCCACCTTCGAAAATTCCATGAAGAAGGCCTATACGGCGCGCACCTTCTCGAGATCATCCGGCGAATTCGCCGCGGGCGTCAAGGGCAACCCGAATGCCGGTGCGCTGTTTCTGACCAACATCACCCCGGCGCAGGGCGCGCTGCCGATCAAGATCGGCAACGAGACGATCGGCGCGGTTGGGGTGTCCGGCGCGCCCGGCGGCGAAAAGGACGAGGCATGCGCCAAGGCCGGCATCGACAAGGTGTCCGCCGACCTGAAGTAATCCGCGTTCCAACGACCAATCCGGTGCAACCGAAACGATTTTCGATAGCCCGCAACGAGCGCGGCCGTCATCAGGGAGAAGCACTATGTCCAAGACTGCATTACGTGTTGCCGGACTCTCGTTCGCCGCGTCCTTCGCCTGCGGCATTGCCGGTTCGGCGGATGCCCAGCTGGTCGCCCGCAAGGACATTTCGTCGGCCATGGCGCTGACGATGGCCGAGACCGCCATCGCGACATGCAAGACCAACGGCTACAACGTGTCGGCCAACGTGGTCGGACGCAATGGCGAGGTCATAGTCGCCATGCGCGGCGACAACACCGGCCCCCATACGCTCGAAAACTCCATGAAGAAGGCCTATACGGCGAGGGCGCAGCGTCGGTCGTCCGGCGACTTCGGCGACGCCATCAAGGACAATTTCACGGCCGGCGCGCTGCACCTCACCAATATAGTGACGGCGCGCGGTGCGCTGCCGATCAAGGTCGGCGAGGACACCATCGGCGCTATCGGGGTTTCCGGCGCGCCCGGCGGCGAAAAGGACGAAGCCTGCGCCAAGGCCGGCATCGACAAGGTGGCCGACGAGCTGAAATAAGCCGCGCCTGTGGGACGAGCATGACGGCGCAGCATGTGACTGCGCCGTCCTTTGCCCAGCACGACATCTTGCCTGAATGATTTGCCGTGGAGAAAAGCCGATGATTTCTTAACGGTCGTAGCCCGGGTTGAGCGCAAGCGAAACCCGGGGCGGCCTTGCCGCGCGGACAGCCTGATCCCCGGATTTCGCTTGCGCTCAATCCAGGCTACGGCGGCTCGAACGATTTGCCGCAGAGGGACAGCCCATGATTCTCGAAATTGCCCAGATCGACGTGAAACCCGGCATGGAGGCGGAATTCGAGGCCGGCGTGGCAAAGGCGGTACCGGTGTTCCGCCGCGCCAAGGGCTGCCGCGGCCTCGCTTTGCAGCGCTCGATCGAGAAGGCGACCCGCTATCGGCTGTTTGTCCAATGGGAGACGGTAGAGAACCACACCGTCGATTTTCGCGGCTCGCCGGATTTCGCCGAATGGCGCAAGCTGGTGGGCCAATGCTTCGCGGCGCCGCCGGAGGTCGAGCACGTGCAGGAGGTGGTGAAGGGGTTTTGATGGGCTCGCGTGTGCACCGATTTTTGCATGCGCGCACGGTGACTTAAGCTGCCCTTTCCTCGCCGCCTTCCGCGGCCCATATTGCCGGGATGGCGAATCCTCCCGATCGGCGCAACAAGCCCCCCAAGAAGCCCAAGGACCCGGCGCGGCCGACCCGCGCCAAGGCGGCGCGCGAAGCGTTGCCGCAGATCGCGCCCGCGTTGGCGGATCTGCTCAACCCCGCCATCAATCGCGGTGAAGCCGGGGTAGGGTCGCAGACCGGTCTACCCCCTGCCTACCCTCCCCCGCGCGCGGGGGAGGGTAGGGAGGGGGCGTCCGGCCTGCAACCGCCGGCCGACAATTCGCGCGACCGCCGCGCCGATTTTGCCGCCGCCCACCGCGCGCGTGCTTCCACGGCGGATGGACTGAGTGAACGCCCCCAAGCCGGCTATGTGGGGAAATCGCCGCTGCAGGACCTCAAGAAACCGGCGACCGGGCCGGGCGAGATTGACCCTGATCTCGCCAAGGCGCTTGGGCTCATCGACGAGGACGACGAAGGCTTACCTCCCAGGTTGCCAAGTGACAGTTCGGCTCTTCTGGACCCGCTCAGGCTCCCTCGCGCCCTGCCCGCGCCCGGCGAGGGGGACGCATCGGCTGTGGCGGCGACCGCCCGGGCATTGGAAACGCTGTTGCGCGAAGGGCGCCCGGAGTTTCGCGACCAGCCCTGGATGCCGCATCGTCCACCGCGGCCGGAGAAATCCGAGGGCGGCCAGCGGCTCATCATCAAATCCGATTTCGCTCCCAAGGGCGACCAACCGCAAGCGATCGCCGAGCTGGTGGAGAGCGTCGAGCGCGGCGAGCGCACCCAGGTGCTTCTCGGTGTCACTGGCTCGGGCAAGACCTTCACCATGGCCAAGGTGATTGAGGCGACCCAGCGGCCCGCCCTGATCCTCGCCCCCAACAAGACGCTGGCGGCTCAGCTCTATGGCGAATTCAAAAGCTTCTTTCCGGACAACGCGGTCGAATATTTCGTGTCCTATTACGATTACTACCAGCCCGAAGCCTATGTGCCGCGTACCGACACCTATATCGAGAAGGAATCCTCCATCAACGACCAGATCGACCGCATGCGCCACTCGGCGACGCGCGCGCTGCTCGAACGCGACGACGTGATCATCGTCGCATCGGTGTCGTGCATCTACGGCATCGGCTCGGTGGAAACCTATACGGCGATGACGTTCGCTATCAGGCAGGGCGAGCGCATCAACCAGCGGCAATTGATCGCCGATCTGGTGGCACTGCAATACAAGCGCACGCTCGCAGATTTCTCACGCGGCACATTTCGGGTGCGCGGCGACACGGTCGATATCTTCCCGGCGCACTACGAGGATCGCGCCTGGCGGGTCAATCTGTTCGGCGACGAGGTCGAATCGATCGAGGAATTCGATCCGCTGACCGGGCACAAGACCGACGAACTGAAATTCGTCAAGGTCTACGCCAATTCGCACTATGTCACGCCGCGCCCGACGCTGCTGCAGGCGATTGCCGGCATCAAGCAGGAGCTGCGCTGGCGCCTGGACCAGCTCAACGCATCGGGACGGCTGCTCGAAGCCCAGCGGCTGGAGCAGCGCACGGTTTATGACCTCGAGATGATTGAGGCGACTGGAAGCTGCGCCGGCATCGAGAATTACTCACGCTATCTCACCGGCCGCCGGCCGGGCGAGCCGCCGCCGACCCTGTTCGAATACGTGCCCGACAACGCGCTCGTCTTCGCAGACGAAAGTCACGTCACCATTCCGCAGCTCGGAGGCATGTATCGCGGCGACTTCCGCCGCAAGGCGACGCTTGCGGAATACGGATTCCGCCTGCCCTCGTGCATGGACAACCGGCCGCTGCGTTTTGAGGAATGGGATGCCATGCGGCCACAGACGACCGCGGTGTCGGCAACCCCGGCCGCCTGGGAGCTCGAAGAGTCGGGCGGCGTGTTCGTCGAGCAGGTGATCCGGCCCACCGGCCTGATCGACCCGCCGGTCGAAGTGCGGCCGGCACGCACTCAAGTCGATGATCTGGTCGGCGAGTTGCGGGCGCTCGCCCAGCGCGGCTATCGCGCCCTCGTCACCGTGCTGACCAAGCGCATGGCGGAAGACCTCACCGAATATCTGCACGAGCAGGGCATCCGAGTGCGCTACATGCATTCCGACATCGACACGATCGAGCGCATCGAGATCATCCGCGACCTGCGGCTCGGCGCTTTCGATGCCCTGGTCGGTATCAATCTGCTGCGCGAGGGACTCGACATTCCCGAATGCGCCCTGGTGGCAATCCTCGATGCCGACAAGGAGGGTTTCCTGCGCAGCGAAACATCGCTGATCCAGACGATCGGCCGCGCTGCCCGCAATATCGACGGCAAGGTGATCCTCTACGCGGACACGGTGACGGGCTCCATGCAACGGGCGATCGCAGAGACCAACCGCCGCCGCGACAAACAGACAGAATACAACGCCGCAAACGGCATTACGCCGGAAAGCGTGAAAGCGCGCATCGCCGATATCCTCGACAGTGTCTATGAGCGCGACCACGTGCTGATATCGACCGGCGGACGCGATGCCGGCGAGTTCGGCGGCGATGTTGCGACCATCGGGCATAATTTCGAGGCCATCATCGCGGACCTCGAAACCCGCATGCGCGAGGCCGCCGCCGACCTGAACTTCGAGGAAGCTGCGCGGCTGCGCGACGAGATCAAGCGCCTGCGGGCGACCGAACTTGCCATCACCGATGACCCGACCGCAAAAGGCGCCGTCGCGGCGTCGGCAGGTCGCGGGGCAAGTCCGCACCGCGCAGGCCCGCGCAAACCCTCGCTCGACCAGATGGGGCCGGGGGTCGAGTCCATCCCTCAGGCCAAGCCGGCACCGCGCTCGACGCTCGGCCGTCCCGGCATGCGCGGCGGCTTCAAGCCACGGCGGCGGTGAGTCGTTGAACCGAAACGGCGCACGCCGCGACGAATCTTCGGAGGCAATGCGGGGTTCGCGTCACGGTGCTCAGAGAGGCCGTCGCACTGACCGTCGCTACCCGGCCGGTCGACTTGCGGCGCTTGGCCGTGACGCGAATTGTCGTTTAATTGGGTGTTTTCAATAGAGCGCATCACGACCCGGTGCGACGCATCCGGAAATGCGGCAAGGCGTTCAGCGAGTTCGCGGCGCGCCAGCGGCTCCACATCGTCGAGCACGCGTTCGACGATGTCATCGAATAATCCTAGATCCGGAAGTTGGGGTGGCTGGTTTTCGCGAGTCTTTGGCCCACAAGCAAGAAAGAGAGTGCTTGAGGGCACCCGATTGTAACTGCTCCGCAGTAGGTTGACTTTCGAAGTTTCATCGATTTGTCAGCGCTTTCTACGCGAGGTGCGTGCTTCCAACTCACGAATTTAGGATAATGCGCGCTCCATGACGTTCAGGCGCGGCACCGAATCGAAGAATGCATCGGTCAAAGCGCGCAGCAACTCACGGCGTTTTCCGGGCAAACGCTTCCGCGCCAACATCTGTAATTGCACAATCGTCATCGCTATGCGCATGACCTCGCGCCACTCGTGACGATGTCACCAAATCGAGGTAAATCCGCCAAATCCCGTTCAAAATTGTTAACGATGTTTTCAGCAATCAGTAACAATTGATTAAGGATTGGGCAGCTGGGAATAGTCGTTACATGGGTAGACCTCGGCGCAGGTGGCTTCGAGCATCAGGGCAGCATGGCCGTTCCAGGCCTGCGCTCATTGTGTTCCGCAACGCGATCGTTCCGGGCTCGCCGTGTTGCGGCGATCTCTGAGTAACTGGAGCGTATTCCGACGAGGTAGAATCACAGTGCCGCGCAATGGCTGCCCCCTCTCCCCGCTTGCGGGGAGAGGGGGCCTCTCTACACGCTCATACTCGTAAACTCAGGCTGAGGAGAGGCCCCCTCACCCGAAATGTGCGCGAAGAACGCGCTCATTCCGACCTGCCCGCCGCAAGCGGGGAGAGGTTAACGCCGCGTCAATATCACCGGGACATGCTCTGATCAAAAAAGCTGCCGGCTGGGCTCATTCCGCCGCAAGGGCGCGCTTGTTGAGCGGCAAGCTGAGCCGCTCCCATACATCGAGGAGAGCCTCTGCGAGCCGGTCGATGAGCTCATCGGTATGGTAGGGCGAGGGCGTGATGCGCAGGCGCTCGGTGCCTTTGGGGACAGTCGGATAGTTGATCGGCTGGATGTAGATGCCGTGCTCATCCAGCAGGAGATCGCTCGCCGTCTTGCAATTTTCCGGGTCACCGACGAACACCGGCACGATGTGCGTCTGGCTCGGCATCAGCGGCAAGCCCGTGGCTGTCAGCACGGCCTTGACCCGACCGGCACGATCCTGGTGGCGCTCGCGCTCCCAGTTCGACGCCTTGAGGTGGCGAATCGCGGCGGCGGCAGCTGCGCAAACGGGAGGCGGCAGCGCGGTCGTAAAGATGAAGCCGGGCGCATAAGAGCGCACCGCATCAATCAGGGTTGCGGTGCCGCTGATGTAACCGCCGAGACAGCCAAATGCCTTAGCAAGAGTACCTTCGATGACATCGACCCGGTGCATGGCGCCATCGCGTTCGCAGATGCCGCCGCCGCGCGGCCCGTACATGCCGACCGCGTGCACCTCGTCGCAATACGTCATCGCCCCATAGCGCTCGGCAAGATCGCAGATGGCATTGACCGGCGCCACGTCGCCATCCATGGAGTAGAGGCTCTCGAACACCACGAGTTTCGGCCGCGACGGATCCGCCGCCTTGAGCAGCTGTTCCAGATGGCGGAGATCGCTATGGCGGAAGATCACCTTCTCGCAGCTCGCCTGCCGCACGCCCTCGATCATGGAATTGTGGTTGTAGGCATCCGAAAGGATAAGGCAGTTAGCCATCAGCTTGGCGATCGTGGCGATGCCGGTCTCGTTTGATATATAACCCGACGTGAAGATCAGTGCTCTTTCCTTGCGATGCAGGTCGGCAAGCTCGCGCTCCAGCTCGACCAGGGGATGATTGGTGCCAGCGATGTTACGGGTCCCCCCCGCACCCGTGCCCATCCGGGTCGCGGTCTCCACCATGGCGCCGATCACCTTCGGGTGCTGGCCCATGCCCAGATAATCATTGGAACACCAGACCACGACGTCGCGCTCGCCCCGCGGCGTGTGCCAGATCGCATGCGGGAACCGGCCTGCCAGCCGTTCGAGATCGGCAAACACGCGATAGCGTCGCTCATTGTGCAATCGGGCCAGGGCGTCAGTAAAAAACGCTGTGTAATCCATTGCTTCGACTCTCCCCGCCCAGCCAGAGGGCCCTTTCCGATGCTGCACTTCTGAACGTATTTTCTTTAGAGGGGTTCTATTTTTAGAGGGGTCTCGGGCGGTTTGTCGAGGCGATAATGCCTGTCGCTCGGCCGACGGCCGTTGCGCCGGATCAAACGAATGTCGTCGTCTCGCTGTCCTGCGAAGCCGATTAAGCCCGCGAAATCGGCATGCGGGCCGGTGGTCCATGGCGGGCCGGTGTTGGCTAACAAACAAAGCCGCAGCGGAGTGTCGCACCCCGTTGCCGGTCAACGCGCCCGCCCTGAATGCAGTCGCCGAGGTTCGATTGCGGCTTTTCGTGGGCTATGCTTCGGCTCGACCCGCACACCTCAGTCTTGGCATCCGTTGATCTCGACGGGATCGCCGAGCGAGGCGACGGCTTCCTCTGCAAGCTTGTGATCGGCGATCTGATCGAAGGTCAGCTTCTTGTCCGGCGGGATGTCGCCTATATCGATGTTGTTCTGGTGGGTCCACTCGGTGCGTTCGCGCACGAATCCGGTATTGACTGACAGGATGCAGTTCTTGGTCAGCACCCCGATAGCGAACTCGACCGCCTCGCGCGGTTTCTGGGTCGCCTCCACAATGACAGGGATGACCTTGCCGGTATCGCGATAGATCGCGCGGTTGGCCTCGATCATGCCGGCGATCACGTCGCGCAGCAGGTCATGGTCCTTGGCAATCAACGCCTCCGACGCCCCATAGGCGTTGAAGCTGTATTTGGGCCACAGGTCGGATACCGTGATCAGGACATGGGCGCCGGGCTTGCGCTGCTGGACAATGTGAAGGTCCTCCGGATGCAGCGCGACGGCGTCGATCTGGCCGGCGACGAAGCCGGGCAATCGCCCGGCGGTGCCCTGGGAAACGAACTGCGCGTCGTCGGCGGTCAAACCAGCAAGGCGCAGAACTTCACGGCCAACCAGCCAGTTGAAGCCGCCGACGCCGCCGGCGGCCGAGAGCCGTCTGCCCTTGAGGTCGGCCGGCGTCTTGACGTCAGTGCTAACGACATAGGCCTGGGGCGGACGCGGAGCGAGGCCCCAGATTTGCCTGGCCTTGAGGCCCTGGGCGATGGCGGTATCGGGCAGGGTCGAAATGGCCGAGCCCTGGCCGACGGCGGTGACCGAGGTTCCGGCAAGGCCACCCTCGAACTGAATGATGTTCACATCGACGCAGCGCTTGGCGAAAAAGCCGAGCGCTTTTGCGATATATGGCGCCGTATGCACCACATTGGGCGGCGCCACCGCGACGCCCACGTTGATCTTGCGCAGCGACCCGGTGCAGGTCTGCGCAGCGGCGGGTGTAGCGATGAGCGCGCCGAGGATGAAAGAAATGGCGATCGCGGCGTGCGCGCGGAGCGTCGGCATCGGGCGGTCCTCCCTGTTGTTTTCGATATGCACCGTCATTTCTGTCGGCACGCGTTGAACAGATGTTCGCATGCGAGTCCGGTCGAATGAAGACGGCGCTTGGTCACAGTTCGTAGTCGCACTTGTAGCCCGGATTGAGCGTAGCGAAATCCGGGGCCGGCAGTGCCGCAGGGTGGGGCCGCTCCCGGATTACGCTTCGCTCAATCCGGGCTACGACTCGCTAAGCCACCGCCAGCTCAAGCGGGAACTTATCGACCACCTCGTGACCGTCCGGCGTGACGATGAAGGTATGGCCGAGAAAAATCCCGAACAGGCCGTCCGCCGTGATCGGGTTGGGCTCCGCCATAGTCACCATGCCGGGCTTGAATATCTTGTCGTCCTCGCGCGCCTCGGTGCGTTCGGCGAATACATGCGGGGTGGCGCTAACGATGTCGATGCCGTGGATCTGGGTCGGACGCGACTGCACGCCGTTCTGGCGAAAGAACTGTGCTGCGATGCGCACATTGTCGATCGGATTGCCCGGTTTGATCTCGGCAACGATGCGCTGGTAGCCGGGCAGAGTGATCTCGTGCCAGAATTTCTTTACTATGTCGGTCGGCTCGCCGATGCAGATCGGCGAGCCGATCTGCGCCGTGTAGCCCCGATAGCCGGCCGCAAGCTCCATAATGATGATGTCGCCGTGGCGAAGCTTGCGCTCGGACGGGCGTGGATTGCCGAAGAACATGGCCGGATTCGCCATCGGGGTCGAACCGATAATCAGGAAATCGATGTCGCCGCCGCCCCGCAGGATGGCGGAGCCGGCGGCGCCGCGGAGATCGGATTCGGTCGCGCCGGGCTTTGCCGCCGCCACCATCGCCTCCATGGCGTGTTGGCACAGCAGCCCGGCGCGCCGCACACAGTCAAGCTCGGGCTCGCTCTTGATAACGACAAGCTCGTGAATGAAGCTGCGCGTAAAAACGATCTCGGCGTCAGGCAGGCCGGCGCGCAGATCATTGTACTGGTTCACCGGCATGTAATCCCTGTGGCGCGGATCGATCTCGATGAGGCCGATCCGCGGCCCCGTAAGGCCAAGCTCCCTGATGCGCTCGACCATCACCTCTGCGTAGCGGCCGCCACGACTCTGGCGTACATCGGAGAGGGCGGGCTCGACGTGGCGGCGCACCGCTTCCGCGTGGGTGCCGCCCATCGAGTAAATCAGCGTCGGATCGCCTTCGAGCGGCACCACCACGTAGGCGGAGAGCGCGTGCCATTCCCAATGGCCAGTAAGCCACGTCATTCCGCCGCCGAAGCTCCAGTGGCTTGGCCCGCCGGGCGCGATCACGACGTCGAGCTTGTGTGCGCGCATCTTGTCGCGCAGTGCTGCATAGCGCCGCGCATATTCTTCCTTGGAGAACTGCTCCCATATGGCGTCGCGATAGAGCGGCGTATCGAACATGTTGCCGAACGGCCCGTTCTGATCGAGCCGGCTGCGCACTTCCTCCCATGACACCGCGCCGGGCGGGCGAAAACCATTGATGTTCATGCGTGTGATTCCTCGAATGCGGGCGAAACAACGTCCGGTTGCCTGCGATATAAACCCTGTCTTGTCAGGCCCCGCGAAGGCCGGGCACCCAGTAACCTTCGACATCGATTATTTTCGAGGCGCTGCGGCGTACGGGATCGTCCACTTTCGCGGACGATGACACCGGGAGGCTCCTTGGCGCTGCTTCACAGCGAGCATCCCCCGATCGTGACGCGGCCGCCTGCGGCCGTGACACCATCGGCAGCGATCTCTTTGTCGAAGACCTGATCGACAGAGGGCTTTCTGTCGGGGTCCATGTCGCCGGCCGCCGCGTCGTGATCAATCGTCCATTTGGTGCGCTCCGGATCGAAGCCCTCGTTGACCGACCAGATGCAGGCCTTGGTCATTGTCTCCCACGCATATTCCACGGCTTCGCGCGGCTTCTGAGTCATGGCGACCATGATGGGGATCACTTTGTCCCTATCGCGATAGATGGTGCGGTTGGCCTCGACCACCGCGGCGACGAAATCCACCACGAACGCCCGGTCCCGCGCGATCACGTCTGTGGATACGCCATACGCATTGAAGGCGTAGAGCGGCATGAGATCGGCAACCTGACTGAGAATTTTTAAGCTGGGCTTCTGCTTCATCGCGAGGAACGCATCTTCCGGATGCAACGCGACGGCGTCAATCTGGCCAGCCACCAATCCGGCCAGGCGACCGGCGGTCCCCTGCGAAATGAATTGGGCATCGTCAACCGTGAGCCCAGCTTTACTCAATGCTTCGCGGCCGATGCGCCAGTTAAAGCTGCCCACGCCGCCGCCGGCAGCGGAGAGCCGCTTACCCTTGAGGTCGGCAAATGTCTTGACGGCTTCTGACACCACATAGGCCTGTGGGGCTTTCGGGGCCATGCCCCACACCTGCTTGACCTTCATGCCGCGGCCGATCTGGTAATCATTGACGGTGGCGAATGTGTTACCCTGGCTCAGTGCCACGGATGCGGCCGGCGACGAGCCCCCGTCAAACTGGATGACGTTAGCGTCGATGCAGCGTTTGGCGAAAAGACCGAGTTCCTTGGCAACGTAGATCGTCGTGTGAACGACATTGGGCGGCGATACTGACACCCCGACATTGATCTTTCGCATCGGCCCGGCGCAGCCGGCGTTCTGCGCAGCGGCGGCGCTCGCCATCAAGCTGCCCAGCAACACAAGAGCGATCGCGAAGGGTTTGGAGATGTTGGTCATTGGCGTTTCCTCTCCGCAAAGTGGCCTGTAGCTCGGGTTGAGCGCCAGCGAAACCCGGGGACGGCTCTTGCCGCATGAAAGGCCCCTCCCGGATTTCGCGGAGCTTATAATCGGGCCGACCGAAGGTCGGACCCGGTGGCTCAATCCGCGCTACAGGAGTTTAATCCGCCTGGCTGGCCGCCGTCCACGGCGCAACCTTGATCTCCAGGACCCGGAGCAGCGCTGTCAACGTGACCCCCAGGATGCCGAGCGTGACGATGGGCACGAACATCTTGTCGACCTGATAGGTGGAGGCGGTCCGCACGATCAGATAGCCGATGCCTGAGATCGCGGTATAAAGGTCGGCCAGCACCATGCCGATCAGGCCGCGGCCGACGGCAAGCCGCAAACCCGTGACAATGAATGGCAAAGCACCTGGCAGCACGATGTTAAGCCAGAGCTGCCGTTCGCTGCAGCGGAACGCGCGCCCGACCTCGATCAGCCGCGGGTCGACGTTCTTCACCCCCTGATAGGTGTTGATCGCCATGGGAAAGAACGCGAACAGGAACAGGATGATCACCTTGGCGGTGGTCTCGAAGCCGGCCCACAGCACGATCAAGGGGACAAGCGCGACGCTCGGCGTGGAGTAAAGGAACGTGATGTAGACGCCGAGCGCCACATCGAGGACCCAAAACCGCGCCAATAGCAGCCCAACCGCGATGCCGACGACCGCTGCCGAACTCAGGCCGAGCAGCAACACCACGAGACTCGGCCACAGGTAGTTCCACAACTCGCCGCTGCCGATCATGCCGATAGCCGCGACCGCGATCTTGCTTGGTGTCGTGAACAGCACCGGATCGATCCGCGCGCCGAAGATCTCCCAGATCGACAGCACCGCCGTGAGCGAACCAATCCTGATCAGGATTTCCATGAGTTGGCGGCGCCGACGCCGCACGGCCGCAACTCTTTGGGCGCGCTCGCGGTCCTCGTTGAGGCCATCAGCCGCAGCGATCGACACCGCAATCGGATCACGGGCTTCAACCGTCATGGTCAGGCGACCTCGCTCGCCGGTGCGACAGGTTTCGGCCGCGCGGTGTGCAATTGCCGCCAGATATGGGCGCGCAATTCGGCGAACCTGGGGTCGGCGCGTACTGCCTCGACATCGCGCGGGCGGCCAAACGGCAGCTCCAGCACCTCCTTGATGCGGCCAGGCCGCGCCGTCATTACGCCGATACGGTCGCCGAGAATGATTGCCTCGTCGATCGAATGGGTAATGAAGACCATGGTTTTGCGCTCATCGGCCCGCTGCATGAGCTGGAGCAACTCATCCTGAAGAATTTCCCGCGTTTGAGCGTCGAGCGCGGCGAACGGCTCATCCATGAGGAGAATTGACGGATTGACGGCGAGTGCCCGGACAAGACCGACGCGCTGCTGCATGCCGCCCGAAAGCTGATACGGATACTGCCTCTCGAAACCCGTGAGGCCGACCAGATCGATGTAATGGCGTACGCGTTCGTCGATCGCGGCTGACGGCGCCCCCGCCATGGCGAGCCCGAAGGCCGCATTCTGATAAACGGTCTTCCATGGCAGCAGCCCGAAATGCTGGAACACCATGGCGACGCCAGCGGGAGGGCCGGCGACCTTTTTGCCGGCAACCAAAAGCGCGCCGGCACTCAGATCGGTGAGGCCAGCGATGCAACGCAAGAAGGTGGTCTTGCCGCAACCGCTCGGTCCCACGATGCAAAGAATCTCCTGACGGCGAACCTCGAGCGTCAGCTGACGGAACGCCACCACGGCGCCGTCCAGGAACAGCTTACTGGCATCGCGCACGCCGATAGCAATCTTGGCATCCGCTTCCGGAGCCGCCATGCGGATGATTTCCTCCCTTTTTTGAGCTGTCGTGCTCAAGCGCGAAGTTCAGGTCCGATCAGGACCACCAAATCGCGCCTCACAATTAATAATAATATCGCGGCGACACGACGCCGACTACCCGCACTGCGGGGATTTGCGTGGCGTTTCGACGCGTCCGCGTCGGCGTGCTCATCGGCGGCGACGGGTCGGCTGCGATGCCGAGTCAGACCCCATCAGCGGATCGCTCTCTCGAATTGCTTTCGAGTCCCGCATGATCTCCAGGCAGGATAGCAGTTCTACATAACTGGCCGGCCCACCGGTCTTCACATTCCCGATGCATTGGGTCTTGTCGGCCGCATTGTACTTCGACCAATTTTGCGCCAAGACATTTTCGGCCGTATGCTCGTCCGACAGGCAGGCCTCCTTGTCCCGCCCGGCGGAAACCGCCCCGCGGGCTGCGGCGACGCAGCTTGGCGTCACATTCAGTTTTGGCAGTTGGTCGGCAACCGCAATGGCAGGCTGCAACCCAAGCGACAGAACAACAAGCGCGATCCTGTTGGTGAAAGCTGACATGGGTTTCCTCGTTATGCGAACTGGCTGCGGCGATCCCATTTCGTCATATACAAATATACGCTGTCGCATAGTGACTTACGAGACGATCATACAGGAAATATTCGGTCTGTTGCGCAGCTGCAAACGGCCTTTGTGCCCGGGCCTCCGATGACCGGCCGCATTCCCCGGATGACGCTCAGAAGTGTGGCATGCTAGATCCCCTCCGGGCGAGTTGAAGGGCCACGGACCTGATCGGCCGTCATCCCGCCCGAGAACGCGACGATCGCGTACCCCGCACAAGCGGTCTTACCGAGTGAACCAGGAGAAAGTCATGTCACGTCCAGCTACTGCGTTGGTTGCGGCTGTTCTGGCCGCTGCCGCATTGCCGGCCTTCGCGCAAGCGCCGACGCCGCCCCTGTTCTCGACCACCAAGGTCGAGGGAACCGATGGCGTCTACATTTTCCGCTATCAAGGCCACCAGGCGATGTTCGTAGTCACGCCGGAAGGTGTGATCGCCACCGATCCGATCGGCGAGCGGCGGCCGGCGGCAGCGGCCTATATCGCGGAGATCCGCAAGATCACGCAGGCTCCCATCAAATACGTCGTTTACAGTCACAGCCATTACGACCACATTGCGGGCGGCAAGCCATTCAAGGATGCGGGCGCCATCTTCGTCGCTCACAAGAACACCAAGTCGCTCCTCGAGGAGCGCAAGCCGCCGGACGTCGTAATGCCGGATTTCGTCGTCGACGACACTGGCGGCAAGCTGGAGCTGGGCGGCACAACGCTGGAACTGCTCTATCTCGGCAAGAACCACGGCGACAACTCACTCATCATGCGCCTGCCGAAGGAGAAGATCATTTTCGTCGTCGACTTCCTCCCCTTATCGGGCACTCAGTTCCGCATCATGGCGGACACCTACCTGCCTGATCAGGAAGAGACCATGAAGAAGATCCTGACCATGGACTGGGACCGTCTGATCCCGGGACACCCCGGCGCCGGCGGCCGGCAAACCGGCAACAAGGATGACGTCAAGACCGATCTCGATTACATGCTCGACCTTTCGGCCGCCGTGAAGAAGGCGACCGAAGAAGGCAAGTGCTATGCCGGGGCGATCGCCGAGATCAAACTGCCCAAATACGAAAATCTAGCGGGCTACGCCCAGAACCTCGCTGGCAACATCGAGCGCTATTGCGATTTCTGGAACCGCGGCATCTGATTTAGTGGCCCGCTTCAGCCATCTGAAGGGATTGAAGCATCGTAACGTAGGGGCGACCCTTGTGGTCGCCCCGTTCGTTGCATCCGGCAAGAGGGCCACCACAAGGGTCGCCCCTACAGCAGACAATATTGGAGGGAAATCGACTAGAGCCTAGTCTACAGCGCTGTGCCGCTGGCGCTCACCGGGGGCGTCGTCGCGCTGCGGCTCCGTGGAATGACGTTTTCCATCTCGGCGGCGGTCGGGTTCATCGCGCTCTCCGGTGTTGCCGTCCTCAATGGCCTGGTGATGCTTACCTTCATCCGGCAATCGCCGAGAGCGGCGTGCCGAAACGGGAGGCAATCCATCGCGGCGCGCCGACCCGGCTGCGGCCGGTGATCATGACCGCGCTGGTCGCCTCCCTCGGATTCGTCCCAATGGCGATCGCGACCGGAACGGGCGCAGAGGTTCAGAAGCCTCTCGCAACCGTCGTCATCGGCGGCCTGATCAGTGCCACGATGTTAACCTTGCCGTTGCTGCCGGCGCTATATGCTTTTTTCCCGAGTACCGAAGGCCGCGCCCGATCGGAGCCGGATCTTACCGCCGCGCAGGCGGCCATGGGCAATATCGATCAGGCCGCCGAGTAGAGCGAATTGAGGAGAGCCAATACAAGCAACGCCACTGTCACTCATTTTCTGAGTGACAGTGGCGCCGGATAGAATGCCCCTGGTGGTTCGGAGGTCGCTACGACCTCAAGCATTTGCTTCGGCGGAGACCAGCATCATTCGCCTTGGCCGACCATCTGGCGGTCCGGATTAAAGTTGCTGCCGAAACGGTCATAGTACCGATGCCCATAGCCGTGCCGCGGCGCATACCACGGCGCAAACGCGTAGACACCGTAGTGTCGATAGCCATGATGATACGCGTGCGCCTGCGCGCTTGACATCACCGCGGTGGAAGCAAGCGCAGCCGCAGCTGCGCCCAATATCAGGATTTTCTGCATGTTGGTTTCTCCTCCGGAATTGCGCCCGCCCGCATTGCGACGAGCGCCGTGCTTCAAAAGATCGGACGATACGCAGCCAGCAGCCGCATTCAGCACTCACTGCTGGGGATTTTCGCGCGGATCGTGCGTCGCATCCCAGCTGCCGCTGTGTGTCGCTCTCCACCGGTCGCTGAGCGTGTCTCCCGAACCGCGGCCTACGAAGCCATAGGCGTTGTTAGGCACATAGTACGGGCTAGGCCCAACGAAGCCGTACGCATTGTTCGGCGCGTGGTGAACGCCAGAATGGCGCCGCTCATTCGCAGCGGCCGGCGACGCCAGCAAAGCCGCCACTGCGGCCGCTGACAGGATAAATTTCAGGTTCGATGTCATAGTCAACCTCATGTTGTTCAACCATCCGGCTCACCGGTAGCTAGTGCAAATGCCGCATGGCACAAGCAGGTGGTCTGTCACGACATCGTGTCCGGAAATAAACTGTTTACAGCAATTTAACATCGCTCATTGAGTGTAACGCAGCCGACATTTCAGCATGTTTTGTGCATAGCAGCACAGGTGAGAAAATCATTTCAATGTATTTCGCGGCGCTCGCGACATGTTTTTTCCCTCAGCTTTAGCTGCGCCGCTCAAGCTGCATTGGCAGTCCGTTCGGTGGCCTCAAGGTGATCCAAGCGACCGGCTCCACCTTGGCATCGGCAATGAGACGAAACCGGAATCGCTGCACGATCATGGCCAGCGCAACCAGTGCCTCCTGCATTGCAAATCCCACGCCGATGCAGACTCGCGGGCCGGCGCCGAACGGCAGATAGCCGAAGCGCGGCACCAGCGCGCGGCGATCGGGGGCGAAGCGTTCCGGCTCGAACAGATCGGGCTCCTCCCACAGCAGGCGATGCCGATGCAATACCCATGGGGCGATAACGACCAGCGAGCGCCGGCGAACTTCAACGTCGCCCAGGCGATCCGATCCGATCGCCTGACGGCTCAAGAACGGCACTGGCGGATACAGCCGCATCGCCTCCTCGATCACCATCCTGGTGAACACGAGTTTGGGAATGTCCTGGGAGGCCGGAACATTACCGTTGAGCACTGAGTCGACCTCTCGGGCGAGCCGCTCATACGCCCATGGAAACTCCGATAGCAGGAATAGCGCCCAGCCAAGGGCATTGGCAGTCGTCTCGTGGCCTGCCCCAATGAACGTGACCAGATTGTTGTGGATGACCTCCTCGCCAAGTCCGGAACCGGTCTCCGGATCGCGCGCCTGCATCAATAGCGTGACGATATCGCGCGGCTTTTCGGACGCGGTCTCGCGCGCACGACGGCGTTCCAGCAGCCGGTGCACCTCGTTGCGGAACACCCTGGTAGACGAGCGCGCGCGCCAGTGGGCGGGCCGCGGGAGCCAGGATGGAATTTTCAGGAAATCCCACAAATCAATCCGGCCGAGCACCGCAAAATAATGGCTTATTGCGGCCCTCATGGCTTCGGGGCTGGTTTGCAGTTCGCTCGAAAACACGGTTCGTGAAATGATCTCGTATGTCAGTCCCGTCATTTCGCCTGCCATGTCGATGATTGTGCCGTCGGTCGCGGCGATCTCGAATCGCGCCAGCCATTCGCCGACCGCCCCGACCATGACGGGCAGATAATCGGCCACCGCCTGCGGCTGAAACAGTGGGGCCAGTGTTCGGCGCTGGAATTTCCAGTCTTCTCCCTCGGCCGTCAGCAGACCGCGGCCCAGTCCCGGCCCAAGTTTTTCCAGCTGGAGCCGATCCTTGGGATAGTTGCCGAAATTGTCGAGGAAGACGCGCCGAATGGCATCGGGCGCGTTGACCACAATCACATCGCCCAATGGGCCGCGATCGACGAGGATGGCTGATTCGTAGGCTTCCTGGCGCCATGATGTGATCGGATTGGTGCGCAAGGCACGGTAATAGCGCCATGGCCCGAGCCTACCGGTCAGCGGAACGGGCGCCGGCGGGCGTCGGCGATCACGGAATGGCAGTGGCGAAGACGCTGCGCGCTCGTTCATTGCGCCCTCCCTCGCGATATGGTGCCGCGGTCAAGAGCCTACCAGAACTCCTCGCCGGCGTGGAAATGGGATCATCGCCGACGACGCGGCTTCCTGTTCCTTGCCAAGTCGCGATCGTCCGAGGTATTCGTGTCTCACAAGGGAGGGCGCGCAGATGGTTCAGATCAACGTCAAGGTCAACGGACGTGCCGTGTCGCGGCAGGTCGAGGATCGAACTCTCCTGGTCGAGTTCGTGCGCGAGACGCTGGGCCTGACCGGGACGCATGTGGGATGCGATACCGGGCAATGCGGGGCCTGTGTTATCCATTTGAACGGCCGCGCAATCAAGTCATGTACCATGATGGCGGCGCAGGCGTCCGGTGCCGAGATCACGACGATCGAGGGCCTGGCCAAGGGTGACCAACTTCATCCTATGCAGGCGGCATTTCACCGGCATCATGCGCTGCAATGTGGCTTCTGTACGCCCGGCATGATCATGACCGCAGTCGACCTGCTCAATCGGATTCCGCATCCCGACGAGGCCACGATCCGCGCCAATCTTGACGGCAATCTGTGCCGCTGTACCGGGTATCACAACATCGTCAAGGCGATCGCGGCTGTTGCCCAGGGCGGCGGTGCAAGCGCGTAGGGAGGAGCGCACATGGCACATGATGGCATCGGGGCGCGAGTCCCGCGCAAGGAAGATCGGCGCTTCATCACCGGCCAAGGTAATTATACCGACGACATCCCGGTGAAAAATGTCACTCACGCGGAGTTCGTCCGCAGCCCACATGCCCATGCGCGGATCGTGCGCATCGACACGTCCGCGGCGCTGGCCGCGCCGGGCGTCATCGGCGTGCTCACCGGCACGGAACTCGCGGAGGACAAGGTTGGCGGCCTGATCTGCGGTTGGATGATCCACTCGAAGGACGGCTCGCCCATGAAGGCCGCCCCCTACGCGCCCCTGACCCCGGACGTGGCGAGGTTCGTCGGCAATGCGGTGGCCGTTGTGGTGGCCGAGACCAAGAATCAGGCGCGCGACGCCGCCGAGCTGATTGAGGTCGAATACGAAGAGCTGCCGGCCGTCGTCGACCCCGCCAAAGCCCAGGCGCAAGGCGCTCCGCAGATCCACGCCGAGGCCCCGGGGAACACCATCTACCAGTGGTCTCTTGGCGACAAGGACGCAGTCGATCGGGCGTTCGCGGGCGCCGCACATCGCGTCGATCTCGATCTCATCAATAACCGGCTGGTACCCAACGCGATCGAACCCCGCTCCGCGACGGCGGTTTATGATCGTGCCGAGGGTCGCTTCACGCTCTACACCACCTCGCAGAATCCCCACGTGACGCGTCTTGTTCTGTCGGCATTCATTGGGCTTGCGCCCGAGCACAAGCTGCGCGTGGTGGCGCCCGACGTCGGCGGCGGATTCGGATCGAAGATCTTCATCTATCCGGAGGAGACCGTATGCCTGTGGGCGGCCCGGCGGCTCGGTGTACCGGTGAAATGGACCGCTGATCGCAGGGAGAGCTTTCTGACCGACGCCCACGGCCGCGACCACGTCACCCACGCCGAGATGGCGTTCGACGGCAATCAAAAGATTGTCGGACTGCGCGTAAAGACCATCGCCAATCTCGGCGCGTACATGTCGACCTTCTCGTCGAGTGTGCCGACCTACCTCTATGCGACGCTGCTCTCCGGTCAGTACGACATTCCGGCCATCTATGCGGAGGTCGACGCGGTCTACACCAACACCGCGCCGGTCGACGCCTACAGGGGCGCGGGACGACCGGAAGCAACCTATGTGCTGGAACGCCTGATGGATGTCGCGGCGAGCCGCTTGGGCGTCGGCCCTGCGGAGCTTCGGCAAAAGAATTTCATCCGCAGCTTCCCGCACCAGACGCCGGTGATCATGACCTATGACACCGGTGACTATGAAGCGAGCCTTGATGCCGCGCTCAAGGCTGCGCGATACAGTGAATTCCCTGCCCGCCGCAGCGAGGCGAGTGCAGGGGGCAAATTACGAGGCATCGGCCTCTCCTGCTACATCGAAGCATGCGGCATCGCGCCAAGCCAGGCGGTCGGATCACTGGGAGCCGGCGTCGGCTTGTGGGAGTCGGCCGAGGTCCGGGTCAATCCGGTCGGAACCATTGAAGTGCTGACCGGCTGTCATAGCCATGGTCAGGGACACGAAACCACCTTCGCGCAGCTCGTCGCCGAACGCTTCGGCGTCCCGATCGACCAGGTCAGCATCGTTCACGGCGATACCGACAAGGTCCAGTTCGGGATGGGAACCTACGGTTCGCGCTCCGGCGCCGTGGGCATGTCGGCGATCAACAAGGCCCTGGAGCGGGTCGAGGCCAAGGCCAAGCGCATCGCCGCGCATCTCATGGAAGCGGCCGAATCCGATGTTGAGCTTGCCAATGGCGAGTTTGTCGTCGTGGGGACCGACAAGAAGATCGCCTTCGCCAATGTCGCGCTCGCCGCGTACACGGCCCACAACCTTCCGGCCGGAACCGAGCCGGGCCTGAAGGAAGGCGCGTTCTACGATCCCCAAAACTTCACGTTTCCGGCCGGTACCTATGTCTGCGAGGTCGAAGTGGATCCGAAGACTGGCGAGGTCACGATCATCCAGTTCACGGCTGCCGACGACTTTGGCACGGTCATCAATCCAATGATCGTCGAAGGCCAGGTGCACGGTGGTCTCGCGCAAGGGATCGGCCAGGCGCTGCTTGAGGGGTGCAGGTACGACACGGACAGCGGACAGCTCATGACCGCGACCTTCATGGATTACGCGATGCCGCGGGCGCGTGATCTCGTGTCGTTTTCCGTCAGTACGACGGTGACGCCCTGCAAGACCAATCCCTTGGGAGTGAAAGGTTGCGGGGAAGCCGGCGCAATCGGTTCGCCTGCTGCCGTCATCAACGCCATCACCAATGCACTTGGGATTGAGCGGCTCGATATGCCGGCCACTGCACAGCGGGTTTGGCAGGCCACGCGCGCGCATTGAACGCCCGCAGCGGCCGATTAGGGGGAACGCACAATGTACCAGACAACCTATGTCCGGGCCGGCAGCGTTGCCGAGGCCCAGCACCTGCTTAGTGATCATCCGGAGGCAAAGCTGCTTTCAGGTGGACAGACTCTGGTCCCCACGCTCAGGCAGCGGCTCGCGCGTCCCAGCCATCTGATCGATATCTCGCATCTTGCGGACCTGCGCGGTATCTCCCTGGAAGGTGATCAGGTGGTGATCGGCGCCACGACTACGCACGCGGAGGTGGCGGCAAACGATGTTGTCCGGCAGAGAATCCCCGGTCTCGCACAGCTCGCTGGCCTCATAGGCGATCCACCGGTGCGCCACCTCGGCACGATCGGCGGCTCGATCGCCAACAATGACCCGGCCGCCGATTATCCGGCCGCCGTGCTTGCTTTAAAGGCGGCAGTCCACACGTCGGAGCGCACGATCGGCGCCGATAATTTCTTCACCGGCCTGTTTGAAACGGGGCTCGATCCCGGAGAGATCATCGTGCGAGTCTCGTTTCCTGTTCCACAGAAGTCCGGTTACGAGAAATTCCACCAGAGCGCTTCGCGCTTTGCGCTGGTCGGTGTGTTCGTGGCGGTCCTCGCGGATGGTTCGGTTCGCGTCGCCGTTACGGGCGCTGGTCCTTGCGTCTTTCGGGCGGCTTCAATAGAGGCATCGCTCGCCAACAATTTCGCTGCCGAGGCCGCCGAATCCGCCTCTATCAGCGCTGAGGGATTGAATTCGGATATACATGGATCAGCGGAGTACCGCGCCCATCTCGTCCCGGTTCTGGCGGGGCGAGCAGTCAGCGGCGCACGGTAGTCGCTCGGTTCAGCCAATCTGAAGTGATCGGACCGTAACGAGGCGATAGCAATGGGACTCGTACCGACGGAAAATGATGTAGGGGCGACCCTTGTGGTTGCCCCGTTGCGGGATGCAACGTAGGGCGACCACAAGGGTCGCCCCTTTGGCGCTAACTTAACGCTGTGCTGTGCCGCTGGGACTCCCTCCCCCTTGTGGGGGAGGGTCGTGCCACGCGGCACAGCCTTGCTCCCTTCCTCGACCCCCACCCCCACCCCTCCCCACAAGGGGGAGGGGAGGAGTTCGCGGCGCCGTTGCAGCGTAAGTTAGCGCAAATGAGGGTCGCCCATACAGCGGGCGATGTTGGAGGATGCTGCTTGTGGGGCCCCTCCGTTATCATTTGGTCGATGCCCCAAATCCATCAGATTGGCTGAAGCGATCGACTAGAATGCTTCTCAATTGGACTGACTACACCGCTGTCATTGCCGGGCTTGTCCGGGCAATCTAATATCCTCGGCGGTGTTGATGGACCGTCGATCCCCGAATCAGTCGGCGGATGGGGTGGCGATAGCATAGCGGGGGCATCCCCAGCACTGAGCGAGAAGTCTCATGGATATGACCGGAACCCAGCACATCGAAGCGCCGCGCGACGTCGTGTGGGCGGCGCTCAACGATGTCGAAGTCTTGAAGCAATCGATCCCCGGTTGCCAGTCGATCGAGAAGGTCTCTGATACCGAGATGAACGCCAAGGTGACCCTCAAGGTCGGTCCTGTGAAGGCCACTTTCGCCGGCAAGGTAACATTGTCCGATCTCGATCCTCCCAACGGCTACACAATCACTGGCGAGGGATCAGGCGGTGCTGCGGGCTTTGCCAAGGGCAGCGCCCTGGTCCGCCTGGTGGAGGACGCCGGCGCGACCAACCTCAACTACGAGGTGAAAGCGCAGATCGGCGGCAAGCTTGCCCAACTGGGCTCACGGCTTATCGACGCCACCTCGAAAAAGCTCGCCGCTGAGTTTTTCGAGAAGTTCAGTGAGGCGGTTGCACCGACACAGGAGACCGAGGCGTCCGAAGCCGCCCCACCGGAGAAGAAAAAGGGCTGGTTCCGCAAATTGATCAAGAAATAGCTCGACGCGCTGGACTGCTCATATTTGCGCGAACGCGGTGCCGTTGTCGTCGTGCGCGATTCAAAAAAATACTGACAGCATCCGCGCGGGATATCGGAGGGGGCCGCATGCGATCACGTTTCCAAGCAGCCCGTTGCCCGGCGCCGGAAACTTTGGCACGGTCGACCGTCAGATAGCCGACCGTGGCCGCGCTATGGCCGCGGATTAGCCTTGTGCTGCAGGGCCTCTCGTAAAGCCATTGTATATTGCTCTAACTGAGCGACAGTATTCCGCAATCTGCAATTCTCTTCTTCTAGGAATGCCAGCAAGCTAATTGGCTGACACTCGGATTTTCCGTGGTGCTGTTGTGTTCTTGGCTCTACGTTCTTAGTTTTTAACACGGATATCGCACTCATGGCAGCCTCCTACTTTGCCTTTTACTTTGCTACGCAGCATTGCTTTTTACTACGGCTCTCAACTACTTTCTTCACACGCTAACACTACTGCCTACAGTCCAGTGCTAACGCTACTCGCTACAGTCAGGTATTGTGCGCTATCTCCTGAGTCCAAAGATTAACGGGATGGGTTAAGGCCATCTTAACCTTGACGTTGTGATGACGTTTCATCAGATGGTTGAATCCAGAACTTGGATGGATTTCGTGACAGGTGGGAAAAACATAACGAATACTACAGCGGTAGTCGAATGCTCCAACAACCCATAGATTGCGAATCGAGACATAACAACCTCTGCGCTATCCGCGTCGGCAGAGCTGCCGCGCCCCGCAGGCCAAGGCCAGTCCACGCTGCAAAAAAATGAAGTTCCAGCGAGCACGGCGATCCAAAATCGCAAATCCTGACTCAGAAATCGCAAGGCCTGACTTGGAAAGAGGCCCGCAAACAGAGCCTTTCGCGGTCCGCGCGCAGTCACATCAACCCCCCTCTCCTATTGTCGGCAAATTGTCAGGTTCAGTATGGTACCATGTTGATCCGCGAAGGGATGCGTAGGTCTGAATCTCGACCCTCAGCGTTGAACCACAGGTAGAGAGCGCAAACAATCGTACAAAGGTCGGTTTTTGCTCAAAGTTTAGCCGCAGCTTCCATTTGTAGCCAAATGCCTCGGTTTGCATTTAAGATCAGCTACATTGCTTGAACTTGCATGGCTCGGACGATCCTAAAAGTTGGCCGCTCTTGCCAACCTGCGCAGCGCCAGCAAGGAAATCGCGCTTCTTCGAGAACTCATCCGGGAGTCGTGCCAGTCGGTTCGTGCCGTTCGACCTCGGCGAGGTCGACAAGATCCAGCCATTTCGTCGCCGGATTGCGTAAGAGCTTCGGGCCAATCTATGGGCTGGTGAACAATGCCGCTTTGGCTACCGACTGTGCCCTGTCGCTGATGCCGAATTCCAAAATTGCGGAACTGGTGCACACCTTTTGCCAAAGCTTACGAATGTGCCCTGGCCTCACGTGCTGTGAGCAGCCCGTAGTCGCTGCTTTGCCGTGCTTTCGTTTGGTGACCCTGTTTCAGGTGTAATGGATTTACCTGAACCGAATTCTTTTTCTACCAACTGCCTGATATCATCTTCCAAAGAGGCGATGTTCACATTTGGAAGCCCTGTCATGGTACGTTCCTTATGGATACGCACCCCAGCAACGTCATGCTGCACTTTTTGGTGACGAACGGAAGCATGCAAAGGTTAAGGCAACCCACCGGCCCCGCCACCATCAAGGAGACGGCCATGGGTGGGCGAAGATCATTAGGCTGCCCATAGTCGTGATACATTGCCAATGCGGATTCGACCTGTGAGGGTGCCGTGTCCCCCCCTCAATGGCCTTGGCATCTATGGTGTCGCCAATCACCGCTTCAACGAGCCGGCGGTTCACTTCAGTTGGACGCTGCGGTGCGCGGTTAAATCCCTCAACTATCTGGGCCGGGTCCAAGCGAAAGTTTCCCGGAAAAACCTGATCTGATATCCAATATTGCCTTCTTCTAAAGAGACCGGCGTCTTTTGGCTCAATGACATGGTTGCGCTTCGATAGGCGAAAAACGCCGTGCCGATCGCCATCGAACCGAACCCACCGCGTCGTCAAATCGTTTACCACCCGCTCAGTGATGCAGGAGCGAGCGGTTGCGGCATTGGAAATCTGGGCAAGCAGTGCGCTCAGTTCAACGTCGCGATTCGCCGTCAGTCCCTGACCACTGCGCGACATCGCCGACTGCCCGGGTCGGGTGGTGAACATTACCGCGACAAGAACAAGAGCAACCGGAGGAGCGTTGCAAGGGCGTGTACTTCATTCGGAGGGGCCGGTGCCTGTCTTAGTTGAGAAATATCCATTGAGCGATGTGACCCCCGCGTTCCCTCAAAGCGGACGCAATATAGCGTCGAAAAAACGTCATGGAGATCAGTCGAAATATCTCAACATTGGGCTCATCAACAATATGCCGGATGCCGCTATGGAAGCCACGGCAAGGCAGTTCGTTCAACTGCTGGGAGCGGCAGCCGATGGGATCGTCATCCGCTTGAAGCTGTTCTCAATGCCCGGAATACCTTGCAGCCAATGGCGACGTGAGCATCTCAGCACCTACTATTCGAAATTTCATAGTCTTTGGGACAGTCGCCTCGATGCCTTGATCGTAACGGGCACTGAGCCGCGGGCCGCCGACCTCAGGGATGAACCGTATTGGAAATGCCTTACGGAAATTATCGAGTGGGCGGAAGAAAATACGATCGCGACGGTGTGGTCTTGCCTCGCAGCCCACGCGGCTGTGTTGCATCTCGATGGCATCAGGCGGGCGTCCCTTGCCGAGAAATGCTTTGGTCTATTTCAGCATAAAAAAGTACAAGACAGTCGGCTGTTGCGAGGACTGCCTGCTCGTATTTCAACCCCGCATTCCCGTTGGAACGAAATACCGGAGGACGCTCTCGCCTCGTCCGGGTACCGCGTTCTCACCAAATCGGCCGCAGCGGGAGTCGACATGTTCGTGAAAGAGGGAAAGAGCCTCTTTGTATTTTTCCAGGGGCATCCCGAATACGACGCCGACACCCTGGCCCGCGAATATAGACGCGATGCCGGACGGTTTTTGCGCAGTGAGCGGCCCAATTATCCGCTCATGCCGAAAGGCTATTTCGACAAGCAGACAGCAGACATGCTCGAAGCGTTCCACGCGCGTGCCCTCTTGGACCGCCGCGACGAAATGCTGTCCGAGTTCCCAATCGCAATGACAGCCCGCACTCTGTCGAACACCTGGCAATCACAAGCGTCGTGCGCATGCCGCAATTGGCTGAGTTACGTTGTCGAGCATAAGGCGTCGAGACTCAATATGGCCCGTTCAGGTACGATATGCCTGGAGAGCATCAGCTGACGAAGCCCGGCAGGGCGCGATCGGAATCCATTGTCATCAAGTCAGCGGATACGAAACCAGACATGAGCACGGCGCTCGATTCCTGCGCACTTGGCCCGCTCACGTCGCCACCTTCTCCGAGTTGCCGGCTGCGCGTGCGTGAGATCACCAGGGCCGATCACGACCGGTAGATTAAGGATGGGGCCCGATTTGCCCGACCGCTGGGACGATTCCTGCTGTTGCGGGGAAAGCTTGTCATCAGCATAGACTCCAACGGCCCGATTGCCGGATTGATAGGCACGTATATCGAGGGAAAAATCACCTCGGTCTTTAAGGGGCCGCACCGCGCCGTCTGGGCGACATCTCCTATACGCAAGCCGCAATGTTTCCTTGGCCCTGGGCGGCCGGTGCCAACCCGTCAGCGCTATGATTCTCGGAGGTCATGGCCGGGCCTGTCCCGGCCCCTGATTATTGTGCTCCGAGCCTTAAGTTTTCGCGGTCGCCGGGACAGACCCGGCGACGACACCGGCATGTGATCGAAGCGGCTGAAATCCGCTATAGCTGCATCTGGCCCTTCCGGATGCGATCATATAGCTCCCGGTCCATCGCAACATAGGCGCCGCGATCAGGGTCATTCACGTAGAGCGCATCCGGACACCTGTCCGGATCGTATCCGTCTGCATCTCGCCGCTTCAACTGCTTGAAGGTTGGCGTAACGTCGATCTCCTTGCGAATCAGCAACAAGACCGGGTGGGCATATTTGGGCAGGTGCCGCGCAAGATGCTCACGAAACGCGCAAAAATCGATTGCGCTGGAGCACACGATTTCGGCCATGCCGGCGCGTCCGTCGGCGCCGGGTACCGCCACGCCATACACGTTGGCATCCACGATACCGTGAAATGCCGTGATGGCGGCCGCCACTTCCGACGTCGCGACATTTTCGCCCTTCCAGCGGAACGTATCGCCGATGCGGTCGACGAAATAGTAAAAGCCGCCATAGTCCCGGCGCATGAGATCGCCGGTGCGAAACCAGGCATCGCCACGCGCGAACACGTCGCGCAAAATCTTTTTTTCAGTTGCCTCGCGATCCGTATAGCCGTCGAAACGGGCGTCGTCGGAAATCCGCCCGATGGCCTCGCCGGTCTCGTTCGCAGCGCAGCCGATGCAGAACCCGTTTTTGTCGCGCAGGATCTCATTGCATTCGATGTCGAACCTTACCAGAGCGAGAGCGGGGCGGTGCGCAATGAACGGCGCCATGCGACCGATGGCCCCTGGTCGGCCTTCGACATTGAACAGAGACACGTTGGCTTCGGTTGCCCCATAGAACTCGAGAATCTGCGGGATGTGAAATCGCTGCCGGAACGCCTCCCAGATGTCGCCGCGTAGCCCATTACCGCAGCACAGCCGCAGACGGTGCTGCGTTTCGTGGTGGTGCGTGGGCGCACGCAGGAGATAGCGACACAATTCGCCAATGTATTGGAACAGCGTGCAGTCGAAACGCACGACGTCTTCCCAAAAGCGGCTGGCTGAGAATTTTTCTCGGATCACCACCGAACCACCGACGACCAATACCGCGCCAGTCGCAACTGCGCCGCCCACGCTGTGATACATCGGCAGGCAGTTGTACATGCAGTCGGCCGGTCCGGTCTCCATCATCCCGGCAAACCAGTGGGTCCATATCATCAGCCTGTAATGGCTGATTTTTGCTGCCTTAGGCAGGCCCGTCGTGCCCGATGTGTACACATAGAGCGCGAGGTCATCGATGCTGGGAGGGGAGCTTTCATGCCCAGTGAGCGGAGCACCTGGAAAATTTGCGATCTCGGCCGCCACATCCGGATAATGCGGCGGACCCGCGCCATGCGACCAGATCATTGCGGATGTAGCGAGGAACGGGCGTGCATTTTCGAGGATTTCGGTCCGATCCGACGCCACGATGATGTGCTTTGGAGCCACGACGTCAACGCAGTGAGCCAACGACATGGCCACAAGATTGGTGTTAAGAAGCGCGACCACGCCGCCGATTCGGGTGATGCCGAGCCAGATCGCCATGTATTCTGGCCTGTTCGTCATCAGCAGGCAGACCGTATCGCCTGCCTGAACATCGTGCGCCCGTGCCCACCGGGCATAGCGGTTAGCGCGTTCGTTCAGCGCGTAAAAGCTCAGGCTTTCGCCATCTGCCAGCAGGGCCGGTGAATCGCCAAATTTTCCCGCTAATTCTTCAATCACAGACGGAAAGGTGCGCCAGCGCGCCTTGGCGATCGGCGCTGTCAGTTCCAAGGCGCGCAACCACGCCCGCGACGCGCGCTTATCACGTGGCGCCGCTGTTTCGGTCTTGTCGGTATGACCCGCCATCATCGACCCGAATTCCCATATAACATACCGCCTCGCCTGGCATAACATTTTAATGTTAGTTTATCGCACGGCTCGACATCGCAATGGCAACTCTATGACGTCGTCAAGCCATCAGGTATCCGAGAACTGCCTCGCTTTTGCAAGGACTTGATGCACGAACATGATGACCTAAACAGCTGACAATGGGCTTAACGGTTAAGGGTGTCTTATGGAAATTCTGGCATCCGTATTGTCGATCGCTGTCCCAACAATTAGAAAAGGTCCCCATGATCTGCCGCGATCGTCAACAGCGCGGCGTTTCGGAACTTCGCAATGTCGGTTACAGGCGCGCGAAAGCATCCCCGCCGCGTCTGCCATCTCACACGATCGAGGCAAAATGGCGCGCGTCCAGGAGAGGTCATGAGAAGCGAGACTATCGCCATTCACGGCGGTTACGAAGCCGATCCCACGACTCACGCGGTGGCGGTTCCGATCTATCAGACTGTCGCCTACACATTCGACACCACCGAGCACAGCGCTGCCTTGTTCAATCTCGAAATCGAAGGTTTCCGCTATAGCCGGATCAATAATCCAACTGTCGACGTGCTGGATCGGCGGGTGGCGGCATTGGAGGGCGGCGTAGAAGCCCTGTGCGTCAGCACCGGCCAGGCTGCGCTGAACTATGCGTTGGCGAACCTCACGGATCTCGGTTGCAACATCGTCTCGGTCCCGCAACTCTATGGCACGACGCACACGCTGTTCGGACATGTCTTTCCACGCCAGGGCGTGACCGCCCGATTCGCGGCCGGCGACGGGCCGGACGACATTGAAAAGCTGATCGATGACCGCACGCGCGCGGTGTTCTGCGAAACCGTGGGCAATCCTGCCGGGAACATCTGCGATGTCGAAGCGCTGGCAGATGTCGCCCACAGGCACGGCGTCCCATTGGTCGTCGATAATACGGTCGCAACGCCGATTCTGATGAAGCCGATCGACTTTGGCGCCGATATCGTGGTTCACTCGCTCACCAAATTCATGGGCGGGCACGGTACGACGCTCGGCGGCGCCATCGTAGACAGCGGCAAATTCCCCTGGAAACAGCATGCCAAGCGCTTCCCGATGTTCAACGAACCCGATGCGTCCTATCACGGGCTCGTTTATACCGACCACTTCGGCGAGGCCGCCTACATCGCCCGTTGCCGCAGTGTCTATCAGCGCACGACCGGATCGGTGCTGTCGCCGCTTTCCGCCTTCCTGTTGCTGCAAGGCATCGAGACGGTGGCGCTGCGCGTCGAGCGTCATATCGAGAACGGGCGTCGCGTCGCTGAATTTCTGCGCGTCGACCCGCGCGTCGAATGGGTGAATTACGCCGGGTTCTCCGATAATCCGTATTACGGCCTGGCGCAAAAATATCTCGGCGGCCGGGCATGTTCACTCCTCACCTTCGGGGTCAAGGGCGGGTTTGAAGCCGGAACGAAGTTTTACGACGCCCTCAAGCTGGTCAAACGTCTGGTCAATATGGGTGACGCAAAAACGCTCGCTTGCCATCCGGCTTCCACGACGCACCGGCAAATGTCTGCAGAGGAGCAGCGCAATGCCGGCGTTCGTCCGGAGATGATCCGGCTGAGCATCGGCATCGAACACGTCAATGACATCATCGAGGACATCGACCAGGCGCTGGCCGCTGCGCAATCCGAACCGCTCACCATGGTGGCGGCGCAGTAACAAGTCATTTGCGCTGTGTTCCCGGATTGAGGACGCAGTGTCGGAATCTCGACACGAGCACTTTGCTGGTCGGTCGATGCTGCCTAGTTCAGCGTTTTTGAATTTCGAATCATATGCAGAATATGGATCCCGGGCTCGCCGCTTCACGGCGCGCCTGAATGACGCGGCATATGATTCGAAATTCAAAAACGCTGAACGTCAACGTCGGGCGATCGCGGCGTACTGGGTGTAGGCTGGTCGACAAACGAACCGTGACAGACACTTTTGAAAGCGTTCGTTGACGATAATTATTATGTTGGTCACCACCTCGTCTTGCCCGCAGCACAAAGCGTAATTATAACGATGTGAACATAACCAAAAAGGTTCGTTTCGATGTCGGTAAAGTTAACCGTGATCTCGGAAATCGAACAGATCGCCGAACAACATCAGAAGACGCTTGCACCGCTGACCGACGACTCGATTCTGATGAATACGGGGCTCGATTCGCTTTGCTTTGCGGTCCTGGTGGCGCGGCTGGAAGACCGCCTCGGCGTCGATCCATTCTCTGAGTCCGACGATATCAGCCTTCCGGTGACCCTCGCTGATTTCGTGCGGGTCTACGAAAATGCTGCACGCTGAAGCAGCGCGGCTGCGACATTATCTCGATCGGCCGCATTCGGAAGACCGATTTTTCCTGGGTGCAAACAGCAGTGTCGCGTTCGCCGATCTTCGCGGCGGGACGAGCCTTGGTGGTCGATTGCATGAGCTTGCCGGGCGGTCGGTCCTGCTTGCGACGCATGACCAGCTCGCCGCCGCTCTCGCGCTCATCGAACTGGATGGTGTAGCCCGCCGGATCGTACTGTGCCCCCCCGATTTGGCAGCCGGACACCTTTCGGAAATAGCAGCCAACTCAGAGGCCGACGCGATTGTTTCGGATCGCGGTGCCGCCGACTTCGCGGCGCTCGGAATCTCACTTTATATCGAAGCTGACGCCATTATCCGGCCCGCCACTGTGCAGACCGGGAACCGCCCCACTACGTGGTCGCTGCTTACGTCCGGAACCACCGGCGCGCCCAAGCTGGTCAGCCACGATATCGCGAGCCTCTCGGCGCCGATCAAGCGTGGCGCCCGGGCGCCGGTATGGGGCACATTTTATGACATCCGCCGTTATGGCGGCCTGCAAATCTTCTTCCGCGCCCTCATCGGCGGCGGTTCGCTCATCTTGTCGAGCTGCGGAGAGACGGTTGCCGATCATCTCCAGCGCCTCACGAAACACGAGGTGACACATCTTTCAGGCACGCCGTCGCATTGGCGGCGCGCGCTCATGAGTCCTGCCATACGGGCGATTAGGCCTGGTTATGTGCGGCTGTCAGGCGAAATCGCCGATCAAGCGATCTTGGACAATTTGCGCGCCTTCTTTGCGCACGCAAGCGTCGGCCACGCCTATGCCTCCACCGAGGCCGGCGTCGGCTTCGAGGTCGATGACGGTCTCGCGGGTTTTCCGGCAAAACTCCTTGCCGTTGGGCAGGGCGATGTCGACATCAAAATCGAGGGCGGTTCGCTGCGGTTGCGCTCCGCGCGCACCG
>Ga0209465_10000033_pt1 | contig 57322 bp, 54 predicted proteins | sample PanSoiPlot1MoBio_FD_188321 | JGI IMG/M metagenome (GOLD analysis project Ga0209465, IMG submission 188321) | Tropical forest soil microbial communities from Panama analyzed to predict greenhouse gas emissions - Panama Soil Plot 1 MoBio (SPAdes)... | ecosystem: Environmental > Terrestrial > Soil...
GGGTCTTCTCCCTCCCCCCGTGTGGGGGAGGGTCGGGGTGGGGGGTCGGGAGGTAATGGCGCGGCGGTGCCACACCCATCGACCACCCCCATCCCCTCCCCACAAGGGCGAGGGGAGTCGCAAGCGACAAACGCGTTCATGTGCAACAGTGCTCCTCACACCCCGAAATACGCCGCCGAGATCGCTTCACGGGTGAGCGCGCCGGCGGCACCGGCGAGGGCGACGCGGCCTTCCTGCAGGCAATAGACGTGACTGCTGGCGGTGAGCGCCTGCACGATGTCCTGCTCGACAATGACGACCGCCGATCCCTCCCGCACGATCGATGGCAGTCGCGCATAGATGTCGCGTACCACGATGGGGGCGAGGCCGAGGCTGATCTCGTCGCACAGGATGAGCCTGGGGTTCGACATCAGGGCACGCCCGATGGCGACCATCTGCTGTTGGCCACCGGATAGCGCGGTCGAGGGCAAGGCGCACCGCTCCGCCAGCACGGGGAACAACTCATATACGCGGGCAAGATTCCACGGGCCGGGTCGGCCGAGCTGGCCGCCGATCAAGAGGTTTTCCTCCACCGAAAGCGAAGGAAACAGCCGCCGCCCCTCGGGCACCAGCGCAATGCCGCGTGCTACAGTGCGATAGGCGGGCCCGCCGCCGATCGCGACGCCGTCGAAACGGATCGCGTGAGGCGGCGCGCCCATCAGGCCAGCGATGCTCTTGAGGAGAGTGCTCTTGCCGGCCCCGTTGGCGCCGATCACTGCAACGACCGCGCCGGCTTCGACCCGCAGGGAGACTGCAAACAACGCCTGGAAGTCGGCGTAGAAGGCATCGAGCCCGTCGATTTCAAGCAGCGCCTCAGACATCGGCCTCAATCCCCAGATAGATTTCGGCGACCTGCGGGCTCTTGATGACGGCGTTGGGCTCGCCCGAGGCGATGATGTCGCCGGCATGCAAGACCGCGAGGCGATCGACCACGGCGACGAGCGCATGGACCACATGCTCGATCCAGATGATCGACACGCCGGTCTCCCGCACGTCCCTGATCAGCGCCACGAGGCCCGCGCATTCGTGCTCGGTGAGCCCGCCGGCGACCTCATCGAGCAGCAGTACCCGCGGTTGCGTCGCCAGTGCCCGCGCGAGTTCGAGCCGCTTGCGGTCGATGAGGGAAAGTGACCGGGCGAGCCGGTTCGCCTCGGCGGCGAGACCGCAACGACCGAGAATATCGAGGCAGCCGGCGTAAACGTCATGCTCGCGCTTGTTCCGCCCGAAAGCTGCCGCCACGACCGTGTTCTCAAACACCGTCATGCCGCCGAACGGCTGCGGAATCTGGAACGAGCGCGCCAGGCCCAGGCGACAGCGCCGCTGCGGCGGCAGTCTCGTGATGTCGGCGCTGGCCAGCAGGACGCGTCCACCGTCCGGCGCAACAGTGCCGGTCGCGATGCCGAACAGGGTGGTCTTACCGGCGCCGTTCGGCCCGATGATCCCAAGCGCCTCGCCCTCGGCGAGCGCAAGATCAATGTCCCGCGCGACCACGACGGCGCCGAACCGTTTGGAGATTTTTTCTAGCGCAAGAATGGGCGACATGGGTTGACCGGGCCGACGTTGCCGGCTTGATTTAACACATAACCACTCACGGGACGTACCTCATGAAAATTGTCGGCTTCACCAAGGACGATGGCCTGCGGATCGGCGTCATCGAGGGTAATGAGGTGGTCGATGTCCAGGCGGTCGATCCGTCAATGCCGAATGATCTTGGCGCGGTGCTCAGGGAACACAACGGCGATCTCCAGGCGCTTGCTGATATTGCTAACCTTGCGCCGTCGTCGGCTAGGCGGCCATTCGCAGGATTGCGGTATGCGCTGCCGGTGGCGCGACCCGGCAAGATCATCTGCCTCGGCCTCAACTACCTGGAGCACGTTAAGGAAGGGCCGAACGCCGCAAACGTACCCAAATTCCCGACGCTGTTCGCGCGCGGCCTCAATTCCGTGGTGCCGCACGAGTATCCGTTGACTCGCCCGCGCGTCTCCGAAACATTCGATTATGAAGCCGAAATGGTGGTCGTGATCGGCAAGCGTGCCAAACATATGGCGCTCGAAAATGCGCTTTCCTGCGTCGCCGGTTTTACGTGTGCGAACGAGGGCTCGATCCGCGAATTCCAGCGCCACACGACGCAATGGCACATGGGCAAGAACTTCGACAACAGTGGCAGCATCGGGCCGTGGGTCGTCACCGCCGACGAGTTGCCGCCGGGCGGCAAGGGCCTCAGGATCGAGAGCCGGATCAACGGCAAGGTGATGCAGTCCGACAACACCGCGAACATGATGTTTCCGGTCGCCGAAACCATCGTCTATGCGACTCAGGGCATCACGCTCGAGCCCGGCGATCTCCTGCTCACGGGCACGCCATCGGGCGTTGGCCATGCCCGCAAGCCGCCAGCCTGGATGCGGAACGGCGACGTTTGTGAGATCGAGATCGAGGGGATCGGCATCCTGCGCAATCCGGTCGAGGACGAAAAAGCGTGATTGGTCTGTGACCGTGCGAACGAACTGGCGGATTATTTTAGAAGCGATCAGATCGCGGGCTGAGGGCATTAGTAGCATGAAACGCGGGTTATTCAGGCTTTGGGTTGTTTTGTCAGTTTGCTGGGTCGGAGGTATTACAGCCGTAGGCGTTCCAATGGCCATTCAACAGGTCAAAACAGGAACCTACAAACTGAGCAAAGACAGCACAGCTAAATCGCCAATATTTGAGCACGCCAACCCGTTTGATAAATATGACGGCGGTTGGATCGAAGTACAAATTCCTGATGGTAGCGAACTTTACCTTTACCAGCCACCCGCTCTGGACCACTCAGTAGAGCTGCACTTGGAAAACGAACAGCAGTCACTTGTTGATGAATTTAGGCGACAACGTTGGTGGCGGTACTGGGGCTTTGCGTGGCCGTGGCTTACAGCAACTTTTTTGCCCGTCATCAGCTTGCTTGTTCTAGGCCGTGCCCTGCTGTGGGTGGCTGACGGGTTCAGCAACCCTGCCTGACGTTGGGGGTAGCCGGGAACCGCTGAGACGTGCTACTATGCCTAGTGAACGCAAACAGGTGCACGATGACTACGCTTAAAGATAAAGAAATCAAAGAGATTGTGCAGAAGGTTGCGGAGGGCAATCACGTTGATATAGATGAAAAAGACATCTCAACCGCACCTGCCATTGACAGCGCCGGGCCCGATGCAATCGAAGTCATTGTTTCAATAGTGCCCTATCAATTCAAAGCCGCGGGCAGCACCTCATCACTGTTTGTTTCTCAGGTTCACCAGCGGTTGGCTGAGGCTGGTGAAGAACGCATGCCTATTGTTTGGTTTGGGGAAAAGCGTGCATCCTGACCCTCAGTGCCTATTTGATCAAGCAGACGCACTGATAGCTGGGCAGCTGAACGAAACCGACCTTAGGCGTGCAGTCTCGTCAGCCTATTACGGTGTGTTCCATTGTGTGCTCAGGCATGTGGCAGACACTGTTCTCGGGGCCGGTAATAGGGGCACCAACCTGTATCGGGCGGTTTACAGCGGTATCGCGCATGAGCAGTTGAGGACCGTTTGTCATAAGCTTGGTGGCCCTAAACCCGACGACAAGATAGTAAAAGGTCATGCTCCTAACGGTGGCTTTGGGCAAATCATTATTTTTGCGACGCTGACCTTGAACCTTCAGGACCAGCGCAAGTACGCTGATTATAACCCAGTGCGCCCGTTTCTAAGCCCTACTGCTGCTGCGGAAGCCGTCACCAATGCACGGGACGCAGTCAAGTACTTTGAGGAGGCAAGGCCCGAGCAGCGCGGGGCTTTTATTGCGCTGTTAGCCATGAAACTACGAAATGAGAGTTGATTGCCGGCCCCGTGGTGCGTTGAAATAAATAAGGAGGCCTGAGGCCACCTATCAAGGTCAAGCGATTTGAGCCAAAGGTCGCTTGAAATTGTAGTCGGGATCCACTGTCTCTCGACGCGCCTTTAACCCAGCTTCTGCCCCTTAAGCCAGCCTTCGCTGCGGCGATACAGCGCCGCCACTTCCGGTCCGTCGAGACCCGGCATGTCGGGCTTCACCTTGTAGCCGATACGGGTCTGCAGGTAGGCAAGGTGGCGGTAGCCCTCGGGGAATCGAGCGAGCAGGTCCTTGTCCAGATCGAGCCGGGCGGCCGGGTCCACCGGATCGAGGCGGTCTTTTTCGTAGATAGGCTGGCGCAGCACCAGGCCCCATCGGTCGTAGCGCTTCTCCAGGAAGTCGTAGAAGCGCCCGGTGCAGACCACGTCGCAGACGACATTTTCGACGGTTGCGCGCTGTGAGATCGTCATCTTGGTCTGGGCGATCGCGCGCACGCCAACAATATCGATCGATGAGCCACCGAGGAAATGCAGGATGCGCACGCCGCGCTCGTAGCCCTCCTGGCTCACCTTGATGAATTCATCCGCGCTGCCCTGGAACCAGGTCGCCATCATGCGCCCGTCGTCGTGCCACACGGTGCGGAAGCGCTCCCACATGAGGGCGTCGCGCCACACCGCCCAGTTTTCGATGAGCTGGCGGATGACGCGGTGGTCTTCGACTTCATTGGCTTTCATGTGGTCCTCGGGCGGCCCATCAGGGCGATCGGGCAGTGTCGATGTAGCGAGGCGAATGCCTCGCTGGCAAGCCGCACAACTCTGACGCGCCGTTTTGCGCGCCATCGGGCGCTATTTCGGCATAGGCGTGCAGCCGCTATATAGAGCGCAAGCGATCCCAAGCCCCGGAGGACCATATGGCGGCAGCGGAACATGCGGCCGACCCCAAGCACAACGTGCAGGCGGCACGGCAGGCCTATTACGACCGCATTTCCAAGTACGACATGGCGCCGCTATGGGAAAAGCTGCGGGACCTGGTTGCCAACGAACCCAGGACCCAATGTGCGCCGGCGATCTGGCGGTTCCGCGACGTCAAGGCCATGGTGTTGGAGTCCGCGGAGTTGATCTCGGCCAAAGAAGCGGAGCGGCGGGTGCTGGTGCTGGAAAATCCGGCGCTGCGCGGCCAATCGCGGATCACCCAGACGCTCTATGCGGGGTTGCAGCTCATCATGCCGGGCGAAGTCGCTCCTGCGCATCGCCATACTGCCTCGGCGATCCGCTTTATCGTCGACGGTGCGGGTGCCTATACCTCGGTCGAGGGCGAGCGCACTTACATGTCGCCGGGTGACTTCGTATTGACCGCCAATTGGGCAACGCATGACCACGGCAATACGACCGACCAGCCAATGATCTGGCTCGACGTGCTCGACCTGCCGACCGTCAACTTCTTCGAGACGATGTTCGCCGAACATCTCGACGACGAGAGCCAGGTGGTGCGGCATCAGGATGGCGACTCGGTCGCCTTCTTCGCCTCCGGGGTACTGCCCGACGGCGCGCAGGTGGGTGCTCGTGGATGGATGAAGCGGAGCCCGATCGTCAACTACACCTATGCGCGTACCCGACCGGTCCTGGAGCGCCTCTACAGGGCGGGCGATGTCGACAAGCGTCACGGCGCTCGGGTGCGCTACGCCAATCCGGTGACCGGCGGCTGGGTGATGCCCACCATGGGGGCGCAGCTTGCGCTGCTGCCGGCCGGCTTTGCAGGCGACAGCTACCGCGCGACCGACGGTACCATCTTCGTGTGCGTAGAAGGCGAGGGCGCCACCAGGATCGGCGACAAGGAATTCGCCTGGAGTCCGGGCGATGTCTTCGTCGCGCCGCCTTGGCAGCACTACGCGCATACGGCCGCGCAGGAATCGGTACTGTTCTCGATCTCCGACCGGCCCGCCCAGGAAGTACTCGGTATCTGGCGCGAGATTAATTGAGCTTTATCCTGTAGCCCGCATTGAGCGCAGCGAAATGCGGGGGACGGCCTCTCCAGGCGGCGCGGCCGGTCCCGGATGTCGCTGCGCTCCATCCGGGCTACATGATGCACGCGTCACCGCTTCTTATTGTAGTAATGCACGTCCACCGTCTCCCACACGCTGTTGATGTGGTAGGGATCGCTGTCGGTGAACGCGTCAATGGCGGCACGGTTCTCGGCTTCCAGAATGAACAGGCTCCCCACCGGTGTTTCCCCGTCACCCGCCACCAGGGTGCCGGCTGTCATCACAGAGACCCCATGATGGCCGGCCTGGTCGAGATGAATGCGATGGGCGCGGTAGTGCTTCGCGCGGGTTGCAAGCGCGTCCCTTCGGTCGACCGCGTGAATGACGAAGTGCACGGCGTTTTTCCTCCGTTGCGGATCCCACGTCCGCAGTCCGTAGCTCGCATTGAGCGTAGCGAAATGCGGGGCGGTCCCGCTACAGGCTTCAGCGTTCGCGCAAGCCGACCTTAGCCCTTTGCGGGCCGCATTGCATGGCGGCCCCCTTTCCGCCTCCCCGCCGTTCTGCGTTGTGTTAAGCTGTCCCGCGAGTGCGGACTTCGTAAGCAGAGCCGCATTACAGGGAGGTTTTGGCTATGACGAAGCAATTGCATTGCTTGCCGCTTGTCATGGGTTTCGCCGCCGCGGCGTCGGTCGCGATGCCGGCGGCGGCACAGCAGCATATCGGTGATCAGCCCGAGGCGTTGAATATGCGTCTCGTCGGCTACAATGATTTGCAGGCCCGCAGCGCCTATCAGCCTGTCATCCAGAAGCAGGGCGATCGCTTCATCCTCTATGTCGGGCATCACGGCGGCAGCCGCGATATTCCGAAGCCCATGAACCCGATGACCGGGCAGGCCGAATTCAACGGCACCTCGATCGTGGATGTCACCGACCCAACCAGGCCGCGATACCTGAAGCACATTCCGGCAGTGCCGGGCCTGGGAGAGGCAGGCGGCGCCCAGATGGTGCGCACCTGCGCCGGCAAGGACCTGCCCAAGGGCGATCCCGACAAGTTCTATCTGCTGCGCGTATTGTGCGGGCAGGGGCATGAAATCTGGGACGTCACCGACCCGCCCAATCCGACCTTGCTCACCCAAATCGTCATGGGTCTGCGCGACACCCATAAGAACTGGTGGGAGTGCGACACCGGCATCGCTTATCTGGTCTCCGGCCCGCCCGGCTGGCGCGTCAAGCGCATGGCACAGATTTATGACCTCAGCGATCCAGCCAAGCCCGTGCACATCCGCGACTTCGGCCTGCCCGGCCAGGAGCCCGGCGCGACCGGCACCATCCCGGCCGACATGCATGGCCCTATCTCCACAGGGCCGAAGGGCAATCGCGTCTATTTCGGCTACGGCACTGACAAGGGCGGCGTGATGCAGATCGTCGATCGCGAAAAGCTTCTCAACGGTCCGAAGGAGCCGACGCCCGAAAACCTGCGTTATCCGGAGATCGGCAAGCTCGAGCTCGCCGGCTGGTATGGTGCTCACACGACCTTCCCGATGCTGCAGATGAAGATCGACGAGTTCGTCAAGGACAAGGACGGGCAAACCCGCGACATCGTGATGATCGTCAACGAGCAGATCCGCAACGAGTGCCAGGAAGCTCGCCAGATGGTGTGGTTCGCCGATGTCACTCTGGAAAAGACGCAGACGATGATTTCCACCTTCGTGGTGCCGGAGTCGATGGGCCACTTCTGCGACCGTGGCGGCCGCTTCGGCGCCCATTCGTCGAACGAGAGTATGGCGGACGTCTATTACAAGAAGATCGCCATGGTGGCCTTCTTCAACGCCGGCGTCCGCGCCATCGACGTGCGCAATCCGTACCAACCGAAGGAGATCGGCTACTACATCCCGGCGATCACGGAGGCGACCGACAAGCGCTGCATCCAAGTCGACGGCAAGGAGCGTTGCAAGGTTGCGATTCAGTCCAACAACGTGGAAACCGATGAGCGCGGCTATATCTACGTGGTGGACCGCGCCAACACCGGGCTGCATATCCTGGAGCTGACGGGCGACGCCCGCAAAGCGGCGGGATTGCCGTAGGCACGCGTCCTTGCTCCCTCCTCCGTTCTTCGCAGGGGAGGGATGGGGCCGCTCGAACAGGCTCCTGTGCGGAAATCACCCCCGGATTAACTGCCTTGCCCTGACCGAACGTGACGCTTGATCGCATCCACTCGGTCCAACAGGTTTCCGGGTGGGATGTGAATCAGCTCAAAGCCGAAGTTACGGTAGGTCTCTTCGTGCACGCATTCGAAACGCAGTGATTCCTCAAGGCTGATCCGCCTCGCTTCCGTCGGCGTGACGAAGCCAAGTTTCTGCACGAAGAATACATGCTTCTGATAGATCGCCGTCGTTTCGACTCGCTTCAGTTCGCACGAAAGCGCGTCAGAGAGCGGGTGTCCGAGGTAAACCGCCAATGCAGCGGTGCAAATGGCCGATCGATCGTGAAACTGTACCTCGTCCGTCTCAAGAGATGCTCGAATCTGTCGCCGTCTCTGCAGTTCAGCAATCAAATCGATGAAAGAGGGACGCTTCCATGGTTCGGCAACTCCACGCGCCTGCTCCAGCGTAATGACGTCAGTGGCTGACTCCTCGACGACACTGAAGCCGTCAAGCTCCAATTGACGGATGATCGCCGTCTTCCCCGAACCAGGAGCCCCTGTCAGTATGAACCTTCGCATGCGCCCTTAGAATTGGTGCGCGGTCAGGGAGCAAGTTGGCCGCGCTGAATGCGACACCTTATGTCTTCGCGTTGCGTGGTGTCTGCCCGGATTGGTGGGCACTTCACCGCCGTAATTCCGCACGTCGCTGCTGCAGGAACCTTCGCACCGCCGGATCGGCCTCAAGCCCGATCGCGCGTTCATAGGCCTTGTCGGCAGCTTCCACGTCGCCAGTCAGCCGCAACAGCCCGGCACGCGCTGCCCAAAAGGGCTGGTAGTCGGCCAACCGCCGATCGTCTGCGAGTGCGTCGAGCGCCGCGAGGCCGGCGGCAGCGCCATCCGTTTCCGCAATCGCGGTCGCCCGATTGATGGCGACGACCGGCGAGTCGGTTATCGCCAGCAGCGCGTCATACATGCGGGCGATCGCAGCCCAATCAGTTTGTCCTGATATTCGCCGCGCCGCGTGCGCCGACTGCACCGCGGCTTCGATCTGATAGCGGCCGATCATGCCGGTGCGGCTTGCCTTGCGCAGCAGCGCTTCGGCTTCGTCGATCAGCTTATCGTTCCATGTGGATGGGTCCTGCTCAGCCAACGGCACATAGTCACCCCGCCCATTGCGCCGCGCCCCGCGCCGTGCCTCCGCATGCAGCATCAGCGCCAGAAGGCCGAGCGCTTCGGGTTCCTCAGGCAGCAGCGAAGCCACCAGCCGGCCGAGCCAGATGCCTTCGTCGCCGAGGTTGCGGCGGCGGGTTTCAGTGCTGGCCGGATCGGACCAGCCCTCGGCAAATGCCGCGTATATGGCCGCCAATACGGCGTCGAGGCGCGAGGCAAGGTCCGCACGTTCGGGCATCTGGAACGAAATGCCAGCCTCTCTGATCTTGTGCTTTGCTCGCACCAGGCGCTGGCTCATGGTGGCCGGGGAAACCAGAAAAGCTGACGCGATGGTCGCGGCATCGAATCCCAGAACCGTCTGCAGCATGAGTGGCGACCGGATTGTTGGATCGATTGCTGGATGCGCGCAGACAAACATCAGCGCGAGACGATCGTCAGGGATATCGATGCGATCGGCACTTTCCAGCAGTTCGTCAGAAATCAGCTGAATATGCCCAGCGACTTGCGCACTGCTGCGCCGGCGCCGGGCCGCATCGATCGTCTTGCGCCGCGCCACCGCCATCAGCCAGGCCTCTGGCCGATCAGGCACACCGTGTGCCGGCCAATCGAGAAGCGCGGCCGCGAAGGCGTCGGACAAGGCATCCTCCGCCCCCGCCACATCGCCGGTGCGCCTCGCTAGGTAAGCGACGAGCTTGCCATAGCTCCGGCGCGCCGCCGCTTCGGCGGTCACCCAGGCATGCTCGTCGTCGGCCGCGGGCATGTTCTTAACCTACATTTCCCAGATCGGGCGAACTTCCATCACGCCATGACTCGCGCCCGGACAGCGGGCTGCCCAAGACAGCGCGGTGTCGAGATCAGGCACATTGATCATGTAGTAGCCCCCGAGCTGCTCCTTGGTTTCGGCGTAGGGCCCGTCGAGAACCTGGGTCTTGCCGTTGGCGATCCGCACAGTGGTGGCCGCACTGGTCGGCTGCAACCGCTCGCCGCCAACCACGACACCTGCCTTTTTCATCGCCTCCGTATAAGCCACATAGGCGGCATGCCTCTGGTCCACGTCAGTCTTGCTTGCAGCCTTCATGGCAGCTTCGTTTCCGTAGATCATCAGCAGGTACTTCATGACGGTTCTCCTTGAATGACTATGGCCTGCCACGGTGGCTCGCCGGCACAATGACGTTTAGACCGGTGGGAATTCGACAGGCGTCTGGGGATTCCCTGAGAACACGGAAAATATCAGGGAATTTTCGAAATTTCCGGCCTTCAGGACCTTCAAAGTGTCAATTTACGAAACACTTCCAGTACGTTGCGCGCAAATGCGCCAAAAAGCGAGATCTCTAGGCCTTTTGCCGCAGAGTTAACAAATCCATCTTACGTAGTGCTCACCCAGTTCTCGACGCGAACCCCCGGCAGGCGCTGGAACTCGCGCGCGTTGTTGGTAACGACGATCAATCCTTCCGCGCGGGCGTGAGCACCGATCAGCATATCGAGCGGCCCCACCGGTGTGCCGAGGCGCTCCACATCCGCGCGGATCTGACCGAAATGGACAGCGGCTTTTGCGGGGAATGCCAGGATTTCCAGCCGTGCACTGAATTGCTCGATAGCTTGCAGGTTTTCCAGGCGCCGCGCTGATTTTTCTGCACCGTAATGCAGTTCCGCGAGCGTGATGCTCGACATGCTAAGTTGTTCGGCGAGTCGGTTGAATCGCTCACGCAGCTTCGGCGGGTAGTTCTTGATCACATAGATACAGATATTTGTGTCGAGCATGTACCGCAGCATCAAAGCGGCTCACGCTTTTCGAATGCGGGTTGCTCGCGTTCGCTCATGAAATCGTCGGACGCCCGCGGTCTGCTCGCAAACAGATCGTCCCAGCGCTTGCCCACCGGAGATATGAGGCGACTCTGTCCGATCCTGATGATCTCAACCTGATGGACATCATCCGGGAAGGCGACAGCTTTCGGCAGGCGAACTGCTTGGCTGCGGTTGGTGGTGAACACCGTTGAGCGAGTCATCTGTCGTTCCGGATCTATGTATATCCCAATGGGATATACATAGCGAATATGCAAGCTAACGACAAGCCGGTATGCGGTCAGGACGGCGATTGCGACCCGGATTTTGGCAAAACGAAACACCCCTAAAAACGGCTGTGAAATCAATTCCCTACGGACGCTGGATTTTTCGTTGACGGAGTCTCACCCCATCTCCCACTCCGGCCGGATCGGCCCCGATACGTCCGTGAATGCGCCGTCGACGAGTTCCGTCACCAGCAGCCGGTCCGGATCGACCGGGCCAGGCATCCGCGCCAGCCCTTTGGGGATGCGCCTGAACCCAGCCCTGGCGTAGTACGGCTCGTCACCGACGAGCACAACGAGGCGGTGGCCCTTGTGTTTTGCTTCGGCAAGCGCCCTCTCAATCAGAGCAAAGCCGATGCCCCGCCTCCGGAATGGAGGCTCAACGGTCACAGGGCCGAGCAACAGCGCCGCGGTCTCACCGATGCGGATCGGTGTCAGCCGCACTGAGCCGACCAGCAAGGTGCCGATCCGCGCCGTGAATGAGAGATCGACCACATTAGAGGCGCCTTCGCGGATCCTGAAAGCCGTGCGCGCATAGCGCCCGGGTCCGAATGTACGCTCGTGAAGCCGTTCGATAACGATTGCATCGGCGGGCGTTTCGACGAGGATGGTAAGGGCGAGCTCGGTCATCGGCGATCCGGTCTCGCCGATATCACCTCGCGGCCTGGACGTCCATCGGACAGCAGAGGTCGCCCGGTGCCGCCCTCCTCAGGCTGTCATGGGCAGAGTGGACGGCTTGCCGTAATTATGTGAGCATCGGTGGGCGGGTAGCGGCGGCGCAAACTTACGTTTTGCCTCACCGCTACCAGGGAGATACCGGCATGACCAACAAATTCACCGTTGGGATCAACGTCGCCGGCACGCGTCGCAGCGTGACGGTGATGGCGGAAGATGCCCTTATGGCTGCTCTCAAGGTGAAGCTGGAGCGTCCGAACGCCGCAATCAATTACGTGCGCCGGTGTAACAAACGCGGCGATCTTCGCCATCCCCACGACGCTGTAGCCGCCCAGCACAGGTGATCGCAGCCCGTTCGAGCCCTTTACCAGCGGGGCGATACAGGCGCTCCGGTCAGCACCTCGGCGATGCGCGCCCGTGTGGCGGCGCTGGTATCCTCCGGGAGCGCATCGCGCGGGAAAAAGCCGTGCGCCATGATTTCGTGGTCGGGCACCGGCGGTGCCGGCTGACGAAAGTGCCGCACCACGAACAGCACCACGTGGTCGCGGCGCGACACCGTCGGTTGGAAATAGACGCTGAATGGCGAGGGCGTGTCGAGAAGCTCAATGTTGCCTTCCTCCTTGAGCTCGCGCGCGAGCGCATCGCGCACGGTTTCACCCGGTTCGACGCCGCCTCCCGGAAGATGCCAGCCGCGCATATAGGTGTGTTTGACCAGGAAGACGCAACCCTGCCCGTCAATCACGAGGCCGCGCACGCCGAGTGTCAATCCCCGCGACAGGCGCCAGTAGAGATGTACGAAATTGCGGGCGACGCACGCGATTGGCAATCGCAGTTTCCTCGGGACCAGACGGAACTGCTTCATGTCAGCGGGCCGCCCTTGCGCTATTGCGCCTCGAGGTTTGCTACGTCCGCATGGCTGCCTGCCGCAATCGGGTTTTGCGCCGGCGCGCAGTCTCGATAAATTGAAACATCGCGGTCGTTTCGGCGGTTACAGTAGCTACATTATCCGTCGCATCGATTTCGTCCGCTGCATTTCGCGCCTGATTGCGATCGTTTTTTGTTCTCCGCCTGTTGTGGTTTCCAGCCCTGGCGCCCCCCACGCCGCCGCGGCTGCCACCGCGTCCCTGTTTTCGTTCGGGGACGCCGTCTTTTTATGCATAAATTGCGTTTATTAAAATGTATATGTGGTTTCCGCTCGCAGGTGTCGATCAATGTATTAAGCGCCTTCAGACCCCGTGGGACCAGCCGTACCATGAAACGTTTCACCGATTTGTCCGAGCAGGAAGTTCTCGCGCTTGCCATCAGCAACGAGGAGGAGGACTGCCGCATTTACCTCAACATCGCCGAAGGTCTGCGGCAGCAGTATCCAAGCTCGGCGAAGCTGTTCGAAGAGATGGCCGCCGAAGAAACGCGCCACCGGGGCATGCTCTACGACCTCTATCGCAGCAAGTTCGGGGAGTTCCTACCGTTGGTGCGACGGCAGGACGTGCGCGGCTTCATCAAGCACCGGCCGATCTGGTTGGTTCGACCGCTCGGGCTCGAGGAGGTGCGCAAATATGCTGCCGAGATGGAGTATGAGACAGCTCGGTTCTACCGCAGGGCGGCCGCTCAGACGCGCGATGTGTCGGTGCGCGAACTGCTGGTCGAGCTTGCTGATGCCGAGGACAAGCACGAGGGTCTCGCCGAGAGACTCGGCGAGCGCGTCCTCACTGCAGACGTGCGCGCGCGTGAGGACGAGACCGCTCGGCGGATGTTCATCCTGCAATATGTCCAGCCGGGCCTTGCGGGCCTGATGGACGGGTCGGTGTCGACCTTGGCGCCGCTGTTTGCCGCGGCGTTCGCAACCCATCAAACGTGGGAAACTTTCCTGGTCGGTCTTGCGGCATCGGTTGGTGCCGGAATTTCCATGGCCTTTGCGGAAGCGTTGTCGGACGACGGCGCTTTGACCGGACGGGGGGCGCCGGTGCTACGCGGTGGAATCTGCGGCCTGATGACATTTCTGGGTGGGATCGGGCATACACTGCCGTACCTGATACCGACCTTTTGGGTCGCGACCGTGGCATCATTCGTGGTCGTCGCGATCGAGCTCGCGGCGATTTCATATGTCCGTTACCGCTACATGGACACGCCGTTCCTCGCCGCCGCATTCCAGGTGGTGGTCGGGGGTGTGCTGGTGTTCGCGGCCGGCATCCTGATTGGAAGCGCTTAACCCCGCGGGATGAGTCAAGTGGCCACGAATGACATGGTGGGGCGAAACATTGCCAGGGGCGAAAAGGCCGTCGGCAAACCATTCGTGCTCGCGCATCTGTCCGATCTGCATCTTGCCCCGCTGCCACGGCCTCGCATGCAGGAGCTCGCTTCGAAGCGCCTCATCGGCTACCTCAATTGGCGACGCAGCCGCCATCGTGTCCATCGCCGCGACGCGCTTGACGCCATTACGCGCGACCTTCACAGCGAGCAGCCGGACCACGTGGCCATCACGGGCGATCTCGTCAACATCGCACTTCCTGCCGAGTTCGTGCACGCACGTCGTTGGCTCGAAGCCTTGGGGCAGCCGGTCGACGTGAGCGTGGTGCCGGGAAATCACGATGCCTATGTGGATGCCGCAGGTCTTCATTACGACCGGCACTGGTCGTCTTACATGACGGGAGATGACGCGCTCTCCGGCACCAAACGCGATCACCAAGGCCGCGCGGCTAACCTCACCCCTCCCCCCTGTGCCTCCCGACAAGGGGGAGAGGAGAAGACGTTATTTCCCTATCTGCGTCGACGTGGTCCGGTGGCGCTGATCGGGGTTTCGACCGCGGTCGCAACGCCGCCATTCATGGCTACTGGCAGGCTTGGCGAACCGCAAATTGCCCGCATGGCCGAAATGCTTGACACTTTGCGAACCTGGTTCCGTGTCGTCATGATCCATCATCCTCCGCTCGAGCAGCCGTCGGGATACCATAAACGCCTCATCGATGCGGCCAGCTTCAGACAGGCGATCGCAGCGGTCGGCGCCGAGCTCGTCATTCACGGCCATGATCACGTGCACGCGCTGGCGTGGCTTGCAGGGAAGGACGGCCGGGTGCCGGTAATCGGCGTACCGTCGGCATCTGGAGGCGCCCGCACGAAGCATGCCGGGGCCTACAATCTCTATCGCATCAACGGCAGCCCCGGCGCCTGGTGTTGTGAGGTGGTGACGCGCGGCCTGCGCCCACCGGGCTCGGTTGCCGAGCTCAAGCGGTTCGCGCTGTCATGGTGAGGGAACCAGTGATGCCGCAATCCATGCGGCCGCAAACGCTGTGGTGCCACTCGTTCTGTGAACGCGGTTTGTAGCGCGGATTTCGCTCTCCTCATTCCGGCTACACTGATCGGTTTCCTGGAATCGATCAGTTAAATGCCAATGCCGTAGGGCTTTGCCCAGCTGAGCCCGTCCTCCGTGCGCCCTCGCGGCCTGTACTCGCAGCCCACGAACCCCGCATAATTGCTGCGATCGAGCATGTCGAAGATTGCCTGGTAGTTCACCTCGCCTTCATCGGGTTCTGCCCGCGACGGCACCGCCGCGACCTGGACATGGCCGATGATCTCACGATGCCGCGCAAACCGCATCATGAGGTCGCCGCCTCCGATCTGGATATGATAGAAATCGAACTGCATGCGTACATTGGGCCGGCCGACTTGCGCGATGATCACGGCAGCTTGCTCGGGCCGATGCAAGAGATAGTTGGGACGGTCGCGCCGGTTTATGGGTTCAATCAGGATCGAGATGCCTTGTTCTTGGGCGAGGTCTGCGGCGCGGCCGATGTTAGCGACGAAGACCTTCTCGCTCTCGGCCCACCGCTCCGGCGGCACCTCGCCCGACATGCAGTGAATCGAATTGGCGCCGATCTCGGCCGCGTAGTTGAGCGCCTGGTGGAAGAGGGCATCGAAATCGCGCTCCCGCCCCGGCACGCCGGCAAGACCGGGCTCTCCCTCGGGGCCGAGAGGGGTGTTGACCCCCAGGATGGCGAGCTGGTGCCGTTCGATTTCGCGCCGCACGGCAGAAGCCGGTTGCTCGTAAGGAAACTGCAGTTCGACGATCCGGAAGCCAGCCGCTGCGGCGGCGCCGAACCGTTCGAGCAGCGGCCGATCCGCAAACAGATATCCGAGATTGGCGGCAAGGCGGGGCATCGCGACTCCTGGACCGACGGATACCGATAGTACGAATAGGCACGCTCTACCAAATTCTGTGGTGCGCCGGTGCCCGCGAAAGCTGGTGGGCAGAAAAGCAATTCTTGGGCGTTCGCCCACATACTGATCAACTGGGTTGCCGATTTCGTGGCCGGCAGACAAAACCATCCGCAGATCTATCAATAAATTAGCAATTTTTCCTGCCCATCCGCAGTCCCACTACAATAGTGGGATGTTTTGTGGTTGACGTTTTTGCGAGAGACTGATCTCCTTCAGATGGCCGTCGGGTCAGGACCCGTGCGGCAACACGATCGGCAAGGGGCGGAGGAACGCAAAGGACTCCGACAATGACGGCGCAAGAGCTCCTGGCGCAGATTTCCGACTACTGCCGACAGACCGGCTTGGCGGAATCGACGTTCGGGCGCCGCGCCGTTAATGACGGTAAGCTTGCTAATCGCCTGCGCAATGGCGGCCGCATCACCACTGAGACGGTAGATCGCATCCAGGCCTTTATGAGCGCCAACCGCGGCACTGGTTCGCAGCTGATTCGCGCTTATGACGGTGGATCGAGGCCGATGTCGCTCCCACCGACGGTCGCTCCGGATGCCGCGCCAAGGGCTGCTTCAAACCCCGGCCCGAAGCATTTCAGTATTCGTCCAGCACCCCAGGATCCGCAGCGCAACTTTCGCTTTTTCGATAACCGGCAGAAATATCTATTGTTTGTCAATACTTGCAGCGAAAAGTGGGTCGTGGCCCACCGGGTTGGGCAGGAATTGACCAATATTCATCCGCGCCCGCCGGCGGTACGCCTGTTCGATGCTGGCATCGGGGACGGCACCATACTGGCACGCGTGATGCGGGCGATGCACGACCGTTTCCCAGCCATGCCGTTCTATGTGGTCGGCAAGGAGATTAGCCTGGAAGATATCCGACTGACCTTGCAGAAGGTAGCCGATCGCTTTGTCGAGCATCCGGCGACGGTGCTGGTGCTCACCAACCTTGCCTATGCGGATGCGCCCTGGCTCCATGTTAAATCGGTAAGCGCGGCGTCGAGCCTAGTGTGGCAGGAGGCAGCTCTCACCGGCACCACCGCCCACAAGTTCGAGGAACAGATCATCGATCTGGAACCCTTCCTGGCGGAGAACTGGAAGGCCGGGGTCAGCCCTAAGACCGGCAACCCCGTCTACGAGCGCCCAGTCGTACTGGTGATCTATCGCGCCGATCATCGCTTCCTGCTTGATCCGATCCTGCCGCGGCCGGGCGGCACTCAGGCGGCCTACGACCTCGTCATCGCGTCCCAGCCTTATCGGGCCCGCTCACCGCTTGAATTCAAGACCCGCCGGGTGATCGCACCGCTCGCCCGCGCGCTCGGTCCCGGCGGCCGTCTTGTCGCCATCCATTCCCACGGTGGCGATCCCGGTCTCGAAATCGTGCAGCGCCTGTGGCCGGGCGATAATCCGTTCATCCACGATCGTCATCAGATCATGAAGGCGGTCAAGCAGGAGCTGGGCGCCGCCGGCCGCGAGCTCAATTTCAACGTCAATTCCGATAACCGCGCGCTGTTTCGTTACGACATGCACACCCTGCCGTCGGAGCTGTCGGATTCGATCGGCACGTCGACGCTGTTTGCCGCCTGGAACGCCGCCATCTACGTGGCCCAGGTCGAGGACGATCGAGTGGCTGCCGTCGCCAACGACGGCCGTTACCTCGACGCCACCCGCGAAGTGCTGCGCCGGAACGGCGGCCTGTGGTTCTTCGATGAATCGTATGTCATCTCGCGGCGGCGCAGTTAACGAGAGGGCCGACACCATGAGTGCCCATACTTTCGCCGCACAAGTTATGCCCAAGCCAGCGCAGCCTTCGGTGCATTCTCCGACGCGGCCGGAGCAGCGCATCGCAGCTTTCGCGGCGTGTGCCTCCTTCGAGGCGACTCGTTTGGCGCTCGGCGACATCGAGGCGCTGCGCATCGGAATCGCGCCCAAGACCCCGATCTATGTCAGCGCCGTCCCGGCGCGTCCGCTTGTCACGCAGATCGACACAGCCATCCGCCTTGCCGCGGCAGGCTTCGAGCCGGTGCCGCACATCGTGGCGCGTGGGTTTGCGAGCGGCACCGAACTCGATCGCCACCTCGGCCGGCTGGCTGACGAAGCGGGTGTCAGGCGCGTTCTTGTGATCGCTGGTGACTTCGCCGCGCCACTGGGCCCCTTCCATACGGCCATCGAAGTGATTGAAAGCGGGCTCCTGCACGCACGCGGCATAACCGAGGTCGGCATTGCGGGCTATCCGGACGGCCACCCCCGGCTTGCCGCCATCGACCTTGACCGCGCTCTCGCCGCCAAGGTCGAGGCCGCTGCGGAAACCGGGCTTGCGGTCCACATTGTCACCCAGTTCGGCTTCTCGGCGCCCGCCATCGTCAACTGGATCCGGCGCCTGCGCGACCAGGGCATTGACCTCCCGGTCCGGATCGGTCTCGCTGGTCCCGCGACGCTCTCCGGTCTCATGCGCTACGCCCGCATCTGCGGCGTGACGGCCTCGGCGCAGGGCCTCGTGCGCCATACCGGACTTGCCAAACACCTGTTTGGGATGGTGACGCCTGATACGGTGTTGCGGCCGCTCGCCGAGGCGGCGGCAGCCCTCGGTGAGGTCTCCCCGCATATCTTCTCGTTCGGCGGTCTCGCCGCCGCCATACGCTGGGTCGCCGCCGCCGCAGCAGGACGCATCGCGCTCAACCGGGCAGACGGGTTCACGGTGGAGCCGCCGTGAGAGGGGCTGGGCGCAGACAGGCTTGCGACGCGAAATACTAAAGCACACGGAGGCGAAACCGCCCCCGGTACCAGTGGCTTCCCGAAAATTTGAGTCGGCCTCAATTCCACCGCTCTTCACGCAAATGAAGGAGTGCGACCTCTTGCGCCGTGCGGCGGCTTGATTCATGGTCCCCGCGGTGGAAGCGAAGGGCGGCACAGTGACGGATGAATGAGTCCGCAGAGCCGCCGCAACCTTCTCCTCACCGCGAAAGAGTGTGGAAAGGGCCAAGCACTATCGAGTGCCCCCCAAGGCCGCTGTCATCCATTGCGCCCGGAGAACTGTGACGTGACTCATAGGCTCATTGCGGTCGCAAATATGAAAGGTGGCGTCGGAAAGACCGCAACCGTCGTTGCCTTAGCGGAAGCGCTTGCAGCCCAAGGAGCAGCTGTTCTCGTGATCGATGCCGACGCTCAGTCGAATGCTTCCATCTGCATCGCGGGCGATGAAAATCTGAACAAGCTTATATCGGACGGCCGTTCTCTCGACGGGTTCTTGGCTGATCATCTGCTGGGAGGTCGCACCGATCCCTTCGTGGATCGCATCTGCCATCATGCCAGCGACGTTTCGCATGCCGGTGAACCGTTGAACCTTTCTCTCCTTGCGGCAAGTTCTTATCTGCGTCTTCTTGAACGAGACATCATTTATGAACTCACCCGCAAGAATTTCGGCCTGCACGCGATCGTTGGCCAGATGACGCGCATTCTTCACGCAGAGCTGGCCAGACCGGTCATGAAATTCCACTACGTCCTGGTCGATTGCGCGCCGGGGATTTCCGCCATCACCGAAGCCAGCATCCGTCTGGCCGATCTCGTGATTGTCCCGACCATCCCGGATTTCCTCTCGACCTACGGTTTGAACACCTTCTGTAAGAACCTCTGGACCGGCAAGTTCGCGACGGACTTCGGATTGAAGCCGCCGCAACGATTGCCACATGTTCTGATCACGCGGCACCGCCCGATCAGGGAGCATATGCAGACGATCGCGAAGATCAGAAACGAGACCCGGTTCGCGGAACCGAATTTTCAGCCCTTGGACGCCACCATACCGGAGGCGGCCGCCGTCGCGGCTGCGCTGGGCAAAACGGGTTATTGCCCCACCTTCACTAACAAGTGGGGCCACATGGTTCCGGTGCTCAACAAACTTGCCGATGAGGTCAGGGAGATTGTGAATGGCGCTTGATGTCGATGGCTTTGCGGTCCTGCGCAGCATCGGTTCCCATCCCGATACTTTTGCGGCGATTGCTGCCGAGCTTGCCAAAACCGCGCGAAACCTCGTGGTCAAACAAATAGGGCATAAGGACACGGGGCTGAAGGCAGTACGCGATATTCACGCCGCCGTTGGGGAGGAAGCCTTCAGGCTGATTGCGGACGGAATGTCCGACGCTCAAATCAAATCTCTTGCGACCAGGCTGGACAAGCATAATCCGGAGCTGAAGATCTCGAATGGTGCGGCACGGAGGCGCCATGTCCTGGCGCTGGCGGAAGGCTCGGCTGAGCCGTCGCAAAAGCAGAAAACGGCACGCAAGCCGGTCCAGCCGAAGAAGGCTCCGGTGCCTCCAAGTGCCGTCGATCGCATTCAGTTCATTTCTGCGGGCGCAACTCGCAAGCGGTAAGGCGCGGATACGGGCAGCTGATATCGGCGCTGCGCGGCTTTGCTTAACCCACCATTTCGGCGCGCGGATTATAGTGGACTGCGGCCTCACCTTCCCTCGCGTCCCCAGGTCAGCGCCAGGCTCCCCACCAGCAGCAATAGCCCCAGCAGGCCGGTGAACATCGGCAGCACGCCGATACCGCGCACCACGCTGGCTTCGCGGACCTTCAAGCCGATCCAGTCGTCGCCCTTGAGGGTGTCGCTCGATCGCACGCCGAGGATGCGCGGCACCGCAAGGCTCGATCCGTCGACGAGGCGGCGTGAGTCGCCGCCGGTTGCGTTGGCAAGCGGTGCCATCACGGCGGTGGTCGAGGTGACCTCGGCGAATTCCTTCGGGTTGGCGGGGCCGACATTGACGAGCGTCGTCAGCTTGCCGTCGGTGGCGCGCCACAGCCCCAGTTCGGTGGCGTCGACCACCTTGCGCCACACGCCGGGCTCTCCCTGATCGAGGGTCAGGTTGCGCTGGGCGCCCGATGGCGACGTGAGGATCACGGGCGCCACGCTGTCCGCCATGGTCTGGCGCTGCACGGTGATTTCGCGGCCATGGACGAGCAGGCGCAGGGCCTCTTCCTCAAGGTCAGGCTGCTTCATCAGCCAATGCGACACCCGCCGCAACAGGTCGATATGCGGGCCGCCGCCTTCATAGCCGCGCGCCCACAGCCAGATGTGATCCGACAGAATGAGGCCCAGCCGTCCTTCGCCCTCGCGCGCGAGCACCAGCAGCGGCTGGTCGCCGGCGCCATTCATCAAGGGAGTGCCGCTCATGGTCTTGGTATCGACCACGCGGAAGAAGCGGCTCCAGTGCGGCGGTTCTTCATTAGCTCCTTCGAGGCCGCGTGTCACCGGATGGCGCCGGCCCAGGTCGGTGAGGCGGGCGTAGAAGGCATCCTCGCTGACATGCCCCGTGGGCTCGGACGGCAGGATAGCGTCCAGCGCCGTGCGCCAGATGCTGGTCGGCCCCGCATACTCCGACCCAGCCGCAACCAGCACGGCGCCGCCGTTGCGGACATATTTGACGATGTTATCAAAATAGATGGGCGGCAACACGCCCTGCCGCGCATAGCGGTCGAAGATGATGAGCTGAAACTCGTTGATCTTCTGCTGGAACAACTCGCGGGTCGGAAACGCGATCAGCGACAACTCGTTGATCGGCGTGCCGTCCTGCTTCTCGGGCGGCCGCAGGATGGTGAAGTGGACGAGATCGACGTTGGCGTCGGACTTGAGGAGGTTGCGCCACGTGCGCTCACCCGCGTGGGGCTCGCCGGACACCAGCAGCACCCGCAGCTTGTCGCGCACGCCGTCGATCGACACCACGGCGCGATTGTTGACCGGTGTTAATTCGCCCTCCAGCGGCGCCGCCTCGATCTCGACGATATTTTGGCCCGCATGGGGGATTTGGACCTGGACGTTGACCTGCCGGCCGGCCGTGACGACGCGGCGGTCGAGCAGTTCGCCGTCACGGCTGATCTTCACCTCGGCGGGCGAAGGGGGGGCACCTTCGTCCTCGACCCGAAACGATATGGTCTGGTTCTGGCCCACGATGCCGAACCGCGGCGCCGCTACTAGCACCACGCGGCGATCTCTTTCATTGGGATTGCCGGTAATGAGGGCATGGACCGGCGCCGTAAAGCCAAGCGCGCCGACGTCAGCCGGCACGTCGTGGACGCGGCCGTCGGTAATGAAGATCGCGCCGGCGATGCGGTCGGGCGGCACGTCGGCGAGCGTCGCATTGAGGGCGCTAAACAATCGAGTGCCGTCGGTCTCCCCATCGGCCTGGCCAGCCTCGATCACGCGCGTCTCGATGCCGGGAATGCGTTCAAGCCGCTGGGTAACCGCTGCGCGCGCAGCCTCGGTCTGCGCCGCGCGGTCGCCGAAGCCCTGGCTGGGGCTCTTATCGACAACCACAACGGCGACCGAGGTGAGGGGGTCGCGGTCCTCGCGGGTGAGCGACGGGTTAGCGAGTGCAAGCACCATGAGCGCCAGTGCTCCCGCCCGGATCAGGACTCCGCGGCTGCGCGCAAGCACCAGCAGCGCCGTCACGACGGCCGCGACGGCGGCGGCCGCCCAGACGAATTCGATGGGAACGAGAGGCGAGAAACTGATGCCGAAAGCCACGTGTGGGTTCCTACTCTTGGATTCCTACTGTTGGTTTCCTCGCCGCCAAGGTACGGAGGGGCGGGCAAAGCGAAGCGTGCCCACCACTGCTGTATCTGCCGGATCCGATGGACACAGCACGCAAGAGCGTGACTAGGCCCACCCTGTAAATTCTCCTATTGGCCGAGCCGTTCGAGAAGCGCCGGAACATGGACCTGGTCGGCCTTGTAGTTGCCGGTCAAAGTGTACATCACGATGTTGACGCCGGCGCGAAAGGCGAATTCACGCTGGCGCGGCTCGCCGGGCACCAGCGGCAGCATCGCCTGGCCGTCGGGGCGCGTCGCCCATGCGCCGGCCAGATCGTTTGACGTAATGATGATCGAGGAAACACCATCGCCGCCGCGCGCCGGACGCTTGTTATCTTCGTCTTCCTCCTTGTCGGGGCTCTGCAGTGCCTCGACCCAGAGCTGCCCCGAGGTGAAACGGCCGGGAAAATCGCGCAACAGGAAGAAAGTCTTGGTCAGCACATGGTCGCGCGGCACCGGCTCCAGTTCCGGAATGTCGAGTGATGACAGAATCGAGCGCAGCTCAACCATGCCGGGGCTGTTCGCTTCGCCGCCCGGACCAGGTGGCGCAAGGACAGCATCGCGGGTGTCGAACAGCATGGTGCCGCCCTGCTTCATGTAGGCGTCAACGCGCGCCAAGGCCTGGGGTGATGGCTTCTTGGCGCCAGGCACGATCGGCCAATAGACGATCGGAAAGAACGCCAGCTCGTCACGTTCCAGATCGACGCCGATCGGATCGCCGGCCTCGAGCGCAGTGCGCTGGGCCAGGAAGGTGGTGAGGCCCGTTAGCCCGGATTTGCTGACCGAATCCGCCTCGCCATCGCCCGTCACCACATAGGCGAGGTGCGTTTCGAGCGTCGCTCGCGAGGCGAACTGGTCGGCCTTGGGGTCGGCGGCACGCGACTCGCCGCGGGTGACGGCGAGAGCAAGTGCGACGCCGGCGACAATCATGAGACCGGTCGCAAGGCGGCGCCGCGGCAGCAGCCGGTAGATACCGCCCGCAAGCCAGAACACAACCAGCGCATCGATCAGCAGAAGCACCAATGCTGCCGTGAAGACCGGTCCGCGCAAGTCCTGCGGCTCGGTGGTGCGGAAATATTCAAGGCGCGAATTGAGGGGTTTGAAATCGATCGGCACCAGTCGGTCAGCGGGTGCCAGCGTGTTGACTGCGACCAGACCCTCTGGCGGGCCGTAGAAGCCCGGCGGATTGTCCGCGGTGGCGCGTCCCACATAGCCGGCGGGAACCGGACGTGCAGTCGGCGGCGGCGGCTCGAAGCTGCCGAAACCATCGAGTACACGGGTCGGCGGCACTGCGTCCCGCGCTGTGCTTTGCGCGCCTGTGGCGGCATTGGCCTCGGTCGACGCCGTCGCGCCGGAGATACCGACGATGCGCTTGAGCATATCGACAAAGGCGCCGGACAAGGGAAGGTCGGACCATTTGGTATCTGCCGTGACGTGGAACAGCACGATCATTCCCTTGCCTTTCCGCGCCGCGGTGACGAGCGGCGTCCCATCAGCGAGCATCGCCCAAGTGTGCTCCGACAACCCGGCATCGGGCTCGGCCAGTACCTGTCGGCTCACCGTCACATCGTTTGGCACCGTCATCCCATTGAAGGGGCTCTCGCGCGAAAAAGCAGCGAGTTGCTGCGGCTGATCCCAGCTCAGGCTGCCGCCGAGAATACGGCCGCCACGGCGCAGCTTTACCGGCACCAGCTGATCGTCCGCAGCCGCGAGCCGCGGGCCCGCGAACCGCACGAGCACGCCGCCGTCATCGATCCACCGGGTCAGGCGGTCGTGCGCGTCGCCTGCGATCGTGCCGACATCGGCAAGGATGATCATCGGCAGGTGCTGGTCGATAAATTGGTTCACCATCTCGCCGGGAGAGGCGCGGTCGGCAAGCCGGACATCCGCAAACGGGCTCAGGGCGCGAGAAAGATAAAACGTGGAGGCGAGCAGCGGCTGCGCCGTATCGGCGGTCGAGCCCGTGATTACTCCGACAGTGCGCCGGCGCCACCGCTTGTCGAGGAGTTGCACGGCGCCGGCCGAGCGCTCCCCTTCGATCTCGATCCGGGCGATGTCGTTACGGATCTCAACCGGCAGATCGAGCTGCGCGTCGGTTTCGCGTTCATCGGATTTGAAACTGAAGCTCGCTTCCCCGAGCGGCAGTCCCTTGAGATCGAGGGCGCGCACGGCACCGACGTCGTCACTGCCGGGGGCAGCGCGGAGGACCTTCACACTGAGCACGCCCGCCGCATTGTCGGCTGCAGTGAGCGCGCGGGCTGGCTTGATGCCGCCCTCTACGATCGTGATAGGCCGCTTGTCGGCAATGCGGGCAAGCGACAGAACAAAATCAGCAGCATGGCCGGCATCGACGCCATCGCTCAGCCAGACGATCTCGATATCCGGCGTTCCCATCAGGAAACGCTCCAGCGCCGGTATGGCTTCGGTGCGCTCGAGTGCGTGGGGCTGCGGTTTGACGAGCCGTAGCCGCGCCCGCGCGGCGGAGGGTGTTTCCAGCGAAATGTCGCGCGCCGTCACTGACAGCGGCGCCACCGCAACCCCGCGGCCGTCAGCGTCGGCGCGGGCGATGAGGTCTTCGGCCGTGCGCAGGCGCGCATCCCAGGTAGAGGCCGCCGCGAAGCCGTCGTCGATCAGCAACAGCAGGGGTCCGCTGGCGCTGGTCGTCGCGACCGGAGGGTTCCAGAGCGGCCCCGCCGCAGCGATGATGACCAGCGCCGCCAGCACGAGCCGCAGCAGGGTGAGCCACCATGGCGTGCGCGACGGCGTCTCCTCCTTGGGGGCAATGTCGAACAGCATCCGCGTTGGGGGAAAATCGATACGCCGCGGTCGCGGTGGCACCAGACGCAGCAGCCACCATAGGATAGGCAGGCTGAGCAGACCGAGCAGGACGAGCGGTTCGGCGAAGGCGAGGGGGATGCCGGCGATCATAGTTGTCGCTCCATCGAGCCGAGGTCGGGAGCGCGATGTCCGACGCCGCCCCGCTCGCTGCCAAGTCGCTCATGCAGCTTGAGCAAGAGATCGGTCGCCGGCCGGTCGGTGCGGTGGATGATGAAGCTCCAGCCGAGCCGCTCGGTCTCGGCGCGGATTTCGGCGCGATGGCGTGCAACTCTCGCTTGGTAATCCTCGCGCCAGTTCTCGGCCCGGCCGGCCGTGATAGTTCCGGCGCCTTCCGGCTCGACGAATTCGATCCGCCCCGCGTAAGGAAAGGTCTCCTCGGCAGGGTCGACGATCTGTACCACGTGTCCCAGCGATCCGTTTGCCGATAGCCTGGTGATAGTCGACTTGATGTCGGCGAAGGGGCTCCACAAGTCCGACAGCATGATGAACTCGGCGAGCGGCGCCGGCGCAAAAGCTGCCGGCAGCAGGCTTGTCCGCGCGGCAGGGTCGTGGATCATGGTCTGGGAGATCTTCTCAACCACGTTGCGGGCACCGGTCGGCCGCGTCAGGCCGGGAATGCCAACCCTTTCCCCGCCCTGGACCAGGGTCTCGGCGAGCGCAAACGCCATTACCAGCGCGCGATGTAACTTGCTCTCCTTGGCGAGCGGTGAGCGGAACGCCATGGACGGCGACCGGTCGGGCCAGATCCACACGGTGTGAGCGGCTTCCCATTCCTGCTCGCGGACATAGAGAAAGTCGTCGCGCGCCGACCGGCGCCAGTCGACGCGGGCCGCCGGTTCGCCCATGACGAAACGGCGATATTGCCAGAAATTCTCACCCGAGCCGGCGCGGCGGCGGCCATGCAATCCGTGGATGACGGTCGCAGCAATGCGCCGCGCCTCGAGGATCAGCCGCGGCATGCTTGCCGCAAGGGTCTGGCTTTCGCCAACCGCGTGGGGGACTGCCGCGACGTCGGGAGGCGCGGATGAGAATAGAGCCATCATCCGATCCGCGACTTCAGGCGCCCGACGACTCCCGGTATGGTTTCACCGTCGGCGCGCGCTGCGAAGGTCAGCGCCATGCGATGCTTGAGAACTGGTTCAGCGAGCGCCATGACATCGTCCGCCGAGGGCGCCAAACGCCCGTCGAGGAGCGCGCGGGCGCGCACCGTGAGCATCAAGGCCTGGCTTGCGCGCGGGCTCGGACCCCAGGCGATGAGCTTCCCGACATCGCCTGCTTCGGGGCCGGGGCGAGCCGAGCGCACAAGGGTCAGAATGGCCTCGACGACCGATTCGCCGACTGGCAGTCGGCGCACCAGCCGCTGAGCCGCAATCAGGTCCTCGGCAGTCATCACAGGCTTCGGCTTGGTTTCCTCCGTGCCGGTGGTGTCGAACACGATGCGGCGCTCAGCATCGATGCTCGGATATTCGACGTCGATCTCCATCAGGAAGCGGTCGAGCTGGGCTTCGGGAAGCGGATAGGTGCCTTCCTGCTCGATGGGATTCTGCGTTGAGAGCACGTGGAAAGGCCGCGGCACGTCGTGACGCGCGCCCGCAACGGTGACATGCTGCTCCTGCATGGCCTGCAACAACGCCGACTGGGTTCGTGGGCTGGCGCGGTTGATCTCGTCAGCCAAGAGGAGCTGGGCGAAGATCGGGCCTGGAATGAAGCGGAAATTGCGCTTGCCGGACGTCGTTTCTTCCAGCACCTCGGTGCCGAGAATATCGGACGGCATCAGGTCCGGGGTGAATTGGATGCGCCGCGCCTCAAGCCCCAGCACGGTGCCCATCGTGTCAACGAGCTTGGTTTTGGCAAGGCCCGGAAGCCCGATCAGCAGCGCGTGACCGCCGCACAGCACGGTTATAAGTGCCTGTTCAATCACCTTGTCCTGACCGAAAATGACCGCACCGATTGCTTCTTTAGCGGCGCGCAGATGCATGGCCGTGGTCTCGGCCGCACGCACAATCATGTCTTCCAGTTTCTCCAGGCTGTCGCCCGACGATATTGCCATAAGGCTCGCTCCTCGCTCTTCCCGCCCCCGTATTTCTGACAGAGGGATGGCTTGCAAAAATCAGACCGCAACTGGACTCTAACCGTGCCCAAACGCGGCCGGTGTCTGTTTCCCTACCCAAGTGTACGCTATTTTGAGTGTACGCTATTTTGCCGCAATGGCGATTGCTTTGGCGCAATAACCGTTCCCAGCTGGGACATCATATTTTCGCGAGCGGCCAGTCGTACGTTACTTTTTACAGTAGAGCCAACCATGGCGAAGACAAGGCAGATTGCCAACAACGGCCTCGAAGGCATTGCGGGCGCTGTGAAATCCGCGTCCCGCAAAGGGCTGCCCCCCGTCCACCTGTGGAATCCCGCATTTTGCGGTGAGATCGACATGCGGATCGCAGCCGACGGTACCTGGTTCTACCAAGGCACTCCGATCGGCCGGCCCGCTTTGGTCAAACTGTTCGCTTCTATTCTCAAGCGAGAGGGCGAAAAATACTTCCTTGTCACTCCGGTGGAAAAGTGCGGCATCGCGGTGGACGACGTGCCGTTCATGGCCGTCGAATTGCAAATCGACGCTGCAACCGACCAGCAGCTCTATTTCCGTACCAATGTGGACGACTGGGTCGCATGTGGGCCCGATCATCCGCTGCGGTTTGAGCCGGAGTCCACGACGGGGGGCCTCAAGCCCTATGTCCACATCCGCCGCGACCTGTGGGCCAAGGTAACGCGCGCCGTCTTCTATGATCTCGTAGACCTCGGCGAAGTGCGCCAAGTCGGAGGCGCGCCGATGTTCGGCGTTGCGTCTGCCGCCGAATTTTATGCTATGGCCCGGGCCGACACCCTTGAGGACATCACCCCATGACGAATGCGCCGGCCCAAGCCGACGTTGCCCCTGGATTGGACTTCTTCGAGCGTGCGCGCCAGCGGCTCTCCTTCGACGTGCCGACTGCGCTGCGCGACTTTACGGCGCCGGCCGTGCGGGGCGATCTCGATCTCGACCCGGAGTCCTGGGAGAAGGCGGGCGTGACAGCCGCCAAGCCAGCCGCGGTGCTCGTCCCGGTGGTCGATCGGCCGGTCCCCACCGTAATCCTGACGCAGCGCACGGCCGATCTACCGAGCCATGCCGGCCAGATCGCCTTCCCGGGCGGCAAAATCGACGCACCGGACGAGACACCGGTGGGGGCCGCGCTGCGCGAGGCCGAGGAGGAGATCGGGCTCGCGCCGGCGCTGGTGGAGCCGCTCGGGTATCTCGATCTCTATCTGACCTTCAGCGGCTTCCGTATTCTTCCCACGGTCGCACGAATTGCGCCGGATTTTGCACTTGCGCTCAACTTATCGGAAGTGGTGGAAGCCTTCGAAGTGCCGCTCAGCTTCCTGATGACGCCGGAAAATCATCGGCGCAACAGCCGCGACTGGAAAGGTATCATCCGTCATTATTATGAAATTTCTTACCGGAACCGCTACATTTGGGGCGTCACAGCGGGTATCCTGCGCAATCTCTATGAGCGGATCTACCGGGAATAAAAAAAGAGAGTTGAATGAAGCTCATTGCCCGCCGCCCCCCGCTCCGCGAACCCCAATGATGCGCCAGGTTGCCACCGAGCTTGCGCTCTTCCTCACGCCGTTCGTCGCCTACGCGCTGTTTCTGTGGGCAACGCGCACGGGCGTGCTCGATCTTTCGGCGTGGTCGCCGCCGCGCCTCATGTGGCTCAGCGTTGCGGCATTGGTGCTTGTGATCGCGAGCTTCCTGGTACTGGCGGAATTCGGCGGAATGCCACCCGGCTCAACTTATGTGCCGGCGCATCTGGAGAACGGGCGGTTTGTGCCCGGCGCCGAGAGATGACCACCCTGCAATTGCATGACGCGGGCTGGCTGGGCGCGCCGGCGCTCGCGCGCGCACTTTCGATCCTCAACGGAGGCGGCGAGGAGGCGCGCGTGGTCGGGGGTGCGGCACGCAACGCCCTGATGGGGCTGCCTCTGAGCGATATCGACATTGCCACCACGGCTTCGCCCGATGAGGTGGTGCGTCGTGCGACAGCGGCCGGATTGAAGGCGGTGCCGACAGGCATAGACCACGGCACGATCACAGTTGTGGCTGATGGCACGCCGTTCGAGGTCACCACGTTGCGGCAGGACGTCGAGACCTTTGGCCGCAAGGCCAAGGTCGCGTTCGGGCGCGATTGGAAAATCGATGCCGAGCGGCGCGACTTCACAATGAATGCGCTGTCGATCTCGCCCGACGGCACGGTGTACGACTACGTCGATGGCCTCGCCGACCTGAGGGCGCGCCGCGTCCGCTTCATCGGCGATCCGGCGCGGCGTATTGCAGAGGATTATCTGCGCATTCTGCGATTCTTCCGCTTCCATGCGTCTTATGCACATGGACCTCCCGACCCTGCCGGGCTGCATGCCTGTATCGTCGCGCGCAACGGGTTGCGCGCCTTGTCGCGCGAGCGGGTTCGAGCGGAGATGATGAAGCTGTTGATCGCGCCGTTCGCGGTGCCGACTCTCGCCGTGATGGCGGAAGCGGGTTTCGCGACACTGCTGCTTGGTGGCGTGCCGCTGCTCGCGAGCTTCGCCAACATGATCAAGGTCGAGCAAGCGACGGCGGTCGCGCCGGACGCGGTGCGTCGGCTCGGCGCGCTCGGCGTCCTGGTCACCGAGGACGCCGAGCGGTTACGAGACAAGCTGCGCCTGTTCAATGCCGAGTACGACCGCCTCGCAGCCATGTCGGACCGGTGGTGGCGCGTATCGCCAGCGCTTGGCGACGCCGGCGCCCGGGCACTCCTGTATCGGCTGGGGCCTACCAAGTACGTCGATCGCATACTGATCGCGTGGACGCGGGCACTGCCGGGGGCCGCCGATCCGGCGTGGCGCGACCTCGCTTCGCTGCCGACCCGTTGGACGGCGCCGCGCTTTCCGCTCAGATCCGCCGACCTCGTTACGCGCGGCGTGGCGAGGGGGCCGGCGCTCGGCGCGGCCGTGCGCGCCGCCGAGGAGTCGTGGATCGCGGCGGAGTTCCCGCAGGATCAGGTTGCGCTCGATCGCATTGCTGACGATGCTGCGCGCCGCGCGACGGTGATATAGGTCGAACGCATGTGCCCCGGCGGTCGGCATTTGCGGCCGTAACTCTCCGAAAGCAAGGCTCTGTCTCCGTTCGACGATATCTCGATCCCGCAACTCCTGCTGATTGCCGCTGCGGCCGTGTTCACTTCGCTGATCGGAGGCATCGCCGGCTATGGCACCGGAGCGCTGATGCCTCTGGTCCTGGTGCCCATCGTCGGGCCCGAGCCGGTGGTGCCGATCATTGCAATTTCCGCGACGCTTACCAATTTGAGCCGCTCGCTGGCGTTCCGCCGCTTGATTGATTGGCGGCGGGCGAAAGTCGTCGTTGTCGCCGCGATTCCGACCTGCATTCTCGGTGCCTGGGCCTACACACTGCTGTCCGGTCCCGGCGCGATGCTGCTGATCGGCTCGATGCTGGTCCTGGTGGTGCTGCTGCGCCGCGTCGTCGGGCGCCACGGATTTCGGGTTGGCGATCGTGGGCTGGTGGTGGGCGCCTGCGGATGGGGGCTTGTGGTCGGTGGCACCAACGGTGCGGGCGTCATCATCATCTCGCTGCTGGTCGCGGCGGGCCTTACCGGCGCATCCGTAATTGCAACCGACGCCGCGCTTTCGGTCGTGGTCGGCCTCGCCCGGTTCGCGGTGTTCGGCATCGCCGGCGTTGCCACCACGAAGGTTATCGCCGTGGCGTTCCTCATCGGGGCGGCGACGCTTCCGGGCGCATTTCTGGCGCGGCTGATCATCGAGCGCCTGCCGGTACACGTCCACACCGCGATGCTCGATGCGGTCGTGGTGATCGGGGGGGTAGTGATGATCGCCGGGGCGGTGGGAAAGATGTAGGGATCGCAAGCCAGCGTGGCTTGGCAAGCCGAGAGAGCTGGGAGTGTGACTCCTGACGTGCGACAGGTAGCGGAACCCGATACAGGACTATTGGGGTTCGTAAGTGGGTGCTGTCCCGGTGAGTTTAAGTCTCGCGCAATTGAGGGCCGAACATACCAAAGCGTTGGGCCCTCCTCATTGGCGATCCTGCCAAAGCGCAAAAGTTACGCTTTGCCCGCACCTGCTTTTCCGATTTCAGGAACTTCTCATCCCCCGCCGCCCGGGGCCGGCGTCCTGGCCGCCACGGGTCCGACGATCCGCTCGAAGTCGGCGTTTGATCCCGGGTTGCCGTGGATCGGAACGTGCTGCGCCACATCGAGCTTCAGCCGCTTGATGTTCCTGAACAGCGCAACGGCGTTCAGGTTGACATTCGCAAGCGTCCCTCCGGCAGGCGGAGGCCCGTAGAGATCGGCATTGATGAGGATCTTGTCCTGCGGGAGATAGGCGACCAGCATGTCGTCAGCATGATTGAGATTGTCGACGTGGTACAGCTTGATGCTGTGCTGCCCGTCGCTGATCGAGTACTCGTCCGTGAACGTCTGCAGCGTGACCGGGCCGGGACCGGTCGGGGCAAACGGGAACTGCGACAGCCGGTCAGGCTCCAGGGTCCGCGACTGCGGCCCCAGGACGACCTTCTGGAAATAGTCCCTGTCATGATCGTCAGCGATGACCGTGGCGCCTTCGGCGGCGTAGGTTCGCACCCCGCCGAGATGATCGAAGTGGTGGTGCGTGACGACCACATAGCGGATCGGCTTGTTGGGAATTGTCTTCTTGATTTCCGCGATCACGGCGTTGGAACGCACCTCGTTCGTCGGCGCCTCAATGACGGCGATGAAATCCTTGAACTCGACAGCCACGCTGTTGGCATTGCTGCCGCCCATGAGCCATACGCCGTCCCCGAGCTTTTGCGCGGCTACACGCTGCTGTGGAGCGGGCGCATTGCGCGCGTTGTCGGGAACCGTCAAGGCAGCATCGGGCACATTCACCTTGGCGTCGGTGACTCGCACCTCCATCCAGTTATGGCCACCGGGCACCAGGGGATTATCGCCCTGATGGGCGTGACTGCGGAACGGGAACTTGGCGCCGTTGCCAACGTCGCGATAGTCGCTGTAGCGGATTTCGACCATCATGTCGCCGAGAACCGGGTCGGGAACCGACGTAATCACCCGCTCGAGCAGGTTGTCTTTGTTGAACTCACCGGTCACCCGGTACTTGCCCATGGTGGTGAAGCCGACGACTTTGAGTGTACGATCCTGGCGAATGTAGTAGCGGTCCTCGACCGTCGCGTTGCCGGCCTGCTGGGCAGCCTTGATGAATCCGTGCGGAGTGAGCGAGATCAGCAGCTGGCGATACTCGGCGGCGGCCTGCTGCGGATTGGGCTGACCTTGCGGGTTCAGGTTCCAGGCGTAGTTGCCGCTGGCAAAGTTCGTGGTGTGCACTTCGCCCTGGAGCGGAACGAAGCCGCCGCCGCGCGGCGGATTGTTGCCCTGAACGCGAACATGATCCTCTTTGAAGGATTTGCTGGCGTAGTCGATGGTCGCCGTATAGCTCTTGAAGTCCGTTCGCGGCCAATCCGAGCCCGTACCTTCGGTGGCGAAGCTTTGGCCTACTGCGCCCATCCAGCCGGTGCCCGTGTACACGACCGAATTCACCGCACTCGCGCCTATGGCTTTGTCGGCAGCCTGCAACAGGCTTGTGGCATTTTGTGCGGTTGCAGGCCCGGCCATCAGGGCCGATCCTGCCAATAGGATTCCCAATTTGTGTCTCATGCGGCGTCCTCCCAGAAACGGCCCAAGAGGCTCTCCGAAGTCGGCCGATGAATACGCAACGCCGGCACGATGCCCTTGGGACTTTGCGTGCCCGCTCGGGGCCGCAGGACAATAGCTGATCGGCGCCTGGGTGTGAAGCATTGAACCGGGAATCGCGATACCCGGGCTTGAGGGGCTCGGTGACGGTGCATCCTGGGCGGTGTGCGTAGATGAGTATGTTGGTGTCGATGGCGATTATCCGCCTCGACCCTCGTATGCGAGGTCGCGAATCTTGTCCCAATCGGCATCGCGCAGCTCTGGAACCAGTCCCTGCCCATTGGACGTTACCAGGCGCAAACGAAACGGGCGCGCATTCTTCCGATCAGCGATGATCTTGCGTTGTCCCTGTTCGACCAGTGCCCGCAGGGTCGTCCCCTCGCGGGCGGCAATTTTTCGCGCTTCGCGCAAGAGGGGATCAGATATTTCGAATGTCGTCTTCACGTTCCATATCTCCGGTTTTACCGATATCCGCAGCAACATCATATATCGCGACGCGGCAACCGTGCGATCGGCCGCCCGCAAAGCAGACGACGGGCCTAGGGCCACTTCACCACCGGCGGCATTGAGGACAGTATCGAATCGACGTTGCCGCCCGTTTTCAGCCCGAACACGGTGCCGCGGTCATAGAGCAGGTTGAACTCCACGTAGCGGCCGCGGCGGATGAGCTGTTCCTCGCGTTCGGCCTCATCCCATGGTGTCGAGAAATTGCGCCGCGCCAGAGCGGGATAGATATTCAGGAAAGCGCGTCCCACGTCCTGCGTAAAGGCGAACGCGGCGTCCCAGTCCGCTTCCAGATAGTCGTAGAATATGCCGCCGATGCCGCGCATCTCGTTGCGGTGTTTCAGAAAGAAGTATTCGTCGCACCATTTCTTGTATTTTTCATAAGGCGCGACGGTCGCGTGAGCGTCGCACGCGGACTTCATGGCGGCATGGAAGGCCGCTGTGTCGGGATCGTCCTGAGTGCGGCGGCAGTCGAGCACCGGAGTGAGATCGGCGCCGCCGCCGAACCATGCCTTGGTGGTGACGACGAAACGGGTGTTCATGTGGACAGCCGGCACATGCGGATTCCACAGATGGGCGATCAGCGAAATGCCGGAGGCCCAGAAACGCGGATCAGTTTCTGCGCCGGGAATCTGGTTGCGGAATTCCGGCGCGAACTCGCCGAACACCGTGGAGACGTGGACACCAACCTTCTCGAACACGCGCCCCTTCATCATTGATATGACGCCTCCCCCGCCGGGGGCGCCGGTGTGATCGCTGCGCGACCACCGTGTGCGCACGAACCTGCCCGCGCTGCCGCCGTAAAGCGAGGCCGGCGCCTCGATTTCCAGCCGCTCGAATGCCGCGCAAATGTCGTCGCGCAACACCTCGAACCAGGCTTTGGCGCGCGCCTTGCGCCCTTCGAGTTGGCTTGCGTCCATTTTCACTTGTTGCCCTAAGGATGGTGTCTACCGTCGCGATACCCTTGACGCGCCCGACCATCGGCCGATGATCTGGAATTCCAGCGATGCCGTGCTGCGTCAAGCCCCCGTTTATCGGTGCTTCCCTGCCGCAACAATCGCATTGGCGACGAGCGGGAGTAACAGCTTTTTGCGGTCATTCACACCCGTGAAACAAATTTGGCGTCATGGTGATCGCCTGACCCTTCTCTGAATGGCAAATGCCCATGTCTTTTCGAACGTCTCAGCGCAAAAATGTCCCAATCGACCGTCGTCAGCTCATTGGAGGCCTCGGCGCCGGCTGCGCCTGCCTTCTTACCGCCCCAGCCGTGGTCGGTCGGGCGCTGGCGCAGAATCGGCGTTGGTCCGCCCATCCGTTCAGCCTTGGTGTCGCCTCCGGCGCGCCGCGTCCGGATGGTTTTGTGCTGTGGACGCGGCTCGCTCCCGATCCGCTCTCCACCAATCCGGCGACCCCCGGCGGCATGTCCGGCGGCGACGTGCCGGTCGCCTACGAGATCGCCGGCGACGAGGCGATGCGCGATATCGTTCGCCGCGGCGTTGCCGATGCCGAGGCGGCCTATGGTTGGTCGGTTCATGCTGATGTTTTCGATCTGCAACCGGGGCGGTTTTACTGGTATCGTTTCACGTGTGGAGATGCCGTGAGCCCGGTAGGGCGCACCATGACTGCCGTTGCGGCCGGAACGCCGGTGGAGCGCATGCGGTTCGGCTTCGTGTCCTGTGCCAATTATGAGCACGGCTATTTTGCCGCCTACCGCCACCTCGCCGACGAAAACCCGGACATGGTGGTGTTTCTCGGCGACTACCTCTACGAAGGCGTAGAACAAGTTCGTCCGACCGTCCGCCTCCATAGCGACGGGATCGAGGCCGCGACGCTGCCGACATACCGCAACCGCTATGCGCAATATCGGCTCGATGCCGACCTGCAACGTCTGCATGCGGCTGCACCAGCGCTCGTCACCTGGGACGACCACGAGGTCGCGAACGACTACGCCGACAAGTGGTCGCAATTTTACGATGATCCTGACATGTTCCTGCGCCGGCGCGCCGCCGCCTATCAGGCGTTCTATGAACACATGCCGGTGCGGCCGATTTTGTCACGGCCCGAAGGACCCGTGATGCGCATCTACGACCGGTTCACCTTCGGCGACCTGCTCGAGGTATCGATGATCGATGGTCGGCAATATCGCTCGCGCCCCGCCTGTTACGCGCCGCCGGACAGGCTGCGCGGGCATTTGGAATCCGACGCCAATTGTTCCGAGCGTCGCGCCGAGGGGCGCACGATGATCGGGTTTGCCCAGGAAAGCTGGCTCGGCGTCGGGCTCACTCGATCCAAGGCCAAATGGAATGTGATCGCTCAGGACGTGCTGATGGCGCAGTTACGCCAGAAGATGCCCGACGGCAGTTTCGGTTTCTGGACCGATGACTGGGACGGCTTCCCGGCGAGCCGCCGCCGGCTGCTGCAGCGGATCGTCCAGACCCGAGTATCGAATCCGGTGGTGATCGGAGGTGACGTCCACGCCTTTTTTGCAAACGATCTGCGCGTCGATTTTGACGACTCGAAATCATCCGCCATAGCGACTGAATTCGTCGGCACCTCGATATCGTCGGCCGGACCGCCCTATGAGCTTATAGCGGCATCCCTGCCGGACAATCCGCACGTCCAATTCTTCGAAAGCCGCAAGCGCGGTTATGTAAGCGCCGATGTCGATAATAGGCAAATGACGTCACGGCTGCGCGTCATATCCGATGTCACCGACCCGAAAGCGAGCGTGTCGACCCTTAAAACTTTCGCGGTCGAGAGCGGCAAGCCAGGGGTCGTGACGGCGTGATGTCAGCGCATTCGGATCACCGCGCATCAACGTCCTGCAGCTTCACCCGTTTGCCTCAACGCCTCGCCGATCGCCATGGCGCAGGTCATAGCGACGTTGAGTGAGCGCATTCCGGCGCGCATCGGGATGCGCAGCCGCACCTCGGCGGCTGCGTGGACGTGATCGGGAACGCCCGCCGACTCGCGGCCGAACAGGAGAATGTCGCGCGTTTCGTAGCGATGATCGAGATACGAGATGGCGGCCCTGGTCGTGAACAGCACCAGGCGCAGGCCGTGCACATCGCGCCAGCGCTCAAAGTCCAGCCACGACGCGTGTCGTGTCAGAGACACCTGTTCGAGGTAGTCCATGCCGGCCCGCCGGAATGCCCGATCAGTGACCGGAAATCCGGCGGGCTCGATGAGGTGGGCCCCAAGCCCCAGGCAGGCAGCAAGGCGGAGCACCGTGCCGGTATTCTGAGGGATGTCGGGCTCGAACAACGCGATTCGCATAGAGCCTGCCATGGCGGCCCGGTTGCGAGGGACCCCGACCCGTCGAGTCCATCATCAATTCGTACGAGCCTCGTGGGGTGACTGCGTTAGCGGGCTTGCGCTCTGCCGGCAAGGGTGTCAATAAGCCCGACACAATGGTGCGGCGCCGCATGTCCCGTGATTGTCGCGGGCGGCGTTTGTCGTCACCAAGGGAGCGTCTCTTTGGGGGCTTCGTTCGGTGCCCGTGCGCGTCAGCAGGCGCACCGCGCGGACGGACGTGAGATCGAAAGGATAGACCGTGACGACCATTTCTGCGGCCGAGCCGACGCGCCGCGATTTTCTCTTTGTGGCGACCGGAGCCGCAACTGCGGTCGGCGCCGCCGCCACGCTTGTGCCACTGATCGCGCAAATGAACCCTGACGCTTCGACGATCGCGGCTGGAGCCCCCATCGAGGTCGATCTGACTCCGATCGCGGAAGGCCAGATCATCAAGGTGTTCTGGCGCAGCAAGCCGATCTACATCAGTCACCGTAGCAAAAAGGAGATCGAGGAGGCGCAAAGCGTTCCACTCGGCGACCTGCCGGACCCGCAGCCGGACCAGGCCCGCGTCAAACCCGGTCATGATCAATGGCTGGTGGTGATCGGTATCTGTACCCATCTGGGCTGCATTCCGCTCGCCCACCAGGGCGACTACGACGGCTGGTTCTGCCCCTGCCACGGCTCGCAATACGACACATCCGGGCGTATCCGCCGTGGCCCGGCGCCCGCCAACCTCCCGCTGCCGCCCTATGCCTTCCTGTCCGACGGCAAAATCCAAATCGGCTGACGCCTGAATCCCGGAAGAGACATCATGAGCGGATCCTCAACCGACAAGACCCATGGCACTTCAGACCTGAAGGCTTGGCCGTACAATCTCAAGCGCGAGGATGGCAGCCCTTATGAGCCACCGACTTATAAACCGCCGAATGCCATATTGCGCTGGTTTGAGGACCGGCTGCCGATCATCGGCCTCAGCTATACGGCCGGGGTATCCTACCCGACGCCGCGGAACCTGAACTACTGGTGGACCTTCGGCGGCATTCTGACCTTCATGCTGGTGGTGCAGATTGTGACGGGGGTCGTGCTGGTGATGCACTACATTCCCGAGGCCGGTATGGCGTTCAATTCAGTCGAGCACATCATGCGCGATGTGAATTACGGCTGGCTGCTGCGCTACCTGCATTCGAACGGCGCGTCGATGTTCTTTCTGGCCGGTTACATTCACATGTTTCGAGGGATGTATTACGGCTCCTACAAAGCGCCGCGGGAGGTGCTGTGGATTCTTGGTGTCATCATCTACCTCCTGATGATGGCGACCGGCTTCATGGGGTATGTACTGCCGTGGGGCCAGATGAGCTACTGGGCCGCGACCGTCATCACCAATCTGTTCTCGGCCATCCCGGTGGTGGGGGATGCGATTGTGACATGGCTGTGGGGCGGGTATTCGGTCGGCGGTCCGACCCTCACGCGGTTCTTCTCGTTGCACTATCTCTTGCCGTTCGCCATCGCTGCCGTCGTTGTGCTGCACATCTGGGCTCTTCATGTAGTCGGCCAGAACAACCCGACGGGCGTCGATCCGCAGACGGAAAAGGATACGGTGGCGTTCACCCCTTATGCGACCATCAAGGATGGCTTCTTTATTGGGTTGTTCGCCATCCTCTATGCGTGGTTCGTGTTCTACATCCCGAATTTCCTTGGTCATGCCGACAACTATATTCAGGCCAATCCGGCGGTCACACCCCCGCACATCGTCCCTGAATGGTACTATTTGCCCTTCTACGCCATCCTCCGCTCGATCCCGAACAAGCTGTTGGGTGTCATTGCGCTGTTCGCATCGATCGTCATCCTGGCTTTCCTGCCCTGGCTAGATACCTCGCGGGTCAAGTCCGCGAGGTACCGGCCGCTTTACAGGCAGTTCTTCTGGCTCTTCGTGGTCACGTGCGTTCTGCTGGGTTGGCTCGGCTCGAAGCCGCCGGAGGGCGGGTACGTCATCATGTCCCGCCTTCTGACCGCATGGTACTTCATCCACTTTATCATCGTGCTGCCGTTGCTCGGCCTGATTGAGCAGCCCAAGCCGGTGCCGCGTTCGCTTTCGGAGGCCGCGCTCAAGGGCGGCAAGGCCGCATTTTTGATCGCGCTCGCGTTCGGCACCGCCGCGCTCATCGGGACGCCGCAGCGGGTCGCGGCCCAGCAGCAGGGGGAGGTGCAACCGCCGCGCAACACATGGTCATTCGCTGGCCCGTTCGGCAAGTTCGATCGCGGTCAGCTCCAGCGCGGCTTCAAAGTCTACCACGACGTCTGTCAGACCTGCCACAGCCTCGCGCTGCTGTCGTTCCGCAATCTCGGCGAGGAAGGCGGACCGGAATTTTCCGCTGCAGAGGTCACGGCGATCGCGGCGGAGTACAAAGTCAAGGATGGGCCCAATGACCAGGGTGACATGTTCGAGCGGCCCGGCCGGCCAGCCGACCATTTCCCGCCGCCGTTTCCCAACGAGCAGGCGGCGCGTTTCGCCAATGGCGGATCGCTGCCCCCCGACATGTCCGTGCTTGCCAAGGCGCGCCAGTATGAGCGCGGATTTCCCTGGTTCGTGATCGACGCGTTTATTCCGTATCAGGAGCTGGGCGCCGACTACATGGTGGCGCTGCTCAAGGGCTACGCCCCAACACCAGCCGGCATGACCATGCCGTCGGGCATGCAGTACAACACCTATTTCCCGGGCCATGCCATCGGCATGCCGCCGCCGCTGTCGGACGGCGTGGTCACTTATACGGATGGCGCGCCGCAGACCGTCGATCAATACGCCAAGGATGTGGCGGCGTTCCTGATGTGGGCCGCGGAGCCTACGCTCGAAGCGCGCAAACGCATCGGCTTTGAGGTGATGATCTTCCTCGTGGTCCTGAGCGGACTATTGTACTTCACCAAAAAGAAAGTCTGGCACGACATCGAAAAGCCGCGCGAACTCGCACGCGGGCAGGACCCCAAGACCACCACGATGTAGGTGGGGTTCATGACCCGCTCAGTGCTGGGCATCATCGGGGGCTCCGGCATCTACGACCTGCCGGGGCTGGAGAACGTCGTCGAGAAATCGATCGTGAGCCCATGGGGGGAGCCCTCGGCGCCGCTGCGGATTGGCGATATCGCGGGCCTTCCGGCGGTATTCATGCCCCGTCACGACAAGGGCCACCGCCTGTCACCGTCGGACATCAATTACCGCGCCAATATCGATGTGCTCAAGCGCGCCGGCGTTACCGATCTCGTCTCGCTGTCGGCCTGCGGCTCTTTTAAGGAAGAGTTGCCGCCCGGCACCTTCGTGCTGATCGACCAGTTCGTTGACCGTACCCACAAGCGCGAAAGCTCATTCTTTGGCAAAGGCTGCGTTGCCCATGTGTCAATGGCACATCCGGTATCGCCGCGCCTGCGCATTCATCTCGCTGCGGCCGCTGAAGCGGAGGGCATCGGCGTCGTGCGCGGCGGCACCTATGTGTGCATGGAGGGCCCACAGTTCTCCTCGCTGGCCGAAAGCCTCACCTATAAGCAGCACGGCTATGCGGTGATCGGTATGACCAACATGCCGGAGGCGAAGCTCGCCCGTGAGGCAGAGCTCTGTTACGCGACCGTAGCCATGGTCACGGATTTCGACTGCTGGCATCCCGACCATGACGCCGTCACGGTGCAGGACATCATCAAGGTGCTCACTGCCAATGCCGAGAAGGCAAGGCGCCTGGTGGCGAGACTGGCGCGCGACTTGCCGCGCGAACACGAACCGTGCCCGATCGGCTCCGACCGCGCCCTTGATAATGCCATCATCACGGCGCCGGAAGCCCGCGACCCGGCGCTGATGGCCAAGCTCGACGCCGTTGCGGGCCGCCTGTTCGGGGCTTGACGGGCCTCGCGCCGTAGGGCCATCGCATAGGATACGGCGGTGCCTTTCTCTCTCCCTCCGCGTTTTCGGGGAGGGTAGGGTGGGGTTCTGCTTCAAGAAGCGTTGCGCAGTGGAAAGGGCCTCACCCCTCCCTCCCCGAAGACGGGGAGGGAGAAGAAAGGCGCGACGGCCCTCCGCACAAGCGGCGGGGGGAAGCCGAAGGAAATTTCATCATGTTGACGCCGGAACTCGAACTTGACCTGCGCGCCTCGATCCGGACCATTCCCGATTATCCATCACCGGGCATCATGTTCCGCGACATCACTACCCTGCTCGGCAATGCTCGCGCGTTCCGCCGCGCCGTCGACGAACTGGTGCAGCCTTGGGCCGGCTACAAGATCGACAAGGTCGCCGGTATCGAAGCGCGCGGCTTCATCCTGGGCGGCGCGGTCGCGCATCAATGCTCGGCCGGATTCGTGCCGATCCGCAAGAAAGGCAAATTGCCTTACAAGCGCGTCAGCATCGGGTATTCGCTCGAGTACCGTATCGACGAGATGGAGATGCACGAGGACGCGGTAGCGAAAGGCGAGCGGGTGGTGCTGGTCGACGACCTCGTCGCCACAGGCGGCACCGCGCAAGCCGCCGTCAAGCTGCTGCGCCAGATCGGCGCCGAAGTGCTGGCCGCGTGCTTCATCATCGATCTGCCCGAGCTTGGCGGCGCAGCCAAGCTGCGCGCGCTCGACCTGCCGGTGCGGACGTTGATCTCATTTGAGGGGCATTGAGGCCGGCAGGCGATTTCGCGCGCCAGCTAAGGTATCATGACCGGAGCCGGTCCGTCCGACAACTCAAGCGGTCGTGGCGACAGGCCTGACTGGCCGCGCGTGCAGGTGACGCCGGTGCCGAAAGCTTGTTCGTGTCGTTGCCGCAATATACTGGTGGCTCACTTGCGCTCAAACCCGAAGTGTGTGGGCGTGTCGTGGAAGAGGGACGATCATGAAGGAACGCACGCGCGGTAACTATGTGATCGCAGGCCGCGAGATTGTCGCCGAAGGGGCAGATCTACGTGTCAGCATTCTGACCCTGGCGCGTGGACAGTGTGTCCCGTGGCACTCTCATTCGGAAACGGCTGACAGCTTCTTCTGCATGGAAGGTCCGATGGTCATCGAGGCGCGCGATCCGGCGGCTTCCTTTGTGGTGAAACCCGGAGAGCGTTGCACGGTCGGCCCGAAGCGACCGCACTATGTCCACGGCGAGAACGACGGCCCCTGCAAGTTCATGATCGTTCAGGGCGTTGGCGTGTACGATTGGGTGCCGGAGCGCGGGTGACTAGGCTCGAAACCGCACCACCTTCTGGGTCTGCTCGCCCAGCCCCTCGATGCCAAGCTTCACCACGTCCCCGGGCTTGAGGTATTTCGGCTCCGGCTTCATGCCCAGTGCGACGCCTGGTGGGGTGCCGGTAATGATGACGTCGCCAGGTTCCAGCACCATGAATTGCGAGCAGTACCAAACGAGGTGCGCGACGCCGAAGACCATGGTCCTGGTCGAGCCCTTTTGGCGCGTCTCGCCGTTCACCGTGAGCCACATGTCGAGCTTCTGCGGATTAGGAACTTCGTCCTTGGTGATGAGCCACGGGCCGAGCGGCCCGAATGTCTCCGACCCCTTGCCCTTGGTCCATTGGCCGGCGCGCTCGATCTGGAATTCGCGCTCCGAAACGTCGTTGGCGAGACAATAGCCAGCGACCGCCTCCATCGCCTTGCTCTTCGCCAAGTAGCGGGCGCGGCTGCCGATCACCACGCCGAGCTCGACCTCGTAGTCGAGCTTGGTCGAGCCCTTCGGCGTCATGGTGTCGTCGTTCGCCCCGCAGATGCAACTCGGCGCTTTGTTGAAGATGACCGGCTCCTTCGGCACCTGCAGGCCGGCCTCAGCCGCGTGATCGGCATAGTTGAGGCCGATGGCGATGAAATTGCCGACTTTGCCAACGCAGGGACCGATGCGTGGATTGCCGCGCACCCGTGGCAATGTGTCGGTTTTCACTTTGGCGAGCTTGGCGAGGCTTTTCGGCGACAGTGCCTCGCCGGCAAGATCGGGTACCAGGCCGGACAGGTCGCGAATATGGCCCTCCCGGTCGATAATGCCGGGCTTTTCGCGCCCGGCCGCTCCATAACGCACAAGCTTCATCGTAATTTCCTTTCTCGGCAATGAGGGCAGTCTATCTGGGGAGAGTTGCTGATGTCATGCGTCAGCGGCAACGCGGAGACAAGACGCATCTGTTACGAAATTGCAATAAGGCAACGGGAAAAATGATCAGTTCTTCAACGAAGGCGCGATTTTTCATGCAAGGCGATTGCGGCTCCACTCCGGGGTGCCTCCATAAGGCTCCGCAGAAGCAAATCAGAAGTTCGGAAGGCGGCGCTGCTGCGGCATCTGCACTGTGGTGCGGGGGATGCGTTGGCCCCGCTCTGACTCACGCACGCATTCACGCCGTTGGTAGTACTGATGGAGCGTGCGAGAGAGGCTTGTGGAACCATGGGGGCGGGTTCAGGCCTTGTCGGGAGCATCCGCTGCCCGACGCACCAGAGTGGTGAACGCGTCGTCGGCAGGGGCTGCGGCGATCCGGGCGAAGACGGTCAGGGCGTCGCGCCAGTGCTCCGGGTCGTCGCCCAGCTGGCCGGGGTACTCCATGGTCCAACGGAACGTTCCGAAAGCCTCACGGGTGTCCCCCCTTTCCAGGCTTTCGAAGGCCATTTGGCGTGCTTCGGGGTAAGTCGGCACAGTCATGGCACCATCACGCGATCACCGCGCCGGTCCCGTCGACCTCTGAGGTCGCCCCCACGTGCGCGAGTGCGCTCCTGTCCATGAAATCCTCGTTCCCAACTTCATCGCTGCATCAAAACGCCCCCGGGAACGTGCCGCCGTCAAGCAGCAGGTTCTGCCCCGTGATAAAGCCCGCATGGGCCGAACACAGGAAGGCGCAGGCCGCGCCGAACTCGTCCGGGTTGCCCAGCCGTTTCGCCGGAATGGAAGCGATCCGCTCCTTGACCGCCTGCTCGACCGTGATGCCGCGCTTAGTCGCGGTCATTTCCATATTGGACTGCAGCCGATCGGTCGCGAAAGGGCCCGGCTGCATGAAATTGATCGTAACATTCGACGAGGCAACCGAGCGCGCGACACCGGCCATGAAGGCGGTCAGGCCCGCACGTGCGCCCGACGACAGATCGAGCCCGAACAGTGGTGCTTTCACGGTGCCGGACGTGATATTGACGATCCGGCCGAACTTCCGCTTCACCATAGGGTCGATGGCTTTCTGGGTGATCTCGATCGCCACCACCATGTTCGCGATGACTCCATCGATGATCTGCTGGCGGGTGAGCTCGCGGAAATCCCGGAACGGCGGGCCGGCATTGTTGTTGACAACGATGTCGGGCTCGGGGCAAGCCGCGAACAGCGCCTTCTGCCCGTCCGGCGATGCGACATCGGCGACGACTGCAATTACGGTCGCGCCGGTTGCCTTGCGGATATCGGCGGCGGCGGCTTCGACCGTGTCGCGGTTGCGGCCATTGACCACGACCTCGCAGCCGGCGTCGGCAAGACTTTTGGCGCAGGCGCGACCCAGTCCTTTGCTGGAGGCACAGACGATTGCCTTGCGGCCGGCAATGCCGAGATCCATTGGCGTTCTCCCAACCGGTGCGCGGGAAAGCGCGCCGTGCCGTGCCTTCCTTGGCGGTGTCCCGCCGCTATGTCAATCGGCCCACCACGATCGCTTGGGACGATCAGAAAGCTCGCTGATGGGCCACGCTCGGCATCCAGCCTACGGCGACGCCCGGCACTATGATAGGCACATGCAAGCACGATGCTGCCGCGCGGTATGCCTGCGCACAGGTCGCAGTGCGGCCGCGGCAGGTATAGTCAGCGAGAGCGGAGATGATCAGCCGTTACTACGACAAGGCCGCCCTGGAAGCGCAAGTGCAGGCCGGTCGGCACCGTGAGTGCGTCGGCGGCCTGTGGGATGAAATCGGCCAGCTCCAGCTCGAGTTTCTCGTCGCGCAGGGTCTTCTACCGTATCACCGGCTCCTCGACATCGGCTGCGGCAGCCTGCGCGGTGGTGTGAAACTGGTAAGATATCTTGACCCTGGACATTATGCTGGCGTCGATCTGCATGAATCGCTGCTCAACGCGGGTTACGAAATCGAAATAGCCGGGGAAGGGTTGACGCATAAGCTCCCCAGGTCGAATCTCGCGGCGGACGGAGAATTCGATTTCTCTTGGTGTCCGATGCAGCTTGATTTTGCCCTGGCGCAATCCGTGTTTACGGCATTGCCGCTCAACTTTCTCCGTATCTGCTTGGAGCGGCTCCCGGCCTTCATGGTTCAGGGCGGCAAATTTTTCGTGTCGATTTTTGAAATTCCCGACGACCATCCAACGCATAAGCCGTATCGGCATCCGTCTGGCTTCATTTCCTACGGCGCCAAGGAGTCCTATCATTACCGGTTCGCAGACATGGAATTCTGCTGCCGCGGCCTGCCATGGCGGCCCGTCAATATAGGCAATTGGAACCACCCGCTGTCGGTGCGGATGGTTCAGTTTGACAAAGTAGGCTAGCCCCGATTCCGCCGAGGTTGAACGCTTGCCTGTTCATCCTCTTGCGCAGACCGGTCCTGCGGCGCTACCGTTGTCCATGGCAAGTAACCAGGATTTTGCGCTGCGGCTGCCTACTGCGGCCGATGTAGATGCGGCTGCCGAGCGGCTCGCCGGGGTCGCCCTACATACGCCGCTGATCTCTTCGCCCACCCTCGATGCGCTCACCGGCGGCCGCGTCTTTCTCAAAGCGGAAACACTACAGCGGACCGGTTCATTTAAATTCCGCGGTGCCTACAGCAAGCTGACGTCGCTCGCCCCCGATGCGCGGCGTGGCGGTGTCGTGGCATTTTCATCCGGCAACCATGCACAGGGCGTTGCTGCAGCGGCGAAGCTGCTCGATATGCCGGCCACTATCGTGATGCCGCGCGACGCGCCACGGCCGAAACGCGAACGCACTGAGGCATTGGGCGCCGAGGTGGTGGTTTACGACCGCGAACGCGAAGACCGCGAGGCGATTGCGCGCCGGATCGCGGCGGTGCGCGGCGCCATCCTGGTGCCGCCCTATGATGACCCGTTCGTCATCGCCGGGCAGGGTACCGCGGGCCGCGAGATCGTCGAGGACATTGCGCGGCTCGGTCGCGCGCTGGACCTGGTCGTCGTCAATGCCTCAGGGGGTGGGTTGACTGCCGGCATCGCGCTCGCCGTCAAGGCCCGGGCGCCAGAGGCGCGCATTTACACGGCGGAGCCAGAGGGGTTTGACGATCATGCGCGCTCGTTCCGCAGCGGCCGGCGAGAGCGGAACGCCGCCTTGACCGGAACCATTTGCGACGCTCTGATGTCGCAGACGCCAGGCGAGCTTACCTTCGAGATCAATCGTGCGCTGGTCGCAGATGGCGTGGCGGCGACCGAAGCTGAAGTCGCTCGCGCGGTTGGGTTTGCATTCCGCGAGCTGAAGCTCGTAGTTGAACCCGGGGGCGCCGTTGCGCTTGCGGCGCTTCTCTCCGGCAAGCTCGATGTCGTCGGCAAGACCGCTGTGGTAGTTCTCTCCGGCGGCAATGTCGACCCTGCACTATTCGCGAGGCTGGTGGCGTAGGTTTGTCGCGGTTCAGGGTGAACAGCGCGATTCGCTCTTGATCGGTCAGCGTCATCACGTCAGCGAACAAGATCGCCAAACGGAGGCGTGGCAGCCGGCGGCAAGGCTGCCTCGGTTTGATGGCTCTTACCGCCGCCATGGCGGCTACAGCGGCCGCCGCGCTGCCGCTAACGCCTGACAGCCGGGATGCTGCCTCGGAAAACCATGCGAGCAGCGGGCTTTGGCGTTCGGGCCTGTTCGTGACGACCGTGGTCGGTGCAAGCCTGATCCAGGCCAGCCGTGCGGTGATGTATGGTTTCGCCTCCCTGCAATGGAGCGCCAAGGGGCTTGGCGGAACCAGCATCGGGTTGCTGTGGGCGATCGGCGTGGTCGCCGAAGTCCTGCTATTTGCCGCGTAGAATCGGGCGATTGCGCGTATCGGAGCTGTCAACATGATCCTGGTGGGGGGAGCCGGCGCTGCCCAGCGCTGGACCGTCATGGCGCTTGATTCACCGCTGATGCTGCTACCGGTGCTGCAATGCCTCCACGCATTGTCGTTCGGTGCCACACATCTCGGCGCCATGCATGTTCTGGCACGCCTCGCGGATCGCAGTGGCGGCGCAACTGCGCAAGGAGATTTTTCTGCGCTTCAAGCGCTGACCTTCGCGGCCTCCATGGGGCTGTCTGGCGTTCTGGCAGAACGGTTCGGCAGCTCCGCCTACCTGGCCATGTCGCTCGTTTCGGCGCTCGGCTTCGTTATTGCATTCGCTGGGAAGCGAATTTGGCTCGGGGTTGACCGGGTCTGACGACGGCAAGCTCGCGACTGGAACTCGGTCTGTGGGTTATGCGGGCGATGCTGCTGCCAGTTTCTCCGCAAGTCGGCACCATGGAGGCAAGCTCACGGCCCTGAAGAAAGATCATTCGAGAGGTGAGACCGCCATGCCGACCGATCCAACCGCGCACATCCGAAGGATAAAGTTCCATCATGGCTTGCGTAGCCAGCGAGCTCGTCGCCTTGCCCCCGTCCGATGTAGGGCGCCACGCGGCGTGAAAGCCGAGTACAGCCCTCGGCGTTGCACAAACCTGATCACGCGGTAGCATGGCAATCGCCAATGTACAGGCTGACAGGCAGGCACCGTCGATGATGACCTGTTCGCCACTTGCACGGGCATGCAGGAATCGCTGTGCATATTCAACGATTAAGCCGCCGGGGTCGCCTGTAATACGCATGGCCGCCTGGGCGGCAGGAGGCGAAATCAATGTCGCGGCAACTGCCGTAATCATCACCGTCTTCTTACGCATCACAACTCCCTCTCCGTAACGCCCGGCGCCAGCACTCAAGTAACATCCGTGTCGGAAACGGTAGAATTGAGGCAAAATATTGAGAATTTTCGCGCTGCACCAGCTCTATTAAATCTTTTGACCTTGCATCAGGTACAATTGGATCGTCTGGCGCTAGCATCAACTAGATTAACCTAAATACTTAACTTTATAAGATCGGTAGAAGACCAGTCTAGCTCTATGTCCTTAAGTTCAGTTAAATAATTTTTAAGAATAGTACGCAGTAGAGCCGCCAGCGGAGTGATGGCATGTCATTGAGTTGGGACCGCTTAACTCGCGACTTGCAGATTTGGGCTTAAATCTCAACGTCTGATTAAGATTTCGCGACGGGGCTTGCTCCGTCTCAGCCCCAGAGCGCGGCGGATGCGGGATATACGATGCTGCCGTCGTAGCGCAGGCCGTTGGGGCGATCCCGGGCTAATAGCAAGGGACCATCAAGGTCGATCACACGAGCATGCGTCGCCACCAGCAGTGCGGGCGCAATTGCGAGCGAGGTTGCAATCATGCAACCGACCATCAGGTCGAATCCGAGCATTCGCGCCTCAGCAGCCAGCGCGAGCGCCTCGGTAAGGCCACCGGCCTTGTCGAGTTTGATATTTACGGCGTCATACTTGCCGACCAGCGCTCCGAGTGTAGCGCGATCGTGCACGCTCTCATCGGCGCAGACCGGCACCGCCCGCCCGATGGTTGCCAGCGCTGCATCGTCCACAGCGGGAAGCGGCTGCTCGATCAGCGTCACCCCTGCGGCCGAGCAGGCCGCGAGATTCGCGGCCAGGTCGTCGGGACGCCAACCCTCATTGACGTCGACAATCAACTCGGCGTTTGGCGCTGCGTTGCGTATTGCGGCGATACGTTCGGGATCGCCGACGCCGCCGAGCTTGATCTTCAGCAAGGGGCGGTCCGCTGCTGCCGCCGCGGCTTCCGCCATGCGATCGGGCGGGCCGAACGAAATCGTATAGGCAGTGAGGCGAGGCCGGGGAAGGGGTATTCCAAGCAACGCGTGTGCCGCCCGATTGGTGCGCTTGGCTTCCAGATCGATGAAGGCGCAGTCAAGGGCGTTGCGCGCAGCGCCGGCTGGCAACGCACTTTGCAAGGCGGCGCGGTCGAGACCGCGCCGAATGTCGTCGGCGACACTCTCGACCGCGGCCGCAACGCTAGCGACGGTTTCGCCATAGCGCGGATAGGGCGTGCATTCCCCCAGCCCCATAAGGGCGCCGTCGGTGAGCTCAGCAACCACCACTTCGGCTTCGGTCTTCGAACCGCGGCTGATGGTAAAGGCGCCGGCAATTGGCCAACGTTCGCAGCGCACGAAGAGCTCGATGGACATGCACGCCCACCCGGCATGGCGGGAGCGGCTTTCGGCCTCAGACAATCGAAAACCGCGACCGGCTTTGCCTTTAGTCGAATCGACCGGCCGCGTGGGCCAGCATGGTGTAGACCTTCCCGGTCTCCGATGTCAGGTAGGTGCGCGCCACCATTTGGCCGCGGTCGTCACGAGCAACCTCGCTGAGAAGCCGCTCGCACTCGGCGATATATCGGTCGACCGTTTGGCGGAATTCGCGGTCAGACTTGTAGCGCTTGCGCACCTCATCGAAAGCCTTCCGGCCCTGCATGGTATAAAGCCGCCGCGTAAACACGTTGCGCTCGCCGCGGTTGTAGCGCTCCCAAAGGTCTGCTGCCGCCTCGTGATCGATCATACGGGCGATATCGACCGAGAGGGAGTCGAGCGATTCGATTGTGTGCCGGACATTGTGGTCATCCGAGCGCGGCGCGCGCTGTTCTTTCGCGGCGGTTGGGCGCGACGGCGCGAAGCCACCGTGATCTTCGTTGCGCGACCGGTCCTCGCCGTCACGGGATGCGCGGGTCAGCAGAGCCGATAGCCAGCCGCCGCGGCCAGCCTGATCGTCGGGCCCACCGGGGTTCTGGCCTGCGGGCGCGACCGGCGGCGCGTCGACTCGGCCGCGTTCTGCGACGCTCTGGTCAACCTCCGGGGCCGCCTGCCGAGCAGCTTCGGACCGCGCGACGGCGACGCCCATAGCGGGTTTTTCGTCGCGGTAGCTGCGTCTGGCAGAAGGCTGTTCGATGGCCGTTCCGACAGTGTCCATGGCGCGTCCGTGGCGGGCGACGATACGGTTGAGTTCTGCCAGCGCTTCCATCTGGTCGACTATGACGCGGCGCATCTGTGCCGTGCTCTCAGCGGTCTCTTCCGGCAGTTCAAGCACGCCACGGCGCAGCTCCTCGCGCGTATTGTCGAGTTCTCGTTGCATGTCGAGGGACATCTGCTTCATGCTGTGCATGATGTCGGCGAAGCGATCGGTCGCCCGCCGCAGCATCTGGTGTGCTTCGTCGGCGCTGTGCTGAAACAGATCTTTGCTCTCAGACGACACCTGTTGATAAAGCTCATGCAGTGCCTGAAGCGTGTGTTTGCTCTGCTGCTCGGTGGTCGAGCGAACCGCCGCGTGCTGCTCGGCGATGGTACGAGCGCCTTGGGAGCTCGTCTCCGCCATTATCCGGGCGACATCGCGGGCACGATCCTCGGCGGAGCGTAGCGATGCGTCGAGCAGGTTTGAGAACCGCTTGAGACGTTCGTCAAGCTGCTCTGTACGGGCATTGACGGCTGCCGCCATCGCTTCGACGGCGGTCTTGCGTTCGGTGACGGAGGCCACGGTGTCGTTATTTGTTCTTTCGAGCAGATTGACTGCGTCGGCGAGCCCCTTGCCGTGGCCATCGAACTGCACCGCAAGCTCGCCGAGGTCACCCAGCACCCGCGAAGTGAGCCCGTAGAACGAGCTCATCTGTCGGTCCAGCTTGCCGGTGGTGGCGTCGGTGCTATCGAGCAGATTTCGGACGGTCGACACGAATTCGGCGACACGCGTCGAAAGAATTTTTTCGATTGCGCCGAGGTTTGTCTGAGCACCACCCAGCACCTGCTGGAGCAGGCCGTTGGCGTCGCGCAGGCGCTCGAACAAGGCAGTGGTGTCAGAACGCAACATGCCGTGAGTTTCGAGAATTTCCGACACCGTCGACACCGCGACCTGCTTGGATTGCTCGACGGCCCCCTTGGTGGCCTGGTGGAGATCCTTGAGCGTCTGCGCCACCGTGATGGTCGCCTGAGATACGGAGTTGTTGGCCGAATCCTGCAGCTCCTTGAGCGTGCGATTCACAATTGAAGTCGCGCTCGTACTGGCATCAGTAATGATGCGGGCAAGTTCGTTCGAGTTGTCCATCATCGAGTCAGCAAACGCGAGCGCCTTGCCATCGATCGCCTTTGCGGCGCTTTCGGCCGCCCGTGCGATCTCTGCGGCGAATTGCCCGCCCGTGGAAGAAATCACCGTGATGAGCCCTGTGCTCTTCTCGTCCAGAAGGTGCGACAGTTCGGCGGAACGCTGGTGGATCGATGTCGTGATCTCCTCGGCTTTGCCGACGAAGGTGCGGGCGACTTCGGACGAGACGCCCAGCAAGGTCCTTTCCACCTCGGTAGCGTTCTGTTTAAGCGCGGCAGTAGTCGCATTGGTCAGTTCGCTAAGCCGTCGATTGGCGTCGGAGCTGGTCGTCTTGATGGCATCGGCAAGCTGTTCAGCGCGCTCCTGCATGAGATCGGCGGCAGCCTGGGCGCGCGTTTCGATCTCATGAGACACGTTGTCGGTCCGCTCAAGCAATTGGCTGGCGGCCTCGCTGGTATGCTTGTTGATATCCAGGGTGACATTGCGAACCTTGAGGGCTATTTCGTCAGCGGCCGAGACGGTCCGCATCTCCATGTCCTCGGTGGCACTGGCGAGCCGCGTAGCTGCAAACTCGGCCGCTGCGTGGGTACGCGATTCGATTGCCTCGGTCGCTTTGCCAACCAGTATGGCGGCTCGCTCGACTGCCGTGCCCGTGCGCGACCCGATATCGTGAGTGATGCGGTCGATGGTGGTCGCAGCGAACTCGGCGGCGGCCTTCGTGGAGGCTTCGACGTCTCGCGCTGCTGCCTCGGCACGGCCGATCAGCAATTCCTCGAACCGCCCGATCTGGCTTTCCAAGTTGTCGGAAACCTCGGCGGCGCGCGTCGCGAGCGCCGTATTGGCGTCATCGATTTTACGGGCAAGGGCGGTAGTCAGCACATCTCCGCGTGTCGTGACGGCGGTGGCAATATCGTCGATCCGGTTTTCAATCGCCCGCGCCACCTCCTTGCCGCCATCGGCCACCATGCGGGCGATCGCGGTCACGTGCCCCTGAAAGTTGTCATTAAGGTTTTGCGTGCGGTTTTCCATCACCTCCTGGAAGCGTGCCACTCGCACATCGAGCGAGTTCGTGATCTCCATTGCCCTGGTCGACACCTTCGCATCGAAGCCATCGAGGTAATTTTTCATCAGTTCCTGGAGGTCGGCGGTCCGCCGGCTCAGATTTTCGACGAGTTCCCCGCCATGGGTCATCACGGTACGGTCGAATTCCGCGAGATGACGGGTGATGAGCTCGCCAAGCTGTGCGGAATCACGCGCGATGCGTTCGGCAAGCTCGGTGCCGTTGTGGGAGAACATCTCCTCGAAGGTCTGCAGCCGTTGCGCCAGCATGTCGCGCATCATGTCGCTACGCGACGTGATCGAGGCGGCGAGCGATTCGGCATTGCTGCCGAAGTGCTGGGTGACGTAGTCGCTGCGCGAAACGATCGTCTCGGTGATCTTATGGCCGGTCTCTTCCAGCTTTGATACCATGTCGCTGCCACGCAGGCTGAGATCAAGAACGATCGATTCTCCCGTGGTCTTGAGTGAATTGTTCACCTCGTCGGCGCGCAGCGCGATCGTCTCGGCAAGATGGCCGGTGGTGTCGATCAGCGCCCGCGACACCGTCTCGGAGCGGTCTGAAATCGTCTCCGTAAGCTCGCGCGTGCGGGTTTCGACCGTCTCCAGCACCGCAGAGCTCTTTTGCGAAAAGCCGTCCATGACATGGTCGAGGCGGGAGGCCAGAGACTGCTGCAGGTTGGTGGCGATCACCAGAAACTGCTCGTTGAGGTGGTCGGATTTGAAGTTGAGGCTCGACGTCAGCCGCTCACTGGCGGCATCGATCGCGTGGGTCGTATCTTCGCTGGTCCGTTCGAGCCGTTCCAGGAGGTCGGTGCCCCGCTCGCCGAGTTGCTCGATCATGGTATCGCCAGCCGTGCCGAGCGCAACTGTGATCTGTTCGCCCTTGTCAGCGAGCGAGCTGGTGACGCGCTGCGCCGCCTCGTTGACGCGCTCGGCGATCAGTTCGCTGACTGTGGTGATGTCGTGCGACAGATCGAGATGTACGTTGGTTATGGCATTGCGGACCTGCTCCGCCTGGCCGACCAGGGTCTCGCGTTGCTGCGCCAGGCCGTCGAGCAGATTGCGGATCCGCACTTCGTTATCATTGTAGGCGCGTTCGAGTGCCGCGACCTCGTTGTTGACGAGGGTTTCAAGCTCGGCTGCGCGCGCCAGCGCGCGTTCGACGCCGTCGCCCATGGCGGCGACTTCGCGGCGGATCGCCTGGCCGACCGTGACGATGGAGTCACGGGCGAGGGTTTCAGGTTCGGCAAAGCGCAGGGTCGTTTCCGCCATGGAACTGGAGACAAGGCGCAATTCGCTCAGGCGCGCCATCATGTTGGCCAGCGCATAGAAGAACACGATCGGAGCACTGAACGCGCCGCTCAGTCCGATCCCGATCGGCGCCCAGCCGGCTTCTGTGGAGATTTCGCGCAGCTGCCCGCCGAAACCATAGAGCAGCGCTACGGCACCGATGCTCCACAGAGCGGTGAACAGGCTCGCAATGATGTACGGCGTGTGCGGGGGGCGGCGCTGCAACGACTGGAGGATCTGGCCGATCGATTCACGGTCGTCGTTGGCGGCTTGGACAACGTCGCGCTGATCACGGCGAGAGCCCGCCACGGACGTCTCGATCGAAATCTCTCGTGCCGCGCCGTGCACACCGCGCCGGCGGCCGTCGTCTGGAATCTCCATGGCGGGCGCCGACGCGCCGACGCCGCGTATCGGCGCGACATCGGACTCGCGAATATTGAGCGCGTCCTCGATGGCCGAAAGCGCAACCTCGGTCGGGTCTTTGCCCTTCTTCGAATAGATCGCCATGGTTAGACAGCCTCACAAACTACGCTGACCAAGCGCGACAGCCTGCAGCCGAGCTGTCGCCTGTGCCCTGATGCATGATGATTGTCAGTATCGTGCCGTTGGATGGAGATCGACGCAGTCCCCACCACCCACCTCTTGCCCGAGGATTTTACTCGCGATGTCGCGAATCACGAAGCCAATTCTTAACCTCTTTTTAATCATCGTTAATACGTTTTGCGGTCAAAATCCCTAATTTGAACGCAAAATAGTCGTAATTATGATGTCGCCAGGCTGTGAGCGCTTTTACTGAAGTCTTGCAACAGGGGGCAGGAGCCCCATTACGCGCAGACCTTGGTCGGACTCCTGACAGTTTGGTTCGTCAAGCGTATACAGTCTTTCGTGTGAAAGAATCGTCGGGCGATCGAGACCAGGAATCAACAGCGCTACGGCCGACCGAGCCGCAGCGTCGATATTTGGAGCGTGGGCTGTCGCAGCCCGGCGGCAAACTGCCGTTATTCGACAACGACGGACGCGAGGTGGCGCCGCGCACTGTTCAGGCCTGTGTGGCTCATGGATGGGCCGAGCCTTGGTTCAACAATCCGATCAAGCCGGATTGGCAGGTATGCCGATTGACCGCAAAGGGCTATGCGGCTCTCGGCCAAGCGCCGCCTGACTCCATCGCCAAGGATGGCACGCGGGAGCGCTCGCGGAAAAAACACAGCAAAAATTTACCATGACGGCTGTACTTCAGCGCCGTGCGGTCCTCGGGAGGCGTCATTTTACCTTTTGTTTTGATGTGTACCTCAAGTTCATGCTCGGAAACCTCGCACAAATACCTCAGTGGACAGCCGACATGACCGAACTCGTGCACCAACCGTTTTTCCTGAAAGACCTGCATCAACCCTTTTTCCTTAAAGAATCACCTTCGACCGTAAGGGATGAACCGCCTATCGATGTTGGACATCTGGCACGCATGACCATTGGCGAGCGGAAAGTCGAATTCCAGGTGCTGGAATTGTTCGACCGGCAAGCGGAAGCTCTGCTCGGTCGCATGCGGGAAGTTGGCCCGGCGGGGGTCGCCAGCCTCGCGCATACGCTCACCGGGTCCGCGCGGGCTATCGGGGCATGGCGGGTGGCACAAGCAGCCGAGGCCCTGGAACGCGCGGTCGCCGAAAACCGCGAGCCCAGCACCGCCTTGGAGACGCTCGATTGCGCGGTTATCGAGGCCAGGCTTGCAATCTGCGCCATGCTGCGTATTTCAGCTTTGGCTGCGGCGCCAGAAAATTAAGCTTTGCGGACAGCGGCGCCCGTTAAGACCGGCCGCATGTCGATCCATGCGATTCGAATTTTGCTCCATACCAGCGCGCCCTGGCGTGTTGCCCGGTGAGCGGATATAGGAATGCGCCAGCCGGACCGGCTGCGGCAATTTTTAGGGTTGGGACCCAAGTCGGGCTGATCGGCACGCATGGTCAAAATCACTTTCATCGACAGTACCGGTAAGTCGCGCACGATCGAAGCGGAGCCCGGATCGACCGTCATGGAAACGGCGATCAAGCATGGCGTACCGGGCATCGAGGCTGAGTGCGGTGGGGCCTGTGCGTGCGCAACCTGCCACGTCTACGTCGATGAAGCTTGGCGAGAGAAGGTTGGTCCGCCCTCGCCCATGGAAGAGGATATGCTTGATTTCGGCTTTGACGTGCGGGCGAATTCGCGCTTGTCATGCCAGATCAAGGTGGTCGATGCCCTCGACGGCCTGGTTGTCGCGACGCCGGAGCGGCAGGCCTGAAGCGCCATCCAACTCGCAGTCTGAGTGGCCCGTTACGCCGATTCTATTGCGACGTTGTAGACACTTCCCGGATTATGGCGCAGCATCCTCGAACTCGCATCGGGACCGGTGGGTGCCCGATACGTATGTCTCCGAGGGGAGCGAAACATGACCAAATCCCGACATCGCAAAGGTGCTGATTCCGTCGAACGCGTGGCCGGCAACGGCCTTGTCGACCGCCGCGCACTGCTATCGCAGGGCGCGGCGCTTGCCGGTGCCATGAGCGTGGGCGCCGTCGGCGCCACTACCGCAGCCGCGGCCGAGCCGCTTGCCAACAATCCGTGGAGTCTCGCGCCCGGCATCCCGATTCCGCCCTATGGCCAGCCGTCGCGGTTCGAAGACAAGACCGTGCGCACGCTGACCAATCCCAAGCTCGAACCGCGCGGCAGCGCGGCGCGCACGCCGCACCATCTGCTCAACGGCACCATCACGCCGAATGGCCTGCACTTCGTCATCGCGCGCGGCGGCTTTCCGGATATCGATCCCGACAAGCACAAGCTTCTCATCCACGGCCGCGTGAAGCAGCCGATGACCTTCACGGTCGAAGCCCTGCTTCGCTATCCGATGGTGTCGCGGGTGACGTTCGTCGAATGCGGCGGCAACAGCGCGCCGCTCTACGCCAAGGAACCGATCCAGGCCAATGTCCAGGCGCTGCACGGCCTCGTTTCCTGTGCCGAATGGACCGGCGTCAGGCTGTCCACGCTGTTCGACGAGGTCGGGATCGACCCGGAGGCGAAATGGTTCGCGGCGGAGGGCGCCGACGCGCCGACCATGCATCGCAGTATCCCGGTCAGCAAAGCCATGGATGACGCCATGATCGCGCTTTACCAGAACGGCGAGCGCATCAACCCGTCGAACGGCTATCCGATGCGGCTGCTGCTGCCCGGTTACGAAGGCAACATGAATGTGAAATGGTTGCGTCGGATCAAAATCGTCGATGGCCCGATCATGGCACAAAATGAAACCATGGCCTACACGATCCTGCTGCCGAGCGGAAAGGCGTGGCAGTTCTTCTACCCGCAGGAGGTCAAGTCGTTCATTTCGCATCCATCACCCGGGATGACGTTGAAAGGTCCCGGCTTCTACGAGATTTCGGGTCTGTCGTGGTCGGGCAATGGCCGCATCAGCAAGGTCGAGGTCTCGGCGGATGGCGGCAAGAGCTGGGCGCTCGCTGCCCTGCAGGCGCCGGTGTTGAGCAAGGCGCTGACCCGCTTCCGCATGCCATGGAATTGGGACGGGTCTCCCGCGGTTCTGCTCAGCCGGGCGACCGACGAGGCCGGCAATGTACAGCCGAGCCGTGCCGCCTTCGCGGCCGAGCGCGGCCCGCCAAGGGGGACGCCCGCGGTGACGGCATTCCCGATGGAGCATTGCAACGTGATCTCGAGCTGGGGCGTGACCGCCAAGGGCGAGGTGACCAATGTCTACGTTTGAAACGTTCGCCAAATGCACCGGCGTCATCGTCGCGCTCGCATTG
>Ga0209465_10000034_pt1 | contig 56715 bp, 50 predicted proteins | sample PanSoiPlot1MoBio_FD_188321 | JGI IMG/M metagenome (GOLD analysis project Ga0209465, IMG submission 188321) | Tropical forest soil microbial communities from Panama analyzed to predict greenhouse gas emissions - Panama Soil Plot 1 MoBio (SPAdes)... | ecosystem: Environmental > Terrestrial > Soil...
ACATAGCCGTTCGCAGAACGGCGTCGCTTTGCTCGCCTATGTTGCGAGCATCCACGTCTTGCGGCGTAGAACGAAGTCGTGGATGGCCGGGACAAGCCCGGCCATAACGGCCCGTGAATTTTGTGCAGGCAAACGCGAAAACATCTCGTCCTCGACCCGTCGACGTATCGTCGCTGTTTTAGTTACATATAGGTTCAAATCTCGCCTCATCGGACGCGGCCCGGATGCATGCCGGGTTGCGGGGCGAGGGCGGTGCCCGCGCGCGGATTTGCAACCCGCTCCCGGGCGGCTTTGGGCATCAACCCAGCACTATGACCGGGGCGCGAGGTGCCAGGCAATCCATGCGGAAGTGATGCTCGCGGCGCTCCCACCGGCGCTTCGCGTGCTGCCCTTCAGCATGGACCACCGGATCAAAGTCCGGTGGTGACGAGTCAGAGAAAGCGCTTGCCATAGCTCGGGTGCTGAAAAACGCATCGCGAGAACGGCTCGTCATTGCGAGCGTCAGGGAGGCAATCCAGGCTGAGATGTCGCTCTGGATTGCTTCGTCGCTGCCGCTCCTCGCAATGACGAAGACACACCGCGAGAAAGACATCCCCATGCGCAAAACGAAAACAGCAAAGCTTTCTTCGGAGCTGAAACACGCAGCGCGCTTCGAAGCGGAAAAAGCATGACGGCAAAAAGCGCTATTGCGACGCGTTCGCGTTGTGGCGGAGCTACCATCTCGGCATTTGCTTGAGAAGCCGGGCCTGTCGCGGCGATCCCGGCGGCTGTCTTGGCAAAGCGGTAGCGTTCGGGTCAGTGCCGCAGCGTGTGCAATGGCAAACGCGGCAGGAGATTCTTTCGGTGACGCTGCGCAATATCGGCGCACCCAAGCGCGCGACGCGCCAATGCATGCCGATCGACTTTTATGCAACGCGCGGCAAGCGATGATGCGCGCGGGCGAAGCGAGCGAGTACCCTGCCCTGCCCCTAATCGCGCGGGATAATCTCGCGCTCGCCGCGATGGATGATCGGATCTTTCGGAAGCGCCGTCGTGCGCCGGCGCAGCAGGCGCTGTGGCCTGCGGCGGCCAATGGCGGTGTGGCGGCGCCGCCGCCAAGTCGGCGGTGCGATCAAGAGCCGGCCTATCCGCGCGAACACTTCGTGCAGCGTGCCGTCGTCTTTCGGAAACAACAGCGGCAAGCCGAGCACACGGCCCCATACCCGCCATTCGGCGGTGATCTCGCCGACATCGGCACTGCTAAAGAGCAACAGCGACAAGGCGGTATCAGCATGTTCGAGCGTGACCGCGAACATATGCGGCGGCTTGTCGGCCTCCGCGAACAGCTTGATGGCAACACCGCGATAGGCGGCGACCGGCAGATTCACGGCCATGCGCATGCCGGCGCGCGCGCGCCGCAGCACCACGCGTTCGCGATGCAGATCGACGACGCGTAAGGCTCCGTCCGCTGTGTGATCGGCGGCGAAAAAACGCACTGGCAGTGAGAAGGGATCGAGCCGCCACGGGGACGCAATCGTGCTTGCACGATGCCCCCCGGCGCGGCTCGACCCGGCAGTGGGTCTGCCGGCTTCCATTTGACGCCCCGAGTTTCCAGGCTGTTGCCGCCTGGTTGCCGCCACCTTGCCATGGGCCCGTCGCGAACCGCTTAAGAAGCCTGGTTAAGTTCCGGTAGCACTTTGCAAATGCGCGCCATGATTGACGACTCCTTGCCAAGCGGCGTTTTGCGATTTGCCGAGCCCGCGCGCCTTGAAAGCCCCGTCTTTGCCGCACATCTTCGCTTTACGCCTTACCCGTCGCGGCGATGGCCGCATTCGCTTGTATTGCCCGGTTCACCCCCGTAAACCGATTGCCAACCACGATGACTTCGCTCCTCGATCAAACCGCGCTCCTGGATCTTGCCGAACGGCTCGTTGCCGCCGCGCGGTGCGCCGGCGCCGACGAGGCCGATGCCATCGCCGTGCGCTCAGTGTCGCTCGCGGTCGAACTGCGTGATGGCGCGGTAGAAGAATCTGAGCGTTCGGAGAGCGACGATATCGGGCTTCGCGTTCTCGTCGGCCGTAAACAGGCGGCGGTCTCGACCAACGACGTCAAGGCCGACGGACTCGACGGCTTAGCCGAGCGCGCCGTCGCCATGGCCCGCGCGGCGCCGGATGACGAATTCGCCGGGCTTGCCGACGCCAAGCTTCTGGCGCGGACATTTCCCAATCTCGATCTGCTCGATCCCGACATGCCCTCGGTCGCCGACCTCGAGGCCCGCGCGCGCCGCGCCGAACAGACGGCGCTCGCCGTGCCTGGCGTCGCCAAATCCGGCGGCGCCTCAGCGTCGGCCGGCATCGGCGGCATGGTGCTGGCGACGAGCCATGGCTTCCACGGCGCCACCATCGGCTCGCGCCATTCGGTCTCGATGTCGGCGATCGCCGGCAGCGGCACGGCAATGGAGCAGGATTACGATTATTCCTCGACGCTGCATGCCGGCGATCTCGAATCCGCCGAAGCGATCGGGCGCACTGCCGGCGAGCGCGCCGTCAGTCGCCTTAATCCGCGCAAGGTCGAGACGCGGCGCGTGCCGGTCGTGTTCGACGCGCGGATCGCCGGCTCGCTGATCGGGCACCTTGCCAGCGCCGCGAACGGCAACGCGATTGCGCGCAAGACGAGTTTCCTGCGCGACAAGCTCGGCGAGCGGATTTTTCGTCCGGGCGTGGAAGTGATCGACGATCCATTGCGCAAGCGCGGTTTACGCTCGCGGCCGTTCGATGCCGAAGGCGTCGCCACGCGGGCGATGAAACTCATCGAAGACGGCGTCCTCAAGAGCTGGCTCCTTGATTGCGCCACCGCGCGAGAGCTGCGCCTCGAAACCACCGGCCACGCGCATCGCGGCGTGTCGTCGGTGCCGTCGCCGGGACCGAGCAATCTTTATCTCGCGGCCGGCGCGGCGACGCCGGACGAGCTGATCGCCGACATCAAGGACGGTTTTTTCGTTACCGACCTGATCGGCGTCGGCGCCAACCTCGTCACCGGCGATTACAGCCGCGGCGCGGCCGGATTCTGGATCGAGAACGGCAAGCGCAGCTATCCGGTGAGCGAGGTCACGGTTGCCGGGCATTTGAGCGCGATGTTCTCAAGCTTACAGCCGGCAAACGATCTGACTTTCCGCTACGCCACCAACGCGCCGACTTTGCGCGTCGAGGGCCTCACCGTTGCCGGCCATTGACGCCGACGCCGCGGCAGCGATCCCGGCACACGCTGCTGCGCAGCTCGCCAATGCGGTGCGGGAGGCGGGCAGCGTCGCGCTGTCGATGTTCGGAAAACCGGTGAGGTCGTGGACCAAGGGACTGTCCGCTTCGCCGGTCAGCGAAGCCGACATCGCCGTCGATGGATTGCTGCGCGAGCGCTTGGGCGCGCTCGATCACGCTTTCGCCTGGCTCTCGGAGGAAAGCGCCGACGACGGCGGGCGGCTTTCGGCACGCTACGTCTGGGTGGTCGATCCGATCGACGGCACCCGCGCTTATATCGCCGGACAACCGGATTGGGCGATCTCCGCAGCGCTCGTCGAAAGCGGCCAGCCCATCGCAGCCTGCCTCTACGCGCCGGCGCTCGACGAGTTTTTTGCTGCGCGCGCTGGGACCGGCAGCACGCTCAACGGCAAACCGATCGCGGCGACGCCCGGCGCCGAGCTGCGTGGAATTCGTGTCGCCGGTCCACAGAAATTTCTCGACCGGCTTGGCGGGGTACTGCCGCCATTGACCAGGTTGCCGCGCGGGCACTCGCTGGCGCTGCGGCTTGCGCGGGTCGCGCAGGGCGCCTGCGATGCCGCTTTTGCCGGCGGCAGTAGCCACGATTGGGACCTTGCGGCAGCCGATCTTTTGGTGCACGAAGCAGGCGGCGCGCTCACGCCCATTGCGGGCGGAACACTCGCCTATAATCGCCCCGTGCCGCGGCACGGGATGCTCGTCGCGGCCGGCCGGGCTAGGCACGCGGCGCTGGTCGAACTTCTTGGGGACGAACGTCTCGCTCTGCGATAATCGCGACCTGCGCGCGCTTGGAATTTGTGATGCCGGATCTTGAGGGGATGCATGCGGCTATGGCGCCATATCGGGCGACAGCAATGGGCTAAGGCGGCGATCGGGATTGGCGCTGCCGAATATCTGCGTTTGGTCGGCAGCACGACGCGCTTTGTTCTGGAGCCTGCCGATATTTACGAGCGGGGCGAAGCCGATATGCCGATCATCCTGGCGTTTTGGCACGGCCAGCATTTGCTGGCGCCGGTCGCCCGCAAAACCAGGCACCGCGTCAATATGTTGGTGTCGCGGCACCGCGACGGCGAAATCAATGCGATCGCGGCGTCGCGGCTCGGCGTCGGCACGATTCGCGGCTCGGGCAATCACGGCGGCGGCTTCCTGCACAAAGCCGGCGTCGCCGCGTTTCAGGCGATGCTCGATTCGCTCGCCGATGGCCATTCGATCGCGCTATCCGCCGACGTGCCCAAAGTCGCCCGCGTCGCCGGGATCGGCATCATCAAGCTTGCGCAAGCTTCGGGACGGCCGATTTATCCAAGCGCAATCGCAACGAGCCGGCGCATCGTGCTCAACAATTGGGACCGCACCACAATCAATCTGCCGTTCGGGCGCGGCGCCGGCGTTGCCGCCGAACCGCTGATCGTGCCGAGCGACGCCGACGATGCCGCGCTCGAAACCACGCGGCGCCTGCTTGAGGAACGACTCAACGCGGCAACGCGGCGCGCTTACGAAATCGTCGACCGGGCTGACGGCGGAGCCTCGCGTGGCCAATAGTCAGCCGCTCGCATTGCGCCTGTACCGGCTCGGCTGCGTGCTCGGCTCGCCGCTGGCGCCGAAAGTCCTGGCGCGCCGTCTAAGCCGCGGCAAGGAACATCCCAAGCGCCTGCCGGAGCGGCTCGGCATGACGAACATCGCCCGTCCCAAAGGACCGCTGGTCTGGATCCATGGCGCGAGCGTTGGCGAAATGCTCGCAGCAGTTTCGCTGATCGAGCGATTGCGGGCACAAGATTTCGCGGTGCTGGTCACTTCGGGCACGGTGACGTCGGCGGCGCTCGCCGAACAGCGCCTGCCGGACGGTGTCGTCCACCAATTCGTTCCGCTCGATGCGCCGCGTTTCGTGCAGCGGTTTCTCAATCACTGGCGGCCCGGGCTGGCGCTGTTCGTCGAATCCGATTTGTGGCCCAATCTCATTTGCTCCTGCGCGGCGCGCAAGGTTCCGATGATCGTCATCAATGGCCGCTTGTCGGAACGCTCGTTCGGCCGATGGCGACGCGTGCCGCACCTCATCGCGGCCTTGCTCAATTGCTTCGATCTGTGTCTTACGCAGTCTCCGGCCGATGCCGAGCGCTATGCCAAGCTTGGCGCGCCGCGCGTGAGCGCTACTGGAAATCTGAAACTTGATCTGCCGCCGCTGCCGGCAGACGAAGCGGCTCTGCACCGGCTTAAGCAGATCGTCGGCAAGCGCCCCGTGGTCGTCGCCGCATCGACTCATCCCGGCGAAGAAGCAGCCGTGATCGGCGCGCACGCCCGCTTGCGCACGAAATTTCCCGCGATCTTGACGATCATCGCGCCGCGCCATCCCGAGCGCGGCGAAAGCATCGCAGAAATTGCCAAGGCGGCGAAGATTTCTGTTGCTTTGCGCTCGCGCCGCGCGCAGCCGATGCCTGACATCGGCGTCTATGTTGCCGACACTTTGGGCGAGCTCGGCCTGATGTACCGGCTCGCGCCGGTGGTCTTAATGGGCGGCTCGCTGGCGCAGCATGGCGGGCAAAATCCCATCGAGGCGATCCGGCTGGGCGCTGCTGTCATCCACGGGCCGCACGTCTGGAACTTCGCCGATATTTACACCGCACTCGATGCCGTCAATGGCGCCGAACAGGTTGTCGACGAAGAATCATTGGCCGCGCGGCTCGGCGCGTGGTTCGACGATCCAGCGGCGCGTGTAGCTTCCGCCAGCGCCGCGGCGGCGGCCGTGCAAAGGCTCAGCGGCGCGCTGGAGCGGACCTGGGCGGCGCTCGATCCTTATCTCATGCAACTGCGCCTCGAAGAGAAGACGTCATGAGCGCGCTCGCAGCGCGGCACAGCGATTGATGCGCGCGCCGGCATTCTGGTGGCGGCCAGGAACGGGCGCGCCGTTGGCGCCGCTCGGCGTGATTTACGGTGCACTTGCCGCGGCGCGCATGGGCTGGCGAGGACAGCGCGCCAGCGTCCCGGTTATTTGCCTCGGCAACTTGACCGTCGGCGGCGCGGGCAAAACGCCGGCCGCGCTTGCCGTCGCGCAGCTCCTGCACGCCGCGCATGAGCGACCGTTCTTTCTGACCCGCGGTTATGGCGGAAGCCTCGCCGGCCCGATGCGCGTCAATCCGGCATACCATCGCGCCGGCGATATCGGCGACGAACCGCTGCTGTTGGCGCGGCTTGCGCCCACTATCGTGGCGCGCGACCGCGTCGCCGGCGCGAAGTTCGCCACCTTCGCCGGCGCCAGCGTGATCGTCATGGATGACGGCTTTCAAAATCCGTCGCTGGTCAAAGACCTGCCGCTTCTCTTGATCGACGGCCGTCGTGGCATCGGCAATGGCCGTGTCATTCCAGCAGGTCCGCTGCGAGTCTCGCTGGAGCCGCAGCTCGAGCTTGCCCGTGCGCTCATCGTGGTCGGCGCGCCGGACGGCACCGCTTCGGTGCTTGCGCGCGCCATGCGGCGCGGCATGACCGTATTCCATGGCCGGCTCGAGCCGGACCGTGCAGTGATCGCAGCGATCGGCCGGCGCAAAGTGCTGGCTTTCGCCGGCATCGCCGATCCGGAGAAGTTTTTTTCAACGCTTGCATCGGCAGGCGTCGAAATCGCGCAGCGCGCCAGCTTCCCCGACCATCATCGCTACAGCGCCGCCGAAGCGGTTTCGCTTATTGCGCGGGCGAAAGCGAATAATCTGATGCTTGTCACCACCGAGAAGGATCTTGTGCGGCTGGCCGGCGAGCCGTCACTCGAAGAACTTGCGGCCCATGCTAGCGCCTTGCCGGTGCGGCTTGTGATCGACGAGCAGGATCAGTTCCGCGATTTGGTGCTTGGCACTGTTGCCGGTCGCGGCGCCAAGGCGGCATCAAGGCCATGACCTGCATTGCGCTTGCTTAACGCGACCCCATGCGCTGCAATACCGCTTCGGGACTGGCGTAGGCTTCCTGCAAATCGACACTCCAGTAGCGAAGCTCCTCAAGTGGGATCGTTACGCCCGTTGCCGCACAGCGGACGAAGGTGCCAGGCCGCACGACGCGAAAATCGCCGTCGAGATATTTGACCTCCGCTTCGCCCGGCATCGGCGAGCCACGGTCAGTGCGATTGAGCAAACCTGCCTCCGTCTCTCTATCTTTCTATGCGATCGGCATTGGACCGCTCACGCTATTTTGCGCCGTTTTGCGTGGTGGGCGCGGTCTGGCCCGCACCGAAGCTGCAACATAATCACTCGCCCACCGAGGCGAAAGCGGGGTCGAGGCTGGCCCAATTCTGCTCTTTAGGCCACCAGCTTGTGATCGTTAATGCCCTGCGCGAGCGCGCTGGCCCATGATAATTTCCCGATCCGAGGCAGATATCCGAGGCAGATATATGTGCAGGAGCTGCAAAATCATGGCTTTCCGGATGTGCGTTCTTACGGTGATTGCCGTTCTGGCGTCTTCCGGCGCAATCGCGGCGCCGGAAGCTGTCGATATTCCGGACGGCGAGCTGACCTTGCATGCGACGCTCTACCGTCCGGAAGGCCCAGGCCCGTTCCCGGCTGTCGTCGCGTTGCACGATTGCGGCGGACTGAACCAGCGGCCGAACACTGAGGCACAACTCTATTCGGAATGGGCCAAAAACCTGGTGGACCACGGCTTTGTTGTCCTGTTTCCGGATTCTTTCGGCTCCCGCGGGCTTGGTTCGCAATGCCGCGAAAGGCATCGCACGATCCACGCGTCGCGTGAGCGCGTCACCGACGCGATCGCGGCGCGGCATTGGCTTCAGCAACAGAGCTATGTGCGCGGCGATCGCGTATCGCTGCTGGGCTGGGCGAATGGCGCAGTTGCGGCGTTGTGGACAACACGGCTGACCAAAGCGCCGCGGCCCGATGCGGCCGATTTCCGCTCGGTGGTCGCGTTCTACCCAAGCTGCCAGCGTCTTCTCGAAACCGCCTGGAGCACGCGGGTGCCGACGCTTGTTCTCATCGGCAGCTCGGACGATTGGACGCTGGCCACGGCCTGCCAGCAGATGGTCACCGGCGCCCACGGCCGCAGCGCGCGCGTGCAGATCATCGTCTATCCCGGTGCACATCACGAATTCGATCGCGCCAATTCGCCGATCAGGCTGCGCACCGGTCTCGTCAATACCGCCGATCCGTCCGGCGCGGCACATGGCGGGACCAATGCGTCGGCGCGCAATGACGCTTTCAGGCGCGTTCCGCAATGGCTGGCGCGTTAGCGTGAGATAACAAAAAGCGCCGCGCCGAGAGCGATCGGCGCGGCTAATGGATCGCTGCGATCAGCTGCGACTTACCACCAGCGGCAGTGCACGTGCCCCCACCGTCCACGCCAGCAATGACGGTGGCGATGCCAATATCGGTGATGCCAGTGGCGGTGATGCCAATAGCCGTGGTGCCAGTACACTGGCGTCAGATTGCCTTCATCGGCAGCCGCGATGCCACCCGGGGGCGCGATCGGCACAGCTTGCGACGTCCCGGAGACGGCCACCATCAGCAACCCTGCCGCCGCCATCGCAACAACAGTGCGTGTCATTCCATTCTCCTTATCGTTTTCCTCCAGCGCGAACCTCGGCGAGCACATAACCCGCAGACATGACGGCAGTTCCACGGCGCCGGCAATTTGTAAACATGAACAGGCAGTCAGAATTGTTTTTGATTCGCCGACAACGTTGGCGAACCAATCTTCATGGTCGGGCGACTGAAGTTACGGCGCCGCTGTTTGAAAATTTAAAACAGGTCGCCTTGGCCAGGATCAGTCGTACGGCGACGCGCTTTGCCGGAGGGACTGGGCGATCGCTCAACCGCCGGGCCGCTTTCGGCGCGCGCCGGTATGCGACCGTCGGAAAATTCGATATCGAGCGGCATGCCGGCGGTGACGGTCCTTGCGCTGCGCAACGGTTGGCCCTCGGCACCTCGCACTAAAGCAAAACCGCGAGCCAGCACGCCGCGATAGGAGAATGCAGCAAGCAGTTCGCCACTGCGCTCGGCGCGCGACTGCTGCACCGCAATGCACTGGCGGACTGCGCGTCGCGCACGATCGCCAAACGCCACCACGCGTTCGCGCTCTTGGCCGAGACGCGTGCGATGCATCGCGATATTGGCGGCGACGCTGGCCCGAAAGCGCGACGACAAGCCGAGGTAACGCTCCCGCCGCCGCTCGACATTATTGCCCAGCAGCCGGCTACTCAGCCGTCCGGCGACCCGCGACAGTCTGACATGATGAGCATGCGCATTGGTCCGTAGTGCGCGATTAAGGCCTGCCGCAGCGTGATCGAGCCGCTGCCGAGACACCGCGAACAGGTCCTCAGCCTTGGGCAAGGCGCGGGCGGCCGAGCGCAGCTCGGCGCGCCGGGACTCCTGATTGCGCCGCCAGCAGGCCAGTGCGCGGCGCGCGAGGGATTGGATATCGAGCAAAAGCTCGCTGCGGACCGGCACGGCCATTTCCGCCGCCGCTGTCGGCGTCGGCGCACGTCGATCGGCGGCAAAATCGATCAACGTCACGTCCGTTTCGTGTCCGACCGCGGAGATCAGCGGAATGAGGCTCGCTGCCGCCGCGCGCACCACGATCTCTTCATTGAATGACCAGAGATCTTCGAGCGAACCGCCGCCGCGCGCAACGATAATCAGGTCAGGCCGTGGCGGCAGGATTTGCGTCTCGCGCTCTGGCAAGGCGTTGAACCCCTCGATCGCGGCAGCCACCTCCAGTGCCGAGCCCTCACCCTGCACCTTGACCGGCCAAAGCAGGACGCGGCGCGGAAAACGGTCAGCCAGGCGATGCAATATATCGCGGATCACAGCGCCGCTCGGCGAGGTGACCACCCCGATGATCCCAGGCAGAAACGGCAGGAGCTGCTTTCTCGCCTCGTCGAACAAGCCTTCGGCGGCGAGCTTGCGCTTCCGTTCTTCAAGCAGCGCCATCAATGCGCCGATGCCGGCTGGCTCCAGCGCGTCGACGATAATCTGGTATTGCGAGCGGCCCGGATAAGTCGTTAGCCGTCCAGTGACGACGACCTCAAGTCCGGCTTCGAGCTTAAGCGGAATGCGCACTGCCGTGCTGCGCCAGATCACGCCAGCGATACAGGCGCGGTCGTCCTTGAGATCGAAATAAACATGCCCGTTGCCGTGGTAGCTGACTTTGCCAAGTTCGCCACGCACGCGCACATAGCCATAGGCGTCTTCAATGGTGCGCTTGAGCGCTGCCGAAAGCTCGGAAACCGTCAGTTCGGTCAGGTTCAGGCGCGGTTCGTTCATCACGGGCGGCGACAATACGAGGTTGACGAACAGGTAAACTCCATGGCGATTAGTGCGATCCGTTGCGTGGTTGGGTCAAGCCCCATCGGGGTCTGCCAGCGAACTGATCGATGAACATTCTAATATTGGGCTCGGGCGGGCGCGAACACGCTTTGGCCTGGAAAATCGCGGCAAGCCCGTTGACCGAGCGGCTTTACTGCGCGCCGGGCAATGCCGGAATCGCGCGGGAGGCCGAGTGCGTCGCATTGGATCTGGCCGATCATGCCGCGGTCACCGCTTTTTGCCGCGCCCACGGCATTGAATTCGTCGTTGTCGGCCCCGAGGCACCGCTCTGCGCCGGCATTGTCGACGATCTCGAAACTGCCGGCATCAAAGCCTTCGGCCCGAGCCGCGCCGCCGCCCGCCTCGAAGGCTCGAAGGGCTTCACCAAGGAGCTCTGCCGCGCCAATGCCATCCCAACCGCGGACTTTGCGCACTTTCAAGATGCCGCTGCCGCCAAGTCCTATATCCGAGCGCGCGGCACGCCGATCGTCGTCAAAGCCGACGGGCTCGCCGCCGGCAAAGGCGTGATCGTGGCGCAAAGCGTGGCGGAAGCCGAGGCGGCACTCGAGATGATGTTCGGCGGCGGACTGGGCGATGCCGGCGGTGAAGTCGTCGTCGAAGACTTCCTCGAGGGTGAGGAGGCATCCTTCTTTGCCTTATGCGACGGCGAGACAGCGATTCCGCTCGCCACCGCCCAGGATCACAAGCGCGCCTTCGATGGCGATAAAGGGCCCAACACCGGCGGCATGGGCGCCTATTCGCCGGCAGGCAATATCGATGCGGCGATGAGCGGCCGGATCATGAGGGAAATCATCGCGCCGACGATGCAGGCGATGAACGCAATGGGTGCTCCATATAAAGGAGTGCTCTATGCGGGGTTGATGATCACGGGGGATGGGCCGAAGCTGATCGAATACAATGCCCGCTTCGGCGACCCAGAAACCCAAGTGCTGATGCTGCGGCTGATGTCGGATCTGGTGCCGGCGGTGGTGGCAAGTCGCGACGGCATGTTGAAAGCCTTCGATCTGCGCTGGTATGCGCAGCCGGCTTTGACCGTGGTCATGGCGGCGCAGGGTTATCCCGGCAATTATGCGCGCGGCACTGTGATCGGCAGCCTTGACGAGGCAGCGGCGGTCGAGGGCGTGGAGATCTTCCACGCCGGGACGAAAGCCGAGGCTGGGCACATTCTTGCTAATGGCGGTCGCGTGCTCAACGTTTCGGCGACGGGAAAAACCGTGCGCGAGGCGCAAACGCGCGCCTATCGAGCGATCTCACACATTCGCTGGCCGGAAGGTTTTTACCGGCACGATATCGGTTGGCGCGAGGTGGAGCGGGAAAATACGTCTGCTTCGAAGGCGGACTGATCATGACCGATCTCGCCGATCTCTATCCCGGCTACGAATCACGATGGATCGAAACCTCGGGCGGACGGATTTTCGCGCGCGTCAGCGATTCTGGCCGAGCTCCGCTCCTACTCCTTCATGGCCATCCGCAGAGCAACGTGATGTGGCACCGACTTGCGCCGGCGCTTGGCGAACATTTCACGCTCGTGATCGCCGATCTGCCGGGTTATGGCTGGTCGGCAACGCCGCGGTCGCAAGCCGACCATGCGCCATACACCAAGCGCGCCATGGCGCAAGCCATGGTGGAAGCGATGGAGGCGATCGGTTTTGTGCACTTCCGCCTTGCCGGACACGACCGCGGCGGCCGCGTCGGCTACCGGCTCGCGCTCGATCATCCCGGCCGACTCGAGCAGCTTGCAGTGCTCGATATAGTCACGACGTGGGATATGTGGCACCGCATCGACGCCCGCTTGGCGATGCGTGCCTGGCACTGGACATTTTTGGCGCTGCCCGAGCCGTTTCCTGAAACTCTGATCGCCAAAGACCCAAATTTTTTCTTCAATTCGCGCGCGGCCGCGGGAGCCAGAGGACAAAGTGTCGATATTTTCGACCCACGCGCCTTGGCGCATTATCATGCCGCCTATAACGATCCGAACCGCATCCATGCCATGTGCGAGGACTATCGCGCCGGCCGTGCGACGGACCTGCAACACGACGAAATCGATCGGGCGGCGGCAAAGAAGATCGGCTGCCCGGTTCTCGCGCTGTGGGGCTCGCATGGACTCCCCGCCGATGCCGGGCTTGATACGCTCGCCTGCTGGCGCGATTGGACATCCGATCTGCGCGGCACGGTGATCGAAAGCGGCCATTACGTGCCGGAAGAAAATCCACAGGCGACTGCGTGCGCCTTGCTGGGCTTCTTCAGTGCCGGCACATGATTGGTAGTGAACGTCAGAGCGCGTTTTCCGGCACCCGCGAAGTGGCCGAGCGGCTGCGGTTCGATGTAGCGCGGCTGGAAACCTATCTGACTGAGCAGCTTCCCGGCTTCGCCGGTCCGATCGTCGTCAGTCAGTTCAAGGGCGGCCAGTCCAATCCGACTTATCTGATCGAAACGCCGCTGCGGCGCTATGTGCTGCGGCGAAAGCCGCCGGGAAAACTTCTGCCGTCCGCGCATGCCGTTGACCGCGAACACCGCGTCATCAGCGCGCTCCACAAACAGGGCTTTCCGGTTGCCGAACCGCTTGTCTACTGCGCCGATGAGAGCATTGTCGGCACCGCGTTTTTCGTCATGGCCTTCGTCGCCGGCCGCGTGTTCTGGGAGCCGCATATGCCGGAATCCTTTCCGGCGGAACGCAAGCAAGTCTATGACGGCATGAATGAGACGTTGGCGCGGTTGCATTCCTTCGAGCCGGCGGCAATCGGGCTTGGCGATTACGGCCGCGGGGAAAATTATGTGGCGCGGCAGGTCGCGCGCTGGTCGAAACAGTATCGTGCTTCAGAGACCGAGCCGATCGAGGACATGGAGCGCCTGATCGCCTGGCTGCCGGCGCATCTGCCCCCCGAGCAGCCGCCGCGCGTCGTCCATGGCGATTACCGGCTCGACAATATGATCGTTGCGACCGGCTCCGCCGCAATTCTCGCGGTGCTCGATTGGGAGCTATCGACGCTCGGCGACCCGCTCGCCGATTTCACCTATCACTTGATGCAGTGGCACATGCCGCACTCGGACGCCGGCACCGGTTCGTTGATCGGCTTCGACCTCGCGGCGCTCGGGATTCCATCGCTTGACGAGTATATCGGCCTGTATGCGGAGCGGACCGGTCTCGATCCGCGGCCGCATTTGCCGGTCTATTTTTCCTATAACTTTTTCCGGCTAGCGGCGATCATGCAAGGCATTGCCGGGCGCGTGCGCGACGGCACCGCGACCAGCGCCTACGCCGCGAGCAAGGCAGCGCTGGTGCGGCCGCTTGCCGCCACAGCCTTTGAATTTGCCCGTCAGGCTGGCGCATGAAGACCTTTGCGCTCGCGCTCGGCAGTGGTGGCGCGCGCGGCCTTGCCCATATCGCAGTCATCGAGGCGCTCGATGAGTTGGGCGTAAAACCCACAGCGATCGCCGGCGCCTCGCTTGGCGCGCTCATTGCGGCAGCCTACGCGGCCGGCATGCGCGGCAAAGACATCCGCCATCACGTCATCCGGTTCGCGCATGACCGGCGCGAAACCATGCGCCGACTCGTCCAGGCGCGCGCCGGCAGGCTCGCAGACCTCTTCTCCGGTGCGGTCAGCCAGGTGACGCAGATGGACGCCGAAAAGTTCTGTGCGCATTTTCTGCCCGACGCCATTCCGGTTGAGTTTGCCGCCCTCGCTATTCCGCTGACCGTGATTACGACCGATCTGCATCGCCGGGCCGAATTGCCGATCGCTTCAGGACCCTTGCGGCCGGCGCTCGCGGCGTCGATCGCTTTCCCTGGCCTGTTCCGACCGGTAATGCTGGGTGAGCGCATTCTGGTCGATGGGGGCGCCACCAACCCCCTGCCCTTCGATCAACTAGCCGGCCGCGCGGATATTATCGTGGCGGTCGACGTATTCGGCCTTCCGGCGGCGGATCGCACCGATTTGCCCGGTGCATGGGAAAGCGTCTTCACCACGCTGTTGATCATGGGGTCGACGATCGTTGCCGCCAAGCACAAGCAGGCGGCGCCCGATCTCGTCATTCGCCCCAATGTCGCGATCTTCCGTATGCTCGACTTTTATCAGGCGAGCGCCATCATTCGCACCGCCGAGCTGGTGAAGCCCGAAATACGCGACAAGCTACGCGCTTTGCTTGGCGTGTGAGACACCAGACAAGCAACAGGCCTAGCGCCGGTCCTTGAAAAATTTCTTGAGCAGGTCGCCGGCGGCCGCTTCGGCCATTCCGCCGTAGACTTCCGGCCGATGATGGCAGCTTGACGAAGCGAAGAATTTCACCCCGTTCTCGACGGCGCCGCCCTTGGGATCGCAGGCGCCATAATACAGCCGGCGAATGCGGGCAAATGACAGCGCGCCGGCGCACATCACGCAGGGCTCGAGCGTGACATAGAGATCGCAATCGTCGAGCCGCTCGGAGCCGAGCGCGCGTGCCGTCTGCCGAATGGCGATCATTTCGGCATGGGCGGTCGGATCTCGATCGATGATCGTCCGGTTGCCGGCGCGCGCGATCACCTCGCCGTCACGCACCAGGACACAGCCGACCGGAACCTCGCCGCGCTCGCCGGCGGCGCGCGCTTCCGCAAGCGCCATTTCCATAAAAGAGGGCATTGCCAGGTTATTCCGCCGATCCTCAGCTTCGGTTATCACGGTGTATAAACACGGGCAGCCCGGCACAAGTTCTTAGAATTCCGACGATAGCAAAAGCGGCCGCGCGACAGGAATCCTCGACGCAAAATGAATGAGCAACCCAAATCAGGCGAGCGGATTGCCAAGGCGATCGCCCGCGCCGGGCTTGCTTCGCGCCGCGAAGCGGAGGACTGGATCGTGGCCGGCCGGGTCGCCGTCAACGGCAGGGTCATCCATTCGCCGGCACTGGACGTGACTGTGGCGGATCGCATTACAGTCGACGGCGAACCGCTGCCGGCGCGCGAGCGCACGCGGCTGTTCCTCTATCATAAGCCACGCGGGCTGATGACGACCCATGCCGATCCGCAAGGCCGCCCCACGATCTTTGCGAAACTGCCGCGCGATCTACCTCGCCTGATCAGCGTCGGCCGGCTCGATTTCAACACCGAGGGACTGCTGCTTCTTACGAACGACGGCACTTTGGCGCGCCTCCTCGAATTGCCGTCGACCGGCTGGTTGCGCCGCTACCGCGTGCGAGCACACGGCGCAATTACGCAGGACGAGCTCGACAGCTTGCGTCATGGCATGACCATCGAGGGTATCCATTATGGGCCGATCGAAGCCGCGCTCGATCGCGTTCAGGGCTCCAATGTGTGGCTGACACTCGGCATTCGCGAGGGCAAGAACCGCGAAGTACGCAACGTGCTCGGTCATTTCGGGCTCACCGTGACACGGCTCATTCGCCTCTCATTCGGCCCCTTCCAGCTCCGGGAGCTCGCCGAAGGCGCGATCGAAGAAGTACCGACCCGCGTGCTGCGCGACCAACTCGGAGAAAAACTGGTGCGGCTTTCAGGCGCCGATTTCTCAGCTCCGCGTGCGAGCGGGCATGCTAAGCCGCCGCCAAGCGAGAGGGAGCCTCGCGCACCGCACGAGCCGAATAAACGAGGCAAAAATCCCGCCTCGGCCGATCATGCTTGGCGCGCGCACGAGGACGACCGTCCGGCCAAGAAACTCCGCCGCCGATTCCACGGCGTGCACGGCGATGAAATAAAGACACGGCGGTTGCGGCCGCAGGAATCGCCGCGCGCGGAAGTGCTGACCGATCGCAAGGGACGGCAGGTTGCGGTCGAGCGCTATCCTGCGGCACCGCGCGAAGAAGCCAAGCCCGTTCACCACGGACTGCGCAGCAAAGGCGATCGCCGCAAAGCGGATCGCAGCAAAGCCTTAGGTCGTCACCGCCGTCCGGAACAGCGGCGGCGAGGCAGGAACTGATGCGTATCGTCGGCGGACGGCTGCGGGGGCGCCCGCTCGGCGGTCCGAAATCCTCAGCGATCCGTCCGACCGCCGATCGCTTGCGAGAGTCCCTGTTCAACATTCTCGTGCACGCTCATGGCGACCCAATTACCGGCGCTCGCGTGCTCGACCTGTTTGCCGGGACGGGAGCGCTCGGCATTGAGGCGCTGTCGCGCGGGGCGGCCTTCGCGCTGTTCATCGATGACGGCGCGGATGCGCGCGCGCTTATTCGCGAAAATATCGCCGCGCTCGGTCTGGGCGGCGTGACCCGCATCTTCCGGCGCGATGCGACGAGACTGGGCGCCGTTCATCCGGTGGAGCCTTTCTCGCTCGCCTTTCTCGATCCGCCCTATGGACAAGGTCTGGCGGAAAAAGCGCTGGTTTCGGCACGCGACGGCGGCTGGCTCAAAACAGACGCGCTAATCGTGGTCGAAGAGGCGGTCAAGGCCGCGTTTGCGCCGCCGGGCGGATTTTTACAGCTTGAACTGCGCGCCTATGACGATACCGAATTCGTCTTCTGTCGCTTGGGCCCCGGCTGAGTTGATCCCGGCCTTAGCGACGCCCAAATAACCGCTCGATGTGGGTGAGCTTTAATTCGACATAGGTCGGTCGGCCATGATTGCACTGGCCGGAATTGGGCGTGCGCTCCATTTCACGAAGGAGTGCGTTCATTTCGTCGGGTTTCAACCGACGTCCGGCGCGAACCGAGCCGTGACAAGCCATCGACGAGGCGACCTGCATCAACCGGCGTTCAAGCGGCAGTGCCTCGTCCCACTCATCCATATGCTCGGCCAAATCGCGGATTAGCCCCGCGCCGTCGATCTCGCCGAGGAGCGCCGGCGTCTCGCGCAAGGCCACGGCGCCGGGGCCGAAGGCTTCGATCACCAAACCATAGCTCGAAAGCTCATCGGCGCGGGCCACGAGCTGTTCGACGCCGGCTTCGTCGAGCTCGATGATTTCCGGAATAAGCAGGATTTGTCGCGCCACGCCTTTTCTGGCGATCGCGTCTTTGAGGCGTTCGTAGACGATGCGCTCGTGAGCGGCATGCTGATCGATGACCACAAGCCCATCACGGGTTTGCGCCACAATGTAAGTGTCGTGGATCTGCGCCCGCGCGGCGCCGAGTGGATGATCGATCTGCTCGCCATCCCCGGTTGGGTCGCGCGAGCGCTCGGCAGCACCGTCGAACTCGTTACGAAGATCCGCGGCTGGCGCGCCCACCTCGAACTGCGCTTGCGCTGGCTCGGCGAGGCCGCCGCGCATTGGCGCAAAAGCCGCGCCAATCTGGCGCATCGCCAAACGCGAACGCCGCGACGAGCTCCGGAACGCCGCAATGGTCGCGGCGCTCCTAGTCGTCGCTGCGCGTGTGGCGTCGCGCGCCAACGCCGTTTTGAGCGCATGCACGATCAGCGCACGGACTAGCCCGGCATTGCGGAAGCGCACTTCGGCTTTGGCGGGATGCACGTTGACGTCGACCTCGGTCGCCGGCAGCGAGACGAACAGCGCCACCAGGGGATGGCGGTCGCGCGGCAGATAATCGGCATAAGCAGCACGCACTGCGCCGACCAGGAGCTTGTCGCGGACCGGCCGATCCTTGACAAAAAGATATTGCCCCAGTGAGTTGGCGCGCGTGAGCGTCGGCAACGCGGCGAAGCCTTCGATTCTGACCTCCTCGCGCTCTGCGGCGATGGCGACCGCGTTGGCGCGGAAGTCGGCGCCCAGCACATCACCCAGGCGCGCCAGGCGGCCTGCGGCGCCCGGCAACGTCGCGGCACAATGCAGCGGGGAGCGCTCTTCGCCCGCCAGCGTGAACGCCACATCCGGCCGGCTCATCGCTAGCCGGCGCACCACTTCGCGCACTGCTTCAGCTTCACTCCGATCGCTTTTGAGGAACTTCAGCCGCGCCGGCGTTGCATAAAAGAGGTCGCGCACTTCCACGCGCGTGCCTTGGCCAAGCGCGGCCGGCTTGAGTTCGGATTTGACGCCGGCGTCGACTTCGATCGCCCAGGCATGCGGCTCGCTCGCATGCCGCGTCGTGATTGCAAGGCGCGCCGCCGCGCCGATCGACGGCAAGGCTTCGCCGCGGAAGCCGAGCGTGCAGATCGAGACAAGATCGTCGTCGGCAAGTTTCGACGTGGCATGCCGCTCAACTGCCAGCGCCAGATCAGCACGCGTCATGCCCTCGCCATCGTCGGTGACACGGATCAGGCGGCGGCCGCCGCCATCGGTGACGATTTCGATACGCTGTGCGCCGGCGTCGAGCGCATTTTCCACAAGTTCCTTGACGACGCTCGCCGGCCGCTCGGCGACCTCGCCAGCGGCGATGCGATTGACGACGGCTTCACTGAGTTGGCGAACGGGCATGATCGGCGGTTTAACTGGCGATTTAAGTGGCGACTTTTGGTAGCGACCCTCGGTGGCGACTCTCGGTGACGATTCTCGGCCCACGGTAGCCCGGATTGCCCATTCCGCCTATGCTGCAATGAGGAGTGTGGAATGAGCCGGTATCTTCCTGGGGCGATCCTCACCGTTTGCGGCATCCTAGTCTACGTCATTGGCTGCCTATTGTTTCTGGCGCATCGCCGGCAACGCGACCGCGCCGCCACGAACAAATCGCTGTTCGCTTACGCAATCGCGATGATGGTGCTCGGAATGGTCGCCTTGGGCGCTGGCCTGTTTGCGCTTGAGGTCGCCCAGTATCACGCGTTGAACGGCTGACAGCGCCGGTTCAGTTTTCAATCAAACGACGGCTTTGCTTGCCGTAGCCGCTTTATTCCGGCGCGGCGCTTCTTGCTTTCGATGCGGCGCTCGCGCGACGCCCCGCTAGGCTTGGTCGGCCGCCGCTTACGCGGCGGATGCGCGGCGCGGCGGATAAGATCCAACAGGCGCCCGAGCGCATCTTCGCGATTGCGCGCCTGGGCGCGGTGGCGTTGCGCGGTGATGATGATCACGCCCTCGCGGGTCAATCGTGAACCGGCAAGGTGTTCGAGCCGCGAGCGCACCTCCGGCGGCAAGGATGGCGAGTGGCGGGCGTCGAAGCGCAACTGCACCGCGCTCGCGACCTTATTGACATTCTGCCCGCCGGGTCCCGAGGCGCGAATAAAGGATTCTACGATCTCGCGTTCGTCGAGGGCGATGTTTGCGGTCACCGGAACCATGGCCAAAGTCCCAGGCAAGTCCTAGCGCGGATTGAACGCGAGCGAAATCGGCGTGAATATGATGAAGAATATGGCCCTTGAGCCCGCGGGGCGGATTTGGAAGGCCAACAGCCCCGACGAGGAGAAACCGTTATGACCATTGTACGCCGCACATTCATTGCCGCGCTCGGCGCGGCCCCCGTTCTGCCATTGTTGGCGCAGCGCGCGTTTGCCGCCTTTCCGGAGCGGCCGATCCATCTGATCGTGCCTTTCGCCGCCGGCGGCAATGCCGACATCGTCGGACGCATAACGGGCGATCTGATCAGCAAGGCGCTCAGCCAGCCAGTGGTAGTCGAGAACCGCGGCGGCGGCGGCGGGAGCATCGGCGCCGAATTTGTCGCGCATGCGACACCGGACGGCTACACGTTGCTCGTCGGATCGAACGGACCGCTCACGGTAGATCTGTTCGTCCATGCCAATCTTGGCTATGACCCGCTGAAGGATTTCGTCGCGATCGCCCTCACAAGCTACGTGCCGCACGCGCTCATCTTGAGCAACAAAGTGCAAGCCAAGACCATGACCGACCTTATCGCGGCGTCAAAGACCAATCCTGTTACCGTCGCCACCAGCGGGATCGGCAGCGCCACGCACATGACACTGGAGCGCCTGAAAGCCGCGACCGGCGCCAATCTCACTCATGTGCCCTATCGCGGCGGCGGCGCGCTGATGCCGGACTTGATCAGCGGAACCATTGACGGCGCGATGACCGAATTCTCGACCGCGCTACCGATGCACAACGCCAATCAGGCGCACATCATCGCTATCGCCGCGGCCCATCGCTCCAAACTCGCGCCGGATATTCCGACGTTCGACGAGAGCGGAGTGAAGGGCTTCATCGCGCAAAGCTATATCGGCGTCGTCGCGCCGGTGAAAACCCCGGCCGAGGCTGTCGACAAATTACAGCAGGCGATCGCTGCGGGCTTAAGCCCAGGCAGTCCGGCGGCGGAGCGGCTGGTCAGCCTCGGTTCGGAAGTTGCGTCGGCCGAGCAGATGACTTCGAAGGGTTTCGCCGACTTCATCCGCGCCGATTACGAGAGCATGCGCGATGCCGCCAAGCTCGCCGGGATCACGCCGCAATAAAGGCTGCAGATGCGCTCTCGCGCCGCTCTGACCTAATTCGCCGTGCTCGAGACAAAACCACGCGGCTTGCCGACGACCGTGACCAAGAGGCCCTTGTCAAGCAACCGCTTGGCGACCCGGCGTGTGTCTTCGAGTGTTACCGCATCGATCATGGCCGCACGCTGCGTAAAATAGTCGGTGCCGAGCCCGTCGAGCTGCAATTGCACCAACAACGCGGCAATCTTGGACGAACTGTCGAGATTAAGCACAAACGCGCTGTTGAGATATTTCTTCGCTTCGATCAACTCGCCGGCAGTCGGACCGGTCTCGGCAAAGCGCCCAATTTCCTTCTCGATGAGCTCGACCGTCTCGCCGGCGCGGTCCGCACGCGTCGCGGTGCCACCAAACATCACGGCGGCATGGTCGAGCCAGACCAGATTGTCGGAGACCGAATAAGCGAGCCCGCGTTTCTCGCGAACTTCGTGATAAAGCCGCGAGGCCGACGAACCGCCGCCGAGAATGTGATTGATCAGGTAGGCAGCCATAAAATCCGGATCCTGGCGCGAGATTCCGGGACCGCCGAAATCGACAACGGTCTGCGGCACGTCGAGGCTTACTTCAATGCGCCGTCCGAGCCCGCGCGGTGTCGCATTCGAAATTGCCACGAGGTCCGGCTTTGCAGGCAGCGCGCCGAAGGTGCGGTCCAGTAAAATCTTCAATGTGTCCGCATCGATGTCGCCGACTACGGCGATCGTAAGCTTCTCTCTGGCGAGTACCCGCTGCGCATAGGATTTAAGGTCGGCGACAGAAATGCTCGACACCGTGTCCAGGGTTCCGTTCACGGGGCGGCCATAAGGGTGGCCTTCGAAGGCCGTTTCCCACCAGCGGCGGCTTGCGATATCGCCGGGGCTCGTTGTCTCGCGCCGCAGGGACGACAGCACCTGGGCGCGGCTGATCTCGACCTCCTTGGCATCAAATCGCGGCACGGTCATAGCCAGGCGCAACAGGTCGAACGCCTCGTCGCGGTTTTCGACCATGGTGCGCATGGTGCCGCGTAGCGTGTCGCGCTGCGCGGAAAAACTGAGTTGAATCGCTTTGCGTTCGAGTCGATCGGAAAACGATTTCGAATCGAGCTCACCGGCGCCAGCATCAAGCAGCGCGGCCACCAACGTCGCCGTGCCGGACTTGCCCGGCGCGTCCTGTGCGGCGCCGCCACGGAAAGCGAATTCCATCGCAATAAGCGGGACCGCAGGCTCATTGACGAGCCAGGCTTCGATACCGCCAGGGCTTACCACGCGCTCGATCGTGGTTGCCCAGGCCGATGCGGCAAATAGAAAGGCGGCGGCCACCAGCGCAAGCGCAACGCCGAAAGCGGAGAAGCCGGACCTGAGCCTGGCGCGTGGGAACGAGATCACGATCGTTTCTCCTCGGACTGGAGGCTTTTGACGAGATAGCCGGTCACGGAACGGCGAGGATCGAGCCAAGTACGGGCGGCATGTTGCACGGATTCAACGGTCACGGCGCGAATGCGGTTCGGCCAGTCGCGCACGCTTTCAACCGTCTGTCCGGTTGCGAGCGCCGAACCATACCACCGGGCCAATGTCGCCTGATTGTCCTCGGCATAGACAGCCTCGGCGATCAGCCGGGTCTTGGCACGCTCAAGCTCATCGGCGGTGATTCCTTGCGTGACGACCTCACCCACGACCGTGTCGATTGCCGTTTCGAGCTGTTGCAGCGACACACCCGGCTTAGGCGAGCCGAACATTGCGAACTTCGAGTAATCGAGCGCAGTACCCGAATAGTTCGCACCGGCATTGAGCGCAATTCCCTGGTCGATGACGAGCCTGCGGTAAAGCCGGGAGTTCTCGCCACTGCCCAACACATGCGCGAGCACCTCAATAGCTTCGCTTTCGCCTGCCTTTGCGGATGTTTCCGACGGCACCTGGTAATCGCGATTAAGAATTGGCTGCTCGACGCGAAAATCGGCGAGCGTCACGGTGCGCGGCGCTTCTTGTGCGGGTTCCATCGGCCGCCGCCGCGGAGTGTAGTCGGCGCGATTGGCAACTTTGCCATAGGTCGCCTCGGCATCGGCTTTGACCTCATCGGGCGTGACGTCGCCCGCGATCACGACGATCGCATTGTTAGGACTGTAGAAGCGCCGATAGAATGCCAGCGCATCCTCGCGATTGAGCTGTTCGATCTCCGGCCGCCAGCCGATGACCGGCCGGCTATAGGGATGATTGAGGTAGAGCGCGGCGTCCATTTGCTCCGAAAGCCGCGCCGCCGGATTGTTTGCGATCCGCATATTTTGTTCTTCCAGCACGACATTGAGTTCGGGCCGAACCACGTCGTCCGTGAGCACCAAGCCGGTGATGCGGTCGGCCTCCAGCGCCATCATTTCCTTGAGATGGCTGCGCGGGACGCGCTGATAAAAACCGGTATAGTCGCTCGCGGTGAATGCGTTTTCTTGACCGCCGATTTCCGCGACGTGGCGCGAGAATGCATCGCCGGGATTTTTCTCGGTGCCCTTGAACATCAGATGTTCGAGGAAATGCGCCAGCCCGGATTTGCCAGGCGTCTCGTCGGCCGAGCCGACCTTGTACCAGATCATGTGCGTCACCACCGGTGCGCGATGATCGGATACAACGACGACTTCCAGACCATTCGCCAAGGTGAAATGGCTGAACTCGGCGCCGGCATGGGCGCGGCCTGCCCACGCGCTCCAAAGCGCGACGATAAGCAACAAGATTTTGGCTATCTTCATCTCCGCCTGGCAGGAGTTCGTCCGGTGCGCCGTCTGTCTGTCCCGGCAGACTTACAGCACCACACTTATCGCTGTATCTCCATGCGCTCGCCGAGCGTTTGCGGCTTGTAGGCTTTTTTCTCCGGCGCAATGCCATAGGGCTGATCGGGCGATGGCGTTTGGTAGCCCGGTGGCGGATCGGTCAGGCTGACCCGCGGCGGCTCTCCGGTAAACGTGCCGTATTCCTCTTTTTTGAACCAATCGAAATTGAAGCCGGTTTTTTTCGACTCAATCGCCCCGCCGCTGCTGCCGCTGGATTTCGAGCTCGCGGCGCTGCCCTTCGGAATCAATTCATCCGGTCGCAGCGGCCGGCCCTCTTCGGTGACCCGGTCATAGCCGAGGGGCACAACCTTCTCTTTTGCGGCGGCTTGGCGCTTGGTGACATCCGGATCCTTCGGCCAATTCGCTGGCGGTCGATCGCCTGCCACTGGCGCGGGCAGGCTGCGGCTCGGCGGCACCACCAGCGGCGAACGCTCGCTGTAATTGATTTCGTATTCGGGATGATCGGGATCGGGCAAGCCGATGGCACGCCACACCTTTGTGCTAAACGATTCGCCGGACGGGTCGTCATAGTCGCCGGCGCGCGCCGCAGAGCCGTATGCGCAGGCGGTCGCTAAACCCAGCGCAATCCCGAGCCCAATCCGCAGCGCAGAGATTCGGCCGAAAGTGCCGAGACCACGGCCGGTCACGGCGCGGCCAACGATTCGAAGCAGCGGCATACCCTCACCCCAAGCTCGCCCCACCAAGGACCCCTCTGAAGCACCCGGCCGATCTGCCCGGCACGACTCAGAAAATCCGAATAAGTCAAGCCCGACAGACGGTTACTTAGCAGCTCTTATTATACGCGATCAGGGCGCTTTTGCGGCACCAGCCACAGCGATTCATATAACAGCACTACCACCCCCGCAACTATCGCAACATCGGCAAGATTGAACACATACCAGCGGAATTCGAAGCTTTCGGTCTCGATGTGGAACAGCAAAAAATCCATCACTCCCGGCCAATGGAGGCGGTCAATCGCATTGCCAACGGCACCGCCGATGATCAACCCGAGCGAGGCCGCGGTAAGCCGTGAAGTCGCCCGTGCCAGCCAGACCCAGAGAAACACAACGGCCGCGGCTTTGAACGCGAACAAAGCCCACTCGCCGATCGGCCCTTGTTGCGCAAACAGCCCGTAGCTGATCCCGGTATTCCAGGTCAGCACCAGATCGACAAAACGTGTCAAGGCGAAGTGGCCGCGGCGCTCGATATCAAAGGCAAAAAGCAGCCAAAACTTCGATGCCTGATCGACCAGACAGGTGAGCGCCGCAAAAGCCAAGCCGAGCGCGCTCAATCGGCCCCATAGATAAGCCGCCGCCGGGCGAGAGCCTGCCGCATCGGTCAATGTCGCCCCCTACTCGGCGGCCTTGCGCATTGCTTCCCATTCACGCAGCGCCTGGGCATCACGCGGCGTGACATCGGGAAATTGCGGATCGAGGCCGACTGAAGGCGAAATCTTCCAGGAGCGCGCACATTTTCGTCCTTCGGCAAGCTGCGGGACCACGGCGACGCCAGGCAAGTCCGGCAGCCGGAACGCATCCGGCGGGCCGTCGCCTTCGACCAGAACCGCGCCTGAGGTAATGCACAATTCCGCGAGGTCCGCATCGACTGCGGCGGCGAACAGGTCGGTATCGGAAACGTGGATGATCGGGTGCGCTTCGAGGGCGGAGCCAATACGCTTTTGCGCGCGCTCGATTTCCAGCGCGCCGGTGACGACGCGACGGATCGCGCGCAGCTTTCGCCATTTCTCGGCCAGGGTGTCGTTGCGCCAGCCTGCGGGAACGGACGGAAAGCCCTCGAGGTGCACCGACTGCGCCGACGGATCGCGCGCAAGCCAAGCTTCCTCGGCGGTGAAGCAGAGCATCGGCGCGAGCCAGCAGACGGTGGCGCGGAACAGATGGTCGAGCACCGTCAGGCAGGATTTGCGCATGGTCGACGAATACGGATCGCAATACAGCGCGTCCTTGCGGATATCGAAATAAAATGCCGAAAGGTCGACCGTCATAAACGCATTGAGCGCGGCAAAAATGCGTTTGTAGTCGAAATCGCCATAGGCTTGGCGGATGAGGCCATCGAGCTCGGTGAGCCGATGCAGCATCAACCGTTCCAGTTCCGGCATCGCTTCCGGCCCAATGCGGTCGGCAGCGTGAAAATGCGCGAGATTGCCAAGCATCCAGCGCAGCGTGTTGCGCAGCTTGCGATAGGTGTCGACGGTCGTTCTGAGGATCTCGGCTCCGATTCGCAGATCATCAGCATAATCGGCGGCGCACACCCACATCCGCAGAATATCGGCTCCGGCGTCCCGCATCACATCCTGCGGCGCTGTGACATTGCCGAGCGATTTCGACATTTTGCGCCCGTCTTCGTCGAGCACGAAGCCGTGGGTCAGGACGACGTCGAACGGCGCGCGGCCGCGCGTACCGCAACTTTCGAGCAGTGAAGACTGAAACCAGCCGCGGTGCTGATCGGAGCCCTCGAGATACATCACCACTTCGTCGCCACCATCCGCTTTGCGCCTGACATGGGCGAGCGTCGGAAAATGCTGCGCGTCTTTGAGCACGAAAGCATGGGTCGATCCGGAATCGAACCAGACATCGAGAATGTCGTCGACTTTTTGCCAACCGTCCTTGGCAAGTTTGCTGAGAAAGCGCTCGCTCGCGCCGGGTTTGTACCAAGCATCGGCACCCTCCTGTTCGAAGGCCTCGACGATGCGGACATTCACGTCCGCATCGTCGAGGATATCGACAGATCCATCCGGTTTTTCCCTCACGAATAGCGTGATCGGCACGCCCCAGGCGCGTTGCCGCGAGATCACCCAATCAGGCCGGCTCTCGATCATGCCGGTAATGCGGTTCTCGCCTTGCGCGGGAACCCAGCGGGTCACCTTGATCGCCGCCAGCGCCCGATGGCGCAGCGTGTCGCCACGACGCTCGATGTCCTTGTCCATGGCGATGAACCATTGCGGCGTGTTGCGGAAGATCACCGGCTTCTTCGAGCGCCACGAATGCGGATATTGATGTTTGAGGCGACTGCGCGCGATCAGCATGCCGCTCGCGATCAGCGCTTTGATCACCGCCTCGTTGGCATCGCCCTTCTCGCCGGTTTCGGTCAGAACCCGCCTTCCGGCAAAACCTGGTGCTTGCTCGGTGAAGCGGCCGTCGGCGTCGACAGTGTATGGAATGTTCGTATTGATACCGGACGCGGCAAGCTTGGCCGCATTGGCGGTCCAAATATCAAAGTCGTCGCGGCCGTGCCCCGGCGCGGTATGGACGAACCCGGTGCCGGTGTCTTCGGTGACGTGATCGCCAGCGAGAAGCGGCACTGCAAAGTCGTAGCCGCCGAGTTTTTTGAGTGGATGATCGCAAAGCAGGCCCGCCAGTCCCTCGGCGGGCATCGGGGCCAGTTGCTTGAATGCCGTGACCCGCGCTTGGCGAAAGACGTCGACCGCCAGCCGGTCGGCGAGGATGAAGCGATCCCCCACTTTGGCCCAGTTGTCAGATGGCGCATCCACCACCTGATAAAGACCATATTCTATTTTGGGCGAGTAACTGATCGCGCGATTTCCGGGGATGGTCCAGGGTGTGGTCGTCCAGATCAGGATTGAGACTCCGGTAAGATCGGGCGAACCGGTTGTCGCAGGACCCCGACTGCGCAAAGGAAATTTCACCCACACCTGGTCCGAGACATAATCTTCGTATTCGACCTCGGCTTCGGCGAGCGCGGTTTTTTCGACGACCGACCACATCACCGGCTTCGAGCCGCGATAGAGCGTGCCGTTGGCGGCAAACTTCATCAGCTCGCGGGCGATCTGCGCTTCGGCGAAATAATCCATCGTCGTGTATGGATGCGCCCAATCGCCGACGACTCCGAGCCGCTCGAATTCCTCGCGCTGCACCTTGATCCAGTGCTCGGCGAATTGGCGGCACTCGCGGCGGAATTCGACGAGCGCCGCGGGATCGGACAAATCAGGCTTCGGCTTGCCTTTGGCGCGGTAATTCTCTTCCTCGATCTTCCATTCGATCGGCAGGCCGTGGCAATCCCAGCCTGGCACATAATTGGAATCGAAGCCGAGCATCTGCTGGCTGCGCGTCACCACGTCTTTGAGGATTTTGTTAAGCGCGTGGCCGATGTGGATGTTGCCATTGGCATAGGGTGGGCCGTCGTGCAGCACGAATCGCGGCCGCCCCTTCGCCGCAGCCCGCAGCCGGCCGTAGAGGTCGAGCTTTTGCCAGCGCGCAAGGATTTGCGGTTCCTTCTGCGGCAGGCCGGCGCGCATGGGAAAATCGGTCCTGGGCAGAAACAGCGTCTCGCTGTAATCGCGCGCTTCGGATTCGGTCATTGCTTTAAGCTTCTGGCGTCGCTTTGCGCCTTCTAACAAGCCGGCTGCGGTGCGGAAAGGGTGTCCCAAACAAGCCGTAACGGCAAAGGAACCGGGCCCTTCGCGCCGGCGTTAAGGCGGCGAGATTAGCCGCGGGATCGGGAAACGGAGCGCGTGGTGGACGATATCCCGGCCAACCGCAAGGCCCGCGAGACGCTCATTATCAGCGATCCACGGCCCGTCGACAGCGCTAATAGCGTATGGGCCTCCGCCGGCCACGCTGCTCAGATTGGGATTTTCCTGCTGCTGTTCGGCGTGGTCCTTTATCTGGGACGCGCCATATTGCTGCCGATCCTGGCGGCGGCGGTGCTGGCGCTTACGCTGGCGCCGCTGGTCAAGGCCGCCAAACGCGCGGGAATTCCCACCTGGGCCACTGCCTTCTTCATTCTTCTGTTGGGATTTGGTGCCCTCAGTCTGGGCGCCATGGCCCTCGCCAAGCCGGTCAGTGAGTGGATCGCGCGGGCGCCGGAGATCGGCATGAGCATCAGGCAAAAGCTCGCGGTGCTCGATCAGCCATTGGCGGCGCTGCATGACCTGCAAACGTCGTTGTTCGGCGATAGCGGGGGACTGAACGTCAGCAAGCCGGCATCTGACCTCGTGCTCCCGCTCGTTGCCTTCGTTACGCCCGCCGCGGGAGAGCTCGTCCTGTTCTTTACGACCTTGTTGTTTTTCCTCGTCGGCCAAATCGAGCTGCGAAATCAGGCGGTGACGCTGTTCGGCAACCAGGACGCCAAGCTGCGTTTTTTAAAAATCATGCGCGATATCGAGCGCAATCTCGCCGGCTATCTGACCGTGGTGACGATCGTCAATATCGGCGTGGCCACAATCGTGTCGATTGGCGCCTGGTTGATCGGATTCCCCAACCCGTTGATTTTCGGATTGCTGGCCGGCCTATTCAATTACGTGCCCTATATCGGGCCCGCCATCATGGTGGTGGTGCTATTCGGCGTCGGACTGGTCACATTCCCCTCGCTGGCGCAGACCTTGATCGCGCCGTTCGGACTCGTCGCGCTCACGACGCTCGAAGGTCATCTGATAACACCCACGATCATCGGGCACCGGCTCACGCTAAATCCGCTTTTGGTGTTCTTGGGCCTGGCATTCTGGACCTGGATGTGGGGTCCGATGGGCGCGCTTTTGGCAACGCCGTTGTCGATCATCGGCCTTGTCGTTGTGAATCACCTGTTCCCGGGGGACGAGGTCCATCTGCCCGAATGAATGGAACTTTTGCCCGGTCGGACGTATTATCCGACGAATCCAGCAGTTTTCGCATTCATGGAGCAACGGCATGGGCAACGCCTCGACGGTTTCCAGCAACATGCGCGACGCCACCAACGAAGCGCGCGAAGGCATGCGCGACATCGGCAAAGCCGCCTCTGCCGCATCCGCCGACATACAGAAGGACCTACAGATGCTGCGCGATGATTTCTCGCGGCTGGCTGCGCAGGTTGCCGATATCATGGCCGACCGAGGCGGCGCGGCGTGGCAGCGCGCCAGGTCCGGCATGGACGATGTTTTTTCCGACGCCCAGGACAAGGGCCGCGAGGCAGTGGATGCTATGCGCGAAGTCTCCGATAAGTTTGTCGAGGCAGTCGACGAGTCAATCAAGAATCGTCCGTACACGACGCTCGCTATGGCGCTCGGATTGGGTTTTCTGTTCGGCTCAACGTGGCGGCGGTAAGTTTGGCGTCGATAGGTTTGGCGTCGATAGTTTTCGTGCTGCGAGCGGCGGCAATGCGATTGACGAGGCCACAATCGCAAGCGTCGCGGGAGTGCCTAGGCCCCCAATGGAGCTTTGCGATTGGCCATGTTCAAGACGTTAACACGTGAAGTAACCTTAGCCGTCCAGGCCAGAAGCGGTCTGAGCACCGCAGCCATCGTCTCAATGGCGATCGTGGCGGCGGCTCTGCTTATCGCCTTCGCTTTTCTTTGCGTCAGCGCTTTCGCGTGGCTCTCGGTTCATTTCGGCACAATATTCGCCGGACTGATTATGGCCGCGGTGTTTGCCGTGATCGCCTTGATCGCGGCAGTCATCGGCATGGCCGCGCGCCGGCGGGCGCGCGAACGCGCCATTCTCGCGCGCGCCGCCCGGGCGCACTCCCCGCCGTGGCTCCTTGATCCAAAAATCCTCGGCGTGGCGGTAGAAGCCGGTCGCGCCATTGGCTGGCAGCGCATCGTGCCAGTGGCGTTACTCGGCTTCATGGCCGCGCAATGGGCGCGCGAATCTCGCGACAAAGCCGAGCGGCAGCATTTTTAGATCGCAGCTTTAGATCGGCGGAAACGGCTCGCCGGCGCGCGCCAGTGCGGCGCGGGCAAGACGGCTGTCTTCCGCCATTTGGCGCACCAGATCCTTTGCCGAGGCGAACATCGCTTCATCGCGCAGCCAGGCGATGAAGGCGACGTCGATCATTGCGCCATAGAGGTCGCCGGAAAAATCGAACAGAAAGATTTCCAGGAGCACCGCTCCGGTATCGAACATCGGCCGACGGCCGAAACTTGCCACGCCGTCGTAGCGATGTCCGCCTATTGCCACGCGCACGGCATAGATGCCGTGACGCAGCGCGCAGGCCGGATCGAGCCGCAGATTGGCAGTCGGGAATCCGAGCTCGCGCCCGCGCTTGTCGCCGTGTACGACGGTTCCTGAAATAAACCAGGGATAGCCGAGAAATTCCGCGGCCTCGTCAAGCCGGCCAGCCGCCAGCGCGGCACGGATCGGACCCGAAGATATCGGACGGCCATTGTCGAGGAGCGGTGGCACGATATCGACGGCAAAGCCGAATTGGTTGCCTTGGACCTGTAGAAACTCCGGCGAGCCGGCGCGATTGGCGCCGAAATGAAAGTTGAAGCCGATCGCTGCGCCGCTGATGGCGAAGTGCGCGACGAGCACCCGCGTGACAAAGTCCTCCGCGCTCAACTTCGCCAGCGCCGCATCGAAGGTGAGCACGATCGCGCCATCGAGCCCGGTTGCGGCAAGCAGTCGCAATTTTGCCGCCTCGTCGGTGAGCCGGAACAGCGGTTCGTCAGGATGGAAAAACGCGCGCGGATGCGGCTCGAAGGTCAGTGCAGCCGCTGGTTTACCGAGCGCCCGAGCGCGCGACAGGGCGGCCGCGATCACCGCCTTGTGGCCGCGATGGACTCCGTCGAAATTTCCGATCGCCACCGTGGCGCCGCGCAGCATCTGCGGCGGCGCAAAGTCGCGCACGACGTGGAAAGTCTTGGCAGCGACCGGGTTGGCGACCATCGGGTCTCACCAGACCAGTTCGCGCATCACGCCCCGCGGCTTGACGCCGGCTGCGGCGAACATCGCATTGAGCGCCGCGAGGTCCGGCGCGTCGCGCGAACCATATTCCTCGGCATGGATGCCGGAGGTCACGAACATACAATCCAAGCCGAAGGCGGCGGCGCCTTTGAGATCCGTTCGCACCGAATCGCCGATCGCGAGCACGCGCCCATGATCCGGCGTTCTGCCGTCCCGCAACGCCTCCGTGGTGGCAAGCGCGAGCTCATAGATCGGCGCGTGCGGTTTGCCGCAATAAAGCACCTCGCCGCCGAGCGCGGCATAGGCGTCGGCGAGCGCGCCTGCGCAATAGACCAGCGCATCGCCACGCTCAACGACAATGTCCGGATTGGCGCAGACCATGCACCGCGCTCGCGCGCGCATTGACGCCAACAGGTCGCGGTAGCTCTCCGGCGTCTCGGTCGTGTCATCGAACAGGCCCGAGCAGACGACGTAATCCGCGCTCTCTGCTGGAGCGAACCGTACGTCCAGCCCCGCAAAAATCGACAAATCGCGTTCGGGGCCCAGATGAAAAACACTCTGGGCAATGCGCGCTTTGACAATGCTGCGCGTCACGTCGCCTGAACTCGTGATCGCATCATAAGCCTGGCGCGAGACCTTGAGGCGGTCGAGAATGCGCCCCACCGCCTCGCCCGCACGTGGCGCATTGGTGATCAGGATCACTGTCCCGCCGCGCTGGCGAAACCGGATCAGCGCCTCGCAGGCCGCCGGAAACGCGGCGAGCCCGTTGTGCACGACGCCCCAGACGTCGCACAAGACGACATCATAGTCGCGCACCAGAAGCTCAAATCGGGGAATTAATTCGGCCACGGGATACTTATGCGCATTGCCGGCGCAATGAAGCAATGCCGTCGCTCAAGAAAATACCTGGATCGTGCCGCGGGCGGCTTTTGATTGCAGAGAGTTCGCACGCTGGCCCGGCTACGCCTCATGCCGGCGCGTGCGAGCGAGGCGAGATCGCAGTCGCGGTCGCAGCGGCATCGTCGGCGCCATTCTCTTCTGCGACCTTGCCCTCCGCGGCCTCCAAAATGCCCGCGCGGAGCGGCCGCGGCGGTGAGAACAATACGCCTTGGCCGAACCGGACATCATAATCGAGCAGATCGATCACGGTGTGTTCGTGCTCGATGCGGTCGGCGATCAGATCGATGCCGAAGCGGCCGAGTGAGTCGGAGAATTCCGCCGGGCGGATATCGCCCGCGACAACGCTGAGCCGATTGAACAGAAGCGACGCCGGCACTTTGACGAAGCGGAAGCCGCGCTCGTTTAACTCGCGCGCATTGATGCTAAGGTCGCCAAGATTGTCCATCGAAAACCGAAAGCCGCGATCGGCCAGCGCGGCAAGGCTGGCGTGCTCGATGGGTCTCATTGCGCGCACCGCGCTCTGGGTGAATTCAAAGACCAGCGCCGCCGCGATGGCCCGATTGGCCTCCATCAGTTCGATGAATTTCGGGAAGCTCGGATCGGCAAGAGTTACCGCGGCAAGATTGCAGAACAGCCCGACCTCGCGTTTGCGCAGCAATAGGCGGCGCACGATTTGGACACAACGGCCAGCCACAACATGATCAAGCTGGGCAAGAAGCCTCGCGGCTTCGGGGTTGGAAAGAAAATCGCCTGCCGCGACCACGTGCTCATCGCCGGTACGAAGTCGTGCAAATGCTTCATAGTACCGCAACTTGCGTTGCGGCAGCGTCACCACCGGCTGCAAATACAATCCGATATCGCCTGCCGCAACCGCGTTTCGCAGCGCCACGATCGGGGACTCGCGCTCGAAATCGGCGACCGGAGCGGTTTTGCCATTGCTCGGTATGTTGCGGCTGGCGGAAGCAGCGAATTGCAGCCGCGCGACCGTGGCCGCGTTTACCGACGCTTCAGCGGCAATAATCGCCGGGAGATCTTCGACCTCAGACTGGCCGGCGCTTGTGCGATCGCGCAGCGCCGTCTCCTGTGCCGCAACCGATGCGGTAAGCTCCTTTACCGATGCCGAGAGCCGGCTGACCTCATCGGCAAGGGGCTGAGAGATCGCCGCGGCCCGCTCGACAGTGGATTCGACTTTGGCCTCGATCGCACTCAAACGGCGGCTGAATTCGGCCAGTTGAACGGCCAAATCGCCTGCGCCGCGGGCGAGCTTGGCAAGCTGATTGCTGCTTTCGAGCCGGTCGTGTTTGCGCGCGGCGACGGCGTAATAAACCGCGAGTGCTGTCAGAGCCGCCGTGGCGGCCAATGCCGATTCCGCCCCAGTAAAGCCGAACCGGGCATAGACGATCATGCCGAGCGAGGCGGCAATGAGCACCATGCAAAGCGCGATCAAAAAGGCACTGATACGCACCATATGACCCAATCACTTCTACTTTGGCCTGCGCCGAACGCTACCAGTGTTCACAAGCGCCGGACAGGCCGCAAGTCCCGAAATCGCGCATGCTAAACGTAGCGCATGCCCGTCAGCCCTTTTATAACGACAAATCTGACGAGCGATTAACGCGATGCCCGAAATTCTTACCGCGGCGGCGCCGCTCCCGGCGACCTCTTGGCCAGCCGGCTTGATCCACCGGCTCGAACGCCGGCCGGGCGCGGCGTTCGGCATTTTCCTCGTCATACATTTTGTAGTCTGGACCGTCTTGCCGGCACTGCTTTACGCCAATTTGCCGCTCGATCTGATCGAAGCGCTGGTTTACGGCCGGGAAAGGCAACTCGGTTACGACAAACTGCCGCCATTGCCCTGGTGGCTGATCGAGGCGGTGCATCGCACCTTGGGCGCCGATATTGCCTATTATGCCACCGCCCAGGCGGCGGTGCTGATCGCTTTCGCGCTGGTTTTCGCATTGTCGCGGCCGCTGGTCGGCGCGACCGGCGCACTCGCCGCCGTTTTGATCGTCGACGGCCTGCACTATTTCCAATACACGGCGGTAAAATTCAATCATGACGTGATTCAGCTGCCGTTTTGGGCGCTCGCCGGCTGCGCGTTCCACGATGCGCTGCGGCGCGATCGCCTTCGCTCATGGGCGTTACTCGGATTCGCCGTCGGCGCCGCGCTATGGGCAAAATATTTCGTGGTCGTGCTGGCCGCTCCTTACGCACTCTTCATGCTAATCGATCGGCAAGCGCGCCGCGCCTGGGCCACGCCTGGGCCATGGCTCGCGATTGTAGTAGCGCTCATTGTCACCGCGCCTCACCTGATCTGGTTGTTGCAAAGCGATTTTCTACCGTTCGCCTATGCCAGCCATCGCGCCGCGCCGGTGCGCGGTTGGTCCGATCACCTGCTGCATCCGCTCGTCTTCGTCGGCAGCCAGATCTTCTTTCTACTGCCATCGTTCTTGATCGCCGCGCCGTTGTTCTGGCGGCATGAAGAAAAGAAGAACGCGATCGACCATTTCGAACGCCGCATCGTGACCTTGCTGGCTTTTGGGCCGGCACTGACCACGGTCGCTTTGGCGGCAATTACCGGGCGCGGCGTGATCGCAATGTGGGGCTATCCTTTGTGGCTGTTTCTCGGGCTATGGCTGGTGATGGCGGCTCCCGTCAGCCTCGACACGCCGCGGTTCGCGCGGATTGTGGGCGCCTGGGCCATGGTCTTTGCGATCTTTGCCGTCGCGTTCGTCGCCAATTATCTAGTCCTGCCGTATGTGGATCATCGCTATCGCGCGGTGCTGTTTCCGGGCGCCCAACTCGGCGACACATTGACCGCGCGCTTCCACGAGGCGACCGGAGCGCCGTTACATTATGTAATCGGCTCAATGTGGGACGGCGGCAACCTCGCGCATTATTCGCCGGATCAGCCGCAGGTGCTGATCGATGGTTTGCCGCGCCGTGCACCCTGGATCGATCTCGACGATCTGCGCGACAAAGGCGCGATCCTGGTCTGGACGCAGAGCAATCCGCGACAAATGCCGGCGGAATTCGCGGCGGCTGCCCCGGGCGCAGTGATCGGCACGCCATTTGATCTGCCGATGCGCCGCACCGGCGGCACCGTCCATGTCGGCTGGGCAGTCCTCAAGCCGCGATGATGCTCGTCATTGCGAGGAGAACTATGTCACCGCCTTGATCACGCGGCCGACTTTGTCGAACATTTCATCGATCTGCGCTTCGCTCACGATCAGCGGCGGCGACAAGGCGAGGGTCTCGCCCGCGACCCGGATCATGAGCCCCTGCTGCTCGAACGCGCGCTCCATCGCCTGGTAAGCGCGCAAGCCTGGTGCACCGGCGCGCGAGGCAAGCTCGATGCCGGCAGCAAGCCCGACGGTGCGGATATCGAGCACGCCGGGAAGATCCTTGAGCCGCATTGCGGCCTCGGCAAAGTGCGGCTCGAGCGCTTTGGCGCGCGCGAACAATTTCTCGTCGCGGTAGAGGTCGAGCGTGGCGACGCCGGCGGCGCAGGCGAGCGGGTGCGCCGAATAAGTGTAGCCGTGGAATAGTTCGATGACATGCTCCGGGCCGCGCATGAACGCCTCATAGAGGCCGTCGCGCGCGATCACCCCGCCCATCGGCACCGCCCCGGACGTCACGCCCTTGGCAAAAGCGATCATGTCCGGCACGACGCCATAGCGTTCGGCGGCAAAGGCATAGCCGAGCCGGCCGAACCCGGTAATCACCTCGTCGAAAATGAGAAGGATGCCATGGCGATCGCAGATGGCATGCAGCCTTTGCAGATAGCCTTGCGGCGGCGGCAGCACACCCGTCGATCCGGCCATTGGCTCGACGATCACCGCCGCGATGGTCGAAGCGTCGTGCAACGCGACGATGCGTTCGAGCTCGTCGGCAAGATGCGCGCCCCATTGCGGCTCGCCCTTTGTGAACGCCTGATGCTCGCGGCTATAAGTCGCCGGCAGATGATCGACTCCGCTCAGTAGTGAGCCAAAAAATTTGCGGTTGTTGACGATGCCGCCGACCGAAATGCCGCCGAAACCGACGCCATGATAGCCGCGCTCGCGGCCGATAAGACGGGTACGCGCACTCTCGCCACGCACATTGTGGTAGGCGAGCGCGATCTTTAGCGCTGTGTCGACCGCTTCCGATCCCGAATTGCAGAAGAACACCCGGTTAAGATCGGCGGGGGTGAGCGCCGCGATCCGGCCGGCGAGTTCAAAGGCCGCAGGATGCGCGAATTGGAACGGCGGCGCGTAATCGAGCTGTTCGGCCGCACGCGTGATCGCTGCAACGATCGGATCGCGGTTGTGGCCGGCATTGTTGCACCACAGCCCGGCAGTCCCGTCGAGCACCGGGCGGTTCTCGGGCGTGTAGTAATGCATGTCCTTGGCGCGCACGATCAGCCGCGGGGCGCGCTTGAAACTGCGATTGGGCGTGAACGGCAGCCAATACGATTCCAGATCGTTGGGTGCTGGTGCCGCGGCAGGGCGCGTTTGTGCCATCTCAATCTCCGATCTTACCGATGCAGTCGGCGGCGTTCCGATCCTATCGCTTGCCGCTTGCTGATGCGACTGCTACCACCGCGCCATTACTACCCACCTCGCGATGGCGGCCAGAATGGCGGACAAAGCGGAGAAATCGAACAAGCTCAAGCCGCGCCTGCCCCGCGGATTGATCGACCGCAGCCCGGGTGAGATTGCCGCAACACGGCAGATGCTCGACAAGATCCGCGCGGTTTACGAGCTTTACGGGTTCGAACCCGTGGAGACGCCGGCGATCGAATATACCGAGGCGCTCGGCAAGTTCCTGCCCGATCAGGATCGGCCCAACGAAGGCGTATTCTCGTTCCAGGACGATGACGAGCAGTGGTTGTCGCTGCGCTACGATCTCACCGCGCCACTTGCCCGTTATGTGGCGGAAAATTTCGACACGCTGCCGAAGCCCTATCGCAGCTATCGCGTCGGTTACGTCTTTCGCAATGAGAAGCCCGGCCCGGGACGCTTCCGCGAATTCATGCAGTTCGACGCCGACACCGTCGGCTCCGCCTCGCCGGCTGCCGACGCCGAATTATGCATGATGGCCGCCGACACGATGGAAGCGCTCGGCATTCCGCGCGGCAGTTATGTGGTGAAGGTGAACAATCGCAAGGTTCTCGATGGCGTGCTGGAATCGATCGGACTCGGCGGCGAGGCGAATGCGGCAAAGCGGCTGACCGTGCTGCGCGCCGTCGACAAATATGATCGGCTTGGCCGCAGCGGCGTCCATGCGCTGCTCGGTGCCGGACGCAAGGACGAAAGCGGCGATTTCACCAGAGGCGCCGGCCTCGACGGCAAGCAGGCCGAAAAAGTTCTCAATTATATTGAGCTTGAACTCGACCGGGCGGCTGACGACCCCAAGGCTGCCTTCGATAGTTGGTCAAAACAACTCGGCGCGAGCGCGATCGGCCGCCAAGGCATTGGGGAGCTCGCGCGTATCGGCGACCTAATTCGTGCGGCAGATTACGGACCGGATCGGATAAGGATCGACTCGAGCGTCGTTCGCGGCCTCGAATATTACACTGGCCCGATCTTCGAAGTTGACCTGACCTTCGCCACCGAAGGCAAGGATGGCTCACCGCGCTTCGGGTCGGTCGGCGGCGGCGGGCGCTATGACGGGCTGATTTCGCGCTTCCGCGGCGAACCGGTCCCAGCAACTGGATTCTCGATCGGGGTGTCGCGGCTCCTCGCGGCCCTCGAATATCTCGGCAAGGTCGACCTCGCCATCGAACGCGGCCCGGTCGTGGTGACGGTGTTCGACCAGGATCGCATCGCCGATTACCAGAGCATGGTGGCAAAGCTGCGCAATGCCGGCATTCGCGCCGAGCTTTACCTCGGCTCCGGAAAATTCGGCCCGCAGATGAAATATGTCGACCGCCGCAATGCGCCCTGCGTCGTCATTCAAGGCTCGGACGAAAAAGCCAAAGGCGAAGTCACGATCAAGGATCTGATCGTCGGCGCCGAATTGGCCAAGCTAGAAAAAGGCCGCGAACGGCACTTGCAGAAGCAGGCGGAAGCGCAGCGCTTGGTGCCCGAAGAGAAGATGGTTGAGGCGGTGCGCGAGGTGCTGGCCCGCCACGGCCTACGCTGATCTTTTTTCAGAATTCGACGTGCATGCGCGCGCCGATCACCGAGACCGGGCCGCGGTCGCGGTTATAGGCCGGGTTGACGATGAACTGATAATCGAGCGTCACCGTCGATGCGAGCAGCGGGAAAGCATAATAGGTCTCGATGATCTGTTCGAGGCCGGGATGCGGCAGTATGCCGTCGCCGACCAAAATCCCGAGACCGCCTGCATTCAAGAACTGCTGGTGCACGTTGGAAATGCCGTTGACGATACCAGCAAGCGCGAAAGTATCGTCCGGGCGGCCCCATTGCTTGCCTTTGAGCGAGAGCCCGGCGGCGATCGTGCGATCGATGTCGGTATATTCATAAGGCTCGATATTGCCGTTAGCCCAACCGGCGCGCATGAATAGGCCAAGATCGGCCGTAACTTCTTGTTCGAGATTCATGCTGACGCCGCCGCGGCTCTGATATTTGCGCACCGCGGCGATGTTCGCCGGTCCTCCGGTGAGCTGCGCGAGATTGATGGCGTCCTGAAAGTCCCCCATGCGGCCGCGGCTGAGAAAGCCAGTGACCGCGAGCTTGCCGGGATGACCCCACAGCTCATAGCGGCGCTCAATCTCAGCGAGCCATTGGAACTGACCGAAAGCTGGATCGAGCTGTTGAGCGTTCGGTTGGATCGACAGATCGAACCACCCCCCGCGCAGCGTCCAATCGCCGCGATACCATTCTGCGGCTGCGCCGTAACTGTAGCCCCAGGCATCGGAAGCATAATCGAACGTGCCGGTATTGATCAGCGCCCAGTTCATAAAGTCGCGGCGCGGGTTGTTGGCATATTTGTTGGTGTCGAACACGTCGGTGACCGCGAATTTGCCGACCGTAATGACCAGGCGATCGGCGGTGTGCGATCCGGCGAATTGATTGAAGCCGGCATCAGTCTTCTGCGTCTCGCCACCAAGGTCGACGGTCTGGCGAGTAAAATATTTTTGCAGCCGCGCATAAGGAACCGCGTCGCCGACCTTAAAAGCGGTACCCGTCGGGAATCCGGCGACGCCTTCGGTCCTGCTCAAGCCGAATCCCTGATCGATTTCCGGGTCGAACCAGAATTCGGCGCCCCGCCACAGCTTGACGCCGACGCCTAAGCTCGCATCCCAGGTCTCGCGGCCTTGGTTCGGGAAGAGACTGTTCGCCCCGGTATAGGGCGAGCGGAAGGGCGGTGCATATTGCTCGACAAAGGTGGTCTGGCCGTGCACGGCGAAGGAGCCGAGATCGAGCGCTTCGGGACCATTGATGAAGATCTGCGGATCGACACCGTCGCGGCCGAGCCGGTAATTCAATCCGACCCGCAGCGTGTGGACGGCCAGATTGGATGTAAAGCGCTGCGCTCCGGCTGGAAAGTTGACGCTTTCAGTGCCGTAATCGGTAAAGAGATATTCGGCGCGCGCCGTCCAACGCGGTGTCAGCGTAACTTCCATGCCGGCGCCCGCAGCGCCGCCGAAGCGCGGCACCACGAAATGATTTTCGACCGTTCCGGCGACGGCCGAGCCGCCAACCGGTGTGCCGGAAACTTGCGTGCGGGAGAGCTGATCGAAGCTGTAGGCCAAACCGGCGGTCGCGTACAGCAGCCAATGGCCGTACACGTAGCCGAGCCGGCCGCGCACGGTCCCCGACATTTGAACTTGATCACGATAGTTCGCCTGGCCGATCAGCGGTGAGGCGAGCGCTGCGGTGGCGCCAACTACGTTCGCAAACGACACATCGGCTTCAACACCAAGCACCATCCGCGACGGCAACATGTAATTGTAGCCGGCCTGCATGCCGAGCAGATAACTGCCGGTTCCTTTGAAGAAGTCATACCCTTGAAAAAGCCCGAGCGTGCCGGACAGGCTCGGCGCAGCGCTGGGTTGGGTTGCGCTCCAATGCGAAACGCCGGCGGCATAGCCGAAGTGGCTACCGGCATAGAACCCGGACCAATCATCCACGCCCGCGGCAGCCGGCGGCGGCGCCTTGGTCGGCAGAACGTTCGCGAGATCGGCAGCTTGAGCGCCGCTCGCAAAGACAAGCAAGCCGAGCCCCGCCAGGCATCGTCCCCTCATCACGCCCCCGAACCGATTAGACCCCGTTTTACTTGCGACCGCAGCTTCGTGTTGCTGCCACCCTCTTAACGACAATAGCGTGACATGGGCTGGTCATGTCCACGCAAGTACGGTCATTCCCACAGCCAATCGACCGGCTGGCGGCCACCCGCGTCAGGCGGCCATTACCGCGGTACCGACGCCGCGCACCGGCAAGCGATGGCGGGAGCGGCAGCGCGTACCTGCTCACAGCGGCACTCGACATCATGAGGCCGCCCGCATACCATACCCCCTACCCTATTGTCGGGAGATGTCAACCTTGTCCCACACCAATCGCGAAAAGCTCAAGCTCTTGAACCGCGTGCGACGGGTGCGCGGCCAGATCGAAGCGATCGAGCGCGCGCTCGAAGACGAAAAGGGCTGTGCCAATGTGCTGCATCTCATCGTCGCAGCGCGCGGCGCGCTTTCGAGCCTTATGACCGAGGTGATCGAAGACCATATTCGGCTGCACGTTGTCGATCCGGCGCGCGACGCCGAGCGCAGCCGCGGCGCTGAGGAATTGATCGAGGCGGTGCAGGCCTATCTGAAGTGATCGCCGGCACGGCGGATACGGCGCAGGGATCGTGATGGAAGGCATCCCCAATCTCCACAGCCACGTCTTCCTCGGCGAAGGCCACGAACGCAACGAGCGGCGCACCTGGTTGGTGATCGCGCTGTGCAGCTTCATGATGATCGCCGAAATCGCCGGCGGCGTTCTGTTCGGCTCGATCGCGCTCGTCGCCGACGGCTTGCACATGTCGACGCATGTAAGCGCGCTGCTCCTTGCTGCGCTCGCCTACCGCTATGCGCGCCGCCACGTCGATGACGAGCGTTTCAGCTTCGGCACCGGCAAGCTTGGCGATCTGGCCGGTTTCGCCAGCGCCGTCGTGCTCGCCATGATCTCGCTTCTTATCGGCTATGAAGCCCTCACGCGCTTCATCTGGCCGGTGTCGATCAGTTTCAACGAGGCTATTCCGATCGCCGTTCTGGGTCTGATCGTGAACGTCATCACCGTGCTCCTGCTCAGCGGCGGCGATCATCGGCATGGTAACGAACATGCCGACCATCACCACGAGCATCATCATCATGCTCACCACGCCGCACACCGCGATAACAATCTGCGGGCGGCAGTCGTCCACGTGCTTGCTGACACGGCGGTCTCGATCGTTGTTATCGTCGGCTTGGCGTTGGGCCTGTTGTTTGGCTGGGTGTGGACGGATCCTGCCGCCGGTCTGCTCGGCGCGTTTGTTACCGCGGCCTGGGCCTACACGCTTATCGGCGACACCGGCGCGATCCTGCTCGACATGAATCCCGATCGCGATATGGCCGAGCGCATGCGGACCATGATTGAGAACGACGGCGACCGCCTGACTGATCTGCATCTATGGCGGCTCGGCCCCGGCCATCTCGGGGCGATCCTGTCGGTGGCGACCAGACAGCAGCGTGGACCGGACTACTACCAGTCGCTGCTAAGGCGCTTTCGCAGCTTATCGCATGTCACCGTTGAAGTGCAGCGGCAGTGAAGCGCCAGGCTTCTTTCAGATCTTCTTCGAAATCCCGAAGAAGAAGCCGCGACGCGGACCGAATTGTGGCGCGAACACCCCGATACCGGTGCCGTTACGCAGCTCGTAGATCGTGTCGAGCAGATTGACTACATCGAAGCGCAGCGTAACCGGTTTGCCGTCCGGCATCGAGAATTGGCGGGAAATTCCGGCATTGAACTGCACGTAGGGTGCCTGGTGATCGATATTGGCGTCGCCCGAGCGCAGTCCTGAGCCGTAGATCATATCGGCGCTAATCCCGGTCCCGCACCACGATGACCACGCCTCGTAAGTTTCGGCCATGCGGCCACAGAAGCGGAAGGAGGCGCCGGCCGACGTGGTCTGAATTTGCGCATGATCGGTAAAGACCCAATGGGTGGCGATATATTGGAACACGGTTTGGTCGCCAAGATCGGAAAGCAGTGTCGAATTATTGAATAGGAACTGATTGGAAACGACATTCGTCGCCTTCTGCCGCGCATAGGCATAATTGAAATAAGCCTCTAGATAGCTGGAGTGCAATTTGACGCTGAACTCGACGCCCTCGTTGATCCCTTTCTCGTAGTTGAACGCGTCGAGCACGAGCGCCTGGCCGAATTGCCCGTCGTCGAGCAGGTCCTTCGCAATCTTGTAATAGGCATCGACCCCAAACTCCGCGGTCACGCAATCGCGCGGCAGCGCCGAATAGCAACCGAGCGGAATGATCTGATTGATGCCGGCGTCGAAATAATGCGATCGCTCTGGCAACACCGGGCTGCCGACGGGATTCGTCACAGCCGCTGTCGTGTTGTTGAATGCGTTGAAATTCACCGGTGCGGCTTCCACCAACACCGGCGGCGTGAAATAACGCGCATAGCCGGCGTGGAAAGTCGTGCCCTTGAACGGCTGGTACGTAAAGCTCAGCCGCGGGCTTAGCTGATTGGCATCGAGGAACTGCCACATCTGATCGAAGCGCAGGCCGGCATTCATCGTCAGCTTGTCGGTGATTTTCCATTCGTCCTGCACATAGACGCCGGCGAGCCAGCCGAGCTTGTGGACGTCATCGGTGATCGGAAATGGCGGTTCGATCCCGGGCGGAGCACCAGCCTCGACCAGCGACGTATTATCGACCCAGATCTGTTCGGCGCTCACCGTGAAACCGGCGCGCAATGTGTGCCGGGGCGCGATGGCATAGGCCACGTCGCCGGCGAAGCCGTTGGTATAGGACTGCCGGCTGACATCCGAGGCGACCCCGTTGATGAGGAGATCGCCAATGGGGTCCGGAATAAAGTGCAGGTTGTTGTAGCGTGTGAAATAAGAGAATTGCCCGTCGAAACCGTTCACTGACCGTTGCAGCGCCAAAACGGCGAACTGGCTCTGCTCGTTCTGCCGCTCGTTGAGATTGGCCGAATTAAAATTGGTCACGCCGAACGCGCTGTTGAGCGTCGTCGGTTGATTGGGAGTATTCGGGATTTGAAAATTCGCGGTGTACGTTCCGGCGATCAGGCTCAAGCGCGTATAGGGATCAAGGAAGGTGGATAGATAGGCGAAGCCCCTCTCCTGCCGGGAGAAGTCGTGAATGGCATTGAGCGTCGGCAGCGTATTTTCGATTCCCAGATTGGTCTGGAGATAACTGCCGGTGAAGTAATATTGCAGGCCGCCATAACAGTTGGCGGAAGACGAAGGCGGCGCCTTGGTCGGGAGCGCCGTGCTCGGGCTCAGACAATTGGCACCCAAGGTGCCGCCATATTCGAAGCTCGGCTGAATCCGTTCGCGGCTGCCAAAGTAATAATTGATGCTGCCGGAATTGTTGAAAATGTCGCTGCGCGTGGTGATGTCGACGAGGCCGACGGTGCGCAATCCGTATTCGGCGGGCAAGGCGCCGGTGACAAGGGACAAGCCGCCAATGAAATTGGTGTCGAAGATGCTGCCAAAACCGTTGACGCCGTCGGGCAGCATCACGCCGTTGATGCGAAATTGCAGATTGGCGTGATCATTGCGCAAGTGAAGAAGTCCGCTCGCCGCCGAATCCTGCGACACGCCCGGCGCTTGCAGGAGCACGCGCTCGACTGGGGCATTGGTGCCCTGCGGCAGGGCTTGAATTGTGTCGTGACTGAGCGCGGTCGAAGTCGTGCCGATGTTGGTGTAGAGGTTGCTGCGCGCCTGGTCGAAGCTCTTGCTCCTTTGCGTCAGGACTTCGGCCGGCGACACCGGTGGCACCGTTGTCGGCGGCGCTAGGCGCCGCGCGACCGGTTGCGGCGGCTGCGCTTTCGGTTTTCTCGTGCCGCGGATCGTGACCTGCGGCAGCTGCACGCTTCTGCCTGCTGCAGGCTGACCGCCGCCTTGTCCGCTCACCGGCGCTGCGGGCTGGCTGGCGCCTACGCCGCTGCCCTGCCCCGGCGGCTGACCGCCTTGAGTGCTGCCACCCTGGTCGCCACTCTGCTCGGCGTCCTGCGCGTTGGCGGTCGTCTCGAAAGCGATCAGAGCAAAGACAGCCGCCGCGCCCAACAAGGACGCGCGAAACAAGAAATAATTCTGATCAAACATGACGCTCTGCTGTTGCGAATACTGTAAGCCCGACCAAATAGTCGGATCACTAAGCAGTCGTGCTGTTGCGGGCAGATCGCGTGACTTAAGCAGGAGGAAACAGAACTAGCGCCGCGTCTGCTCGCTGATCGCCGTGGCTCACGCGCGCTTGCGCCACACCCGGCGAATCAACTCGACCGCAGTTTAGGCGACAGGCGGGGCGCGCGACCGAAACGCCAGGCGCGGCCGTTCCGCGAGCACAGAGTTTGCATTGAGCGAATGCTCGACCCTCTGGAAACTCGCCGGCAACGGCAATTGCTGCTGCGGCGCCGTGAGCGCCGTCGATGCCAGGAATATCGAGGCGCAGATCGCGCAAAATCTATCGTCGTCAATTGGCGCCGGCGCCTGCGGCAGAGTTTGGCTCTTGGCAACACGCTGCGTGATTGCGGCTGAGTGCGAATTTTTCACCAAACCGGGCAAATGCACGTGATCGAAGGCGAGCACGATTTGCAGCGCCACCGCGATCAGCGCCAGCACAATGCCGTACCGCTTATGTCGAGTAATCCAGCCCATCCCCAGCGCACCCGTCGCGCCACAAACGCGCCCCCGCGCGTTTGTCGCATGCTAACGTTACAATGTTACATTTAGCAAGGGGTACACTTGGGCGACAATCACGGCATCAACACGCGAGTTAATTCACGCACATTGCCGCGCATCATAGCGATGTAGGTATCGGCCGGTCCGCCGGGCGGCGATAGCGCATCGGAATAGAGCGGCCCGCCGATCTTGTTCCCGGTCTCTTCCGCAATCCGCTGGATCAAGCGCGGATCGGCAATATTTTCCAGAAACACTGCCGGAATATTTTCGCGACGGATCTGCTCGATGAGTTTGGCAATGTCGCGGGCGGACGGCTCGGCATCAGTCGACAGGCCTTCCGGCGCCACGAACGCAATTCCGTAAGCGTCGCCAAAATAGCCGAACGCGCTGTGCGCGGTGATGACCTTGCGACGCGCGGCGGGAATGCGGTCGATCGCCGCTTTGATCTCGGCATCGAGCATGTCGAGCTTGGCAAGATAGGCGGCAGCATTGGCTTGGTAGATTTTTTCTCCTGCCGGATCGGCCGCGATCAGACCATCGCGAATATTGGCGATATAGATTTTGGCATTGCTGACCGACTGCCAGGCATGCGGATCGCTTGCAGCGCCGTTGCGCAAGGAACGACCACTGCGCGTGATCACACCGCGGCTCGCCACCACAACCAGCGCGCGCGTGCCCGAAGCCGCGATCAGCCGATCGATCCAGCCTTCAAGGCCTAATCCATTCACACAGACCATATTTGCCGCGGCCATCGTCTTGGCGTCGCCCGGTGTCGGTACGTAGGCATGCACGTCACCATTGGGTCCGACCAACGTCGTCACTTGGGCGCGTTCGCCGCCGACATTGCCGGCAAGGTCGCCGAGAATCGAAAACGTGGCGACGGCACGGATGCGGGTCTGCGTTTCGGCCCGCCCCCGCATCGAAAAACCCATCGAGACCAAAGCCGCGGCGGTAAGCGAGACGGCGCGACGGCGGGTGGGCAAGGGACGCTCGTTGAGCCTGTTAGGGTCAAAGTCGAAGCTGGCAATTGAGCCTGCGACGGCGGAAAAGCGTGTAATGTTATAATGTTACAGAGTCACGCCCACAACCCTTGCCGCCGCGCGCAGTGGTCCATGCCGGCAGTCGTTAACGGCGCCCGGCTTTGTTCATCGAAAGAAGACAGATGTCGTGCTAAAGCCGCGCGCCGGCGTAACAACTCGGTGCAAGGAAACCACAAGCGGGAGACCTGGGGGACGGCTCCGATCGACGCCCGGAATCGGAGCTTTTGGACGGTTCTTATGAGCGACAGGTCGAGCACGGCACAGAATGGTCCGGATCCGCGGGCGCAGGCACTCGTCGGTTCGTACACGCGCGCCGGCTATGTCCGGATCGATCCGCCGGTGCTCCAACCGGCAGCGCCGTTCCTCGATCTTTCCGGCGAGGATATTCGCCGCCGGATGTTTCTGACGACGGATCCGAAGGGGCGCGAAATGTGCCTGCGGCCGGATCTCACGATTCCGGTCTCACGCGCCTATTTGCAATCGAACGCTGCCGGCAAGCCGGCGGGTTTTTGCTACATCGGCCCGGTATTTCGCCACCGCCAGAGCGCGTCCGCAGAATCTCTCCAGGTCGGCATCGAGTCTTTCGGTCGACAGGATAAAGCGGCTGCCGATGCCGAAATGCTCGCGCTCGGACTGGAAGCGACGGCGCAATTCGGCGTCAGCGCGGCCGAGATTCGCACCGGCGACGTCGGCTTATTCTCCGCCTTTGTCGCGGCACTTGATCTGGCGCCGGCCTGGAAGCGGCGGTTGGTGAAGGACTTCAATCGCAAATCTTCGCTGAAACATGACCTCAACCAGCTCACGCTCGCGGCCGCCCACAATCGCGCCGACTACCAGGGTGTGCTTGCGGCGCTCGCCGGCTCAGATCCGAAAGCCGCGCATCACCTGGTCACCGATTTGCTTTCGATTGCGGGGATCGCCACGGTCGGCGGACGCACCGTCGCCGAGATTGCCGACCGTTTCCTCGAACAAGCGGCGCTCAACGCGCCGACCAGGCTGCCAGGCGACAGCCGCGCACTGATCGAGCGCTTCCTCTCAGTCGCCGGCGATCCGGACGATGCTGCCGGCGAACTGCGCGCGCTCGCCGCGGACGCCAAAATTTCGCTCGGGCAAGCGCTCGATTTGTTCGAGACGCGCACCGGATTTCTCGCCGCGCGCGGGCTCGAGGTGCGCAAGATCAAATTCGCCACCGCTTTCGGTCGCGGCTTCGATTATTACACTGGTTTCGTTTTCGAGCTGCACAAACCCGGCGGCAGCAATCCGCTGATCGCCGGCGGCCGCTATGACGCTTTATTGGCGCGGCTCGGCGCCCGCGAAGCGATCCCGGCGGTCGGTTTCGCGGTTTCTGTCGAAGAGCTCGCCGCGGCGGGAGGCGCGTCGTGAACACGCTGCTCGTCCTTGCCGTCCCGTCGAAGGGCCGGTTGCAGCAAAACGCTGAAGCCTTCTTCGCTCGCGCTGGACTTGAACTCGTCAAGCCGCGCGGGGCGCGTGACTATCGCGGCACGATCGACGGCTTCGAACAGATCGAGATAGCCTATTTGTCGGCGGCGGAGATCACGAGCCAGCTCAGCCAGGGCACCGTGCATCTCGGCATTACCGGTGAGGATCTGGTCCGCGAGATGATCCCGCAATCCGAGGACCGCGTCATCTTGATCGCCGGGCTCGGATTTGGCTTTGCCAATGTTGTTGTCGCGGTGCCGCAGGCCTGGATCGACGTGCGCACCATGGCCGACCTTGACGACGTGGCAACCGCGTTCCGCCTCAAGCACGAGCGCAAGATGCGGCTCGCCACTAAATACGCCAATCTCACCCGCGACTTCTTTGCCGCGCACGGCATCGTCGACTACCGCATTGTCGAAAGCTCGGGCGCGACCGAAGGCGCGCCGGCGGCCGGCACGGCCGAAATGATCGTCGATATCACCACGACCGGCGCCACGCTTTTAGCCAATGGGCTTAAGACCATCGAGGACGGCGTCATTCTGCGCTCGCAGGCTAACCTCGTCGCCGCGCGCGCGGCGGCCTGGAGCGAGATGCATCGCGAAATAGCGCGGCGCCTGCTCGACCGCGTCGCCGCGCAGAAACGCGCCGAGGCATTCACCGAAGTACGCTCGCGTTTTGCCGGACTGAACGACCGGCTGCTCGCCACGGCCAAGGACAAGTTCGGCGTGGTGAGCCCGTTCGGCGGCCCGACGTCGTCGGGCATGCTGACCTTGCACTGCCCGCCCGACAACGTGCAGGCGCTGGCAAGCTTCCTGCGCGAGTACGGCGCCCAGGCCGTCTCGGTCGCGTCACTCGATTACATCTACACTGGTGACAATCCGCTCTACGCGATTCTCGCAGCGGAGCTCAAACGCTCCGCGCCCTGACGCTTTGCTGGCGGCGCGGCTTGGCGAAGCGTCTTAAACTTCGATCACGCCGTATGGCCATCGAAGTCGGCGGTTTCCGGCAACTTCTTCTCGCGCCGGGGCGTCATCATGGCCTTGTCGGGCTCACGCGGCACCCCGCGCGGACCGAGCTTGCGCCGTGCGAGCTGGTCTTCGGTTCCCGTTCTTCTTCGCGAATATTTTTGTTCATACGATTCTGATGGATTCAAAACGGTCGGTGCATACGGCCGAACAGCCAGCCGAGCCCGAGCGCAATCGCCACTGCGGTATAGGGCTGCGTTTCGATCGTGTTGCGGAGTGCCCGTTCCAATGACCCGGCGGTCTCTCGCGCGGCGTCGTTGGCGCTGTCGGCAAGATCGGCGGCCTTATCGCGGGCGTGCTCGTAAACTTCCTGGGCGGCGTCAGAGGCCTCTTCGGCCAGTTCACTCGCCTGTTTTTTGGCATTGCCATAGGCGCGCTTGAATTCGGAATTGGCGGTCCGGGCTTCGGCCATGACACTCCTCGATCACCTTCTGTCTTTTCGCTTTTGCTCAAGCTTGTTGCTTTCGGCCGACTAACGCGCGGGTAACCGCAAAAGTTCGCGGTTCCGAACCTTTTTCCGCCCAAATAGCTGCCCGATCGTTTGTTTTCGACGGCAGCGGTTGATTTAGCCCACGCGAAAATTGTGGAACTGATCGCCGCCGCGGCGCGTTCAATGGTGCACGTTTTGAACCTGCTATAGAGAGGTTCGCCATGCCGGTCCTGCTCGGTTTTATTCTCGGAGTGGCCGTGACCATCCTCGGCGTCTACGAATATGACGCCTCAACCGGCCGCGTCCCCAACGGTCTTGCGGCAACGGCTGCGGGCGGCAAAGCGCCCATGGTGAACTGGGACGTGGTCAGCAGCGATTGGCGCAATTTCCAGGATAATGTGCGCTCGACCACCGACAGCATCGAGCGCAAGATTAAACCACGCTCCGGCTGATCGCGCTCGTGACGCGGCACTTTGAGTCAAACGCGAGGAAGTCAGGCCGCGGAGCGCCAACGCCTCACAGCTTGATACCAATCCGCTGCGCGAGAGTGTCCTGCTTGGCCGCGCCGTAGCACTCGCAAGCGCAAGATTCGAGCGTGGCGCGATCGAGGATCGTAATCCTGCCCCGGCTGTAGCGAAGAATGCCGCGCTTCTGGAGCTCCTGAGCGAGCAAGGTTACGGTCGTGCGGCGCACACCGAGCATTTCGGCGAGAAATTCCTGGGTCAACAACAGTTGGTCGCTGCCGATCCGGTCGGCGCATTGCAGCAGCCAACGGCACAATCGCGACGAGCCGTCGTGAATGGCATTGCAGGCGACATTCTGCTGCGCCTCCGCCCATAGCGTCTCGGTGTAACGGAGGATAAGGTCGCGCAATTCGGCGTTACGGCTGACGGCATGCTCGAAGCGTGCGGCCGAAATGGTGGAAAACTTTCCAGGGATTTGTACGAGCGCGCGCGTGAACGATAAACGCGGACCGAAACCGCATTGCAAACCAACGCCGCCTTCCCGACCGGTTGAGGCGGTCTCGACCATGTCCCCGTCGCCGGTCGTGACCAGCTGCGAGATCATCCCGGTATGCGGAAAATAGACCTGATCGATCCGCTCGCCGGCGCCGTAACACACGACGCCCTGAGGCAGTGTGAGCTGGCGCAGATCCGCCTCCAGTAAGGCAAAGGCATCGTCAGGCAAGGCGGCGAGCAGGCGGTTTCCCACTCCCCTCGTCGCGCTTTCGCGCTCGATCCGGAGCCCTAGCGTGTTCGCCAAGGGATTACTCCAAGTCACAACCGGACCCCGCAAGGTGAATTATACTCCTATCTGTCGTTACGAAACTATCGCTACGTCGTCTGGCAAATACAGCTGAGTCACCTATGCGACTCAGGAAGCCATGAACGCGCATTCCAAACCGTTCGGCGTTTTCGAGCGGCAACGTCCCGTCCTCAAGCGAGCATTGAAACTCTTAGAGCGCAGCAAAGGTTCCACGTGAAAGTTTTGTATTTTGAAACAACCAAGCAGCGCCAAATCCAAACCTCACGCATGGCACTGGACGAAGCGGCATAGCCGGCGCCTGGTGCTGGCCCCGCCCGGATCGCGGCGCTGTCAGATGGGAAATTGAGGAAGCCCACCGATCGCGGTTTCGCTATCACTCAGCCAAATCTATTTCCAAAGAAAATACGCCGGAGTGACGCTTGGCCCTCTTGGTCGCACAAACGACCGCAGCAATCGCCGCACTCACGGTAACTGTCGTCAGATGACGTTGGCTTGCGCGGGTCTCAATGCCGTGCCCTATATACCGGGGGCGGCATCGGGGCATCGCAGGTCCCTCTTCGAATCTCGTCCCCGCAACCCATACTTTGTCGCGCTTTTGACCGCCGAGCTTTGCCCTGACCCCGCGCAAAGAGGACAACGTGCGCGTGGAGCTATCAGCAGGAAACCGCTATAAGCGGGCGTAGGAGCAGGCTGATGACCGGCGCGGCCGAAACAAAGATCACGCCGCTGGCGCGCGACCGCAAGGTGACGGACGCCGCCGCGCAAGGACTTTCCATCGTGGTGCCGCTTTTCAACGAGGCGGCAACGCTCGAACGCATGCATGCGCGGCTCATCGAGGTTGCGCAGCGCCTCGCCGCAACACGCGCGCTGACCTGTGAAGTCATCTACGTCGATGACGGCAGTCGTGACGGCACGCTTGCTATTGCCCGCGAACTGCCGGCGACCGCGTTTGACGTGCAGGTGGTTTCGCTGTCGCGCAATTTCGGCAAGGAGGCGGCGTTGCTCGCCGGCCTCGATCATGCGCGCCGCGGCGCCGTGCTGTTCATCGACGGCGATGGCCAACATCCGACATCGCTGATCGAGAGCCTGGTCGGCCATTGGCTCGATGAAGATTGCGACGTCATCTATACCGCCAAAGCGCACCGCACCAACGAGTCGCTGCTTCGCCGCTTGTCGGTGAAAGCGTTCTATCTGCTCTTGAATTGGGGTGCCCGTCCGAAGATTCCGGAAGATGCCGGCGATTTCCGGCTGCTTTCGCCGCGCGCGGCCAATGCATTGCGGCAGCTTCCCGAGCGCAACCGGTTTTTCAAAGGGCTGTCGAGCTGGATCGGCTTTCGCCAGGTACGCATCGACTACGAGCCCGAGGCGCGCACCAAAGGGCGCAGCACCTGGAATATGCGCCGGCTGATCGGCCTGTCGATCGACGGCGTCACCGGATTTTCCGTAGCGCCGCTGCGGCTTGCTACGGTGATCGGCATCGTGCTGGCGCTGGTCGCGTTCTTCTACGGTCTGCAAATTGTCTATGAGACGCTTGTCTACGGCACGGCTGTGCCCGGCTATCCATCGCTCTTTGTCGGCGTGATGGTGCTTGGCGGCGTGCAGCTCATCATGATCGGCGTGGTCGGCGAATATATCGCCAAGATCCTGGAAGAGATCAAAGGCCGTCCGGTCTATTTCGTCGCCGAACATGACGTGAAACTCAACGACGCGGTCAAGCAGCCAGACACGCGCACCGCAGCCGAATGAACAACGCGCAGCCGCGGCAGATCTGGCTCTGTGCTGACGATTACGGCATTTCGCCGGCGGTCAGCGCCGCAATCCGCGAACTGATCGCGCGCCGCCGGCTCAATGCGGTTTCGGTCATGGTCGTGACGCCGAGCTTCTCATCGAACGAAGCTGCTTCATTGCGCGACGCTGCGGGCGCGCATGCCGCAATCGGGCTGCATCTGACGCTCACGGCGCCATACCGCCCGCTCACCGATTTCGCGCCACTGCGTGACGGCGCATTTCTACCGCTTGCGGGCATGGCGCGCCGCGCCCTTTTGCGTCAGCTTGATGCGGCGCGGCTCCAAGCCGAGATCGCCAGCCAATTGGCGGCATTCCGCACCGCTTTCGGTCGCGCGCCCGATTACGTCGACGGCCACCAGCACATACACGTCTTTCCGCAAATCCGCGAAGCAGCTTTGCGCGTGATCAAACAATCGGCGCCGCAGGCATGGCTGCGCCAATGCGGCCGGCCGAAGACGGCGCGAAAAAGCCTGGCCGATCCGAAAGGCTGTATTCTCGATGCGCTGAGCGGGCGGTTGCGCGCGGTCGCCGCGAAATACGGCGTGGGCACCAACCCGGCCTTTGCCGGAACCTATGCATTCAGGCCGGAGGCTGACTTTGCAAAATTATTTGTCGGATTTCTCGATGGCCTGCCCGACGGCGGCCTCGTTATGTGCCATCCCGGCAAAGTCGATGGCGAGTTGCGGCAGCTCGATCCGCTGACGGATTTGCGCGAGCGCGAATATGCCTTCCTGCTCGACGAGCGTTTCCCGCGGCTGCTTGCCGAGCGCGGTTATGCGCTTGCTCATCCTTGAGCTTAGATCACGATGACCTTGGTGCCGATCTTCACGCGTCCGTAGAGATCGGTCACGTCTTCCAATCAAAACCGCCAGAGCGCTAATCGATGCACTCTGAGACCATTGCGCTCTAAGCCGGCCGGCGGATCAGCACGAAGCAAGAGAGCGCCACCAGCGCGAATGCTGCGACGAGCCCCAGACCTGCCGCATCGGAGACGCGATCGGCGACATAGGTGAGTACAACCGGCGCCAGCGCCTGCACCACGAGATAGGGACCGCCGATCCGGCCCATGAGGCGGCCGTAGCCGGATGCCCCAAACAAAGCGAGCGGCACTGTGCCGCGCGCGATCGTCAAAAGCCCGTTCGCCATCCCGAACATCACGGCGAACATCGCCGCGACGGTTGCGGAGAATGGCAACACCGCCAACAAGACGAAGGCCGACACCAGAAGCCCGACGGCAAAGCGCGCTGTCCATATTGGATCAAGCCGGCGCGCAAACGACAATTCGCAAATCCGCGCTACGACCTGGGACGGCCCGAACAGCATGCCGATCGCCACGACCGTCGCCGCGCTCAAACCGAACCGCTGGAAAATGGCGAGAAGCTGCGCCGACAGCGCCGAAGGCACGAAGGCATAGGCGGCAAAGCCGGTCGCCACCAGGAGGAATGTCAAACCGTGCGCGGGCGCTGGAATTTTTGCGGCTCTATCGCTTGTCGCGCCGCGCACAGTCGCACTGGCATGTTCGCGCGGCAGCGCAAAAGCGTGCAGCGGGGCCGCCAACCCCACCAGCAAAGCCGCGTAGACGAGATAAGTGCCGCGCCAGCCGACCTTGTCGATCAGAAATTGCGTTGCGGGCCAGCTCACTGTCGAAGCGAAGCCGCCGGCAAGCGTCAGCACCGTGATCGGCGAACGCGCGGCACTGCCGAAAATGCGGCCGAGCGTTGCAAAAGCCGGATCATAGAGCGACGCGGCCATCGCCACGCCGATCGTGATCCATGCCGCGAAATAATTCGCCACGCCGGGCGTCCAGACCAGACCGGTGAGGCCCGCGGCACCGATCAATGAGCCGATCGGCATCACGACATGCCCGCCATAGCGATCAATGGCGCCACCGACATAGCGTGCGCACAAACCGCCGACGAACAAGCCTAAGGAAAATCCAGCCATGGCAAATGACCGCGACCAGCCATGATCAGCGGCCATCAATGGGACCGTCAGCACTGGCGGATAGAACAGGGCGCCCCAAGCGAGAATCTGAGTAAGTCCGAGCACGCTCACCGCACGCCACGGACCGAAGATGAATGCGCTGGGTTTTGGCATAGGCCGGTCCGTCGTTTCGCGTCCGCCAAGCCAGCGCCAAAACAAGCGCCTTCCAATGCCGGGGCCCGGCAAAGCGGCGAGCCCAGAATCTTACAAGCACCGTAGCTTATGGATGGCTGACTTGAGCCTGCCTAGCAATCGGCCGCGACGAGGAAGCCTATTGCGGCGGCGGTTTGGGCTTCGCGCCAGCGCGCGCCACGCCCTCGGGCGCGCAGCGCACATAGACCCCCGTGCCGTAGCGTCCGGCCACTTCGGGATCCATCCAGCGCAGCACCATGGTGCGACCGTCGAAGGAGACGATCTCACGATCCTGCGGACCACCCGCATTACCAGGAGGACCGATATAGTCCTTGCCGCCCCCAGATCCTTTGAGCTGGAGCTCCTGGAGCTGTGCACTGTCGGCGAGATACATCATCACGCCGCCATTCGATCCGCGCGTGATTTCGACCGGCTGGCCGCATTGGCCGCGTGCCGCCGATGCGGTGCGCGCAAAGTCACTTTCGTTGTGAAAGGCGCCGTAGCCCCAGCGGCCGACGACCTCTTCGGGGCGGTAGCGCGACGGAGCGGCCGGTTGCGACATCACCGACGGCGCGGCGGTCGATTCCAGTGGTGGTGTATTGGACGTGCAGCCGGCGAGCGCGAGCGCACCCAATGCCGGGATAACGGCCGCGACGCCGGAAACACGATGCGATCGCCACGCGCTCATGAAAATCTCCCCAAGCAGGGCCGCTTGGCCGCTTTCGGCCAGTATGCACCCGGAAAGCCGTCAGCCGGCGCCCTCACAGCGCCAGCTGCACAGCCTCTCCTTACCGCCGCGACGACTTTGTTTCAAATTGGCCCACTATGGCACTTTCGGCGAAGATTACGGCCCGGATTTGGCGTTTTGGGCGGCTTGCCGGCGGCTCGAACCGTTCCGTCCGGCCGGCTGCCGCGCTAGCCGTGCGGCGCCGATTTATGGATACTGAGCGCCCGCATCAAACCGGGATCATCGAAAAAGTCGCTGTCGGAACACAGTCTGGCAGTATGAATACCGGTGATCGCGCAAATATCATCAAGCTCATTGGCATCGCCAGTCACACCTACAGCTCCCAGCACTTCGCCCGATTTGTCGCGGATGAGTTGGCCGCCGCCCCTCCAAGAGCAGCGGATAATCGGCAAGCCTCTCAAGTGACTGCATAAAGAGCGGCTTTTCCCGCGCCTTCTGGAGAACAAATTTCGAGGATCGGCCGAGCGCCAGTGTGCCATAGGCTTTGCTGGAGCAGATTTCAAAGCGCAGCATCGATGCGTTCACACCCCTATCGGTGGGTATCCCCGGGTACCTGATGGTATTGATCCATAACGATAATTCGGCATCTACGGATCGCCTCGTTATGCCGAATATTCGGGAATTGGTTTGCAATTTGTTTGCAAAAGATCACCAAAGACGCGACATATTGTCACCATAATGGGGACAGGACGTGCGCCCCTGTGTCGCTGCGCCGCTGTGTGTAGCGGGGCCACGTGACACTTGCAAACCCCGATTGCAACCGGCGCGGGAAAAGCCGCAACCGTGATGCCCGTCACAGGAGTCTCTGGCCGGTTCTGGCTAAGTACGTCGGCACGTCGGCGGTAAATGGGAGGGAAACTGTGAAAGGTCAGTACGCACTGCCGTTGGCAGTTGCCATCGGATTAGGATTCGGCGCGGTTGGTCTACACGCTCGCACCACCACGCCGCCGGTTTATCTTGTGGTTGAGATTGACGAGATAACCGATGCCAATGGCTTTGAGGCTCTTCGCCAAACGGCCGACGCTACCGCTGTGGAAGTCCAATTTGAGGACGGTCGCTACTTCGCGCGTACAGAAAAAGTAACCGCTCTTGATGGAAGTGCGCCGAAGTTTTTCGCTTTAATTGCTTTCGATAGCATGACGAGGGCAAAAGCCTTTAATGATAGTATGAAAAATAATACTGCGCTGCGCGCCAAAGTAACGAAGTCGAGGTCATTCATCGTCGATGGCACATCCCACTGGCACTAATCAATATTCGCTTTTGTCCGCATTGGGAGAGCCATACCTTCAAAAACTCTCATATAATTTGCGAGGGTGGTTTGATTGGGCAAGTCGCCGCTGAGCCCATTGGTTTGCAAGGCCGATTGTAGTGTTTTCAAAGCTAGCAAAGCCGCCAGCGAAGGAGAAACCGGCGGCTTTGCTTTCGTCCCCCCATCCGTGCCGCGTGTGAGCACACAGCACGTTGGGCTGCCGGCCGATACATCCACGGTCCGACAGAACTTTTTGTCAGGCCTTGATGGCACTATCAGGGCTGCGTCTCAGCCAAATCCCGCCCGACACCCGCAACGAGACCGCTAATTTGATAAGGGGTGCCCCAGTTGAGCCTGATCTCTGTGGCAGTCCATTCTTCGATCTCCAATTAACCATGATGCCTTAATTGAAATTCTCAGTGTGTCTTTCCAACACTAGTCGCGGCATGATTCTGTTGGTTTGATTCGTTTGTTGTCATGACAAAGGAGGGTGCCATGAAAGCACTCACACTACTGACTGCAGCGGCGCTTACTCTCCTTAGCGTCGCTTCTGGCTATGCGCAGACTGGGCCGTACTACGGCAAGGGCAAAGCCCCGCCGCCCCCAGTTGTGACGAAAGGCTAGAGAAAGGCTAGAGCG
>Ga0209465_10000035_pt1 | contig 56686 bp, 53 predicted proteins | sample PanSoiPlot1MoBio_FD_188321 | JGI IMG/M metagenome (GOLD analysis project Ga0209465, IMG submission 188321) | Tropical forest soil microbial communities from Panama analyzed to predict greenhouse gas emissions - Panama Soil Plot 1 MoBio (SPAdes)... | ecosystem: Environmental > Terrestrial > Soil...
CAAGATCGCAGGAGCCGACGTGAAAGACGCCCAGGCCCAGATGCGGCACTCTCGGGCGAGCACAACCCCCGACATCTACCAGCAATTCGTCCCCGAATCGCAACAGCAGATTGTCGAGAAGCTGAGCAGTTTATCGAAGATGGTGCAGTAGGGAATTTGAACCAAATGGAACCAAAACAGGGAATCGGAACCGTGCAAGTGATTGATTTGAATGGTGGCCAGGGACGGAATCGAACCGCCGACGCCAGCCTTTTCAGGGCTGCGCTCTACCATCTGAGCTACCTGGCCACAGGCGCGCCGTCGCGCTGACGAACCGCTGCAGTAATTGAATTATAGCAATCCCGCTTCCTCGGGCCAATTGCTCCGGCAGCCAGCCAATGTACCAGATTCGCGATCAGACTCTAACGCGAGGAGATCAGCCCTACTGACACCAACGCGCAAACAATCCCTACACTCTGCATCTTGCCGATGCGTTCCTTCAGCAACCAGCGTGCGAGTATGACAGTGCTCGCCGGATACAACGACGATAACACCGCCGCAACATCCAGCCGACCATGCCGTGTGGCAGCGATAAACAGTGCATTCCCGGCAGAATCGAGCAGGCCCGAGAGCAACATCGGCCAGAGCGCAGCACCAAAGGCCCGTGGACCACGAGGAGACAGCAAGACGAGAACCAACATCAGGCATGTCGAAATCGCACGTGCCGCAACCAGGGGCCAAAAGATACCTGCGTGTCCCGCCTGCTTACCCGCGATTAGGAACAGGCCAAACATCACACCCGCAAGCGCCGCTAAGCCGACTCCGCTTCGACTGTTTCCAGAATCGGAGCTGCCAGCAACCAGCCATATGCTCACTAGAGCTAGAGCAAAACCAGCCAGTTGCAAACGATCCGGCAAGCCATCGGTATAGGTTCCGATTAATACAGGAAGTACTCCCGTCACCACCGCCGCGACCGGAGCCACCACCCCCATGCGGCCCACCGCCAACGCACGATAGAGTGCAGTGATTCCGAAAGCGCCAATGAATCCTGCAAAGGCGCCCCACAACAGAGAATTGGGTGGCGGAAACGGCTCGCGAGTCACTAGAGCCATCACCAACATCAAAGTCAATCCTGCAGCGTGGGCAACGGCCACTACCCGGAATACGCTGGTGCGCTTGGTGGCTATTCCACCGGAGAAATCGCCTCCGCCCCAAGCCACGGCAGCTAACAAGCTGAACCCCGACGATTCCAAAGTGGCGATTGTCATTGACTACTACGATAACCTGCGCACAGTTTGTACTGTGAGAACCGCAGCCCAAAGCCTGTCCAGGAAGCCCATGTACCGAGCTCTCAACAGACATAGCCGAGCTTCAGCCCGACGCTCCCGTGCTTACAAAGAGTTGAGCCCGCAGCCGGCTACAGAAGAACTCCCGCGGATAACACCAAGCAGCTAATACTGGGGTGACCACTCGTAAGTACCGCCACTTTAGTAACTTCCAGCAATTCTGAATTTCACATCATAATTCCATAAAACATATTTTCCTAATCGGGGTTAATTTATAATTCTGGAAGTTATTCAGACGGTTGTATTTATTGCATTTCGCGGTCGTCGGGGACATGGCATCAGAGTTGCACACTGTAGAACGGTTTGCACCGCCCGTTGCGCCTCCTGCACGGGGGTCGCACGCCCGGCGCCCCATGGCGAAAGACCTCCAGTCGCGATTTCTCTTCGTCGTAATCGCGCTTCTTAGCGTGGCGGCCGTCGTCTTTGCCTGGATCAACTTCCAGAAGGACCGCGACTCCTTTACACCGACCGATGGGATCTGGTGGGTCGAGAGTGGCGACCACCTGCTGGCCCGCCGGGTTGACTTCAACGGCCCAGGCGAGAAGGCAGGCGTTAAGCAGGGCGACCTGCTGGTGGCCGTGGACGGCCGCAACATCAGCAATGTCGCTAGCCTCGAACGCCAGCTCTACCGCACAGGAGTGTGGTCCAAGACGACCTACTCATTAGTGCGGCAGGGAATCCCGCTGGAAGCACCCAACCTCGTCCTGATACCGGCAGACCGTACGCTGTACATCGGCTTGCGGGTGATTGCCCTTGTTTACCTCTGCATTGGCCTGTACGTTCTGCTCCGGCGCTGGACCGCCCCCAAGAGCACCCACTTTTACATCTTCTGTCTGGTGTCGTTTGTCTTTTACTCGTTCCATTACACCGGGAAGCTGAACGAATTCGACTGGATCGTCTATTGGGGCAATGTCACCGCCTGGATGCTGCAACCAGCTCTGTTCCTGCATTTCTCACTTACATTCCCCGAGCGCAATAAGCTGTTGAATGGAGGACGCTGGCTCATTCCGGCAGTGTACGTTCCCGGCGCACTCATCCTGGCTCTGCAGATCACTGCAGTGCGCTGGCTTGAGCCCAGCGAGGTTCTGCGCTTCAATCTCGACCGGCTCCAGATGGTATATCTCGCCGTCTACTTCATCGCTGCGACCCTGGTGCTATGGTACAGCTACCGCCATGCGCGCTCCGCTATTCTGCGGCAGCAAATGAAATGGGTGACGCGCGGCACCATTCTTTCAGTCGCGCCGTTCACGCTGTTCTATGTGATCCCCTACTTGTTGAGCAGCACTCCCACCACAGGTATGCGGATTTCCGTGTTATCTCTGGTCTTCTTGCCGCTCACATTCGGCTACGCCATCTTCCGCTACCGCTTGATGGACGTTGACCTGATCTTCAAACGCGGCATGGCGTACACCATCGCCGCTGCTTCTATTACCGCGGCATATTTCGCCGCCGTAGGCATCATCTCGGAACTCTTCCACAAGAACTTCCCCAGCGCCGGCCCCGTGGGCTTGATCATTGCGATTGCCGTCACCGCGCTGCTCTTCGATCCGTTCAAAAACTGGGTACAGGATTATCTCGACAAGTTCTTCTACAAGAAGCGTTACGACTACCGGAAGACGCTTATCGAGTTCGGCCGCGACCTGAATTCCGAAACCGATCTCGATAAGATGCTCTCCTCGATCATCGATCGCATCGCACACACCCTGCTGGTCGATCGCTTGGCGATATTTCTTTCCAATCCGGACTCTCCTGAGAGGTTCAATCTGGCCAAGTCGTACGGCATCGCGCACACCGTCGATCTCAACCTGGACTTTTTGAACGTCGACCGCGCCGAGTGGAAGGCTGGCCATCTTTTCTTCGACAGCACGGCGCACGCAGTTCGTGAAACACCTGAAGCCCGCGATACCATTCACCGGCTGGACTTGAATTACTACATTCCTTGCACGGTCATGAACCGAATGATTGCCGTGCTTGGCCTCGGAAAAACCACTCACGGCGACTTTCTTTCAACCGAAGACGTACAACTGTTGGAGGCGCTTGCTGGCTATATCGGCATTGCTGTGCAGAATGCCCGCCTCTATCGCTCGCTGGAGCGCAAAGTCGCACAGTACGAGCGCTTGAAGGAGTTCAGCGAAAACATCGTCGAATCGATCAGCGTCGGCGTGCTGGCAGTCGATCTGGAAGACCGCGTCGAGTCCTGGAATTCGCAAATGGAAGTGATGTACGCGCTACCCCGCAAGGAGGTGCTGGGCCGCTCGCTGCGCGCGGTCTTCCCGCCGGCATTCTTCGATGAGTACAGCCGAGTGCGTCTGAGCACTGGCATTCACAACCTGTACAAGTTCCGGATGCCGACCACTGCGGGCGAAACCCGGGTTACAAACATCGCCATCGCGCCACTGGTCAGTCGAGATTTCACCGTCATCGGGCGACTCATCATCGTCGACGACATCACCGAGCGCATGGAGCTCGAGTCGCAACTGTCGCAGGCTGAAAAGCTCTCGTCCATCGGCCTGCTGGCGGCGGGCGTGGCACACGAAGTCAACACGCCGCTAGCGGTGATTTCGTCCTACGCGCAGATGCTTTCAAAGCAGGTCAACAGTGATCCCAAGAAAGCCGAGTTGTTGGAGAAAATCACGAGACAGACTTTCCGCGCCTCAGAAATCGTAAATAGCCTGCTGAACTTCTCGCGCACATCAGGTTCCGAGTTCAATAGCGTCGACTTGAACCGCGTTATTCAGGACACCCTCACTTTGCTCGATCATCAGTTCAAGACCGCGCGCATTAAAGTCGTGCCGGATCTGCATCCTGCCTTGCCTCCGATCCTTGGCAACACCGGAAAATTGCAACAGGTCTTCCTCAACCTCTTCCTAAACGCGAAAGATGCTATGCCTGCCGGCGGCACACTGACCATCACCACCGGCAACGGCCACAGTGTACGCGTTACGGTGGCCGATACCGGTACGGGTATCGCGCAGGAGCACATTCATCGCATTTACGACCCGTTCTTTACCACGAAATCCAAGCAGCCCAAGAGTGGGCTCGCCGGGGCGAGCGGCGGCACGGGGCTGGGGCTGTCTGTCACCTACGGCATCATTCAGGAGCATGCCGGCAAGATTCAAGTCGACAGCGCGCCTGGCCAAGGCACCACATTCACTATGGAATTTCCCATGATCAGAAAGGTCGTCAATGCCTGAGGCGGTAATGAGTCGCTTCATTGGCAGGGGCGACGAAACAAGTTCGATGGGCACCGTACTGATCGTAGACGACGAGTCCGCTATCCGCGAGTCGCTCCAAACGTTGTTGGAATTGGAAGGCTACGCGGTCGAGACTGCCTGCGACGGCGAGGAAGGCTTGGCGAAGCTGGCCGAGCATCCCTACGACCTCGTGCTGCTCGACTTCGCGATGCCCGAGCGCAACGGCATTGAGGTTCTGCGGGAAATTCGCGAACGCGATGTCGACCTCGCGGTCATCATGATTACGGCCTACGGCACCGTGGAAAACGCTGTCAACGCCATGCAGGCCGGCGCGACCAACTTTATCCAGAAGCCCTGGGACAACGAAAAGCTGCTGGCCGATGTCCGCACCGCCGTGGGGCAACGTCGCGCTGAGCAGGAGGTCATCCAGCTCAAGCGCGCTCTCAAGCAGCGCTACAACTTCGAGCACATCGTCGGCAAGAGCGAGCCCATGCTGCGCATCTTCGACCTCGTGGCGCAGGTGGCTCCCAGTCGCTCGACGGTTCTGTTGCAGGGCGAAAGCGGCACAGGCAAAGAGCTGATCGCCAAAGCGATTCATATGAACTCGCCGCGTAAGGATGGGCCGTTCGTCCCGGTGAATACTGGCTCGATGCCGACAGACCTGCTCGAGTCCACGTTGTTCGGCCACGTGAAAGGTGCTTTTACCAGCGCCATTGCCAGCAAGAAGGGCCTGTTCGAGATGGCCGATCGCGGGACGTTATTCCTCGATGAAATCGGCACCATGGGACTGGAGACGCAGGCCAAAATCTTACGCGTGCTTCAGGATCGAAAGTTCATGCACCTGGGCGGGGTGAACGAGATCCAGGTCGATGTGCGCATTATTGCCGCGACCAACGTCGATCTCCGCCAACAGGTCAAGGAAGGGAAGTTCCGCGAGGACCTGTTCTATCGCCTGAACGTCATCATTATTGACTTGCCGCCGCTGCGGCAGCGCAAGAACGACATTCCGCTGCTGGCCCAGCACTTCGCGCAGAAGTTCGCGGAGGAAAACGGCAAGCCTCCGCTGTATATCTCGACCGACGCGCTGCGTCCGCTGATGGATTATGACTGGCCGGGCAATGTGCGCGAGTTGGAGAACGTCATTGAGCGCGCTGTGGTGCTAGCCAACGGACCTTCGCTGACCATTGACCTGCTGCCCGACAACCTGGTTGGCCGCGGAGCCAAGCTCGCCCTGATGGAGCATCATGCGGATGCTTCGCTCTTCGAGATCATGGAAGACTGCGAGCGCCGCATCATCACCGACATGCTGGAAAAATGCGGCTGGAACCAGACTGAGGCCGCCGACCAGTTCCACGTGCCCCTCTCGACCCTGAATCAGAAGATCAAGCGGCTGAATATCGAGATTAGGAAAAAGGGACGGGACTGAAATAGGTCCCAAGCCCTCAATGAGCCGACGTCAAGAATTCGGCTCCGGCGCAATCTGTCCTCCACAACCTCCGTCTCCCTAGCGCCCCTGTTTCATGCCGCGTCCTTCGCCTTCCGTCCCAGCCCAGGCTCCCGTTCCAGGCAGCTGCTGCGCAACTGGCTCGCCTCTTGGGTGTTTGTCTATTAAACAAAGGCGATTCCTATGTTTCCTGCTTGTCTCCGAATCATTGTTCGCCCCGTCCCATCTAACCTCTATGAGTCTCAGGAGATGTTGTGAAGGTTTCCGAAGTTCTTCAATTATGGGCTTGCATTCTGTCCGGCGGCACTCCCGCGCTTTCCATCGAACTTACGCGTGAATGTCCGTTGCGCTGCCCGGGCTGTTACGCCTACGAGGACGCGCATTTAGGCGTCCCCGGTCTCACACTGCGACAGTTATCGGACTTCAAGGGCAGCTTCTTGGTGCAAGGAGCCCTCCGACTGATTGATGAACATCGCCCGGTGCACGTCTCGCTGGTAGGCGGCGATCCGCTGGTACGCTATCGCGAACTCGAAGAACTGCTGCCAGAGTTGGATCGTCGCGGAATTCGGGTGCTGCTCGTGACCAGCGCATTCCGGACGATTCCTGTCCACTGGAATTCGCTACCCCGGCTCAACATCGTAATCTCGGTCGATGGTCTACAACCGGAACACGATTTGCGGCGCAAGCCGGCAACCTACGAACGGATCTTGAAAAACATCGCTGGAACGAAGGTCTCGATTCACTGCACGATTACCGGGCAAATGATGAATCGGCCAGGTTACCTGGAAGATTTCGCAAGGTTCTGGAGTGGGCGTCCCGAGACCAAGCGAATCTGGTTCAGTCTCTTCACCCCTCAGCGCGGTGCTGTGGCTGCCGAGATTCTCACAGCCGAGCAGCGGAACCGGGTTCTTGAAGAACTAATGCAATTGCGGACGGCATATCATCTCATCGATATGCCAAAGCACATGATCGAGGAGTTTCGCAATCCGCCGGCATCGCCCGCGGATTGTATTTTTGCCCGCACCACGCTCTCAATTTCAGCCGACCTAAAGACACGCATTACACCTTGCCAGTTTGGCGGGGATCCTGATTGCTCCCAGTGCGGTTGCGTCGCCAGTATGGGTCTGGCTTCGGCGGGACATCGTCGCCTGCTGCCCGGAATCACCGCCGGGCAGCTCCTGGCAGTCTCCGAACTAATTGGGAGCTATATGAACCAGATGCGCCGGTTGCAGAACTCAAACCACTCCTCCAGTTTGCCAGAGACGGTGGAAGATCAAAAGGCGGCTTGACCCGTCGAGCAGGTGTCTGTTTAGCAATCTTCGTCACGATTTGACCGATAACTGAAAGCCGACGGTTGATAGCTACCAGCTAATTGCTATTTGGCTATTATCGTCGGCCCTCTGCTATCGGGACTGAATGTCGGCCAACTCCCATTCAATTCGATCCACTTCGTCCCGAATCACGCGGATAGCCTGCTGGTGGGCAGGGAACGGCACGGGCGGAATGGCCGCTACAGCATGACGAATCCGATAGTTCCGATCCCCTATCTGGCTGATCTTTGCGGTCGTCAACATTCGGTGCTCATAGATCCTCTTCGCCAACCTCATAACGATCCAGGCGAATCCCAACCCGAACATCATTTCGATGGGAAGCCGATCGGTTGCGCCGTCGAAATCGAAATACAACAGCCGGTACACCGCCTCCCCAAGTCCAAGAGAGGCGAATATCACCGCCATTCCAACTAATCCGAGCTTCAAGCGCTGCACGGGACGAAGCTCCAACGAAGGATCAATGCGACGGTTTTTCACAGCGAGAATACCCCCAACCTTGCCCATGACGGTCACACACCTATTGTCCTATGACTTTCAATTCTGCGCGGCGGAAAAAATGCGCTGCCCCGAAGCCTCTCCTGAACTTGCACGGGGCTCGCCCCGGGGAAACCCCGAGGTGTCATTCGGAGAGATGGCGTCCTCCGCCGCGAACGACACCGGAGCCGAAAAGCTTGCCCTGAGGTTGCTGAAGTGACCCCTGCGTCCTGCGACTTTTCCGAATCGTTCCCCTTCCTCTACCGACGCGGGAGAATAGCCGGCTTGGTCCTGCCCCCACGTGCGGAAAAATGGGTCTTTGACAACAATCCCTGTGCCAGAGTCGACGAACCCCGACCCCATTTAAATGCAACCGAATGAATTGGATAGCTATAACCAGGTATGTTTTCTATTGCTTGCAGAAATTCTCCCCTAACCCGATAGATTCTAAATGATCACGAATTCAATCTTGTGCAGGCAGACTCTAAGACTTTCGACCCATCAATCTGACCGTCAAATTGAAAAGCAGTAACTACTGGACGCCGCATCCGAGCGAACAGGACGAATTAGTATGGTTAGGTTTTGTGGGCTGCTTCCCCTAATGCCGATGTTCCGTCCCAACCTGAAGATTTATTCTGCCCCCCTTCACGGCCTTGTCCTCTGGCTGTCGCTGTCCCCGGCCGCCATTGCCCAACCCCGCTTCGTCCACACCTCCGCCGCTCAACTCCTCGATGGCGATGGCCACCTGCTGATGCTGCGAGGCACCAACCTCGGCAACTGGCTGGTGCCGGAAGGTTATATGTTCCACTTCGAGGACGGGCCGCAGTCGGCACGCGAGATCGAGGCCCTGACCAACCAACTATTGGGTCCGCAAGCGGCAGCAAAGTTTTGGCGCGAATACCGCGAGCGGTACGTCACACGCGACGACATCCAGTTCCTGAAGCGCGCCGGCTTTAACTCGGTTCGCGTGCCGATTCACTACAAGTTGTTCACCAGCGATGATGCCGATGGCTTCCGCCTGCTCGACCGCATCATCAGTTGGTCGCGCGAGGCTGGGCTGTATGTCATTATCGACATGCACTGCGCTCCCGGCGGGCAGACCGGCACCAACATCGACGACAGTTGGGGCTATCCCTGGCTCTATGATGACGCGCAGGCGCAGCAGCAGACTATCGACACCTGGAAGCGCATCGCCGCGCATTATCGCGGATCGGAGGCCGTGCTCGGCTATGACCTGCTGAACGAGCCGATTCCGCAATATCCGGAAGTCATAAAGTACAACCAACAATTGGAGCCGCTGTATAAACGCATCGTGGCCGCCATTCGCGAGGTCGACAAGAACCACATTGTGATCCTTGGCGGTGCACAGTGGGATACGAACTTCAGCGTCTTCGGGCCGCCGTTCGACTCCAACGTGATGTACAACTTCCACAAATACTGGATGCCGCCAGTACAGGCCCAAATCCAGGAGTACGTGGACTTCCGCAACAAGTATCAGGTGCCGATCTGGATGAGCGAATCGGGGGAGAACACAGACGAGTGGATCACGCAGTTTCGCCAACTGCTGGAGAAAGACCAAATTCCGTGGGCGTTCTGGCCGTACAAGAAAATGGACAGCCCCCGCGGCGTAGTTTCGTTCGCCAGACCGCCCTACTGGGACGAAATCATCGCGTTCGCAAAGCTGAAAGAAAGTGTTGGTGATGCGCAGAAATTACTGACGAAGCGCCCACCTCAAGAGCACATCAATGCCGCATTCGCCGCTCTGGCGGAGAATGTCGCGTTCAGCAAGTGCAAAGTGAACGAGGGATATTTGAAGGCGTTGGGACTGCGCATTCCGTGAGGAGAGCAACATGCACCAACCCACCAGTCTGCTGGAGCCATGGCTGCGAGGCACCCTGACCGATACGCCGGCTGTACAGCGGGCGGTAATGCACGCCTTACAGGCGGCTGAGGAGGAACTCACCAACTGGTGTAGCGGTCTGACCGATGAAGAGGTTCAGCAGCGACCGGCGGGCTTAGCTTCGGTGGCTTTTCATCTGCGCCACATACCGGGCAGCATTGACCGGCTGCTCACTTATGCCGAGGGAGGCGAGCTCTCAGGGGAACAACTGCAGCGCATGAGGTCCGAAGGCGCGCAGGACATGAGCACGAAGGAATGTTTGCAGCAGTTGTCGAGGGGCCTGAGGGCGGCAGAGGAAAGGATACAGCGGTTTCGCACGGAGCAGTTGCAAGAGCCACGCACCGTCGGACGCAAGCGCCTGCCCACAACCGTAGGCGGCTTACTGGTGCATGTGGCTGATCACACGCTGCGCCATGTCGGACAGGCAATTACGACGGCGCGGTGGCTGCTCGCGAATCGTGCGAGCCGGTAGTGCGGCTCACCAAAATCCTTGTTACTATCGAAACTTGCGAGAGTCGAGGCTGGTAAGGCAGGGTGCTCATCGAATCGCTTGAGCGCAGGGTTGCTGGTGTTTGCCCTTGGGCCTCGGCACCACGCACAATCCCGTAAAGTTGGCTTTGGTTTCTTTTATGAATAATGAACTCGCAGAACGAGTGCGAAGAGTGGTGGCCAAACACCTGCGCGTCGACCTCGAGAAGGTTCCGCTCGACGCCACATTCGAACAATTAGGCATGGATTCACTCGATAGCGTGAACCTGCTCTTCGAACTAGAAGAGGAGTTCGACATTTCCATCGACGACCAGGAAGCCAAGTCCATCACTTCGGTTTCGCAGATGGTCGATGGAATAGAAATTTTGCTGGCACGCAAGGCAGCCAGTTCGGAGGCGGCTCCTCCATCTGCATGATCAGGGTCGCAATCACCGGTATCGGTGTCATTTCAGCAATTGGTAAAAGCTCCTCGGAATTTTGGGATTCGCTGCGCGTAGGACGCAGCGGCATTGGTCCCATCCAGGCCGTCGATTGCTCTACGCTTCGCTTCAAGAACGGCGCAGAGGTGCCCGACTATAAATCCACCGACTACTTCGACGAAAAGCAGGCTCAGGTCTACGACCGGTTTTCGGAGTTCGCTGTGATCGCGGCTCGCGAGGCCATCCGTGATTCCGGGCTCGAGCTGACTCCCGAGCTGAAAGCCGGTGGCTCCGCTATCACCGGGGCCTGCACGGGCGGACAGATTAGCGAAGACCAGCAATTCGAAGCCCTCTATCGTTATAACCGCAACCGCTGTCATCCCCTGACGATTCCGCGCATTATGGGCAACGCGGGCGCCAGTCACATTTCGATGGAATTCGGGCTCACCGGTCCGGGCTTTACGTTATCAACGGCATGCTCCTCAGCTGCACATGCGATCGGCCTGGCGTATTGGCTTGTACGGTCTGGCAGCGCTAGCTTCGCCATCACCGGCGGCAGCGAGGCTCCGTTCAGCCTGGGCTTTTTGAAAGCATGGGAAGCGATGCGAGTCGTTTCTCCCACCACATGTCGCCCCTTTTGCCGCGATCGTAACGGCATGATTCTGGGCGAAGGCGGCGCGATGATGGTGCTCGAGCCCATGGAGTCAGCCCAGGCGCGCGGAGCCAGGATTTACGCGGAACTGTGCGGCTTTGGCATGTCGTCGGACGCTAGCCACATCACCCATCCATCAACCGAAGGCCCGGCTTTGGCGATGAAGAGGGCCTTGAGCGATGGAAATGTCGATCCTTCTCAGGTCGGTTATATCAACGCCCACGGCACAGGAACCGACGTCAACGATCCGACCGAAGCAGCGGCAATTCGCGAGGTGTTTGGGACGCACACCGATCGCGTCGCCGTGAGCTCCACGAAGTCCATGCACGGCCACGGGCTCGGCGCGGCGGCGGCCATGGAAGCGGTCGCGACCGTATTCGGCATGCAACACAAGCTCCTGCCACCGACGGCAAATTTCACGACATTGGATCCCGCAATTCAGTTGGATGTGATCGCGAACCAGCCAAGGCCGGCCGACGTAGGATATGCCCTCTCGAACTCGTTCGCATTTGGTGGGTTGAATGCGGCTCTGGTCTTTCGTAAAGTCGACTAGGCCCGCTCTGTCTACTCACCCCAGCCACTGCGGGTTGTGCCTGGTTCCGTCGAACTGGGTAGTGGTCTTGTACAGCTCGAATTGGCCATTCTTGGCGACCTCGGCGGTCTTGCTCAGCAAAGCGGCACGTTCGCTTAGGCTGAGCGGCTTGAAATTTCTGCCTAGATCGATTGCCTGCTGCACATCTTTCATGGACTCACATCCGGTAATGACCACGCTGGTCGGAAGGCTCAATGCATAGAGCAGGCACTCTACCGCGCTCACCTTTCCGCTCTTCAACAGAATGCCGGAGCCGATAGGCTTCATACCCAGCACGCCTATGTTCTTCTCCTGCAGCATGGGCAGCACGATCTTGGCGAAGCTATCGTAGTGTGCGTCCATTACGTTGAGCGGCATCTGTACCGAATCGAATTTGAACTTATGCTGGTCAGCAACCTCGAGCATGTGCTTGTGAATCTGCGGGCTTTTGTGACCGGTAAACCCGATGTAGCGAATTTTGCCCGCCTGCTGCGCCTTCACGGCTGCTTCCATCCCTCCGCCTTGTGCAAAGATGCGTTCGGGATCATTCATACGGATGACTTCGTGGAACTGTAGCAGGTCGATGTGATCGGTTTGTAGCCGCTGCAACGACTGGTTGATTTGCTGTTCGGCGGTTTTAGCATCACGGCCATCGATCTTCGTCATCAGGAAGACTTTCTGGCGATAGCCATCCTTCAGCGCCTTGCCCATGCGAACTTCGCTATCACCTTCGTGGTAGTCCCAGCAGTTGTCCATGAAAGTGATGCCGTTATCGACGGCAGTGTGAATGATCTTCGTTGCTTCCGCTTCGCTGGGATTCCCGAGGTGATAACCGCCGAGGCCGATCATCGAAACCCGTTGTCCGCTATGTCCAAGCGTTCTGGTCGGAATGCCGGAAGAGTCGGCTGCCTGTCCGACACCTCCGAATTGAGCGACTACACCGACGGCGACAAGACCCTTGAGAAAATCACGACGATCGCTCATTGTTCTTCTCACCTGCTAAGCGAATAGCGCACCTATTTACGATGGCAGACTTTACCGCTTGGTTGCTGATAAGGGCCGCTCGCGCCGGTTCCTCTAAAATCGATGGAATGAATGTAAGGACCGCCCGCTACCTAATCATTCCTGTTCTTTTGGCTTGCGTAAGACTTCACGCTCAAACCGATGTTCATGCCATCGCTGAGAAAGTGGACCAGCGCTACAACCGAATGCAAACTTTGCAGGCGCAGTTTTCCGAGACGTATTCGGGCGCCGGTATGACCCGGCACGAGAGCGGAACCCTGGAGCTAAAGAAGCCCGGACGCATGCGCTGGGACTACACCGAACCCCGTCCCAAGACCTTTCTGACGGACGGCACCACCGCGTGGTTTTATGTGCCTGGAGAGAAGCAGGCCCGGCGCGCGCCGGTGAAAGATCTGGGCGACCTCAAATCGCCTTTGCGCTACCTTCTCGGCAAAACCAAGCTGGAAAAGGAGTTCACTGGGCTGTCGATTGACGGCAGTGCCAAGCCAGCCAATCCGGGTGCCATTGTTTTGCGTGGCGTGCCTAAGGGCATGCAGGAACGGGTGTCGCAAACAGTGCTTGAGGTTACGCCCGACGGGCTCATCACCCGGATCGTGGTTGAGGAGATGGATGGCTCGGTGACCGAATTCCGCTTTCTTCAACAGAAGGAGAACGTCCAAATAGCGGACGCACGTTTCAAGTTCGTGCCTCCCAGCGGAGTGGAAGTGGTGCAAGGGACGGAGCTAGTGGAATGAGATACTAGCAACTGCCGATTCGCTAAAAGCACGTACACCGAATACTTTTCCCTTAGGCGCCAACCGGCAGCGCAAAAAGTTGATGCCCCGTGACATTCATAAACTGAGGCGGCGCCGGATGTTAGACTAGGGTGCCAGTGCCATTTTCGTTAACCCCGAGGAAACCTGACCCATGGCCGAGTACATGATCCGGATGGCCGACGAACGTGGCCACATCATGGAACAAGTGGAGCTGGGGAACTCGGAAGGCGAGGTACGCGAACGTTTCGCACAGCAAGGATTCCTGGTCTACTGGGTCAAGCCCAAAGGTCTGCTCTCCACCGATCTCCAGCTGCCCCGCCGGCGCAAAGTCAAACAAGACCAGTTTGTGGTTTTTAATCAGCAGTTTGTGACGCTGATTCATGCTGGATTGCCTATTATTCAATCCATCGAACTGCTAATGAAGCGGCAGCGCAACCCGTTTTTCCGCTCGATATTACAAGACGTCCGCGACCGAGTGCGAGGCGGAGAGCTACTGTCGGAAGCATTTGCCGCACAGAATATTTTTCCGAAGGTTTACACCACGACGCTGCTGGCTGGCGAAAAATCAGGCAATCTGGAAGAGGTGCTAGGACGCTACATCGCGTTTCAGCGATTAGCGCTCAGCTTCCGGAAGAAACTGGTGTCTTCGCTAGTGTATCCGGTCCTGTTGGTGGTGATGCTTGTAGTGATGCTGATCTTCCTTATCACCTTTGTGGTGCCGCAATTTGCCAATCTCTATAGCCAGCTTGGAGTTGAATTACCACCGTTAACGACGGTGATGTTAGCGATCGGCACAAACGCGCAACATGACACGCCATACGTGGCCCTTGGACTGGTGATCGCGGGATTCCTGATCTGGCGCTGGATGAAAAGTGATGCCGGTGCAACCCAGGTAGATCGCATTAAACTGAAGACACCATTACTGGGGGATATTTGGCTGAAATACCAGGTAGCGGTTTTCTCACGCATGCTCTCGACCCTGCTTTCAGGAGGATTGCCGCTGGTCCCGGCGCTCGAAACGGCAGGTGAGTCCATGCAAAGCCGCCTGATTGCTCACGGCGTGAACGGCGCGACGGTGAAAGTTCGTGAAGGACAGCCTCTGGCGCGCAGCTTGGAAGCTTCGAGGGTGTTTCCAGAAATGTCGGTCGAGATGATCGAGGTGGGTGAGTCCACCGGATCGCTACCGGCTATGTTGAACTCGGTAGCCGAATTTTATGAAGAAGACGTTACTAACGCACTGGCGACGGCGATGGCCCTGATCGAACCGATCATTCTGGTGGTCATGGGCGTGGTGGTGGCGTTTGTGCTCATCTCGTTATATCTGCCGATCTTCAGTTTGGGAGCGGGTGGAATTCACTAGTTTCCGGTGTCGAAGAAGAAGTGTGCGGGCAGTCCGGGCTGAGAGGAAGTTGGTTGCATGGCTGACAAGAAGTCGATTTTCGTAAACGGTGGGAACGGCAGCGTTTCGGTTGCCGACGAACAGGCGCACGCGGAGGATTTGGCGCGACGCTACCGCTGTGAGTTCGTTGACCTCAAAAATTTTCACATTCAGCACGAGCTGTTTCGCAAGATCAAAGTCGATTTGATGTTTCGTTACAACTTCGTCCCGCTGCAGGAGACGCAGGATGGGCGCTTAGTAATTGCCATCGCCGATCCCAGCCAGTTGATGATGATCGACGAAATCAGCCTCAACCTGGGGCGGCGGATCGTCATCAAGGTCGCAACCCTTACCCAGATTAGTGATGTACTGAAAAAGACAGAGCAGTCGCAACGGGTTCTGGAAGAAGCGGGCGAGGACTTCGCACTCGATGTCATTCACGAGGACGAAAACGCCGACGAAACCATCTCCATTGAGAAGCTGACGGCCGAGAGCGACATCAGCCCCATCATCAAGCTGGTGGATACGATGATCTTCACCGCGCTGCAGCGGCGCGCCAGCGATATTCACATTGAGTCACGCGACGATTCGGTCGTCATTAAGTACCGCATCGATGGCGTGCTACAGCAGGCGATGCCGCCGATCGCCAAGGAGCACCACTCCACCATCATTTCGCGTATCAAGGTGATGAGCGAGCTGGACATCTCCGAGCGGCGCGTACCGCAGGACGGGCGTTTCCGCGTGCGCTACAACGGGCGCTCTATCGATTTTCGTGTATCGATCATGCCTTCGATCCACGGCGAGGACGCAGTGCTCCGCGTGCTCGACAAAGAATCGATGAGCGAAAAATTCCACAAGCTCACGCTCGATGTGGTGGGCTTCAATGACGAGGATCTGCAGAAGTTCCGCCAGTACATTAAGGAGCCTTATGGGATGGTGCTGGTGACAGGGCCCACCGGCTCAGGCAAGACGACAACGCTCTATGCTGCGCTGAATGAGGTAAAGACCGACGAGGACAAGTTCGTCACTATTGAAGACCCGGTGGAGTACCAAATTGTTGGAATCACGCAAATTCCGGTAAACGAAAAGAAAGGTTTAACCTTTGCCCGGGGATTGCGCTCGATTCTGCGCCATGATCCCGACAAGATCATGGTGGGCGAGATACGTGACACAGAGACGGCGCAAATTGCCATCAACGCCGCCCTCACCGGTCACTTGGTGTTCACTACGGTCCACGCCAACAATGTGGTTGACGTGATTGGACGCTTCCTGAACATGGGTGTGGAGGCTTATAACTTCGTTTCGTCGCTCAATTGCATTCTGGCGCAGCGACTGGTGCGTCTGATTTGCGAGTTCTGCAAGAAGGAAGTGCACTATCCGGATGAGGAGCTGCGGCTGAGTGGGTTAGACCCTGAGGAGTGGCACAAGGCACCGTTTTACGAAGGCGAAGGATGCATCGAGTGCTCGGGTACTGGCTTCCGGGGGCGCACCGCAATCCACGAGTTACTTGAGCTCACCGATAATGTACGCGAGATGATCCTTGCCAAGCGCCCCAGCAGCGAGGTGCGGCGAGCAGCGCGGGAAGAAGGCATGCATTTCCTCCGCGAGTCGGCGCTTGATCGAGTGAAGCGTGGGTTGACGACGCTCAAAGAGATCAATAAAGTCACGTTTATCGAGACGACGAGGTAGCAACGGGCAGCCAGCAACTAGCCTTTCTGTGATTTAGCCCCTAACCGGGTGTTACTCACTAAGTGCTATTGCTAAAGCTGGCGGCTATTGCTAAAGCTGGATTCACGTATGGCAACAAGCAAGAGTCCGAGGCCGCGAATTGCGTGCGAGGTCTCCGCTGAGCGCGTGGTGGCCGCGCGCGCCGGCGAGGGGGCGCAGTCACTCGAGGCGGTTCACGCCCAGAACCTGCCAGCGGGAACGGTTACGCCAGGCTTGCAGCACTCGAACATTCCGACACGAGAGGCGCTGTCCATGGCCCTGCGAGATTCCTTGGCGTTGCTTTCTGGCCGCTCGCGTGACATCACCCTCGTGATTCCCGATGCCAGTACGCGAATTCTATTACTCGACTTCGACACACTGCCGGACAAGCTCGAGGACGCTGATTCCGTGGTCCGCTTTCGGCTGAAAAAGTCTCTTCCCTTCGACGTGGATGCTTCGGCTGTGTCATTTGATCGTCAGAGGGCGGATAACGCTGTGAGGGTAGTGGCAGCTGTTACTCCGAAAACCGTTCTGGAAGAATACGAGACTGTGGTGCGTGATGCGGGATATAATCCCGGCGCCGTGCTGCCTTCGATGATTGCCGCTTTGGGGGTTGTGGACGGCACACGTCCGGCCATGGTCATCAAGGTTGAGACCGGCACCACGACCTTTGCCATTGTCGATCAGAACCAGCTGCTGCTCTACCGTGCCCTGGAAAATGGAGGCACGTCCGTCACCGGTGAGTCGCTGGTCGATGACGTGAATACCTCACTGGTGTACTTTGAGGACCGCTATGGCATCTCGGTGCAGCGTTTGTTGGTGACGGGTGTGCAGTCGGCGCAGGCTCTTCAAGCGGCGTTCACCGCTAGCGACATCCGTGTGGAGGAACTGGTTTCCAGCAGTGTGGCCGGTGCTGGCGGCGGCAGTGTAGCAAGGTCGGCACTGGCCGGCGTGGCGGGAGCATTGGTGTCCTGATGCGGATCAACATTAATCTCGCTTCGAATCCGTACGAAGCCGCACGTGAATACGCGCGGCGGATGTCCATGCTGCTGGCGGCACTGGTTTTGATCACAGCCATTCTGTTGGGTTATATCCTCCATCAACGTGGTGAAACGCGTGATGTGGACCGGCAGATAGCGCAAGCTAAGCAGGAGATCACCGCGCTCGATCGCGAGAAGGCACAGGCACAGGCCATCTTGAATCAGCCGCAGAACCGTGAAGTTGCTGACCAGTCGGCGTTCCTCAACAGCTTGTTCGCGCGCAAGGCGCTCTCCTGGACTCGTGTGTTCACCGAGATGGAAAAGATGATGCCTCCGGCCATCCACGTAGTTTCCATGAAGCCGGAATTCAATCGCGACAATCAGCTGGTGCTTCACGTGGTAGTGGCGACAAGCTCGCGCGACAAAGCCGTTGAACTGGTGAAGCGGATGGAAAAATCTCCTCACTTCCATGCTCCCCAGGTGGAAGCGGAAAACGCGCTGGGCGAGGGCGCGGCGGGAGCTACAGGAGGGAACATTCAGTTCGATATCGCCGCGGCTTATATCCCGTTTGCCGACGATAACGACGCTGCCGGCGGAGAAAAGCAGGAGAAGAATTCAGGGGAAAAGGGCGTGGGGAGAACATCCAGCCTGGGTAACGGGACTCCCAACGGAGGCGGACACTGATGGCGAGCATCCGTGAGGTTCGCAAAACCTTACTGCCGGTTGTGATCGGGCTGGTCGTGCTCGATCTCGCAGCCGTCGGTTATCTGCTATCGCCTATGGGACGCTCCCGGCAGGCGCGACAGCGCGACTTGGACTCGCTGAATGCCCAGCTATCGGCGAAGCGCCAGGAGGTGCTACCCACCCGGGGTATGGATGGGAAGCTGAAACAGGCATCGACGGGTATTGCGGACTTCTACAAAGAGCGGTTTCCCCTGCAATACTCCACCGTTTCCGAGGAACTCGGTAAGCTGGCTGTAGCGAACGGTGTACAAATCGCCGCCGTGAAATATGACGACAAAGATGCTCCCGTCGAAGGGCTGCGCAAATTGAATATCGAACTGGCGCTCTCAGGAAATTACTTGCAAGAAGTGAAATTTATCAATGCCTTGGAGCGCGACAAGCTATTCTTCGTCATCGACGGAGTGACGCTGGGCGAGCAGCAGGGCAATGTGCGGCTCCAGCTTAAGGTCGAGACATACCTGCGGAGTGAGACAACCACGTGAAGCTCGGCACGGAAAATAAAAAAAAGACCGCCATCGCAGCCGGGCTGCTGGTGGTTGCTGGGTTTGCGCTCTACAACTGGATGAGCAGCGGCGATGAGACTGCGTCAACACCCCCGGCAAAGACGGGCATTTCTCCAGCCCCGAGCAAGCCGGCAAAGCCGGGCACGAAAAAGAGCGGACCCGTGCTGTTGGCTGAGTCGCTCGATCCAACATTACGGCTGGATCTGCTGAAGTCCAGTGAAGATGTAAGCTACAAGGGTTCGGGACGCGACATCTTCCAAAACCAGCCGGAGCCGATTCCGCAGCCGCAAAAGCCGGTGATCGACCCCGGGCCTCCACCACCACCTCCGCCACCGCCTATTCCACTGAAATTCTACGGTTTCAGCGGCAGCAAGAGCGGACCGAAGCAAGTCTTTCTCTCCAAGGGCGAGGATATCTTCATCGCCAAAGAGGGGCAGGTTGTAGACCGGCGATACAAAATCCTCAAGATCGGCGCCAACTCGATTGAGGTCGAAGACGTGCTGACGAACAATCGTCAGACGTTACCGTTGACAGCGATTTAGAAAACATCCCGGGCAGTATGCAGCAGGAACGCTCCATCACACAAAAAATACGCAAGCGTCGCGATAGCGGTGCGATGTTGCTGGCTGTACTGTTCATGATGGCCGTGATGGTCGTCATGGCCCTGGCCGTGGCTCCTGCGATGATTCAGCAGGCGAAGCGTGACCGCGAAGAGGAGATGATTCATCGCGGAACAGAATATGCGCGTGCGGTTAAGAAGTACTACAAGAAGTACGGCCGCTATCCTGCTAATCTCGAGCAGCTCGAAAATACCAACAACATCAGGTTCCTGAGGAAGCGATTCAAAGATCCATTGGTCAAAGATGGTCAATGGAAGCTGCTGCGTTACGGAGACATTCAGTCGTTAGTCGGTGGCGCAGGCTTTGTCGCGCCCAGAGTGAGCGGAGGCCCTCCCGGCCAGGTGCAAGGTGTAAACCCGTTGGGAGGACAGGCTGCCGCGGGAAACCCCGCTGGGCAGCTATTAACCGTGGCTCCCTCGCAAGCGCAGCAGCAGGTCAGCCCGACAAACCAGGCTGCCGGCGCAATGCAGCCTGGCGGTGGTTCCGCTGCTACGAGTGATTCCGGCGCTAGCGGAGCGGGGCAGTCGGGCTTTAGCTTAGGACCTGGTTTCGGTCAAAGCGGCGGCGGTACAACCAACCAATCACAGAATCAGAATCAGGGAGCAACGGGCCAGCCCGGCAGCGCCAACACCATCTTCGGTAACACCGGTGTTGGCGGACAAACATTCGGAGGCGGCGCGATCGTCGGCGTTGCCAGCAAAAGCAAGGATCCGACCATTCGGATCTTCAACAAGAAGAAAACCTACGATGAGTGGCAATTCATCTACACCCCAATGCTCGACCGGCAGAACACACTCCTTCGTGGTCCCTACAATGGACAGACCTTCACTGGCGGCCAGTTCGGCACGCAACCTGGGCAGTTAAACCAGGGACAGGGAATCCAAAGCGGCATCGGGCAGCAGCCTGCTGGTTACGGGCAGCAGAATCCACAGCCAATCCAGCAACCCAACCAGCAGCTTACTCCGGGTAATCAATTTCCTCCCGATCAGCAACAGCCGCAACAGTAAGGCAACTTTTCCATTGGCTATAATACGAGGGCAATCTCCCAGCCTGCCGTCGAGCAATTTATGCCCGTCTTCATAACGGGTGGGCTTCGCCCGACTGTTGCATGACAGTACGTGGGGCTGGTGGGCTCGATGCGAGCAATTGCAGAGACATAATTACGGACCCTGCGATCCAGCAGAATTCAAGGAGACCAAATGCATATCAAGAAGATGCTAGCAGTCGTTGTATGCATCAGCGCACTGGTGTGTGCCGGTGCACCAATGTTCGCACAGGCGGCACAGCAACCCGCCGCGCAAAGTGTTCCGGGGGCAAGCGCCCCACCTCCCAGCGCAACCCTTGACAGAGATATCCAGTTACTGCGGGAAGATGTTCGCTCGCAAAGAAAGCAGCTGGTCGCCGCAAACATGAACCTGACCGCTGATGAAGCCACGAAATTCTGGCCGGTTTATGACCAGTACACGGCGGAAGCGGCTAAGATTGGCGATAGCCGGGTTGCGCTGATCAAAGAATATGCACAGAGCTATGCCACCATTACCGATGCCCAGGCCAACGACTTCATGAAGAGGGCAGCGGCGATCGACCAACAGTTCACGGCCCTGAGGTCAAAGTATGTGCCGCAGTTTGAGAACGCAATTTCGGCTAATAAGACTGCGTTGTGGTTCCAACTCGATCGCCGGTTGGACTTGTTGATCAACCTGCAGCTGGCGGCCAACATCCCCCTGGTGGACGTGAGCAAGTAAATTCGAGGCGAAAACTTCCAGTAATACGGCAGTGCATCATACGGTGCGCTGCCTTCTTTTGTTTGTGTGTTTGAACTAAACTCAGGCGACTGGTCTCCGACATGAACCTTGCTGTGAATCCACCCATCTTGCCTATGCTGGCTAAGCGGGTTAGCGAGTTGCCAGCAGGTGACAACTGGGTATTCGAACCCAAGTGGGATGGCTTTCGTGCACTCGTCTTCCGCGACGGAGATGAAATCCTGATCCAGAGCCGCGACGAAAAACCTCTTAATCGCTATTTCCCCGAGCTTCTGGAGCCGCTCACGAAGACCTTGCCTAATCGCTGCGTTCTCGATGGCGAGATCGTCATTGTGCGTGAGGATGGTCTCGACTTTGATGCGCTGCAATTGCGGCTTCATCCTGCTGCGTCTCGAGTCAAGATGCTTTCCCAGCAAACCCCCTCGTCTGTGGTCTTCTTCGATTTGCTGTGCCTCCAAGATCGCAATCTTTGCCCCGAGCCTCTGGCCGCGCGCAGAAGTGAATTGGAGTCCATACTCTCTTCTGCGTCGCCCCCCATCCATATAACGCCTGCGACTCAGGACCGCACCGTTGCTGCTGATTGGTTCCGCCGGTTCGAAGGCGCGGGGTTCGATGGAGTCGTTGCCAAATCGGTGACGGGCACTTACGAACCGAACAAGCGAGTGATGTTCAAGGTGAAACATGAGCGCGAGTGCGATTGCGTCGTTGCGGGATTTCGATGGCATAAGCAGGGTGATAAGTCTGCGGTAGGGTCACTGCTGCTCGGGTTGTATGATGCGTCAGGCATGCTGCAGCACGTTGGAGTATGCGCGAGCTTCACGGCAGCAAAGCGTAAAGATCTGGTTCAGTTCCTCAAGCCTTATCGCGAGAACGCGCTAGCGACTCATCCGTGGAAAAGTTGGGCCGAAGCTGAAGCGACGGGCCGAATGCCCGGTGGGCAGAGTCGCTGGAGTGCCGGCAAAGACCTGTCGTGGGAACCGCTACGCCCGCAGTTGGTGGTCGAAGTGGAATACGACCACATGCAGGGCGAGCGGTTTCGCCATGTCGCACAGTTCCGCAGGTGGCGAGCTGACAAGCGACCGAGCGACTGTACTTATGAACAGTTGGAAGTCGTTCCACCGCAGGAATTGGCGGAGATATTTCCGACCGGCAGGTAATCTCGAGCGCTTTGCCAGATGCCATAGAGGAGACCCTGGTCTCTTCACAATCCTCGTCGTTGCCTATGCTCTCGCCACTCGCGCGTGGGGTCGTCATCAGGGTCGGGCGTTTCCTGGGGTGGCCGCTCCGCTTCCGGAACGTGACGCAAATTGACACGGATTCGGGTCCAGGTGGAAGACCTCCCGCGCATTGAATCCACCAAGACGTCGTCGACTGCGAGCAACTTAGCAGCCTTGGGATGCTTCATCTTCCAGCGCTCCAGGCCTTCCAGCGCGGCTGCTTTATCAGGCGAGTTTGCCACTGTGATCAACGGCATCTTCACTCGCCCCTTCGTGGCTGCGCCTTTCGCTCGCGAGGGTGCGACCCTCGGTGCCTCCAAATCGGTTTTGCGGAAGTGCGGCGGCCACGGAGCATCTTTGAGTCCACTTGCTTCGTCCTTGGCCGCCAACTCCAATAAGGGCTCGAGTGAGCCGGACGCGTCATCCATCGCGGCATGGGGATCGCCGATCTGAGCGAACCGCTTCGGAACCGTGAAGAGGGTGAATTCGGCGGGATCGCAGTCGGGCACTTCCTTCCAGTCAAGCGGCGTCGAGACGCGCGCATCCGGAAGCGGGCGAACAGAATAAGCCGAACACGTGGTGCGGTCCTTGGCGTTCTGGTTGTAGTCGAGGAAGACCCCATGCCGCTCCTCTTTCCACCACTTCGATGTCGCCAGCTTGGGCACACGACGCTCGACGGCGCGAGACAGCGCGACGGCCGCGCGCCGAACTTCCGTGAAAGTCCAACGAGGATGGATTCGCACGTTGATGTGCATCCCACGTGAACCGCTGGTCTTCGGCCAGCCGCGAAGGCCGAGTTCTTCCATCAAAGCCTTGACCTCCAAGGCGACGCGGCGCACATCAGCCCACCCGACTCCGGGGCCGGGATCAAGATCAACACGCAGTTCATCGGGATGATTGAGATCGGTTGAGCGCACCGGATGCGGATGCAACTCTATGCAACCCAGGTTCACAACCCAGGCCAACCCGGCCTCCTCATCCACCACGATTTCTTCCGCCGTGCGTCCTGAAGGAAACGACAGAGTCACCGTGCGGATCCATTCCGGCCGCTGTTCGGGCGCGCGCTTCTGGTAGAACGCCTCGCCCTCAGCACCGTTGACGAAGCGCTTCAGAACGAGAGGGCGATCACCAATGCCATTGAGCGCGCCGGGAGCGACGGACAAGTAGTACTGAACGAGCTCGAGCTTCGAAACCTTCGCCTGCTTCGAAAAATAGAGTTTATCCGGGTTGCTGACCGGAACCTTGCGTCCTCCAAGTGTCAGGATTTCAACGTCTCTGGCCACGATAGTTTGCTACCCGCCTTTCCGACGTGTCCCTGACAGGGAAGTCGCCATGCACCGAGCAGGACCAGCACGGTGCCCCGCCGACACGGTATACGACCCGATGATTGGTCCAACCAGCCGATACATGAGAATGGCATTTACCAGCGGGAGCAGGAAGAGAAGGGAAATGACGTAGCGTCCTTGCGCACGACGGCTCAGGCAGACGAAGACAGGACTCACGGCCACAAATTGCACCGCAAAAGACAACCAGACTGCATACACCGCGCCTATGAGTTGTGCATCGACTCCCGCCCTGACGAGCGGTGGGAAGATGTATGGATAACCCCACAAGCGCAGAAGGCCGCCGCCAAACAACACCATGCTCCCCAGGAGAACCAGCCAGCGCGCCGGTGTCATTGAGTTGTCTCTTTGGCGGATTCGCGTCCGTTCGCGTGCCGATTGGTGAACTCCACCAGCAACTGTAGTCGCTGCCGAGCATGGCCGCAGTCGATCGCATAGGCAGCCAGCGGAATGGCCTCGGCGATACGGTCGGCATGAGCGGCCGCGACCATGGCGGCGGCCGCGTTGAGCACAACAACATCGCGTCGGGGCGAGCGCTCACCTTCCAGAACGGCGCGGATGATTGCGGCGTTCTGCTGGGCATCGCCGCCGGCGATAGACTCAAGCGACGCTGATTTCAGGCCGAACTCCTCGGGAGCGACCTCGTAAGTCCTAACCCGACCGTCGCGGACTTCGGCGATCTTTGTTGCCCCCGTAATCGTGATCTCGTCCAAGCCGTCGCGGCCGTGAACCACCAGCGCGCGGCGCAGTCCGAGTTCGCTAAGGGCTTCCGCTAGTTTCTCTACCAAATCGGCCGAGTAAACCCCCACCACCTGCGCCGATGCTCCAGCAGGATTGGTGAGCGGGCCGAGCAGGTTGAAGACCGTCCGCAGGTGCAACTCGCGGCGAACGGGTTGTACGTACTTCATGGCCGAGTGCATCGCGGGAGCGAACAGAAACGTAATGCCGGTCTCGCGTAGGCAAGCAGCAAGGCGATTCGCAGGCAGGTTGATGTTGACCCCTAGCGCCTCCATCACATCGGCCGAGCCACACTTGGAACTGATACTGCGGTTGCCGTGCTTGGCGACCCGAACCCCCGCTCCAGCGGTCACGAACGCAACCGCGGTGGAGATATTGAAGGTGCCGGAGGTGTCTCCGCCGGTGCCGCAGGTGTCGACAAGCGCGTCGCGCCCGGTGCCGCTGACGTCGACGGTGTCGCTGTCATCGGCGGAAAGCGGCGTCGCGGCAGCACGAATCGCCTGGGCGAACCCAACGATCTCCTCGACCGTCTCGCCCTTCATGTGCAACGCCACCAGCAAGGCGCCGATCTGGGCGTTGGTAGCCTCCCCCCGCAGGACTTCCGCCATGACCTCACGGGCCTCCTCTCGTGTAAGCGAGGAGCCGCGGTTGGCGATCTTGTGCAGGGCGTCGAGGATCATGAGGCGACTGGTAGCTGGCCGACTGGCAACTAGGGTAGCATCTGGCGACCGGTAACACGCCGTAGCGAAAGGACTTCGACTCGCGAAAATTTTGCTTGTGCGCTCTTTTAGAATCAAGTGCTTAGGGAAAAATTGGCCATATGTTATTGATTCTGGGCGAATTATACGTATCCATTTGAGCGGGTGAGGGTTACAGCATAGTTGGGACGCAGTTGGCCGTCCGCTGTACTGGGGGAGATGGGATGTTCGGGACCAAGGCGGAAGCCTGGAGCAGCGTTCGCAACATCTGAAGAAACCCCCACCCGGCGTTTGGCATTGATCATGCCGGCCGCGAGCGCTTCGGCAACTTAGGAGAGCGCCGATGCACAAGGTACATGTTTTCCAGCTGGGGAGGCTTGCTGTTGTGACGACGGGCGCGAGTACTGGGCCTCGCGGAGTTAGCGAGCGCAATAGCGCAGATGGTAAGGGCAATATGTTTGGCCAGTAGCTGCGTCAGATTTGCACGTGCCGCCGGTGTCGTAAATGTGGGCGCAAATAGGTGGTCGGCTCAATGATGTCACCGTTTGTGACGCGGGCTACGGATCCCTGTTAACTGGCTATCAGCCCTCAGCTATCAGCTTCAGTTCGCGCAATAAATATCGAGAACCTATCGTCCATGGACGAGCTGTCCAGAATTGAGCGTGCGGGAGGGAGGATGGAAGAGGCAAGGAATTTCGCAAGTGTGCAAGTTGCTTCAGTAACCAACATTCCCAAGGCACCCTTCGCCTTCGCTCTGGGCAAGCTCGGACACAAAGACAGCCAGAGGGCTCCAGGGCTCTTGGTTCAACCTTTACGGGACGCCTATCATTGCAGCCTCGCTCTTCCGTCAAGTACACTAGCCAGTTTCCTGCTGTACCGCCATTCTCATAAGGAGCTGACAACCGAGCCGGAATACGGGCCGGGGCCGCGGGCAGATCGTCCGCATCCGTCATACCAACATGAAAATTCACGAGTATCAGGGCAAGGCCATCCTGGCGAGGTATGGAGTGGCTGTGCCGCGTGGGCGTATGGTCGAGAGCGTCGAGGAAGCCGACGCAGCGACGCGGGAGCTGTTCCACGATGGCGCAAGCGGAGTTGTGGTGAAGGCGCAGATCCATGCAGGTGGGCGCGGCAAAGGCGGCGGCGTGAAGATTGCGAAGTCCGTGCAAGATGCCGCCGAGATCGCGGCCAACATGCTCGGCATGACGCTGGTGACGCACCAGACTGGCCCAGAGGGCAAGAAGGTGCAGCGGCTACTGATCGAAGAGACGCTGCCGATTGCTCAGGAGCTGTATCTCGGCATCGTGCTCGACCGCGGCAATGGGCGGAACGTTTTCATGGCGTCGGCGGCGGGCGGCATGGAGATCGAAGAGGTTGCGGCCAAGGATCCCGATGCCATCATCAAAGAGCACATCACCCCGGGCGTGGGATTGCAGGCCTACCAGGCGCGCAAGATCGCGTTCAAGCTGGGACTCGACACCAAGTACATCAGCGGCGCGGTCAAGTTCATGATGGCGCTGGCGAGGGCCGCTGAAGATACCGACGCGTCGCTGGTGGAGATTAACCCCTTCATTACGACGACGGATGGACGGCTGTTCGCCCTGGACGCCAAGATGAACTTCGACGACAACGCGCTGTACCGGCATCCGGATATTCGCGAGCTACGCGATTTGAGCGAAGAAGACCCGCTCGAAGTCGAAGCCAGCAAGTACGCGCTGAACTACATCAAGCTCGACGGCAATGTGGGCTGCATGGTCAACGGCGCCGGGTTGGCGATGGCGACTATGGACATCATTCAGTATGCCGGCGGCATGCCGGCGAACTTCCTCGACGTGGGGGGCGGCGCCAACGAGGAGCAGGTGACGCACGCCTTTGAGATTCTACTGGCGGACAAGAATGTGCAGGCGGTGCTGATCAATATTTTCGGCGGCATTCTGCGGGTGGACACGCTGGCTAATGGTGTGGTGAGCGCGGCGAAAAAGACCAACATCCATTTGCCAATCGTGCTGCGGTTGGAAGGGACGAACGTGGAGCAGGGCCGCGAGATCCTGAAGAACAGCGGGCTGAATTTCATTGTGGCTCACAACATGAAAGACGCGGCCGAAAAGGTCGTCGCGGCGGCAAAGGGGGTCAAGTGAGCATTCTGGTAGATAAATCGACGCGACTCATCGTGCAGGGACTTACGGGCCGCGAGGGAACCTTCCACGCCAAAGCTTCACAGGAGTACGGAACGAAAGTGGTTGGGGGCGTGACTCCCGGCAAAGGCGGAACCGCGCACGAAGGCTGGCCCATCTTCAACACGGTGGGAGAAGCGGTGGCCAAAACTGGCGCGAATGCGACGGTGATTTTCGTGCCGCCTCCGGGCGCAGCCGACGCCATCATGGAAGCCGCTGATGCCGGCGTTCCGCTGATTGTTTGCATCACCGAGGGCATTCCCGCGCAGGACATGGTGAAGGCGTGGGAGTTCCTGAAGGGCAAGAAGTCGCGGCTGATCGGGCCAAACTGCCCGGGCATCATCTCGCCCGGGAAGTGCAAGATCGGCATCATGCCGGCCCGCATTCACAAGGAAGGGAATGTCGGTATCGTGTCGCGCTCGGGCACACTGACGTACGAAGCAGTGCATCAGTTAACCGTGCGTGGCATCGGGCAATCGACGGCGATCGGTATCGGCGGCGACCCGATCATCGGGACGAACTTTATCGACGCCATCACGCTGTTCAACGCTGACCCCGAGACGGAAGCGATCATCATGATTGGCGAGATCGGCGGAGGCGCAGAAGAAGCCGCAGCGGAGTACATCAAGGCAAACGTGAAGAAGCCGGTGGTGGGATTCATCGCAGGACAGACAGCGCCTCCGGGACGGCGCATGGGGCATGCCGGCGCGATCATCTCGGGCGGGAAGGGAACCGCCAAGGAGAAGATCGCGGCGATGAAGGCAGCAGACATTCATGTGGCGAGCAGCCCGGCGGACATCGGGGAGACGCTGGTGCAGGCGATGCCTGCACTGGCGAAGGCGTAATTTTCACCACACAGACACTGAGGTACAGAAAACAAAAGCCAACGGCGCAAAACTCTTCGCCCATCACGAACTCATACACGAGGACTCTCTTACGAATGAAGACACTGCAACGCACTTTATCTATCGTCAAGCCGGATGCGGTTGGGAAGGATGCAACCGGAGACATTATTAATACGCTATTGCAGAACGGATTCCGCATTATTGGGATGAAGATGCTGCACATTAACAAGGCGCAGGCGGAACGCTTCTATGCAGTACACGTGCACCGTCCGTTTTTTGAGTCGCTGACTAATTTCATGTCAAGCGGCCCGATGGTGGTGATGGCCCTGGAGAAGGAAAACGCCATTGCCGATTACCGCGCGCTCATGGGAGCCACCGATCCGGCCAAGGCGGATGAGGGCACAATCCGCAAGAAATGGGCCTCAAGTATCGAGAAGAACGCGGTGCATGGGTCGGATGCGGAAGACACCGCGCGCTTTGAGCTGAGTTATTTCTTCGCCGGATTTGAACTGGCGAAGTAAACTGGCTGCGTCTAGAGTGTTTTCACCACAGAACACAGAGGACACAGAGAAGAGATGGGACAAAAAACCCTCCGTGTTCTCTGTGTCCTCTGTGATGAGTCCTTCCCTCTTATGGAGGCGATAGTTCGATGGCACACGTACAAATCACGATGCTGGAAGGCCGAACCATAGAGCAGAAACGGCGCGCAGTTCGTCGGATGACCGAGGTCCTGAAAGAGGAGCTCGGAGTGAAGCCGGAGAAGCTGACGATTGCATTCGTGGAAGTGCCGCGGCACAGCTACGCGCGAAATGGCGTGCTCATTGCCGACCGAGCCGACTTACCGACTTAAATACCGACAAGGTGACGCCAGCGTTAGGGTTAGGATCGCAAACCAAGAGCCGCCCAGCACATTGGGCGGCTCTCGGTTTGCGCGCTGACTACGGTTTCGGGGCTGCGGGCGCTGGCTTCGGTTCTGGACCCTTCACTTTGGCGTCCACCCGCTCCGCCAATTGCAAGTGCTGTTGCAGCGTGGGGAGGGTCTTGGCGGCCCAGTCCTTCAGCTGTGGATCCTTCCCGGCTGTGGTTTCCTGTTTGAATTCGGAAACGTCTTGCTGATGGTCGGCGACCATGTGTCGCATGTACGCTTTATCGAAGGCATCACCCTGCATTTTTGACAGGTGCTCTTTGGTAGTGTTGTCAGACGTGCTTAATCCGGTGGGGAGGGTTGCTCCTGCCTGAGAAGCAATCTGATTGAGCGCATCATTGGCTTTCGAGTGGTCATCGACCATAAGCTTGCCGAAGTCCTTCACCTCCTGGCTTTGTGCGTTTCGCTCGGCAAGTTTGCCAAACTCTACCTCAGCCATTCCACCTTCTGCGGCCTTCTCGAGAAACGCCCGGTCGTTGCTCGACATTTGAGCCGAAGAAGAGGCCGCCGATTGGGCAGAGGCACTGCCGGTGCCTGGAACAGTCTGAGCAAAAGTAATACTGCCGCCCAGAAGCAGGAATCCGACAATGGTCAAAAATTTCTGCTGATGATTCATGCTCACCTCTTACAACCTGGCGCCAGCGGTTGGGATGTGAAGCTCCGATCAAGGGTTGTCTTTGCGGGCCTGGACCCTGCTGCCTTGACGGTTACTTCCTCCGGAAAATAGAGTCTTGATAACTGAACTGAGCGGGCTAGAGTCCGCTCGGTTGAGAGAAATAAAGGGACTTCTGCGGCGCGGCTGAAGCCGCGCCCCTTCAAAACATTGCCCAAAGGTAAGGGTTTGCAACTGACCAGCGGAAGTAACGTATTGCACTATGTCATCGTGCGCCAACTCGGCGCCGGCGGCATGGGGGTGGTCTACGAGGCGGAAGACACCAAGCTGGGGCGTCGTGTGGCGCTGAAATTTCTAGGTGCCGAGGCGGAGCAGGAAACGGTCGCGCTAGAGAGGTTTAAGCAGGAGGCGCGGTCGGCATCGGCGTTGAACCATCCCAACATTTGTACCATTTACGCAATCGAAGAATGCGATGGCCAGTGGTTCATCGCGATGGAGCTGCTGGAAGGCGAAAACCTGAGCGAGAAGATCAAGGGAGTTCCCCTGACGATCGACAAACTTCTCGACATAGGAATACAGGTGACCGACGCCCTGGACGTTGCGCACGCGAGAGGCATCGTGCATCGTGACCTCAAGCCGGGAAACATCTTCATTACCAATCGCTGGCAGGCCAAGATACTGGACTTCGGACTGGCTAAGCTGGCTCGTGACCGGCGTGCGACGATGGAGACGGTTGCCGCCGAAGCAACCACGATGGCGGGCCCACAACTGACGACACCCGGCACAGCCGTTGGCACCGTGGCGTACATGTCGCCAGAACAGGCCCGTGGCGAGGAGTTGGATGCGCGCAGCGACCTGTTTTCGATGGGAGCGGTGTTGTATGAGATGGCCACTGGTAATCTTCCGTTCGGCGGCAAGACCTCGGCTGTGATTTTCCAGGGAATTCTTGGCGGTACGCCAGTGCGACCGGCAAAGTTAAATGCCGGCATTCCACCGCGGCTGGAAGAGATCATCGACAAAGCGCTGGAAAAAGATTTGGATCTTCGCTATCAGTCAGCCGCCGAAATGCGCGGCGATCTAAAGCGGTTGAAGAGGGATAGTGATGCGACTCGAGTTTCGGGGTCCGCACCAAGCGGTCCGACAGCGGCCTCGAACACAGCGTCAACGCCGAAGGTCTCGACAATCCCCGGCACTTCGAGCGTGCAGGTGTCCAGTGGCCAGGTGCTGATTGCGACTGCGGGGCAGCACAAAGTGCGCACTGGAATCATTGCGATTGTGGTGTCGGCAATCCTCGCGGCCGCTGCCTTCGGAATTTACTCCCTGTTGAACCGACGCGGCTCCGGTCCGATGCCTTTCCGAAACATGGCGATGCAGAAGATTACCGACGACGGCAAGGCCGTGCTCACGACAATCTCCGAGGATGGCAAGTATGTCGTCAATGTTCGTGACGACGGGCATGGGCAGCAGAGTCTGTGGATGCGCCACATCGCCACAGGCAGCGTGGCCTCCATTCTGCCGGCGTCGGAGGCGCGCTATACCGGCATCACTTTTACGCCCGACGCAAACTACCTCTATTTTGTGCGGATCGAACCAACAAATCCAAACATTGGTGTTCTGTATCAGCTTCCTGTGTTCGGCGGGACTCCCCAGAAGCTGATCGAAGACGTAGACAGCGCTGTGACTTTTTCACCCGACGGCAAGCAGATGGCGTTCGTGCGCAACAGCTCGGCCGAGGCCAACTCGAAGCTGATCGTTGCACATTCCGACGGCAGCAATGAGCGGGTATTGGCAAAGCTACCCCTGCCGGGCTATTTCGATCCTGCCTGGTCGCCGGACGGCAATGAAATCGCGGCAACGGTGGTCGAACCTGGCGTCAAGGAGCTGGGACGCATCGTTGCCTTGGATTTGAACGAGGGTAAGGAGAAGACTATTTACGCAGCACCGGCCCAAATCCTCAAGCCGGCGTGGTCGCCCGACGGGCGCTACATTTTTGTGAATTTCCGCGACGCGAACACGCGCTGGGGTGGACAGATTGGAGTCATCAATGTCCGTCATGGAAAGTTTCAGCGGATCACCAATGATTTGACCAATTACAGCGACCGATCGCTGGCGGTTACCAAGAATGGCCGGCAGCTAGCGGTGATCCAGGGCCTTCCCGAAATTGGGTTGTACGTAACGCCTGCAGCGCCCAAAACTGGGGAGCAACCAACGCCGGTCGAAACTAGGGGGGATGTAAGCGTCGGATGGCTGAAAGACGGCCGCCTGCTGGTCACGGACTATGAAGGCCACATCTCCGCCGTCAATCCTGACGGTAGCAACCGCAATACGATTTTCGAGACCAGCCTTCCGATCATCGGGCTTTCGGTGTGCCAGAATGCAGATCGCGCGCTTTTTGGCATGCCCAACGAGGAAACAAAGGGTATCAATATCTTCCGTCTGAACGTCGGCGGCGGACGCCCAACGGCAGTGACCAAAGGCAAGTTTGATCAAAATGTGTCGTGCTCGCCGGATGGCAAGTTCTTTGTCTATACGAGCTTGGTGAATGGAAAGCAGTTGCTCATGCGGATAGCTATGGAAGGAGGAGAGCCCAAACAGCTTTCCAACGACTTCGTTTTTGGGACGGCCGTTTCGCCCGACGCACAATACGTAGCCACGGTCTCGGTTGAAGGTCAAGGAGTCGTAACCAAAGGAACGATTAAGGTTATTCCCAGCAATGGGGGCGCTCCCATCAAATCGATACCCGTAGAACAATCGCTGTCTGGCGGGTTGCGGTTCTCGGCGGATGGGAAGGCGCTCTACTATCCGGTGACGGAAAAAGGAGTTTCGAACCTGGTCAAGCAGTCTCTCGACGGAGGGCCACCGGTTTCGTTGACGGAGTTCAACGACCTGAATTTCTATGGATATGACTTCGACTGGTCCAAAAATAAGCTGGCGGTTACGCGCGGCAAACTGAACAGCGACGTCGTGGTGATTACGGAGCAGGCAGCGCAATAAATCCCCGGAAGTTGGGTTCATACCGATTCGTTGTAAATTTCATTCTTGAAACCAGGAAGTAACAGGAACTAAGGGACGGAGGAAGAATGTTCTGTACAGAGTGCGGGCAGCCAATGGCAGACGAGGCGAAGTTCTGCGCCTATTGCGGTACGCGAAGGGTAGTGCCGCCAGTGGCTGGGCAAACCGCGTCCGCTGACGTAAAGCCGGAGCCGCAAGCACCAGCTCCTGTCACTGCGCCGGCTAGGACCATCCGCTCCACCGCCGAGATCATGCCGATACGGCTGCGTCCGAACCAGCGCTCGGTGGAAGAGGCATCGAGCATTGAACAGGAGCAGGTTGAAACGACCCATCGGGCAGTGCCCCTCCGTGAGGAAGAAGCCGCGCCGTTATTTTCAGAACCGGAGCCGCCGCCAGCGCGCAAAGTCACGTTTCCACCACCTCGAAGGGTCGAGCCACCCGCGCCGGACGTTTCAGTGGCGCCACCTTCTTCGCGGTATGGGTCAGTACCTTTCGCTGCCGAGCCCGGCTCGCCCGATGCAATCGGCGAACGGCGGCGACTCTCGCCCATTCTCATCGGAGCTATCGTCGTGGCACTGATTGCGATCGGCGGAATTGTCTGGATGCTCCGCTCCTCGATGTCCATCTCCGGCAAAGCCGCCCAGGCAGTGTCAATCACGATCTATCCCACCTCCGCCAAGGTCGCGCCCGGCAAAGGGGTGGATTTTGTCGCTGAGGTAACCGGAGCTCCCGGGAGCGAAGTGACATGGAGCGTTGAGGAAGGAGACAACGTGGGCTCGATTCAGTCACGCGGCGCATCGGCGAAGGAAGACACCATCTCGCTGTACTGCACCTACACCACACCACAGAAGCCGGGAACGTATCACTTAGTGGCCACCAGTACCGCCGACAAGACGAAGTCAGCGACAGCGGTGGTTACGGTTGCAGGGAAATAGCGGTTTTTATCGCAGTGGATAATGGTTAGTTGCCCCCACATATCCCAAAAGTAAGGGATACAGCAGGAGAATGAAGACACTCCCACCCCGCCAAAAGAAGACGGAGTCGGGCACCGGCATAGCTTAAAGCTACTTCTTAGAGATTCTTTAAAAACGATTGAAAACGCGCTACTTAACCGGCTGTTCCTTCATCATAGCGTGAGCCTCTTCGATGCTCCATTCCGGAATTGCCCCAGGGCGGCTGGCCACCAGTGCGCCAACCGCGTTGGCGCACTCCCCGATTTGCCGCGCGTTCCATCCCTTGCTAAGGCAGTGAACAAAAGCGGCGGAAAATGCATCTCCGGCGCCGACGGTATCCGCCACGGTGATGCGGTAGCCGGGCGTCGTGGTGTACTTCCCGTCCTTCATAATGGCGCAGCCGCGCGCGCCGAAAGTTACGCACATCATCTTGCATCCGTAACGTGCACCCCAGCGGCTGCAGAATTGTTTGATCGAGTCGCCGGGTCCCTCGGATGCGTCCACCGAGGCATCGAGCGATTCGGCTTCACTATCGCTTAACTTGGTGACTGTAGCCAGCGAAGTGAGTTGCTCGATGGTGTGGAGGCTCCAATGACCTTCACGTAGGTTGACGTCGTAAAACCGCTTCGCCCGAGGTGCGGCTCGCAGGAGTCGCTTGGTTGATTCCAGGGCTTGGGCTGACATGTGATAAAGCGTGCCCAGGTAAATCCAGTCGGGCTTGAGGCTGGCGATACGTTTCAATTCGTCATCGCAAAGATCGACGAAGTCATAGGCGACAGGCCGGACGATGCGAAATGTGGGCTTGCCTTCCATATCGAGGAAGACCTCGGCGGTTCCAGTCGGCTTGTCTTTCAAGACCTGGACGAACTCGGTGGACATGCCCCGGCTCCGCAGAAGCTCCAGCGCCTTGCGACCGCGGGCATCGGCTCCGACGGCGCTTAGCGGAAAGACTTCGTGGCCCAGCTTTTGCGAGTGCGCGGCAAAGTTGAGGGGAGCGCCGCCCAGGTATTCGTTCTCACTGATGACGTCCCAGAGAATCTCGCCAACACTGACGATACGCAAGAAATCTTCCCCCCAGAAACCGGCCAGTGCTGCAGCAGTCGCCGCACCAGCCGAGCGGACACACTGTATCAAAAGACACGAATTTGGCAAACGGATCGGTTTCAGGGGCAGAATTTGCCCGGGCGATGTATCATCGACACTCTAACTGGGATTGCGCCATGAAGTTTCCCTTCAGAAGAGCTGAGCAGGCTACTGCTTGCGTCGAGCCAGCGTCCGCGGATTTGCCGCTGCTCGCCGGCGCCGACATCGCCGGATTGATTTGCGGCCAACGTGTTGGCGGAGATTTCTATCAATTCGCCCGCGCCAACCCACAGCGAGTTGTGTTCGGATTGCTCGACGTCGCTGGAGATTATCACGAGAACAAAGGGATCGTGGCGGCTGCGCAGGCCGTTTTTCACGACAGTGCTGCCATCTGCCTGGGCAATCCGGATCTGAACGAGGCCGATGCCATGATGGACTTCTGCCAGACACTCAATGCCGGGATTTTGCGCGCGGCCGCCAGTGTGCGACAGTGTGCCGCTTTTCTGGGCTGCTACAACGAAGAACTCGGCACGGTCTGCTATGTCAACGCCGGGCACACCCCCGGCTTGCTGCGCTATGACTCGGACATCAGCGAGCTGACAGCTACCGGCATGCCGTTGGGTTTGTTCGCCGCCTCTACGTATGAAGCGCCAACTGCGGCAGTACCAATCGGCGGGGCTCTCCTATTGGCCTCGCGCGGTGTGGTGGAAGCTTCTCGCCGGAAAGAAGAATACGGGTTAGAAAGGCTGAAAGAACACTTCCGGCAGATCCCACTCGGAAGTGCTTACGACGTCGCCTCATCCGCACTGGAGGCGGCGCGGGACTTTGGCCCGTCCGAAGCACAGAACGATCTAACCACTTTGGCAGTCGTCAGGCGCCCCCCACCCGTAGCCGACATGCGCAACAGTTCTTTACACCAAAAAAACCCGCTGAAAAGTCCCCTTTGAAACTCTGCCCTGATATTCTAAGACCAAGTCAAATCAAATCTGTTTTGGAACTAAACCGCTGCCTGACAGGGAACGATTCCTGGAGCGTCTGGCCTAATGAGATTCAAGGGCGCCGGGCGGGTGGGAATTTCGAGAAGGTGAGTTCGCGCGACAGCATGCGGGGAACAATTCTTAAGACTGGAACCTGGATCGGACTCAGCGTCAGCATACTGATCCTTGGATCTTCTCTCGCAGTTGCGCAGTCCCAGGCTTCTAGCGTCTCAAACCGTGAAAGCGATACACCGACTCGAGCTAGCTCCTCCGCCTCCGGGACCGTCGACCAGTCAGATCCGCGATCGGTGGGCAGCATCAGCGGCATCGTCGCGGTCCAGAACGGAGCTCTTGCCTCGGGTGCACTAGTCTCGCTTACCCGTGAGGGGCAGCCTGCCATTGAAGTAACCTCGGGTGAGAATGGGGAGTTCTCATTTACGAACCAGGCACCAGGGGCTTTTCGGCTCACAATCACGGCGAAGGGCTTCCAAACGAAGACATTTTCGGGGAATCTTCGTCCCGGGATGTCGTTGGTGTTGCCGGAAATCGTGTTGTCGGTTGCCCGAGCAACGACCGAGGTGAATGTCACTTACACGACAGAGGAGATTGCGGAGCAGCAGATCAAATATCAGTTGCAGCAGCGTGTGCTGGGGTTTATTCCAAATTTCTATGCCAGCTACGTCCCGGATGCTGCTCCGCTCGTTCCAAGGCAGAAGTTTCAACTTGCCTGGAAGTCGGTAACAGATCCGATCACTATTGTTGGTGCCGGCTTTCTTGCAGGAATCTATCAAGCGGGTGATGTATACCCTGGTTATGGACAAGGCGCAGAGGGTTATGCCAAACGGTTTGGTGCAACCTATGGTGATGTGTTCATTGGAACATTCATCGACAGCGCATTGTTGCCATCTCTTCTGAAGCAAGATCCACGGTACTTTTATAGAGGAACTGGTTCGACGAAATCGCGGCTTCTCTATGCGCTCGGAAACGCGGTCATCTGCAGGGGCGACAACAAAAAGTATCAGCCGAACTACTCGGCAATTATCGGTTCGTTCATCACAACCAGTATCTCTTACACGTACTATCCTCCCAGTGATCGTAATGCCAGCCTATTTATGCAGGCCTCATTAATCCGAATTGCGGAAGGCAGTGTTGCCGGGCTTTTTCAGGAATTCGTCGTTCGCAAGCTGACCCCGCACCTGAAGAAGGAACCACCGCCGCAACCGTAATTCGACCCGGGCCTGTCAAGACAGTGAATCAGAGTGATTGCAGTCGGGCTACAGTAAAAGGTGACAAATCAACTTGGGTGGAGAGCCCGAGCGCTTTCTGGGCCAGAGCTTCGCCAATCGCAGGCGAGTGCTTGAATCCATGGCCGGAACAAGCCGAGGCGAACAAGATTTTTTCGTGAGCGTCGGCGTAATCGATCACGAATTTGGCGTCGGGGGTAACCGTGTAGAGGCAGGTTGCTGTGCGCAAGCAGCGGTTGCCGAGGTCAGGGAATCGCGGCGCGATGTATTCCGTGTACATTGCGGCCACCCAAGCCTCGCTGACCTCGCGCGGCACGTTGTCAGGATGAACCGCGTGGTCGTAGGTTTCGGTGGCGACCTTAACTCCTCCCGCGGTGCCATCGATCGCCGGAAATCCGTACAGCATGTCTTGCACCCGGCTACCGGTAATCCAGATGAAGACGGGGAAGCGCTCGGGCGTGTAACGCTGGCGGTTCTGAGCGAGATCAAACCAGCACAGGGTTTGGCGATAGACGAGGAAAGCCAGTGCGAATTGGGGCGACAGAAATTGTGCGATCCAGGGACCTGCGGTCAGGATGACCTTCGCGGCCTCATAGTGAGCCCTATCGCTAATTACAGTAACAGCACTCTCGCCGGGCCTCACTTCGAGAACAGTCTCGCGCATCTTCACGGTTGCGCCCAGCTTGCGGGCCTGCTCGATCTGCGTCTTGACGCAGAGTTCGGGACGCAGGAATCCGGCGCCGGGTTCGAAGTAACCGTCTTCGTCGGCGGTAAGGCGGAATTGCGGGAAGCGATAACGAAGCTCGGCAGCAGTGAGAAGTTCGTGTGGAATTCCATAGCTAACCGCCGCACGGATTGTGTCTTGCAGGAACGAACCGGAGCCGTGATGCCTGCCTGCCTTGCCGGATACGGCAACTACTAGCCCTCCATTGCGGGTCAACAGATTGCGACCCGTGGCAGCTTCCAGCTCCTCCCAGATTTTGTTCGATCGCAGGACCAGCGGCACAAACTCGCTACCTTCGCCGATAGCCTGGCGCATGATGCGGGTCTCGCCATGCGACGAGCCCTGATCGTGCGGCGGCTCAAAACGGTCGATGCCAATCACCTTAGCCCCTAACTTCGCCGAGTGATAGAGCACGGCGCTACCAACGGCCCCGAGGCCGATGATCACGATATCGCCAGTAGTGGGCATCCCGGCCATGATGCCACATGTGAGTTAGCAACTAGCAATTAGCTCTTGGATTTTGGCAATACCCAAACAGTGCTCCAGGACTGGCGCTCTCTTGCGAAAAGCAAAAAGCGAAAAGCGTTGTTTCTACTCCGTGAGCTCCGTGGCTGCGTGATGAATTCGTATCTGCCGGCATGAGAGACTGTCTTGCGGACGGCATCATGACTATTCGGCAATTAAGCTCGCGCGTCGTCTATCAAAACCAGTGGATGACTGTGCGCGAGGACAAGATTGAGCGCAATAACGGTGCTCATGGCATTTACGGCGTGGTCGAGAAGCCCGATAGCGCCATTATCCTGGCCATTGATGGAGAGCAAATCTATTTGGTCCAACAGTTTCGCTACGCGTTGGGCGTGTCCTCCATTGAGTTTCCTCAGGGCAGCCTGGAGCGCAATGACGTCGACCCCGAGCGCATCGCGAGGGAAGAGCTGCAGGCCGAGACGGGCCTGATTGCTGAGAAGTTTGAATGCTTAGGTCAAATCCACATTGCCTGTGGCTACACCAATCAAAGAACTTATGCCTTTCTCGCTACCGGACTGACGCAATCGACAGCACAACCCGACGCGGAAGAGCACGACCTCATCGTGCAACATGTCAGCTTGGCTGAACTGCAGCGGCTCATCCGCGACAACCACATCAGGGATGCCCAAACGCTGGCTGCATGGGCGCTGTATCAGACGCGCTTCTCGACCTCTGGAGAGCCAACGTGAGACATCGTCAGGAGGCGTGGGAGAAGATCGAGGGCGCCGGCTTTGAGGTATGCGTTATAGGCGCCGGTGCAACAGGCTCTGGTACCGCACTGGATGCGCAGCTACGCGGGCTCAGCACCGTGCTCATCGAGGCTGGCGACTTTGCCTCCGCCACCTCAAGCCGTTCCACCAAGCTGATCCACGGCGGCATTCGTTATTTGCAGGAGGCCGTGACCGACTTCGACCCCGGTCAGTACAACGTGGTGAAGCGGGCGCTGCGTGAGCGCCGGGTGATGATGGAAAACGCTCGGTTTCTTGCCCATCCCGCGGAGTTCCTTGTACCGTGCTACTCGTGGTGGGAGGCGTGCTATTACGGCATGGGGACGAAGATTTACGATCGCATCGCCGGGAAACAGAATCTCTTCGCCAGCCATTTTCATTCGCCCAAACAGGCCCTCTCCCGCTGGCCGCTTTTGCGGAGTGATGGACTGAAAGGCGCCATTGCTTACGCTGATGGACAATTCGACGATGCCCGCTACGCTGTGGCTCTGGTCCAGACTTTCACCGAAGCCGGCGGCGAAACGGTGAATCACGCGAAGCTCGTCGGATTTCAGAGAGGTGCTGATGGCAAACTCCGTGAGGCGGAAATCGAAGACCAGCTAACTGGCGCGCGCACCACGATTCCGGCCCGTGTTTTCGTCAATTGCACGGGGCCGCATTCAGACTTCGTTCGCACTATGGCCAACCCGAAGAGCGAAAAGCGTCTGCGCTTGAGTAAAGGAGTGCACATCCTGTTACCGCTGGACGACCGCACCCGCGGCGCGATGGTTGTTCCCAAAACCGAGGATGGCAGGGTAGTTTTTGCGATTCCCTGGTTGGGACGCTTGCTGGTGGGTACAACCGACGATGAAGTGAGGCACCATGACGAGCTGGTGGTGAAGGAATCCGAGGCCGAGTATTTGCTGCGCCAACTGAATCGATACCTGAGTCGCCCCTTCCACTTGGCTGATATCGCAGGCGGATTTGCGGGCGTGCGTCCGCTGGTCAGCCAAGGCAACGGCGCCAAGACCAAAAAGCTGATTCGCGAGCACGAGATCGAGATCGACCAGGCGAGTGGGCTCATCAGCGTACTGGGAGGCAAGTGGACCACCTATCGTGCGATGGCGGAGGACGCGGTGAACGCCCTACAGCAGCAGCTCGGATTGCCTGTCGGCGGCTGTTTAACACGCGAAACCCGCTTGAGCGGCTCGGAAGCCTATAGCGATTCGTATCCGCAAACGCTGAAGAGCTCGTACGCCATAAGCGAAGCAACCGCTAGGCATCTGTCGGAGAAATTCGGCACACGCGCCGCTAAGGTCCTCGAATTAGCTCAACGCCAATCCGAACTCGCTCAGCCGCTTGTCGTCGGATTTCCGGCCATACGTGCCGAGATCGCGTATGCCGCACGGCACGAGATGGCAGCGACACTGGATGACGTTCTGGAGCGGCGCACCGGATTGCAGTTCTATAGTTGGCAAGCGGCGATGAAGGCAGCTCCCATTGCCGCCGCGGTAATGCAACGCGAGATGGGCTGGGATGACGCGCGCAGACAGCGCGAGGTCAGCGCTTACGTCAATAGGCTTTCGGCGTGGTGTGAGAAGATTGGGCTGGCGAAAGCAATCACGAAGGCGTAAAACCTTCCTTTTGGATACAAATTCCTCCTGTTCAGGAACTCGAGCATGGCGAACTACATAGGCGCCATCGATCAAGGTACGACCAGCACGCGTTTTATCATCTTTCGTCGCGATGGAACCATGGTTGCGAGCGCGCAGAAGGAGCATGAGCAAATCTATCCGCGGCCGGGTTGGGTGGAGCACAGTCCGGCCGAGATTTGGGCCCGGACGCAAGAAGTCATTGCCGAAACGATGCAGGCAACACAGCTGACTGCTCGCGATCTCGCCGCCGTGGGAATTACGAATCAGCGCGAAACCACCATTGTGTGGAACCGCCGGACCGGCCAGCCGTTGTACAACGCAATCGTTTGGCAGGACACCCGGGTCAGCGGCTACGTGAATGAGCTGGCTAAGTCCGGCGGGCCGGACAGCCTCCGTTTGAAGACCGGCCTGCCTCTGGCAACCTACTTCAGCGGCCTTAAAGTTCGCTGGATCCTGGAGAACGTTCCGATGGCGCGTACGCTTGCCGAAGCAGGCGATGCACTGTTCGGCAATGTCGATACCTTTCTGATCTGGCACCTCACGGGCGGAACAAACAGCGGCATTCACGTTACCGATGTCACCAACTCCAGTCGAACACAACTGATGAATCTCGAGACATTGCAGTGGGATGCTGACATCCTCTCCGACTTCGGCATTCCCGCGATTATGCTGCCGCACATAGCCTCAAGCGGCGAGGTCTATGGGCACATTGCTGCCGGTCCTCTGGCGGGCGTTCCTTTGGCGGGCGACCTGGGCGATCAGCAAGCGGCGCTGGTTGGGCAAACATGTTTCCACTCGGGACAGGCTAAGAACACCTACGGAACCGGATGCTTTCTGCTGCTCAACACCGGTGTGAAGCCGGTGCAGTCAAAGTGTGGGCTGCTAACTACCGTTGCGTACAAGCTGGGCAGCGAGCCGACGCACTATGCGTTGGAAGGTAGCGTCGCGATCACGGGTGCGCTCGTGCAATGGCTTCGCGACAACCTCAAGGTCATCGACAGCAGCGCCGAAATTGAGGCGCTGGCGTCCTCAGTCGAAGACAACGGCGGCGTGTACTTCGTGCCCGCTTTTTCAGGGCTGTTTGCGCCGTACTGGAAAACGAATGCGCGCGGAGCCATTCTTGGCCTCACGCGCTACGCCAACCGCGCGCATCTCGCTCGCGCTGTATTGGAAGCTACCGCGTTCCAGACCCGCGAAGTGGTTGAGGCGATGGAGCAGGATTCCGGCATTCGTCTGGATGTGCTGCGCACCGATGGCGGAATGACTGTCAATGAGGTGCTGATGCAGTTTCAGGCCGACATGCTCGACCGTCCGGTGATACGTCCGGCAATTCTGGAAACCACTGCGCTGGGCGCAATGTATGCGGCTGGGTTGGCTGTCGGCTACTATCGCGATCTTGCCGATTTGCGCGGCAACTGGTCGGTGGAGAAGACCTGGACTCCCAGATTGCCAGCCCAGAAGCGTGAACACATGTATCACATGTGGAAGAAGGCGGTGGCGCGGACGTTTGATTGGGTGGAAGAAGCTTAATCCAGTTTTGTCGGGGAATTGCACTGGGTGGAGCACGCCTTCAGGCGTGCATGCCAGAACGCTGGTTCAATGATGCACTTAGTGCCTCGCGGTAATTGTTCTTTACCTCAGCCGCTAAAGCCGCGGGATCTTAGAGTCTAAGTTGCATGGCTGAAGCGGTGCTCCACCTAGCGCGGTGGTTGAACGATTTGGAGACCTGAGGACCAATGCATTCACCATTTCTAGGGGAATTTGCCGGAACGCTAGTGCTGATCTTGCTGGGCAACGGGGTCGTTGCCAACGTGCTGCTGAAGCGATCGAAAGCTGAAGGCGCAGGATGGATGGTCATCACGGCAGGATGGGCTTTCGGTGTACTGTGTGGCGTCATCACAGCGATTGCGTTCGGCAGTGCGGACGCGCACATTAATCCGGCGGTGACGCTGGCCTTTGCGGTCACGTCGGGCAATTACGCCAAGATCGTACCCTACTGGAGCGCGCAACTATTAGGCGCTTTTACCGGCGCCACGCTGGTGTGGCTGTACTTCCTACCGCACTGGAGAATGACGGAAGACAAGGATGCCAAGCTCGCGTGCTTCTGCACTGCGCCCGCAATTCGTCATTATCCCGGTAATCTCTTTTGCGAAATCATCGGAACCACGCTGCTAATTATTGTGGTGGCGGCGATTGGCTCTAAGGCACTGGCGCCGAGTGGTCTAACAACCGGACTTGGCCCGTACTTCGTTTCCATTCTCGTGTGGGCGATCGGTCTCTCACTCGGCGGAACAACAGGCTATGCCATCAATCCCGCGCGCGATTTCGGCCCTCGCATCGCGCACGCCGTGTGGCCAGTTGCGGGCAAGGGAAGCTCGGACTGGAGCTACGCAGCAATTCCGATCATCGGACCGTTGCTGGGCGCGATGCTGGCTGCGGTCATTCTCAAGCTGGCTGGCATCGCCTGAGATCACCTCAAGGCATGACCTTGGTTTTGACGCGATAGCGCTGGTAATCCGAGTAGCGGTGCTCGTTCGTGTAACTCAACTCGAAATATTCGTCCATGTCTCCGTTGTGGGTGGTGAACTCGACGTAAACTTTGACCCTGCTGGGCAGCCACAAGGGCGCAGCGATATCCGCCAGCTGAACCTTGCCCAGTGTTACTTCCGTGATCTGCTGATTCACGCCAATGTCCCATCGAGGCACGAGCAAATCGGTGCGCATGCGCACAATCTGAAAATTGCTCTTGTCGATCCATGCCACTCCCTGCACCAGCATCCGGGCAGGGGTTGCGCCCCGGCCGCGCATTCTGACCGACAGTGTGGCCTTGCCGGGTATCTGGGCAAACCCCACCACGTATGTATCTTGCGCTCCCAACTTCTGGTCGCCGAGGTAGCGATACATGGACTCGTTTTGGAAGCTGGTTCCGAAGTAATTGCACTCCAGCGCAAAGCCCGAAGTTACGACGTACCCCTTGTTGACCACCGTTTGGTCGAAATTATCTCCCTTCGGGTCAGTACGGTATTCGATGATCTCCGCCTGTGTTTTGCTCCCGTGACGGAGGATCAGGTAGCTATCGCGCACCCGTTCGCCGGAGAGTTCGGGACGACTGGAGGGTAACTCCTGCCTGAGCCGGGTCAAGTTAATCTCCTCGCGCGCCACGAGGTCGATGACTTGGGAGAAAAACTCGTCAACCCGCTCACCGGTGTTGTGGAGAATGACCGGAAGCTGCTGCTGGCTTTCAGCAAGCACCAGTCCTTTGAGCTGCGGCACTCGTTTGGCGAGCTGCTTGGGCGGCTCCTCGAAGTAGGGCCGCACGTCAGCGTAAAGGCGCTGCCCATTCGGCGGGGCTTCCGCGGCTCGGAGCGCAGGGGCTGATTTGCCGGGAAGAGGGACGAGCCAAAGACATATGCCAAGACCGGCAAGCGCACACTGCACAGCATAGCTCGTTGCCAGTTTGCCGCCCGACAGCACTGACCCAGTCTAATCCAGCGCGACAAGCAAGGAGGAAGGCAGCCATCTGGTGAGGGCAACTGGCTAAATCTGGTAGTCCATCTCAATCGCGGCTTCCAGCGATTCGCTGCGAACATGCTCGCGGCCTTCCAATTGCGCCACCTTCTCGCGCAAGACTTTCACTTCCGTAGCGACTGCGGCGAGGGCTTCCGAGAGCGGATCGTTGATCTGCTTGGGGTCAGTGATGACCACGCGCTTGCCATTACGGAAGATGATGTGGCCGGGCACCCCGACGACGGTGGAGTTGTCGGGCACATCGCGAAGCACGACCGAGCCGGCGCCGATGCGGCAATTCTCGCCCACCACGATATTGCCCAGAACTTTCGCGCCGCCCCCGATGACGACTCCGTTGCCGATGGTGGGGTGGCGTTTGCCGTGCGTCAGCGTGGTGCCACCGAGCGTCACGCCTTGGTAGAGGGTCACGTCGTCGCCGACCTCGGCCGTTTCGCCGATGACGACGCCCATGCCGTGATCGATGAAGAACCGGCGGCCGATTTTCGCGCCCGGGTGGATTTCGATTCCCGTCAGCCATCGGGCGAATTGCGAGAGAGCCCGGGCTACAAACAGCCAGCCATGTTTCCAAAACCAATGATGGATGCGATACCACCAGAGCGCGTGCAGGCCAGAGTAGAGGAGCATGACCTCAAGCGCCGAGCGCGCCGCGGGATCGTTCGCGAGCACCGCGGCAATGTCTTCGCGCATGAGACGGAAATAGGAGCGCATGGTTGTCCTCGCAGGCCTGACCTCGAGCCCGCGGAGTGTGCTGCCGGCTGAAGCCGGCTCCAAAAACTCTTGAGCATCTTGACCGCGGGCTCACGCCCCACGGCTAATACAAATTTCGCCCTGCGGGCTTCAGAATCACAGCAGCGGCTAAAAAAACAAAGGGTCTAACGGTACGACTGGGGTCGTGGCCTGAGGCAGAAGTGACCTTTCCACAGCCTGTGAAGTCGTGCCCTGACCCATTGTTGTCGCACACCCAAGTTCTTCCACAGCGTGTCGGATTCCTCTCGAATCCATACCTACACCAAAACCGGCTCGGTCTCCTGGGCGGCGACTTCGTCCCGCACCTGCTGAAACAGGATGCTGCTCAGGTAGCGCTCGCCAAATGAAGGGAACACAACCACGATCAGCTTGCCCGCATTTTCGGGACGTGAGGCGACACGCACGGCCGCGACCGCAGCGGCTCCCGAGGAGATGCCCATTAGCAATCCTTCTTCCACCGCCAGGCGCCGTGCCATCACCAGCGCGTCATCGCTGGAAACTTGCTCGATGCCATCGATGTAGTCGGTGCGGAGAATGCTCGGGATGAAGCCGGCGCCAATACCCTGAATCTTGTGCGGCGAAGGCGTGCCACCTGAGAGCACCGCACTCTCGACTGGCTCAACTGCGATGGCTTTGAACGACGGTTTCTTCGGCTTGATGTACTCGCTGACGCCGGTGAGTGTTCCACCTGTACCGATGCCGGAAATGAGGATGTCGACCTTGCCGGCCGTGTCTTCCCAGATTTCCGGGCCCGTAGTTTCAAGATGAATCTTTGGATTTGCCGGGTTGTCGAACTGTTGCGGGATGAAGCCGTTGGGAGTCTTGGCGAGAATTTCGTTGGCTTTCGCGATCGCCCCCTTCATGCCCTTCGGTCCGGGCGTGAGCACCAGCTCAGCTCCGAAGGCCCGCAGCAGCGCACGACGCTCAATGCTCATGGTTTCCGGCATGACTATGATAAGCCGGTAGCCCTTCACGGCAGCGACGAAAGCCAGAGCGATGCCAGTGTTCCCGCTGGTCGGCTCGATCAGGACGGTTTTGCCGGGAGTGATTCTCCCCGCCTGCTCGGCCGCGTTGATCATACTGACGCCAATGCGGTCTTTGACGCTGGCGCAGGGGTTGAAACTCTCTAGCTTGGCTACGACGGTGGCGACGCAGCCGGCGGTCACCTTGTTGAGCTGGACGAGCGGTGTGCGTCCAATAAGCTCGGTGACGTCGTTGGCAATCTTCATGAAAGGCCTCCAGGTGCTTAAGACTCGATTCAATGGGATTTGGTTTCAGACTTCGCAAGGCCGCGGAGTTCGACGACTAGCGACAACAACAACAGCAACAACGGCCGCAGGCAGGGGACGCGACCGCAAACGACACGCTCGAACTGGTGCCGCCCGGGATCATTTCGGTGCCTACATCGTAGCAGCAGGAGGGTGGCATTGACCAGCAAATCGTCAACCTTGCACTTGTCGTTGGACTCGGCGGCATGGCACAATGCAGCGCTCCAGTGAAAGGGGGCAGGAACGATGCAAAGGTTCGTGGTGCTGTGCGCGCTGGTTTGGGCGGCTTTGTCCAACGGGTTCGGTCAGGCGAGTACTCCGACGAAGAGTGCGGACAATGCACTGTCGCCTGTGGCTTGGCTGGTAGGCGGTACCTGGGTGACGGACGTGAAGAATCCGCAGAGCGGCGCGGTAACGCATGTGGACAGTCACATCACCTGGGCTCCCAACCATCAAGCCATTCAGTTCGTGACGGATTTCAATGGCAAGCCGCACTACAACGGCTTTTATGCGTACGATGCGGCGGCTCAGGCGATCAAGTTCTACTACACCTCGGAGAATGGCGACCTTTCAATTGGCACGGCGACGCCCGATCCCGATGGCAAGACGCTGCGGCAGCAATTCGACATTACCCACCCGAATGGCAACACAGAGCACTATCGCTCGACGATCGTGCGCGACGGCGAGAACAGCTACCAGTTCACCGTGCTGGGGCAGCACAACGGGGAATGGAAACCGGAGTTCCAGGTGCAGTATCAGCGCAAGCTGTAGGGTAAAAATGGCTATACTTGTATATCGCCGATCGTGAGGTCCGTTTTAATGTTGGCGCTTCGCCTGCCTGATGAAATTGAAAAAAGACTGGAACAGCCGGCTCAGCAGACTGGCCACGGCGCGGCAGGCAATTCTGCAGCACATTGACCACCAGCAAGACATGTATCTCGCTAAGAGAAGAGACTGCAGAGTTTGCGTGCCCGAAGGAGTCGAACAGTTCCTTTGTCGGAGGTCCTGAAGGGCCATGGCCTACACGATTGAGTTTGTTCCGAGGCTGTCCGTGAACTGAACAAACTCGACGCAGCGGTCTTGCGCAGAATCTTGAAATTCCTTCGGGACAGGCCAACCATAATCGAGGGCCCGCGAAGCATGGGCTCGGCTCTGAAGGGCTCAAAGCTTGGAGAATTCTGGAAATACCGTGTAGGTGACTATCGAGTCATTTGCCGGAGCGAAGACCAGAGGTTTCTAATTCTGGTGTTGCGTATCGGTTATCGGCGGGAATTGTATCGTTGAGCTGCGAATTCTGGCTGCGAAAGGGAATCGATCTCCTGCCCGGAATATAATCAGGCTTGCGTACCTTACTCCAGTCAGAGTAGGAAGATCCCTTGAGTTCTCATGTACATTCGCACGGGCCCGCGTCGGCTGGGCCGCAGCCGCTGCCGGGCGTGGATTCCATCATCGCGGTAGGTTCGGGTAAAGGCGGTGTAGGCAAGACCACCCTGGCAGTAAATCTCGCCATTGCGCTAGCGCGCATGGGTTTCAAAGTAGGACTGCTCGACGCCGATGTGTACGGGCCGAACGTTCCCACCATGCTCGGTACTACGGTCGCTCCGGAAGTCGTCAACGGCGACCGCATTCTGCCGCCCGAGCGCTATGGGCTGAAAGTGATTTCCGTGGGCTTTCTCAGTCCGGGTGATAAGCCGCTGGTATGGCGCGGCCCAATGCTGCACTCCATCATCAAGCAATTTCTGGGACAAGTAGAGTGGGGCCAGCTCGACTATCTCATCATCGATCTGCCGCCAGGAACGGGCGATGTGGTGATCTCTTTGGTGCAGACGGTACCGCTCAGCGGTGCGGTTGTTGTGACCACGCCGAGCGATGTTTCGCTGCAGGATGCGCGCAAGGCCATCGAGATGTTCAAGCAGGTCAAGGTGGACGTGCTGGGCGTTGTAGAGAACATGAGCTACTTCGTCTGTCCGCATTGCCATGAGGAGATCGATATCTTCTCCAAAGGCGGGGGCGAGCGCACGGCAGCGCAGTTCGGTGTTCCGTTCTTGGGGAGCATCGAGCTTGATCCTGACATCCGCAAGGGCGGCGATAGCGGCCAGCCGGTGGTGCTGGAAGGCGATCAGTCGACGCATGCGCGCTCGCTGTTCAAGTTTGCGCGGCAGGTGGTGGATCGTGCTAGCGAAGTAAAGGCGGAAGGACCAGTGATTGAGATTCAGTAACCTGGTCCGGTAGCTCAGCACGTTGCGATCTGCAGGATGACCGGTACCACGGCTTGATCCGCATCTGGATTAATTTCGAATGCCCCGATCTTGGGTTGAAAACCTTGAGATTGGAAAAAGGCTAAGTACTCGCCGTCTGGCAAAGCAAGGTTAAATCGGCCGTTTTGGTCAGCGTACAGCAGGGTCCCGTTCCACTCATCAAGCTCACCCCTTCTGAAGACCTGGATCGAAACATTGGGGATTGGTGCGCCCGATGGGTCCTTTACAACACCGGCGAACACCTTGGTTTGCCACGTGACCCGATTATTCTGGGCTGCAACCAAATCCATCCTGGAAGGGCTATGTACGAGATCGAATGTGAGTTGGGTAGGCTTGGCAAAGGCCCTTTGCTCGACACTTAGCGCTGCGGCCGCAATTCCTCCCTCGAATGTAGCTTGGATCGAATAGGTTCCTGTATTGAGCGTCGGCAATTTGGCCACGCCGTCGGAGTCGGTCAGTACCGTAAGTCCGGTTTGTGGCAAGGTTTGTCCAGAGACTGAGATCTTGGCTCCTTTTACCGGTTTACCCTGCTTTTCGACCACAATCGTGATTTTTTGCGAAGACTTCACGGGTGGGTCGCCCTGAACCTCGTGGCAGTCGCAAAATCCGACCCCCACCAGCAGTAACCAGCAAGCTACAAGTCTCAGTTTCATCAATCGGTGCTCACGCTGAGGATTCTTACGAGATACTTTACACCCAGAGACATTCTGAATAGCCTTACATTTCACGTCCGATCTTTTTGAATAGCCTTACATTTCACGTCCGATCTTTTTGCCGATCTCAGTTGCGAGGTTCCGATGATTTCGCGTGCACGGGGTTGTTTTCTGGTTGGATTGCTATTCCTCTCACTGACGCCACTTTCTCCGGCCCAGGAACCCGCCATCAAGCCCAACGATGCCCTGATCCTGGAGAACATTCCGCCGATTCCCGCCAGCATTGCGGAGAAAGCGGCAAAGTACACGGACTATCGTACGGCCACGATGTACGGCTGGCATCCGATGAAGCGCGAGATCCTGATCGGCACGCGCTTTGCCGACACGGTCCAGGTGCATCAGGTCGCAACCCCAGCCGGTGCGCGCACGCAGATGACGTTCTTCGGCGATCGTGTCACTGATGCCAGCTATCAGCCGCACAAGGGCGACTTCTTCCTCTTCCGAAAAGACGTCGGCGGAGGCGAGTGGTATCAAATCTTTCGCTTCGATGTGGCCACCGGCGATGTGACGATGCTGACCGACGGCAAATCGCGCAATTCCGAGTTCATCTGGTCGAACAAAGGTGACCGCATCGCCTACGCCGGCACGCTGCGCAATAACGCTGACCTGGATTTTTACGTTATCGATCCGGCGGCCAAGCCGGAGCCGCGAAAACCGCTTACCGAAAATCAGGGTGGCGGATGGCAGGTGCGTGACTGGTCTCCGGATGACCGCACCCTTCTGGCGACCGAGTACATCTCGATCAACGAAAGCCATCTGTGGGCGGTAGACGTTGCTTCCGGCACGAAAAAGCGTCTCACGCCGGAAGGCGAGGAAGTGGCGTATCAGCCTATCGGATTCAGCCGCGATGGCAAAGGCGTATATGTTGCCACCGACAAGGATGGCGAGTTTCAGCGGCTCGCCTACATGGATATGGCGGGCGGCGAGCTGAAGTATCTGAACAACGACCCGTGGGATGTGGAGGAGGCTGCGCTGTCGGAGGATCGGCAGTCGCTGGCTTACGTCGTAAATGAGAACGGACTCAGCACGCTGCATGTGCTCGATCTTAAGCTCGGCAAGCCGCGCTCACTACCAAAGCTGCCGACCGGTCAAATTACCGCTCTGCACTGGAGCGAGAACAATCGCGACGTAGCGTTCAGCCTGAACTCGGCGCAATCACCGTCGGACGTGTATTCGGTGGATGTGCAAACCGCGAAGCTCGATCGCTGGACCTACAGCGAGACGGGCGGCGTTCCGTCGCAGAATTTCGTCGAGCCGAAGCTGGTGAAGTGGAAGAGCTTCGATGGGAAAGAGATCTCCGGTTGGCTGTATGCCCCTAAGGTGAAGCCGGCCTCGGGAAAGTACCCAGTCGTAATAAATATTCACGGCGGGCCAGAGGGGCAGTCGCGGCCGGGATTTCTCGGGCGCACAAACTACTGGATTAACGAACTCGGCGCCGTGCTGATTTATCCCAATGTGCGTGGCTCGACCGGATACGGCAAGACGTTTTCGCAGCTCGACAACGGATTCTTGCGCGAAAACACCTACAAGGATATCGGCGCGCTGCTTGACTGGATCGGCCAACAGCCCGATCTCGACTCCCAGCGTGTTATGGTCACCGGCGGCAGCTATGGCGGACACATGACGCTCGCGGTGGCGACGCGCTACAGCAGTCGCCTCGCCTGCTCGGTGGATGTTGTCGGTATTTCGAACCTGGTGACGTTCCTCGAACACACCGAGTCTTATCGGCGCGACCTGCGGCGGGTGGAGTATGGCGACGAGCGCGATCCCCAGATGCGCGCTTACCTGGAGAGCATCGCTCCGATGAATCACGTAAAAGACATTACGAAGCCGATGATGGTGGTCGCGGGTGTGAATGATCCGCGCGTGCCGAAGAGCGAGTCAGACCAGATTGTGAAGTCGCTGGAGGAGAGTGGAACCCCCGTGTGGTACCTGGCGGCGAAAGACGAGGGCCACGGCTTCCAGAAGAAAAAGAATGCGGATTTCCAGTTCTATACGACCGTGCTGTTTATGCAGAGATATTTGCTTGCACAATGAGGCTAGCAGTTTGCGCCATTGGCACTCACATTTGGTGAGTGCCAATCTTGACAGGGGTAGCCGTGCTTTCTAAAATTAAAGTGCTAGTAGTGTCGAACTTTGACGCACACAAGGTATTGTAGACAAACGATTTAGCGAATCCATATGGGCCAGACTCCCGGAATCGGCAAGCGCGAACGCGAAATTCTTACCGCTATCGTTGAGACCTATATCTCGACCGGCGAGCCGGTCGGGTCGCGAACATTGGCGCGGAAGAATGCCGAGAGCCTGAGTCCGGCGTCGATTCGCAATGTCATGTCAGATTTGGCGGACGCTGGTTTTCTCGAGCAACCGCACACTTCGGCCGGGCGTATACCAACCGCACAGGCGTACCGCTTCTACGCCAACCAGCTTACAGGGGAGGCTACACTGTCTCCCGCGGATGAGAGCTTGATCCAAGCCAACCTGCAGGGAATCAGCGACATACAGGAGTTTATGGAACGAACCTCGCATGTCTTGTCGCTGATTTCGCACAGTGTTGGAGTGACGGTCACGTCTTCGCCGGGCCAAGGTCATGCGCTCGAGCACGTGTACTTTCAGCGGCTGGGCGACAAGAAGGTGCTGGCCGTGGTGGTGATGCGAAACGGCGTGGTGCGCGATCGGGTGCTCCGCTTAAGCGACGACTTGAGTGTTGGTGACCTTGAGGTGGCGGCCAATTACATCAACCAGAACTTCCGCGGCTGGGAGATGGGTGCGGTTCGCAACGAGATCGCTCGCCGGCTTCAGCAGGAGCGGGCCGAGTATGACCGGCTGATGCATTCGGTGCAACAACTCTACGCCCAGGGAGCGCTGGGGAGCGAGCCTACGGCGCAGACTGTTTTCGTGGAAGGCGCATCCAACCTGGTAATTACCGAGCAGGACAAGGAGCGGCTGCGCCAGTTGATCGCGACACTGGAAGAAAAACAGCGCATCGTGAACCTGCTTTCGGCTTACCTGGACGCCCGACAGGAAGCGGTGCGCGTGGTGGTGGGTCTGGAAGAGGCGGTGCCGCATCTAACCAACTTCGTACTGATTGGAGCGCCGGCGCGGGTGGGCGACGAAGTGATGGGTTCGCTGGCGGTGATTGGTCCAACCCGAATGGATTACGAGCACACCATTACCGCCGTGTCTTATATCGCGCGGCTGTTCGATCAGATCTGGAACGAAACAACGTAGAGACGAATATGGTAGCGGATAAGAAAAACGGAGACGCGACCGGGCTGGACCTGGAGCATGAACTGCCTTCGGCAGAAGCAGAAATTGCCGAGGCCCGGGCGAACGCCGAGACGGAATTAGAAGGGCTGCGCGCAGAAAAGGCGAACTATCTCGATCGACTGGCTCGTCTACAGGCGGAGTTCGACAACTACCGCAAGCGGAGCTCGAAGGAGCAGCAGGATTTCCGCGACTACGCATTGGCGGAAGCGCTGAAATCGCTGCTGCCGATCATGGACAGCCTGGACCGCGCGCTAAAGACCAATGCGGCGTCGGTGGAGGATTTTCGCTCGGGCATCGAGCTGATTGACAAACAATTTCACGATGCGCTGGCGAGGCTCGGAGTGGAACCGGTGCCGGCAGCGGGCGAGCTGTTCAATCCAAATCTGCACCAGGCAGTGCAGATGGTAGAGACGGATGAGGTAGAGGACCATCGCGTAATTGACGAGTTGCAGCGCGGGTATCGGATCAAGGACCGGCTGCTGCGTCCAGCGATGGTGAGGGTGGCGAGCAACCCGAAGAAGTAAATCCAAAGGCAACCGCCCGCCGCGGCGGGCGTGGATAACGCAGATCCCTTAGAAATCTTGATTGTCTGCGGAAATCCGCGATTAAACATTTATAGAGGAAATAGTTCTGGCTACGAACGTCAAACGAGACTATTACGAGATCCTGGGGGTGAGCCGCACGGCCACCGACCAGGAGATCAAGAGCGCCTACCGCAAGCTGGCGATGCAGTACCATCCTGACCGCAACCCGGGCAATCCAGAGGCCGAGGAACAATTCAAGGAGTGCAGCGAGGCATACGCGGTACTGGCGGATGCGGAGAAGCGCGCCCGTTACGACCGCTTCGGTCATGCGGGTGTTTCCGGGAACGGCGGCCCGGGGTTCGATCCCTCAACCTTTGTCGACTTTCAGGATATCTTTGGCGACCTGTTCGGCTTCGGTGACATATTCGGGGGCACGCGGAGCGGGCGGCGGTCGCGTGCGCAACGTGGCGCCGACATTCGCGAAGACGTAACACTGCAGTTTGAAGAGGCGGTCTTTGGAGTCACCAAGCAGGTGCAGGTGCGCCGGCTGGAAGAATGCGAAAACTGCCACGGCAGCGGATCGGCTCCGGGTAAACCGCCCGTAACCTGTACCACCTGCCACGGCCAGGGACAGGTGCGGTATCAACAGAGCTTCTTCACGGTGGCCCGAACCTGCAGCACCTGCCAGGGAACCGGCACGCTGATCGTCGAGCCCTGTTCGAAATGCAACGGACATGGTCGTCTGCGCCAGACGCGCACGGTGACGGTGAAGGTCCCGGCTGGTGTGGAAGACGGCCAGCGCATTCTCTACTCGGGAGAGGGCGAAGCGGGTGTGTTCGGCGGGCCCTCTGGCGATTTGTATGTGGTGCTCCACTGCCACGAGCACGAGTTTTTCGAGCGTGACGGACGGAACCTGCACTGTGTGGTTCCAATCTCGGTTGCACAAGCGGCACTTGGGACGGAAATCTCGGTGTCCACTTTGGAAGGCGAGCAGAGGTTGAGAATTCCCGAAGGAACACAGTCGGGAGCGACATTCAAGATCCGCGGCAAAGGTGTTCCGGAGTTGAATGGCCGCGGTCGCGGCGACCTGGTGGTGCAGGTGAAGGTGCAGACACCCACCAAGCTCACCAAGCACCAGAGGGAATTGCTCGAACAGTTACAGCAGACGCTGTCTGTCGAGAACAAGCCCGTGAGTCGCACGCTGCTGGGCAAAGTGCGGGAGATGTTCAGCTAGGCACCCGCATCGCAGACGAATTTCCTTGGACAACTGGTTTCGCATCTACGCGTGGTTCCTGCTGGCGGTAACTGCGCTGCCTGCGCTTGCGCGTCTGGCCAAGCCGCGCGAATTGGCGCAGATTATGTTGTTCCGTTACCAGAACCCAAGGCGCCGCAAGCGAGCGCGCATCGGTGGTGCGGTTTACCTGGCGCTGTCGCTCGTGGCCGTCCCATTCCTGTGGCTTTCACCGTCGCATCAGCAGCGATGGCTGCTTCTTGCGCTGCTGGTCGGCGCCGTCTCGGCTGTCGAATTTATGCTGAACAGCCGGGCACTGGTGGAAGATCAACTGGCGAAACAGAACCGCTACTTCGGAGGCATGTATGCTTCTATCGCAATCGCTGTCGCGCTTTTGCTGCTGACCCGATGACCCGCCGCCGCTGGATCGCCGACGAAACTAGCTCTGGCAACCGTGCCGCGCTTACCGGTGCGCACGCTGCCCATCTTTCGCGAACCCTGCGCGTAACAGTAGGGCAGGAGTTTGAAATTGTTTGCGGCGACAGTGTGCGGATGGGCACGGTGACCAGCGTGCTCGCTGATCGCGTGGAGTTTCAGCTTGGCGCAGAAGTTACTGCAGCTTTGCAAACCCCAGTTGCCCTTGTGCTGGCAATTTTCAAGTTTGAGCGCATGGAGTGGGCCATCGAGAAGTGCACCGAATTGGGTGTCACCACGATTCTTCCTGTGATTGCGCGTCGCACGGACAAGTATCTTGCCCAGGGTGCCGAAAAGCGGGCGGAACGCTGGCGACGGATTGCGCGTGCGGCGTCGGAACAATCACGTCGGGCGAGCGCGCCAGAAATCGGCGATCCCGTGAAGTTGGCCGAAGCATTGAATACCGATGTCGGCTTGCGCATCGTGCTGACGGAAACCGAACACGAGGCGCCGCTGAGCACCAGGTTGCAGCAGCGTGTAAAAGGAGAGTCGCTCGCCATTGCGGTCGGTCCCGAAGGTGGATGGGCCTCAGATGAACTGCTGTCGTTTGAAAAGACAGGCTGGCTCTCGGCTTCGCTGGGCCCAACGATTCTTCGGGCTGAGACAGCCGCTATTGCAGCGCTGGTGATAGCTCGGGCGACTCTCAGCTAACTCGATGTTTCGCAGCGGCCGTCTGAATCACATCTGGGTAACTCCACAACGCTACTGGAAACCTCACCGGTCGGTCGCGCCGCCGGTTTGCTAACTGCCCAATGGATGATGGGAAATAGCGCCAGCTTCTCGGCACCACCCTGACCCACAGCGCAAAATCCACCCAGCAGATTCATTGCCTCGGACGCCCCGGAAGATCCGTCAGTCACCTTGACAGGAACCTTAGATAATCCTGACGGGAAGGCGTTGGGTGAGATACCGTGCTGACACGGAACTCCCCAGTCGACTCTGGGCTGATTCAGTACCGGATTACGAAAAAATCGCTCCGACCGGCGCAGGTAAGGAAACAAGTCGGCAACCCAACCGGTGGCTACCCTATCGCCGTAGACGGGCTGTGGTTTGTAAATGGCTTTCCAAAAGTCAGGGTCGGGCTTGCCTTCCGCTGTTGCAACGAACTCTCGCAGAATTGGCCGAAGCCGCGAGACCCACCGCTCCAACTCGTAGGTAGCCAGAACTTCAACGCGTTCCTGCATGCGTCGCCAATCTTCTGGCGTACCGGTTACGGTAATCTCCGGAATGCCGCAGATACAAACCAATTGGTACCGGAAGTACCGTTCGTAAGCATCCATGATCGCCACTTCGCTGGCAGTGCGTATCGCAGGAGATGTGGTGGAGAAATCGCATATCAGGGTTTCATGCAGCACCGGATCGGAAGCCTCTCGAATCAGGGAGGAGAATGTTTGGATGAACTGTGGCCAGAGTTCTTGGCTGATTTCCGTTACCTCAAGCTGAAGGGCTTTGCGCCCCGCGTGACGTACAAGCCGTTTGCGCAAAGCTTCGGCGTTTTGGTGAATATGATGGGCAAAACCTTGCGAGATAACCAGCCATACGGCATCCGGCGATAACATCAAGGGCCGGTGCTGCGCAAACGCTACATGCACCGCTTCAATCAAGGGATGGACGAATTGATGTTCGTAGTGGCTGGGTTGGCGGCGCCCGCTTAGGACATCCTCAAAGTCTTCCTGTGGCTTCGCGTCGGGAGTGTCCAGGTATTCAACTGAACGACCAAGTCTTTCCGAGACGATTGCAGGCGTGTCACCGTCCGGCATGCCGATAATCGCTTCGCCCGACCGAAGTTCCAGGCAGTCTGCAAGACGACATTCTCGCAAGGCTGCCTTGGCAGGGGCTACCGCGTCTACTTTGAATGACGTCCCGTGGTTCTGTTTCCTGCGAAAGAGTTCTGAAACGCCCATGAGCCTTCCTTTCTGCCACTGACGTGGTTTGTATCTTAACCCCAGCACCTTGCCGTAGTTGTAC
>Ga0209465_10000036_pt1 | contig 56475 bp, 51 predicted proteins | sample PanSoiPlot1MoBio_FD_188321 | JGI IMG/M metagenome (GOLD analysis project Ga0209465, IMG submission 188321) | Tropical forest soil microbial communities from Panama analyzed to predict greenhouse gas emissions - Panama Soil Plot 1 MoBio (SPAdes)... | ecosystem: Environmental > Terrestrial > Soil...
CGATATTTCGTTTTCATCGTGTGGTTCTGGCTACTTATTAGCGTTGCTGCTGATTTGTTCCGACGTTATGGCTGGATCAAGGCGATCTGGGTAATAGCCTGGATAGTGGTTCCATACATTGGTGTGCTTGCATATTTGATTTTTCAGGGGCGCGGCATGGCCGAACGCAATGTGCAAAAAGCTCAGCAGGCGCGCGATGAACTCCGACGCGTGGTTGGTTTTAGCGCTGCCGATGAAATCGAGAAGCTCGATCGACTGAAGAAGGCAGGATCGATCAGCGATGCCGAATTTATTGCGCTGGTTACACCATTGGCCAACGCTAGCTCCTGTAGCTGATCGACTCTTTCTCTTCACCCCCGACGAGGGTGGTCAAATAGAGCCAGCCGCCGACGAGGTGCACATCAACGATGTCTGCTATTGGCACTTAGCTGACATCGGCGAGCCCTAACCTTATTTCTTCAATAGAGAAGCTCTTGCGGGCAGTGAGCCGCATTCGGGACGGCGATCGGCTGGCGCGTCTGAAAATATCTCAGCAGTGCGCCGCAGGCGGCTGCAGCAGCGACGTGCTTGAGAGTATGCCCGCTCAGAATCGCGCCGGCAGAATAGATCGCGCTATCGTAAAACTCGAACAGCTTTGCAAGTCCATAGAGCATAGCAGCCAGAAGCCAGTAAATTGCGCCGCTGAATCTTGGCGCGAACAAAAGGAAGATTAATGGCAACGCGAGGCACGGAAAGAATTGCACCCAGGCGTAGAGCCGTAAATCACCAGTCCAGCGCCACAACAGCAGACTAAACACGCCGATTGCCGTCATCGGCCAAAGCAAAATGGCGCCCACTCTGTGATCCACACGCTCCTCGATCGCTATGGCAAAGATAGCCATAAAGCCGATCGCCATCGGCAGCCGGTCCCAGAACAGGGTCTGATCACTTGGTTCGAGGTGATAGTAGGCCGAGCCGAAACCGGTCAGAAAAATGCCGAGGAAGAGCAGCATGGTTGCCTGAGAACGACCAAATTGCCATAGCCCTACGGCACCGATGCCGATGAAAGGAATGTTCGAGATCACGTTCCAGAAATTGGGTATGCCTAACAGCGTTCGCTGATCTGCGAAGTCATGATAATTCTGATTCTGAACTATCGGCGGTAGCAAAAATAGTCCGAGAAGTGACGCGAGCATAAAAACGAGAAGACCAAGTAGGCGGCGACTATTTATCGCGCTCACGAGCATCATTTGGGTATTGTAGCAAAAAAGCCGCTGTCTAGGTCCGTAAACGTGCAGTACAACTTTTTCCGCTGTTATGGGCATTGAAGAGATAAACGAAGTTATGAAGGAGAATCCCTGATGACGCTGTACGAATTGCGAACGTACACACTCTACGTCGGCAAGATGGCGGAAGTGACGAAGCTCTACCAGGAGCTCGGCTTCCCGGCGCTCAAGAAGGGCGGCCATGACAAGAAGCTCGTTGGCTACTTCCAGGCCGACACCGGCACGATCAACGAACTCGTCCATCTTTGGAAGTTTGATGACGACGCCGACCGGCGGATGCACTGGACAGGCGTCTTCGCCAACAACGACTTCGTGGAAGGCTTTGCCTCAAAGTTCCGGCCGCTTGTCATGACACAGGAGGTCAAGTTGCTGACGGCCGCGCCGTGGGGTCCACATCCGTAACTGCTGCGGCCGCGAATATCTACGACGCTGCTCGCGATGCGACGAGGTGAGCGAGTGAGAGGTTTTTACTGCACTGCACGAGCCCGGAATTGGCACGAAGCGAGAAATTGTCGTGGGGGAGTGGGGTATTTTGCATTGAGGTCCATATGAGAGATCAAGAGATACGTGCGGCACTGGATCGGCATTGGGCCGCGTCTGATGCCAACGATTTTGAAGCCGAGCACTCCATCTATCGCGAGGATGCAGTGCTGGAATATCCACAGTCAGGCGAGCGAATCCGCGGTCGACGCAACATACAGATCACACGCGCCAAGCAGCCGAATAAAAAGCGTTTCGCTGTGCGGCGAGTCATTGGCAGCGGTGATTTTTGGATCACCGAATACATCCTGACATATGACGGTAAGCCGTCCTACACCGTGAGCATCATGGAGTTCAGCGGCGACAAGGTTGCACGGGAAACACAGTATTTTGCAGACCCTTTCGAGGCGAGCGCCTGGCGCGCACAATGGGTCGAACGGATGGACACGTAACCATGAAAACCCGACTAATGTCTGCTTTTGGCACAAAGCGGACTGCCGATCGCGTTCACCTATGTCGGCAGTAAAGCGGACATCACGCAAACCTCTGAGAATGGCCGCTTATGGCCCAAAGCGGACATCGAGTCTGCAGGTCGTCGGACAACAGATACGTGGCGCTACTGAACGAATGATAAGAAGAAAAGTCATCCCATTCCAAGGGATTAGCGAGCAATTGTCGGTAGTGATGCGCGGCTGCGTTGCGAAAATTCTGGCTCCGGCGCGTCGCCGGCCGCCTCTGCGTCCTCATTGATTAGCGAGCGTCGCCGTAGTTCGTCGAACGGCAGCGTCGTGTCCACCCGCCCCGAGTAGTACAAGTAGCTGTCGATCAGCCCGTTGAAGAGATGGCGGATGTCGAACCGCCCGCGTCGCCCGGCAGCGTTCGCGTAACGAATGATATTGATGGTGCAGCTGTTGGTCAGCAAATTGTAGAACTCCGGCCGATCGGCGAGTTCGTTGATCCGCGCCAGATAGACAAGCAACAGCCGCCGCGCGTCGGCGAGCGAGGCGTTGAGCTGATACAGGTACACGGTCTCGCGGCGGTGAATGGCGCGTACACCAACGAGGTCACGCTCCTCGCCCACCACGTAGATCAATTCGAATTGCTTGAACATGGAGGCGACCGGCTCGAAACCACGGCCTACCTCCGGCCTCGTCTCGATCGAGATGCTCAATGGGGCGGCGTTGTCGAAGATGAAACTCACGAACGTATGCGCCACCGGTCCTTCCCTCCAGTAGGACACGAAAAAGTCCAAGCCGGTCAAGTGTGAGAGATCAACCTCGCGCTCTTCATAATGTACGGTGAAATCGTTGCGGCTGCGGTAGTCAAAGTTGCGGACACCCGTTATGCGCACATGATCGCCTTCAATGAACGCCCGCGGCATGACGGCAACCTCCGGACGCCAGTTCCGATCGCCCGAGGGAGCAATGGTGAGCCACCAGGCAACGACCCCGAGCACCAGCGCGATTGCCACTGCCGGCATGCGCCGCCGGCGCGACAGCCAGAACGCCCAGATCGCGAACGCCGCAAGCGCCACCGCCAGTCCCAACCGCAGAGCGGGCCACGGCAGGTTCGAAAAATAGATGGCGAGCGTGGTCCATGTGATGACGACAATCTGGACCACAAGCTTGATTCCCGCGATCAACCAGCTGAGCAACGTTGCCATCGGCTACATCAAACGCGTGTATTTTGTTGAATGTAAACTCGACCGCCGCGTCCTCCAACGGCCCCCGTATGTACTTCGTTTGCCCTCTGGTCCTAGATCAAGGCTGAAAGCTCATGTTAGATTTAATGAAGCTTGCGAAAAATATTCGCCTTCCATTTGCGCGCCAGAGCTCATTCTTTTCTATGGATTCGCATTGAAAGAAAGAGAACTAATGCCGCTATCATTAGCGCCAAAGCGGCGGACAATTTAAGCAGATCGAGATCGCCGGCACGCTCGACCGCCTGGCGGAGGAATAGCACGGCAAGCACTGCGATCACGATGCTGACAAGATACCCTTTGAGATCCTCGAGATCGTCGATCTTAAGCCATCGCCCGCCGCAGCAATGTCGAAATCGGTCTCGCAGATCAGTAGCGCGCCGAGTTCAGGCTCACCGAGCGAGGTTGGCGCGCTAACGGTGCGACCGCGCTCTCCTGCGGCTCGCAGTGCTTTCAGGAACCAAATCTCGTCCCTTGTCAAATCGAAGGTCATCGAATAACCAAACCCGTGATTAGCACGAATATGAATCGCAGTGCTGCGGAAAGCGCTTGCCCGTCAATAACGCTGAGGACTAGTTTTAAGTGCTCCGTAGCGGATGTTGCCTTACGTAACCTTATCTCTCGTGCGAGTGCTTGAGAACCCAAATTATGACCCGGGACGCAACGAGGCCGAACAAGCCGGACGAATTGTTGCTCTGGCTGCGCGATCGCTACCCAAACGATACGGATAAAGAACTGACAACGCGCTTTCGCGAGCTTGCCCGAGACGATTTAGCAATCGTCGACAGATTGAGCGACTTTTTTCTCAGGTTGAATTTTAGCAGACTGTTGAGGCCAGCGCCGACGCCCCAGCCTCAATCGCCGGAAGAAAAGGCGGAGCTGCAAAAGCGCGTGAACTCGCTTGTAGACAAATGGGCGGTCCAACATACCGAACGGCTGAAAGCCGCTAAGCGGCGTCGCACGCAGAGCAAGTGAGTGAAGAAGGCGCCGGCATCGAAAAGATATTAGTGCTCACGATAGCCGCACCGTCGCCCGTGCCCTCTACAAAGCTGCGGCTCTAAACTACTCCGGGCGTTTGATTATGCTGTGCGATCACGTTAGTCGCTCGACAGTCCAAGGCGGCGGGAACCGGCGGTCGGCGCTCCAAATGCGGCGCCATCTGATTTGACACTTTCTGAAAAACACCTTTGTCGCCAAAGACGCGAGATGTAGCGCTTTGACAGCAAACCCTTGTACAAATTTGCTTGCTAGATTTCTGAAAGAGTTCCTCTACTTATGACCAAGTCAGGGCCTTGGGCCAAGGGCGGATAAGGGTGAGCAAGGTTTCGGCCAGTCCTGTCGGCGGGAGTTCTGGCTGCAACAACCGGGTCATGGAGCATCCGGAGACCAACGGGGCAGAATAACGCTTGCATGCGTTGAAGCCGTAGTCACAATATCGACGCAAATCGGCTTGCGGTGCCCGCAAGCGGGGTTCGGCGTATGTGTTTGCTTTTGTTAGTATTTGGTGCGGTCCTCGGCGTCGCAGGGGCGGTTCTGACGATCGCGGGCGTGTCGCTGCGCGACGGCAGCGTCGATGCGGGCATTCTGACGCCTGGCATTGTGGCGACGGTCGGGGGTGTTCTCCTGATCGGGCTAGGGGCTGGACTACGGACTTTACAGCGGATCGAGCAAGTGTTGGCAACACGGCCGATGCCGCGGCCGCTGCCGATACCGGATAGCAAACCGATTGAGCTTGACGACGTTTCGCGCAAGACCGCGGAGTTATGTTTGACCGCGAAGCCTGCCCGCAGTTCTCAAGGCAGCGTCGCAGTCCATGAAAAGCGGGCGGAGGAAGCCGAGGCCGTCGGCGAGAGGATTGCGCCTTCCCTGCCGGCAATTATGCTTGCAAACCCGGCGGACGCCGAAGTCGTAGCAGCCGCGGCAGGGAAGGGCGCCAACGGGACAAGCGCGGGGCGCGCCGCAGACCCAGCCAACATACGCCCGGTGGCGCCGCCGCTAGAGCACCGCAAGGGTCCGGCCTTCGACCTCCTATGGCCCAAGGGGCAGCGGCCGCAACGCGCGGTCGAGGTCAAATCTAGTCAAACTGATGTCGTCCCTGCGATGGAAGCTGCGAAGGCGGCGGAGCAGGGGAATGGATCGGCGCCTGACGCCGACGCTGCAACAGCCGGCACATCCGTGCTCAAATCCGGTGTCGTCAACGGAATGCCCTACACGCTTTATTCCGACGGCTCGATTGAAGCGCAGCTGCCCGAAGGGGTACTGCGTTTCGGCTCGATCACCGAACTGCGCGATCACATCGAGCAAAGTGCTTAAAGCACGAATGTACGCTTGCCGGCGCGCGGCTTAAGCGGCCGCGGCAAGCGCCGCACGGGCGTCGGAGCGGATGCGTTCCACCATCGAGCGAAAGCCGTTGGAGCGCTGCGGAGTGAGATGTTCGCGCAGGCCCATACCTTCGAATAGTTTGACCGCGTCGAGGCCGAGAATCTCTCGGGCGCTCTTGCCCGAATAGATGGCGAACAGGATCGCGATCAGGCCGCGCACGATATGGGCGTCGCTATCGCCGGCAAAAGTGAGGACCGGACCGGCGACGCCATTCGGACGGACCGTGGTATCGAGCCAGACTTGGCTGGCGCAGCCCTGAACCTTGTTGGCATCGCTGTGCGCAGCCTCGGGCAACGCCGGCAACTCGCGCCCCAGTTCGATTAGATAGCGATAGCGATCGTCCCAATCATCCAGGATCGCAAAGTTGTCGATGATCTCGTCGATGTCAGCCATTAGCCGAAGCTCAAAACCGCTCCTTTTGGTCCGGCTTATATAGGGAAAGATGGCCGAGAGGTCGATACTGCAGGTAGGGCAGCGGCCGGCTACCGTTGGCGCGATTACGCCGCGTGCTTGGTTTCTTTGCGTGGCTGCGGACCGTGCCAGGGCGCAGTGAGATCGGTAGGCGCGAGCGTGTTCTGCGAATCCTTGTCGACCAAAGCGCCATCGGCCGGTTTGACCGGACGAGCGGAATTGGCGTTTGCGCCATCTTTGCCCTTCATAGTCCCGGTCACGAACTCGTAGAGCATCCGTGCTCCGGCTTGCGCTCGAGAACCAAGCTGGCTCGCGACATGGGAGCCCACCGTGCAGGCGTCGGGCTGGCGCGCGCAGAATTGGCGCAGATCGCCTACTGTCGCCGAGGCGGCAGAAATAGCATCGGTGGCGGCCACTTGGCTGCCTTGCGGCTGCTGTGAAGAGCCGCTCGGCAGCAGGATCAGCACAAGGCCGAGCCAAAACGCCATGCGTAGCAAAAAGAACATGACACCCAAATCCTCTGCGGCACGTCTTACCGCGGTCGCAAGGCTAGCAGACTGCCTTAAAACCGGCGTTGCTCCGCCCGCTAGAGTTTTGTCCACATTTGAAGAGAATACGCGTCAAATTTTCCAAGCGTTGGAAAAATTTTGTTTACCTTAATATTCGGCCGCCCCGCACGTTGCGCGCTATTTTGGGCCAGCTGCGATGGCATGAAGCGATCTGGTGGCCTTGGGACTGTCACACGCGGCTCCTTCGCCGGGCGGGCGCCGCGGCCGCATTCGCGGGCGCATCACGTCTTAGCGTTCGCTTAAGCCGCCTTTGCGACCATTGACCCTCGCAATGGGGGCGCGTCTGAGATCGCGGACGTTCGGGGTATGGTTCAGCCGATATCGGATAGCTCCACAACGCGGTTGGACGGCGCTAGCGGCGATGCACATGGCTGCGGACGCGCCGTATCGTGTCGTCGCTTGGGGGAATCGCTGTGACACGCGTGCGCACTCGCCGGCATAGATCATTTTTTGCGAGGGTCGCACATCGTGTGGTCGCCTCGACGCTACAGGTTTGGGAGCGCATAAGCCGACGTCCGGTCGACGCAGTCGCGATCATTACCGCGGCGGGGACGGGTCTCGTCATTGTGGTCAATGCCATATTCCTGCAATCGAGTACGCATAATGTGCCGCTTCTTGATCCGGGCAAAACGAATAGCAAAAGCGACACGCTCAACCCTGTGGCGGCGAACAACCCAGCGCATCCGATCGTTGCCTCCCCACCGGTGCAGCCGGTCGCGGCGCGGCGCAGCGATGCAATCGCCGAATTGATAGGCCCATCGACGCGGATTGCCGCAGTGCAGCGCGTCTTGTCCGAATACGGTTACGGACAGATCAAAGTAAGCGGGGTTTTGGATAACGCGACCAGCGCGGCAATCCAAAAGTTCGAGCGCGAGCGCAACCTCCCAAGCACCGGTCGGGTCTCCGACCGCATGCTAAAGGAGCTCGCGGCCATGGTCGGTCACCCCATCGAGTAATTGCAAAGCGCGTGACACACGAGCCCGGCGGCAACGTCCCGCTTCCGCGCGCGCCCTTGCTCAAATGATTTCCACGTTAGCCTTGATCTGCGATTATTGAGTGGCAGCAGACAGGTTGGTACCGACAAACGCAACCATGCGTCTCAAAACAGCCTTGTGGGTCGCCGCCTATTTGCGCCGCTGCCAGATCGAAGGTTCCCCGGCCGTAGTACTCCGGCGCGGCGCCGATGAGGCGGGAGCGATCTTTGTTCGTATCTGCCGCCTGGACGGAACGTCGGACCTTTTTGGTCCGGCGCCGCAAAGTACGATTGAGACAGGTGCCGTTGATCGGACGTTCGCCGCGTGCCTGGCCTCCCAACCGGCACCAGATGCCGAGATCGAGGCATATTTGGCGCGCGAGACCAAATTCGATCCGGATCTGTGGATCGTGGAGGTGGAAGATCCGAGGGGCCGAAACTTCCTCGATATTATACGATAGCGCGCGCGCTGCCGCCCGCTTTGGGTAGGATTTATGAAGCGTCGCGACGTTCCGCCGGTGCTGTGCTTGTCGCGGCCGCGTGAGCGGGTGTCTTCATTGCTTCACTGTGGGCGGCGCCATCGTCCCAGAACAGCGGCTGATGGCGCTGCGCCGGACGGTCCACTTTTGATAGTGATTGCCAAATCGCCACCATCTGCTCGGCGGTCTCGCTCGATATTTCGTGATGCAGTTCGGCAAGCGCCTGAACGCGCGCGACCGAATGGCCAATCCTTATATTGACGAACAGCAAGATCCGATAAAGCGCCCCGCGGCCGATATTGAGTGCCTTGGCAGCCGTCACGATCGGTTCACCCAAATCGTCATCGACCAAGCGGCGGGCTTGAACGCGAGAAATATTCAGCGCCTGGGCGAGCTGTTGCGCAAAACCATCGCGATTGCGGGCCAGAATGGCGCTTTCCAGCCGCTCGCCGATTCCGGCAGCGGGGTTCAATTTTAGCTTGCCCACCGGAAACGGCGCGATGACATGGAGATTAAGAAGAATGAGACGCCGTTCATCGGCATTGGCGGCGAGGAATAGTTCATTGAGCTCGCTGGCGACGTCAGCAGCCAGCAACGGGCTGGTAAATTTCCCAGTGTTTGCCGCAGGTCCAGGAGCGGCCAGAGCCTGCCGCGGCAAAGCGGAGGTGTGCGCGAGGGTCGCTGTCTCTGGAAGATCGCGGGCGAGCCGCTCGATCACACGCAGCGGCGGCGAAGGGCAATGGGCCAAGCGTTCCGCAATGCTGGCACGGGTGCCGACATCCACCCCATCGAGCAGCCGCAGCGCCAGTTCGGTGTAGTGGCGCTCCTCGTCGGCGGTATGGGTCGACTTATGCAGATAGAGCTCGGTGAGCACGTGCAAAAGCGTTGAACGCATGCCAGGGCCAGCCCGCAATCCAAAACCGACGAAGTGCTCCAGCCTCCAGCCTGCGCTCATATCCGTGACTTGGGCTCAATATGCGAATGAAAACGAAACGATCGCTGAAAGTAGATTGCCCGCGTTAGCAGAGCGTTAACCTACCGTATCGCTTAATCGGTACGATGCCGCTTCGTGCATCGGAGCATCGCGCTCCGGCCAGCGGCGGGGGAAGCTGGTGGGCACCGTCATCAAATTTCCGGACGGCGAGGGACGCATTGTGCGCTTCGGCCGTGAGGCCGGCGAATCCGCAACAATCATCATCCTGCCGGTAATCCGGATCGAGCGTTTTGATTCCTACGCCGATACCGTCGAGCCTAAGACGCAGCCGCCCGCCGAGAACGGCGGTCGTCGTCGCGTCAGACGGCGTTGAGACTCGGCCGCCACTCGCTTGGCATTAACTAGCGCGACACTTATTGCGCGGGCTGAACGCGGCAGGTAGCCGCGGCAAGCGCCTGCCGGACATTCGGCATCAGGCTGGGTTCGGGCGCCAGCGCGCGGACCACAATCAAACCCATGGCCGTCGGTGACTCGATGATGAGCCGGTCGGCCGCGGTCACCTCTTCGTCTTCGGGCACCTGCGCGTGTTGCGCGGCCGTCATCAGGTCGAGCTCGATCGCACGCCGCCCCGCGGCGCGATCATTGATGGCGTAGTAGGCGACGCTCTTTCGCGTGTAGAACGTTACGGACGTGTAGGCTTGGCTCACCGGCGCCATAAGCTTGAGCGGCCCGGTAGTGAGATCGTAGCGGCACACCGCCGCCGCGAAAGCGGGATCCATCAACGGCATGATTTCCGCGCCGGCTTTCGCCGGTGTAAGTGACACCATGGCATTAACCGGCGTAAGCGGCGCAAGCCGCGAATAGGCGTCCTGTTTGGCCGCTTGCGGCGTGGCCAGCACAGTCGATAAATGCACGATGCCGCCGAGCAGAACAGCGGCCAAAATCCATAATACAGCGCGGACCATCAACAGCCCTTTCGCGTGATTGCGGGCATCGGGCCTTCCTTGGCCGTGCGTGTGGCGACGCCGATTGCCGTATCGTAGAGCCGCCACACCAATACGAACTGTTCGATGCCGCCGGTTGGCAGCCAATTGCCGGGACGTGCCAGCGGCGCAACCGTGATGGTGAACCGGCCATCACCGTCGCGAACGATTTCCTCGCTGGTAAAGCCATGCCGATCGATCGCATTGGCGACGAGCCGGCCCTCCGGCGTGTAGAGCGTGACGGTCCAATATCGTGCCGTTGGGGTGATGCCGCTGATCACGAACGTACAGCGGCCGTCAAAGGCGTGAGCGGAATCGTCGGTGTGCGCATAAAACGCGATACCATCGCCTATTCCGGTAGGCAGTTCGCCGGTGCGTGCGATCATCGCTCGAGCGTAAGGATCGATATCGGCGGATCCGCTCTTCGGCCAAGCCGTCCAAGCGCCGATCGTCAGTGCTCCGAACGCGATGCCTCGCGTCAGAGTAAGCCAAGTCGCGCCCAACCCGATTGCGGCCGCGATCAACAGCGTAAAGCACGAACCGAACAGAAGGCGCATGATGAATACTTTACGTTCGCATGTTGAGCTTATTGACCACGCGAATTGTTACTGCCGTCGCGGCCGGCCGCCGTTGCGAAAGTACTCGTCCGTCCATCGCCGGCATTGGCGCCGCGATCGAAGCTGCCCGGCGAGCCGCTCGGTGCGCCTTCATGGACCGCGTCGTCCAATATCCGCTCCACATGAAGTAGCGCTTCGGTTCCTTTGCGCGTCAGCAAAACGGGATGCGGCTGGTCACTACCCTTGAAAACGGAATCGGCAATTGCCGGTGCGTGTTGTGGCGGGGACAGACCCGGCAGCGGCCGCAGTTCGACGCCCTGATGGGCGTAAGCCATAATGTTGTGCCATGTCGCCGCGGGCAGGGTGCCGCCTGTCATGCGTTTGGTCGGTGAATAATCGTCGTTGCCCATCCAAACAGCGCCGACGAAATTTCCCGTATATCCAACAAACCAGGCGTCGCGCCAATCATTGGTCGTGCCTGTCTTGCCGCAAACCGGAACGCCGTCGAGCTGCGCGCGGCGGCCGGTCCCATTTTCTACCACCGAGTTCATCATCTTGATCATGTCCATAGCCACTTCGGGACTGATCACCTGTTTCGGCTTTGGACCGTCGCGGTCGAAGCGCCACACCAGCTGCCCGCCGTCGGTGCGGATTTCCAGCGCAGCATGCGGCACGACAGAGCGGCCCAGATTCGGGAAAGTCGCATAGGCCATTGCATGTTCGTAAACGTAAACTTCGTCCGCGCCGATCGGCAAGGACGGCGTATCCGGCAGTGGCGAATGAATACCGAAATTGCGCGCGGTTTGGACGATCATCGCGCGGCCGAGCTTTGGATTGCCGTTGCCAAGCATGATCGACAGTTTGACAGGAACGACGTTGATCGAATGGGTGATCGCCTGGAGCAGTGTCACAGATCCGGAATAGCCGCCTGAATAATTGTGCGGGCACCAATTGCCGATGCAAACTGGTGAATCAACCACAATCGACGTTGGCTTCATGCCGTTCGCCAATGCGGTGGCATAGACGTAAGGTTTGAACGAGGAGCCCGGCTGGCGCAACGCATCGGTCGCGCGATTGAACTGGCTGGCGCCGTAGTCGCGCCCGCCGATCATCGCCCGCACCCCGCCATCGAGATCCGCGATCACGGCGGCCACCTGGCTCGCCCCGTAATCGCGACCGTATTGCCGCAGCTGGGATTCGACTTCGCGCTCGCCGTAGCGTTGCAGATTGGTGTCCAACGCGGTGCGCACCACGAAGGAGCGGGAAGTTAGCGTTTTTGGTAAAGTATCGACGAGTTTGCGCATCTCGTCGAAGGCCCAGTCGAGATAATAGTTAGGCGCGTCCTCGATCGTGCGATCGATCGGTGTCGCTGGATTACGCCGCGCACCGTAGACTTGGCCCTCACTCATGAATCCGTTCTCGACCAGGTTGTCGAGCACGACGTTGGCGCGGGCGCGTGCCGCCGGCAGATTGATGAGAGGCGAAAATTTGGTCGGCGCTTTGAACAAGCCGGCGAGCATCGCTGCTTCCGGCAGGTTCACGTCGCGGACCGATTTGCCGAAATAATATCGGGCCGCGGCATCGACACCGAACGCGCCGCCGCCGAGATAGGCCCGATCGAGATAGAGTTTGAATATCTCGTTCTTCTTAAGATGCGCTTCCAGCCACAATGCCAGAAAGGCTTCGTTGATCTTGCGCTCGATGGTGCGTTCGTTTGAGAGGAAGAGGTTCTTTGCCAATTGCTGCGTAATGGTCGAACCGCCCTGAACCACACCACCGGCTTGCGTATTGGTGACGAAAGCACGGAACACGCCCTGAATGTCTATGCCGAAATGCTCGTAGAAACGCCGATCCTCGGTCGCCAGCACAGCTTTGACCAGATGATCCGGATATTCTTCGAGCGGCACCGATTCGGTATGCTTGATCCCGCGGCTGCCAACCTCGTAGCCGTAGCGATCGAGAAACGTGACCGCCAGATCCGATTTTTTCAGCCAATCGTCATCGGATGTCTGGCGAAAGGAGGGAATCGCTAGTGCCAGCATCAGGCATAGTCCGGCGGTGCCAAGCGTCGTCATTTCCGAAAATGGTTCGACGAGTAGCCACCGCCGCCATCCTGCGACGTGGGCGTGGTCCATGATGGCGGTGAACCGCTCATAGATCTCGCGCGACCATTTCCCGCTCTGGAATATTGCGGAGTCAATGCGGGCGTCGATGTCGAGCAGAAGCCGCTTGAGCTTCGGCCGCCACTCCTCGCCCGGATCGGGGAACATATGCGTCACGGTTGTGCGCTCTGGGAAACAGCGGCAAGCAAGATTGTTGTCCTTCTAAAGGGGCGAGGTGGCTCCGGCCGCGCCCTGTCCGAACCTACCATGTTCGAACGGGGCTGAGTTGAAACTGCAGGATACATGCAAATTACGGGCAAATTTGGCATAGCTTCATGGCGCGCGGAGAACCCCATGGCAAGTAATTCCGACGGCTCCGACCAGGTTCCATTTTGGCGGCGCAAGTCATTGAACGAAATGACCGATTCGGAATGGGAAAGCCTTTGCGATGGTTGCGGACGCTGCTGCCTCAATAAGCTTGAAGACGACGAATCGGCGGCGGTGACTTTCTACACCGATGTAGGATGCCGGCTGTTGGATGGGCATAGCTGCCGCTGCCGCGACTATAAGGACCGACTCAAACTTGTCGACGATTGCGTCCGGCTGACGCCGCAAAATCTCAAACGCATCAAATGGCTGCCGCCTTCTTGCGCCTATGTGCTGCTCGCCGAAGGCCGCGATCTCTATTGGTGGCATCCGCTGGTTTCAGGCGATCCCGAAACAGTACACGCGGCCGGGGTTTCGGTCCGCGGTCGCGTCCAAGCGAACGAGGTCGATGTACCGGACCATGACCTGGAAGAGCACATCGTTAGCTGGCCGCTGAAATTACCGCGGCGGGCGCGCCGCCGTGGTTGAAGCGTGGTCTGCGCACCTCTGGTCTGCACAAACATTCCTTGTAAAGCCGCATCGCGCCCGCCAATTGGTCGACCAATGCAGCGAATGAGTGCAGCGGGTGACTGCGGCAAATGACTGTCACAGCGTGCGGCGAGCGGGCAAACCCGAAATGACCACGCGAGCAGCTCCCAATGAGCTTGCAAATGCCGCAACGGCAACGACCGAGCTTCCCGGCGCTTCCCAAGCCGCTATTCCACTCGATCACGTCGCAGTCCGCGCCATTGTCGCGGGGATCATGCTGGCGATGTTTCTTTCTGCACTCGAACAGACCATCGTCGCGCCGGCGCTCCCGGCGATCGGCAGGAGCCTTGGCGGCATCGACGATTTGTCGTGGGTGGTGACCGCTTATTTGCTCGCGGTCACGGTAACAACGCCGCTGTTCGGCAAGTTGTCCGATATTTATGGGCGGCGATTGGTTCTGCTCTGGGCGATCGCAATTTTCATCGCCGGCTCCATCGCGTGCGCGCTGGCGACGACCATCTGGGTTCTTATCGTCGCGCGTGGACTGCAAGGCTTGGGTGGCGGCGGCCTTTTGCCTATCGCCCAGACTATCATTGCCGATCTGTTGTCACCTCGGGAACGGCCGATCGTCCAGGGCCGAACCTCAATCATGTTCATGAGCGCCAGCATTCTCGGGCCGATACTCGGCGGGTTTCTCACGGACCAGCTGCACTGGTCACTGATTTTCTGGATCAATGTGCCGCTCGGCTTGGTCGCCCTGGTGATGAGCGAACGGACGCTGCGGCGACTGCCACGCAACGAACGTCCACACCAGCTCGATTTGATCGGTGCCATGCTGATGGTTGGTGCCGGCCTAGCTCTGATGCTCGCTCTCGCTTGGGGCGGCACGCACTATCCCTGGACCTCCTGGCCTATTGTAAGCTTGTTCGCCGCGTCGGCTATGCTCTGGGTGCTGTTCGCCGCGCGCCTTCTGACCGCGCGCGAGCCGTTCATCCCGCTCACGATATTGCGCGGACGCGTCACCAGTACCATCACCTGTGCCGCCTTTTTCGGCGTCGGCACGATCATCGGGATCACGATCTACACGCCGCTTTATTGTGAAACCGTGCTCGGCTTTTCGGCGAGCACTTCCGGACTGGCGCTGATCGCATTCATGGCCGGCACGGTCGTCGGATCGTTGACCGCGGCGCGGTTGATGGTACGGCTGGTGCGCTATATGCGCGTACCGCTCGCCGGGCTGTTTTCGGCCGCCATCGCGCTCGCGCTGCTTGCGGTAGATCCGGTCAACTCTTCGATCGCGCGACTCGTGCTGCTTTTGTTTGTCGTCGGCTGCGGCGTCGGGCCGATGTATCCGATGAGCACGATCGTGATGCAGAACGCCGTCAAACCGCACCAGCTTGGTACCGCGACCGGCACGCTCAACTTCTTCCGTACGCTCGGTGGCGCAATCGTTGTCGCGATCTTCGGCGCCATCGTGCTTGGCGGCGGTGGTGACGATGCCGGCGTCAGGACCGTCGAACGCTTAGCTGCCGCGCACGCCGATTTGGCGCCGGAGTTTCAGGGAGTGTTCATCGCGGCGGTGATCTTTCTTGGGATTGCATTTTGCAGTTTGCTTGCAGTTGAGGAACGACCGCTGCATGGACCGGTTCGCCGGCCCGAGCGGCCTACTTAAGGGAGCGGTCGTGAAGCGCTAGGGCGCGAGCACTATGCCGAGTTTTCGCGCGGTATCCACGATCCAGCCGCGATACTTCACCAGGGGCGTTATCCCGGTCAGCCCGCCGCAACCTGCAGTCAAATTCGGACCAGTCGACCAGCTCACGACGCCAATGATCCGGGCCTCGCCGGCGGTGCTCCGAAAAGCCGGAGCTCCGGAATCGCCGGCGCAGGCGCCCAATCCTGCATTCACACCTTTGGTAGCTGGATCGAACAGCCTGATTTGTAGCGAGCCCGGCTCGCCGGTGACACTGAGCGCTGCGGCACGCGCGGTGCCACCGGTGCGGCCATCGCCCCGCACGGTGACGCCATAGCCGGCGACCACGAGCGTATCACCGACATTGACAAAATCTGTTTCGCCGCCGATCCGCGCCGACATAACGCGCGATGGAAGCGGCTCGGCAAGCTTGACCAGCGCGACATCCGCGGTGGCCAGATGGTTGAGCAGCCGCTGCATCTCGAATCGCGGATGACGCTCGATGCGGGCGATCGCCTTGAGGACCGGCGGCTCGCCGGATTCGCTGCCGACGAGCTTGTATTCGGAGCCGGGCTGCACGCAATGGGCCGCGGTAAGCAGAAGGTCGCGTCCGATCGCGGTCGCGGTGCACGCCGTGCCCGAAGAGCCGAGGATCATGACGACGGAGCGGCCGTATTCGGTCGCGGCGATCGGTGCGCCGCCAACCATGGCGGCTGCCCGCTGCGAAATCGCGGTCCCAGCCAAGATGGCCGCTGCCGCAATGACGAGTGCAGATCGCCTGCCAGCTCGCCGAGCCATGCTCCGCATTGCCATCCGGAAATGCTTTCGCATTCGTTTGTGGAACAGCTTCTGGTGACACGCAAATCCGCCCCAATCAGCCGTTCACTGAGGGTTCACTGCGCGCTCCGTAGAACACATATACATATCATGGCCGCTATGGATCGATTCGCCTTTACCATGGCCTCGCTACTCGCGTTAGCGCTGGCGATTGGCGCCGCGCGCGCCGAGGAGCCAGGGCGGCCAACGCGTAGCTCGACTGGCCATGTCTGCCTCGATCAAAAGGAGCGCCGTGCCGACGCTGCCGCCGGGACGGTCATTCGCCTGGAGGCTGCAATTGCGGCCGCGAAAAATCGCATGGCCGGCTCGGTGGTACGGGCGAGGCTATGCCACGGCCAAGACGGCCTCGTCTATGTGCTGACAGTTCTTGCCCGCGATGGCAAAGTGGCGCGGATAGCCGTGGACGCGACCAAGGGTACACTGGTCGGCGAACGCTGAGCGGAGCGGATCTTGCGCCTTCTTGTTGTCGAGGATGACCCCGATCTCAATCGGCAGCTCGCGACCGCGTTGACGGACGCGGGCTACGTCGTTGATCGGGCCTTTGACGGTGAGGAGGGACACTATCTCGGCGAGAGCGAGCCGTATGACGCGGTAATTCTCGATATCGGCCTGCCGAAAATGGACGGCATTTCAGTGCTTGAGGCTTGGCGGCGCACCGGGCGCGCCATGCCGGTACTCATTCTCACTGCGCGCGATCGCTGGAGCGACAAAGTGCAGGGTTTCGATGCGGGGGCCGACGATTATGTCGCCAAACCGTTTCACCTTGAAGAAGTGCTGGCGCGCGTGCGCGCGCTGTTGCGCCGCTCGGCTGGACACGCCAAGAGCGAGTTTACCTGCGGCCCGGTTCGTCTCGATACCCGTACTGGTCGGGTCGCCGTGGACGGCAATCCCGTCAAGCTCACGTCGCACGAATACCGGCTTTTGTCCTATCTCATGCATCACACCGGGCGGGTCGTGTCCCGGACCGAACTGGTCGAGCATTTGTACGACCAGGACTTCGATCGTGACTCCAACACGATCGAGGTTTTCGTCGGGCGCATTCGCAAAAAGCTCGGCGTCGACGTGATCCAGACGGTGCGAGGACTTGGTTATCTGTTGACGCCGCCCGATGCGCGCTAATTCGCTCGCGGTCCGTTTGTTTCTATGGGCCATGGTTTGGACGGTGGTGATCCTGATCGTCACCGGCATCGCTTTGTCGACGCTGTATCGGCACGCCGTCGAGCGCGCTTTCGACCGCCGGTTAGATGTTTATCTGCGCACCCTGGTCGCCGATGTCGCCTCGCCGGAGGATAGCGGCGAGAAATTTCCGCAGTCGATCGGTGAGCCGCTATTCGAGCTGCCGCTGTCGGGCTGGTATTGGCAGGTGACGCGGCTCGACACCAAAACGCCCGAAGTGCATTCCTCCCGTTCGCTGTGGGATTCCAACCTGCCGCGGTTGCCCGGCGCGCGGCCGACCGGCGAAGCCGAATATCGCCAAGGCTACGCGCGCGGGCCGGAAGATCAGGACCTTCGCCTGGTGGAGCGCAACATCGATCTCGGCACCGATGGCCGGTATCTCGTTGCGGTTGCTGGCGACGCTTCAGAAATCGACGACGAAACCCACAGCTTCAATCGCACCATCGTCATTACCTTTACGGGCCTGACGATGGCGCTCCTCTTGACCACTGCTTTGCAGGTGCGGTTTGGTCTCGCGCCGCTGACGCGGATTTCCGAAAGCCTTGCTGCCATTCGCTCCGGCCGCGCCGAGCGCCTCCAAGGAGAATTTCCGGTCGAGATCGCTCCGTTGGCGCGCGAGACCAATGCGCTGATCGAAGCCAATCGCGAGATCGTCGAACGCGCCCGCACACATGTAGGCAACCTTGCTCACGCGCTCAAAACGCCACTTTCCGTTATCGTCAACGAAGCGGCTACCCGCGGCAACGACGACTTTGCCCATAAAGTCCTGGAACAGGCCGACATCATGCGCGATCAGGTGGCGCGGCAGCTCGAACGCGCGCGACTAGCCGCCCGCTCGACCCGGATCGGCACCCTCGTAGAAGTTCCGCCGATCGTCACCGCGCTCGCGCGCACGATGGAAAAGCTCCATCGCGAGCGCGAGATCGCCATTGACGTCGATGTGCCGCAGCACGCTTGCTTTCACGGCGAACAGCAGGACCTCGAGGAAATGCTCGGCAATCTGGTCGACAACGGCTGCAAATGGGCGCGCTCGCGGGTGGCGATCGAAGTGCTTGCCGATCAGCCGGCCGCCAGCGGCGATAAGAGCAAGGTGCGGATCATTGTCGACGACGATGGCCCTGGGCTTTCACCCGAGCAACGCGAGCAGGTCGCCTTGCGCGGCCGGCGTCTGGATGAGACTAAACCGGGTTCGGGCCTCGGCCTGTCGATCGTCGTTGAGCTTGCCGGGCTTTATGGCGGCGTTCTGACGCTTGGCACAGCCCCGATCGGGGGCTTGCGGGCCGAACTCACTCTGCCTGCTGGGTGACGCTGCTCACAAACCGCAAACGAGGCGCTTTATCCCGCTTGCGCTCGGCGCGATTGCGCGTGCACGATTAGGAGCGAAGCGTCAATTAAGCTCAATTGGCTGGGGAGGTCGCGATGAGATCGACAAAGAAGGTTACTCGGCGGCATCTGCTTGCCGCTGGCGGCTCCATGCTTGTTGCATCTGGTATGTCGCCCAATGCGCGCGCCCAGCAACCACAGTGGACGTACAAATACGCCAACAATCTTCCGGAAGCCCACCCAATGAACGTCCGCGCGCGCGAGATGGCCGCGGCAATCAAGCAGGAGACCAACGGCCGCACTGCCGTACCGTGGATCTCGATCGGTTTTCTCGACTAAGTTTGCGGAGACCGACGCGCCCTTCGAGTCGACCGTTGTGTGTTTCTGGCTTGGGACGGTTTGGGTGACACTCCCAACTTAACGATGTGATACGGTGTGACTCTCGCCCCCAAACACAGCATAGCGCCATGAATCTTGCGCTTTGGCTCGAACGTGCAGGATCAAGTCATGGAGATCGGCCTGCCCTGGGATTGGGCTCGCGCGTTATTAGGCGTTACGGTGAGGTCGCCGGGCGAGCAGCAAGGCTTGCGGCGTCACTGCGTCACCGTTTCTTACTTCAGCCTGGCGAACGCGTCGCTATCGCAGCGAAGAATTGTCCCGAATACGTCGAGTTAATGTTCGGGATTTGGCATGCAGGACTGGCCGCGGTGCCCGCAAATGCCAAACTTCATGGTCGCGAGCTCGGCTACATCCTGGAACATTCTGGGGCCCGCGTGTGCTTCGCATCAAGCGAACTCGGCGACGAGATCGTGACCCATGCCCCTAGAGCGCTCGAACGTCTGATTGCGATCGGCAGTGCCGACTACGAAGCATTGTTTAATGCTGACCCTATCAAAAGCTGGCCCTGTCAGAGCAATGATCTCGCCTGGCTATTCTATACGTCGGGCACCACCGGTCGACCGAAGGGCGCGATTCTGACCCACCATATGCTCGCAGCAACGAGCTGCGCCTATGCTGGCGAAGTTGACCCGATCACACCGGGTGACGTGCTGCTGCACGCCGCGCCGATGAGCCATGGCTCGGGACTGTACATGATGGCGCACGTTGCGCGGCTTGGGGTAAACGTCGTACCGGAGTCGAGTTCCTTCGACGCCAAGGAAGTGCTTTGCCTGTTCGATGCGTGGCCGCGCACCTCAATGTTTGCTGCACCGACTATGGTCAAGCGGTTGATCGAGTGCGAGTCGCAATGCAATTCGGATCATATCAGGACGATCATCTGGGGCGGTGCGCCCATGTATGTCGCCGATGCACGCAGTGCGATCGACCGATTCGGTCCGCGGTTTGCGCAGATTTACGGGCAGGGCGAAAGCCCTATGACGATTACCACACTGTCGAAGCAAGAGATCGCTGATCGTGATCATCCGCGTTGGGCTGATCGACTGGCCTCGGCCGGACGGCCCTTTGCTTGCGTCGAGGTTATGGTAGCCGGTGGCGACGACCAGCCGTTACCTGCCGGCGAGACTGGCGAGGTCCTATGCCGCGGTGATGTGGTCACGCCCGGCTATTGGCGGAACCCGGAGGCTTCGGCCGCGACGCTCAAGAGCGGATGGCTGCACACCGGCGACGTGGGCGTGTTCGACCACGAAGGTTATCTCACTCTCAAGGACCGGTCGAAGGACGTTATCATTTCGGGCGGCTCCAATATTTATCCGCGCGAGGTCGAGGAGGTCCTGCTTGAGCACACCCTCGTCCGCGAGGTGTCAGTGATTGGCAGGCCCGATCCGAAGTGGGGTGAGATTGTCGTCGCTTATGTGGTGGGCGAAGTGAATGGCAACGAACTCGATGCGTTATGTCTTAACAGTATCGCCCGGTTCAAGCGTCCGAAGGATTATGTGTTCGTGAACTCCTTACCGAAGAACAATTATGGGAAGGTTCTCAAGACCGAGCTGCGCGAACTCGACGCAGCCAGCCAAAAGAGAAGCTGAATGGTCGACCGACTCAAGGGCAAAATCGCGCTTGTCGTTGGCGCCGGCTCCGTCGGGCCGGGGTGGGGTAATGGCAAGGCAACGGCGGTTGCCTTCGCGCGTGAGGGCGCACGGGTGTTCTGCACGGACATTAATCCAGACGCCGCCGAGGAGACGGCCAGGATCATCGGGAGCGAGGGTGGGGAGGCAGTTGCATACCGTGCCGACGTCAGTAAGGCTGCTGATGTAATCGCGATGGTTGAAGCCTGCACCGCCGCCTATGGCCGTATCGATGTGCTCGACAACAATGTAGGCATTGCCGAAATCGGTGGAGTCGTCGAGGTCCCTGAAGCCGAGTGGGATCGGGTATTCGCGGTAAATCTCAAGAGCGCCTATCTCGCGATGAAACAAACTATTCCATTGATGGTGCGCCAGGGCGGTGGCTCGATCATCAATATCTCCTCGATCGCTTCGATCCGTTACACCGGTGTTCCTTATGCGACCTATTACGCATCAAAGGCCGCGCTCAATCAGCTTACTAAAACGACTGCCGTCGAATATGCCAGCAGACGGATTAGGGTGAACGCGATTTTACCTGGACTGATGAAGACACCGATGGTGGAGAAGAGCGCCGGCCTCGCCAAAAGCTACGCTGGAGGCGACGTTGAGGAAATGTGGCGCGCACGCGACCGGCAGGTTCCGATGGGATTCGGCGGCGAGGCCTGGGATATCGCTTGGGCCGCGGTTTATCTTGCCAGTGACGAAAGCCGCTACGTCACTGGAATCGAACTCGTGGTCGACGGTGGTATAACGCTCAAATATGTCTAAAGCCGACATCGCGAATCTATGAGTATATGCTCTAACTACGCCAGAGCTGTTTTGAAGCAATCCGGGCACCCTCGCCGAGTGCCTTGAGCTTGGCCCACACGATCGACGGATGCACTTCCTTCGATCCTGCGAAGGTGGCAAAGCCGCAATCCGATCCGGCAATCACGTTTTCGCGCCCGACAATTTCGGCGTAACGCACGATGCGATCCGCGATGAGCTCCGGGTGCTCGACGAGAATGGTCGAGTGTGAGATGACGCCTGGAATGAGGATTTTGCCGTCAGGAAGCTTCACGCTTTTCCAAACCTTCCATTCGTGCTCATGGCGCGGATTCGCCGCTTCAAACGAATACGCGCCGGCGCGGATTTTCAGGATGATATCGACGATGTCCTTGAGCTCCATATCGTGAATGCGCGGCCCCATATTGATTCCATAACAGGTGTGAAAGCGAATCTTCTCCAGCGGGATGTCGCGCAGCGCGTGATTGAGGGCGGCAACACGCAGTTCGGCCCATTTGCGGCAATCGGTGATGCTCGCCTCGGGATGAATGATGTAATAGGTGACCAGCCGAGGATCGTCGATCTGGACGAGAAAACCGGCGTCCACAATTGCTTTATATTCCTCGCACATCGCATCTGCGATGGCGAAAATGTAGTCCTCCTGTGATTTGTAGTAGGCGTTCTTTTGCCAGTCCTCGACGTTCGACGGCGAAATCGCCGGCATGAAGACCTCTTCGACCTTGGTGCCTTGCAACGCGGCTTTGAGATTGTCGATGTCACGTTTGAGCTGAGAATGTCCTTTATAGGTAATCGGTCCGGTGCAGATCATATGCGTGTGCGTCGAAGCCGGATGAGTCTCGCCGTAGAATTCCGGGAACGAGAGGCCCTCGCGTGAGCTGGCCCACTGGTTGCGCGGGCCGGCGCGGGTGTCGACTTCATAACCGCCGAGCCGTTCGTTAATGTAGCTGACGAAGCTCGGCTTGCCATATTCGCCATCATCGACCACATCGATGCCCAATTCGGCTTGGAGGTGGACGATGTCCTTCACCGCGCTGCGCAACCGGTCGACACGGCCGTGCTGTTCGAATGCCGCGCTGTCGCCGCTCTTGACCAATTCAAGCAATTCGGGCGGCCGCGGCAGGCTACCAGCATGGGTGGTCAGAATCCGTTCGACGCTGTGCTTCATCCCTGATCCTGTGTCCTAACGCTGTGGGCGCTTTGTTCGAACCGTCCGTCAATCGATGGTTACATGAGCGCTAACGATGACGTTCTTCCAACGCTCGACTTCCTGCTTAAAATAAGCCGCTGTCTCTCCCGGCGTGCCGCCAACAGGCTCAGCGGAAAGCTCAACGAGCCGTTTTTGCACGTCGGGGTCGCGTAGCGCCTCGTTGATGTCGGCATTGACCTTGTTGACGATCGTAGCCGGCGTGCGCGCCGGCGCAACAACCGCATACCACGTAACCGATGCGAACCCGGGCAGGGTCTCCGCGATAGTCGACACGTCACGCAGTGTCGCCATCCGCTGCGGCGAAGCGACCGCGATGAGTTTCAATTTCCCGGCTTTGGCGAGCTGCAATGACACTCCGAGATTGTCGAACATGCAATCGATGCTACCGGCGACGAGGTCGTTAAGCGCCGGCGCCGACCCGCGATAGGGCACGTTTTGCAACTTCACATGCGCCATCAGCTGAAACATTTCCGACGTCAGCTGGGAAGTCGTGCCATTGCCTTGGGTAGCGTCGGTCACTTTGCCGGGATTGGCCGCGGCGTAGGTGACGAAATCCTTAACCGTATTTGCCGCAATTTTGTCCGGGTTGACCACAAGCGCATTGGGCACCCGCGCCATGACGACCACGGGCACGAATTGCAGTGGATCGAATTCGAGGTGCGGATAAAGATTTTGATTGATCACAAGCGGCGGCGGCGGCGAGGCCAGAAGCGTGTAGCCGTCAGGTTCGGACTTGGCGACGACCGCGGCGCCGATATTGCCGCCTGCTCCGGTATGGTTCTCGATGATGACCGCCTGGCCCCACTTGCGCGACAGCCGTTCGCCGATGATGCGCGGCATGATGTCCGCGGTGCCGCCGGCAGGGAAGGGCACGATGATTTTGACCAGCCGTGCGGGGTAGTCCTGCGCGCGTGCAGGATGGTTTGCCCCCGCAATGGCTGCTGATAGCGCCAGCACCAGCATCCGGATATGATTTTTCACTTTATTCTGTCGCGCCATTTTCATCATCTCAAACTCGCTTGGAGGCTGACGACAAGTTAAACAAAGCATTTGCCGGCGGCCAGTGCCGGCGTCCTTGCGCCAAGCTGCCGAGTTTGGTCTCCTAAGACTGAAATGGGGGCGCGGCATTACTCTAGGAAAATATGACAATGCGTGTGCCAACGCCTATCTGATAGGTTGCACGCCGATGGTCACGATATTGACGGATGGATGCGCTTGGTTCGCGCCTATGCAGTGCTCGGAGACCGCGACCAGGCCGGAAATGCCGCGGCTGAGGCGCAACGCGCGCTGGCCGCCCGACCAGACGAGATCCAGCGCATCGACGATCTCGTCAAAAGTCTGGGCCTCCAGGGTTAGCGCCGCATGCATTCGAGACAGCTCTCATGACTCGTAAACAGCGACGCCTGATCCTCATCGGCAGCGGTATCGGTGTTCTCGCCGTGGCGGTGGGATTGATGCTCAACGCACTCCGCGACTCCATCGTGTTTTTCAACTCACCGACGGACATTGTGGAGAAGCATGTCGGGCCCGGTACGCGCATCAGGCTCGGCGGTCTGGTGAAAAGCGGCAGCGTGGTCCGAAGCGATAATCTGAGCGTGCGTTTCGAAGTCACCGACGGCAAGACCGTCACTCCGGTCAGTTACCAGGGCGCGCTGCCAGATCTGTTCCGTGAAGGTCAAGGTGTGGTGGCCGAAGGCGTACTCGATGCCCGCGGCACGTTCAACGCCGATTCGATTCTCGCCAAACATGACGAGACCTATATGCCGAAGGAAGTTGCCGACGCTCTCAAGCGCTCCGGCCATTGGAAGGACGATTATGGCCATCAAGCGGGCGCATCCGGTGGCGGAGCGGTCAAATGATGCTTATGCATCATAGATGCGTGGCGAGAAGCTGTTCTCGCGGGGCATCGGCGCCGGCAGGGAAGCGCTAATGATTGCCGAACTAGGTCACTATGCGCTCATGCTGGCGCTTGGCTTGGCGCTGATCCAGGCGATCATGCCGATCGTCGGCACGAGGACCAACGATCCGGTGCTGATGAGCATGGCGACGCCGATTGCGATCGCTCATTTTGCCTTTGTCGCAATGGCGTCCACCGCGCTGGCCATTTGCTACGTTGTTTCGGATTTTTCAGTCCTGAACGTATTTGAGAATTCCAATTCACAAATGCCGTTTATGTATCGACTCACGAGTGTCTGGGGCAATCATGAAGGCTCCATGATGCTGTGGGTCTCGATCCTTGCCTTCTTTGGCGCGCTGGTCGCCGTCTTCGGCAATAATTTGCCCGTAGTGCTAAAGGCCAATGCGCTTGCCGTACAGGGCTGGATCGCCGCGGCATTTCATTTATTCATTCTCACGACATCGAATCCATTCGTGCGCATTCCGCAGGCGCCGTTCGAGGGACGCGATCTCAATCCGATCTTGCAGGATCCAGGCCTCGCATTTCATCCGCCGCTGCTTTACCTCGGCTACGTCGGATTCTCGATCGCATTTTCCTTCGCCATCGCCGCTTTGATCGAAGGCCGTATCGATGCCGCATGGGCGCGATGGGTCCGCCCGTGGGTGCTCGGCGCCTGGATGTGCCTGACGGTCGGCATCGCCGGCGGCTCGTACTGGGCCTACTACACGCTGGGCTGGGGTGGCTTCTGGTTTTGGGATCCGGTTGAGAACGCCTCCTTGATGCCGTGGCTCGCCGGAACCGCGCTATTGCATTCCGCGGTGGTCATGGAAAAGCGCGGCGCGCTGAAAGTGTGGACCATTCTGCTCGCGATCGTCACTTTCTCGCTGTCGTTGATCGGAACGTTTCTCGTGCGCTCGGGCGTCCTCACGTCGGTGCATGCGTTCGCCACCGACCCGATGCGTGGCGTGTTCATTCTCCTTATCCTGATCGTTTTCATCGGCGGCGCTTTGGCGCTGTACGGCTGGCGGGCGCCGCTTCTCAAGCAAGGCGGTTTGTTCGCACCGATTTCGCGGGAAGGGGCCCTAGTATTCAACAATCTCTTTCTCACCACCGCTTGCGCCACAGTGTTCGTTGGCACGCTCTATCCGCTCGCGCTCGAAGCGCTGACCGGGGAGAAGATTTCCGTCGGGCCGCCGTTTTTCAATGCGACTTTCGCGCCGCTGTTTATCGCGCTCATGGTGGTGATGCCGTTTGGCCCGCTGCTCGGTTGGAAGCGCGGCGACCTTTTGAGCGCGGCGCAGCGGCTGCTGGCGGCAGCGATACTCGCCGCGTTGGCAATGGCCGCAGCTTTGGCGCTGGAACAAGGCGGTCCGGTGTTTGCACCGTTAGCGGCCGGCGTCGCCGTTTTCGTCATGGTTGGTGCGATTATCGATGTCGCAGAACGCACGCAGTTCTTGCGCGTGCCGCTGCGAGTGGTGCTCCGCCGCGCCGTTGGCCTACCACGGTCGGCCTGGGGCACCGCCTTTGCGCATTTCGGCCTCGGCGTCACGTTGCTCGGCATTGTCGCCGTGACCGCCTGGGGCAGCGAGCGGATTTCCGAGATGAAGGTCGGTGATACTCTCGACATCGCGCGCTACCGGGTTACGTTTGCCGGCTTGTTCAATCGGCAAGGCCCGAATTACCACGAGGCGGTCGGCCGATTTCTGGTTCGCCGCATGAACGGCGATCTCATCGGCGCCATGGAGCCAAGTCGGCGCACCTTTCCGGTCCGCAGCATGACCACCACCCAGGCGGCCTTGATGACGCGGGGGGTCAGCCAGCTCTATGTCTCGCTCGGCGATCCGACACAAAAGGGCAACGTCGCCGTGCGGCTGTACTATAAGCCGATTGTGTTGTTGATCTGGCTCGGCGGAGCGATCATGTGCGCCGGCGGCGCGTTGTCGCTTTCGGACCGGCGGCTGCGTGTGGGCGCGCCACAGCCGGCAAGAGCGCGAGTGGCATTGCGCGCAGCGGAGTGAGGCGATGAAGCGCGTTGGCTTGCTTCTATTTCTCGCAATGTTGTCGTGCCCGACAGAGCTGAGTGCCGCCGTACAGCCCGACGAGATGCTGTCGAACCCGGCGTTGGAGGCGCGCGCACGCGGCTTGTCACAACAACTGCGCTGCATGGTCTGTCAGAACGAATCGATTGATGAATCCGACGCGCCGCTGGCCCATGACTTGCGCGTTCTGGTGCGTGAGCGACTCCAAGCCGGCAACACCGACGCACAGATTTTAGATTTTTTGGTCGCCCGTTACGGTGAGTTCGTGCTGCTTAAACCGCGGTTGTCATGGCGCACTGTGCTGCTCTGGGGACTGCCGCCGGGACTGTTGCTTACAGGCACCGCGCTGCTTGCCATTGCCGCGAGACGCCGGCGCGGCCTAGCGGAGCCGCAAGCCAACAAGTTGACGGTGGCTGAGGAAGTCCAGTTGAAAAGAATCTTGGCTGGCGGCGGCGACTCATAACGCGCGATCCGGCTGTTATTCGGCGCAAACGCCTTGTTTACAAGCGGTTTTTTGCTTGAGTTTACATTACCAATTTTTAATGCCGCCGACAGCGCACGGTAAGGCTCGGCGCACCATCTTCATCGCAAACGGGCACCCGCAGCCCCCGCGCGGAACCTTGCATCCGGAGAACACGCATGAACGGCAATTCCTCGTTATCACCCCGTACTTTTTCGCTGCGGCGCATGGCGCTTTTGGCGACGACCGCCGCCGGCCTCGGCGCGGCCGCATTGATTTTCTCGCCCGGTACCTACCCGCAAGGGTCATTTCCTGGCGCAGCGCAGGCGCAGAATTTGACCGAAAAGGTACAGCAGCTGCCGCAGCGTCCGGTGGGTTTCGCCGATATCGTGGAGAAGGTTAAGCCGTCAGTGATTTCAGTTCGGGTCAAAATCGATCATCCGGCCGAATCTAGCGTGAGCGACGACGACATGCCGTTTCCTCCCGGATCGCCGTTCGAGCGTTTTTTCAAGCGCTTCGGTATGCCGAATACGCCGAATGCGCCTCGCGGCCATGAAGCGATCACCGGGCAAGGCTCAGGCTTCTTCATCTCTAAGGACGGCTACGCGGTCACCAACAATCATGTCGTGCAGAATGCAGACAAGGTTCAGGTCACGGCCGACGACGGAAAGACCTATACGGCAAAGGTCATCGGCAGCGACTCGCGTACCGATCTCGCGCTCATCAAGGTCGAGGGCGACAACTTTCCATTCGTGAAGCTTGCGGAAACGTCTCCACGGATCGGTGACTGGGTACTCGCTGTCGGCAATCCATTCGGCCTCGGCGGCACCGTCACAGCTGGTATCGTCTCGGCGCGCGGCCGCGATATCGGTGCAGGCCCCTATGACGATTTCATTCAAATCGACGCGCCGGTGAACAAAGGCAATTCGGGCGGCCCGACTTTCGATGTCGACGGTAATGTCATCGGCGTCAACACCGCGATCTTCTCGCCGTCGGGTGGTTCGGTCGGCATCGCGTTCGACATTCCGGCCGACACGGTCAATAGCGTTGTCGCGCAACTGCGCGACAAAGGCTCCGTCACACGCGGCTGGATCGGCGTGCAGATTCAACCAGTGACGCCGGATATCGCGGATAGTTTGGGCTTGAAACAGGCCACTGGCGCCCTGGTTGCGGAGCCGCAAAAGGACAGCCCCGCGGCCAAAGCCGGCATTGCGAGTGGCGATGTCATCACCTCGCTCAATGATACACCGGTCCAGGATCCGCGCGAACTTGCCCGTAAGATCGGCACGATGGCACCCGGCGCGAGCGTCAAGCTCGGCGTCGTCCATAACGGTCAAAACAAAACTGTAACGCTGACCCTTGGGACACTGCCGAATGACAAGCAGGCGTCGAACGAGCCTAATCAGCGCGATCAGCGCGAGGTGCCCGACAGCGATATGCCCAATCTCGGGCTTACGCTGGCGCCTGGCAGCAAGGTTTCCGGTGCGGGCGGCAGAGGCGTCGTAGTCACCGCCGTAAGTGCCGGCGGAGTTGCTGCCGAGCACGGCTTTCAAGTCGGCGACGTCATCCTGGAAGTCGGCGGCAAGGCAGTCTCGACGCCCGCTGATATTCGCAAAAGCCTTGTGGACGCCCGCAACGACGGCAAGCGCACCGTCTTGTTCAGGGTGAAGTCAAACGAGGGAACGAAATTCGTCGCGCTGCCGCTCGGCGACGCCTGACGCACAATCACGCTGGAAGGTCGTGCGGAAAAAGATGAACGAGTCCGGTTACGGAGCCTTTCCGAGCGGACCGGACTCGCACTGAAAAGGGGCATCCGCCGGCATCCGTCGCCCCCGCTGGCGGGCGTACCCCTGGGGGCGGATCGCAAGGTCCGCCCCCGCTGAACCGGCTCCGCCTCCGGCATGCGTCGCCCCCGCCGGGGCGGAGTGGTAAGGGGGGTGGCGGGCTGCCCGCTCGCCACCCCCTCGCTATTATGCGGGCGACGAGCGGATTATCATTGCGATGCGCGCTGGGCGCCGAATCTTTGATGCAGCACACGAAAAACCATGCGGCTTCTCATCATTGAGGATGATCGCGACGCGGCCGAATACCTGGTAAAGGCGTTCCGCGAAGCAGGGCACATCGCCGACCATGCCGGCGACGGCGAGGACGGCCTACAGCTCGGCCTTGACGGCGATTACGACGTTCTGATCGTCGATCGCATGTTGCCCAAGCGGGACGGCCTTTCCGTCATCGGCGCGCTGCGCGAGAAGTCCATTGAAACACCGGTCTTGATCCTCTCCGCGCTCGGCCAGGTCGACGATAGAGTCAAAGGATTGCGTAGCGGTGGCGACGATTATCTGGCCAAGCCGTATGCCTTTTCCGAATTGTTGGCGCGCGTCGAGGCGCTGGCGCGACGGCGCGGCAGCCGCGGCGAGGAAACGGTTTACCGCGTAGCCGATCTGGAGCTGAACCGCCTGTCGCACGAAGTAAGTCGCGCCGGCCAGGAAGTACAATTGCAGCCTCGGGAGTTTCGCCTGCTCGAATATCTCATGCGGCATGCCGGCCAAGTCGTCACCCGCACGATGTTGCTGGAAAATGTCTGGGATTATCATTTCGATCCGCAGACAAATGTCATCGACGTGCACATTTCGCGATTGCGATCTAAAATCGACAAGGGCTTCGCGCAGCCGCTCCTCCACACGGTGCGCGGCGCTGGCTACATGATTCGCGATGGCGCTCGCTGAGCACGCTATCCGATCCGAGCAAAGAGGGTTGAGGTATCACAATGGGCGGCGATAGGGCGGACCATCCAAGTTCAACTTTTGCCGCTCCATTCATCTCGGCGCGCGACTTTCTCCTGGGCTGCCGTGAGGATTACGCGACCGCTTATCGTGACTTTCAATGGCCGAAACTCGACCAGTTTAATTGGGCGCTCGATTACTTCGATGCGATGGCGCGCGACAATGCGCAGCCGGCCTTGTGGCTTGTTGATGAGGACGGTGGCGAGACCAAGCTGTCTTTCGCGGCTTTGAGCGAACGTTCCAATCAAATCGCCAATTCGCTGCGCGCGCTTGGCGTGCGCCGCGGCGATCGTATCCTCGTCATGCTTGGTAATGTGGCGCCGCTCTGGGAGTGCATGCTGGCGGCTATGAAGCTCGGCGCGGTTATCATTCCGGCGACCACATTATTGACCCCCAATGATCTCAATGACCGTTTCGTGCGTGGGTGCGTCAAACACGTGATTGCAAGCGCCGAGGCGGCGGCGAAATTTTCCGATTTGCCGGGCGACTATACGCGCATCGTCGTCGGCAAGGAGGTTGCCGGCTGGATCCCATTCGAAAAGGGCTATGCGGCGCCGGTTCGTTTTACCCCGAACGGCGACACGTACGCTGACGATCCGCTTCTGCTTTATTTTACCTCCGGCACCACTGCGCGGCCGAAGCTCGTGCTGCACAGCCATCAGAGCTATCCGGTCGGGCACCTGTCGACCATGTACTGGCTCGGGCTACGGCCGGGCGATCTACATCTCAATATCTCCTCCCCCGGTTGGGCTAAACACGCCTGGAGCTGTTTCTTTGCGCCGTGGAACGCGCAAGCCGCGATCTTCATTTTCAACCAGCGCCGCTTTAACGCGCGCGGTCTTCTTGATGCAGTCGTGCGCTGTGGCGTGACCACATTTTGCGCCCCGCCGACGGTGTGGCGATTGTTCATTCAGGAGGATCTACCGGCTTGGCCGGTGCGGATCAAAGAGCTGATCAGCGCCGGCGAGCCGCTTAACCCCGAAGTAATCGAGCGCGTCAAAAGCGCCTGGGGCGTCACTATCCGGGATGGTTACGGGCAGACCGAGACGACCGCTTTGGCCGGCAACACGCCAGGTCAAAAAGTTAAACCTGGCTCGATGGGCCGGCCGCTCCCGGGCTATCGCGTCGCGCTGCTCGGCCCCGAGAATGCGCCAGTCAAGGAAGGTGAGATCTGCCTGAACTTGCAGCCGCGGCCGACCGGACTGATGCAGGGTTACCAGGCCCAGGAAAACGATCGTGGGTCGGCAAGCGTCAATGCCGAGACGGTGTATCGCACCGGCGATGTCGCGGCTGTCGATGAGGACGGATATCTGACCTATATCGGCCGTGCCGATGACGTTTTTAAATCATCCGATTATCGGATCAGCCCGTTCGAACTGGAAAGCGTTTTGATCGAACATCCCGCCGTGGCCGAAGCGGCCGTGGTGCCTTCGCCCGATCCGATGCGGCTTGCGGTGCCGAAAGCCTTTCTTGCGCTCGCAGCTGGGCACGCCCCGGACCGCGCCACGGCGTTATCGATTTTCCGCCATTGCCGGGCGACGCTCGCGCCGTTCAAACGGGTGCGCCGGCTTGAATTCGCGGAATTGCCGAAGACGATCTCGGGCAAGATTCGCCGCGTGGAGCTGCGCCGCGCCGAGGCCGCCAACCAACGGAGTGGGCAGCGTACTTCGCTGCAGTTCTGGGAAGACGATTTCTCTGAGACCGAGATGAAATAACGTGACGGCGCTCGGCAAACTCCTTCGCACCACCGCTTTCAAACTGACGCTGGTCTATCTCGGCATCTTCGTTCTGTTCGCGGCGTCGCTGCTTGGCTATTTCGCGCTGAATACCCGCCGCCTTATCACCGAACAGATCACGGCTACGGTCAACGGCGAGGTTACTGGCCTTTCGGAGCAATATAGCCAAGGCGGACTGAGGCGGCTCGTGATAGTGGTCGATGTGCGTTCGCGCCGTCCGGGATCGAGCCTCTATTTGGTCACGACACCGACCGGGGAGGGGCTCGCGGGCAATGTCGGTTCACTCGAGCCGGGCGTGCTCGATCGTCCCGGATGGCTCGAAACTAACTACCATCGCCTCGAATCGCCCGAAGGGGCCGAGCATCGCGCACTCGTGCGCGTAGTGCAGCTTGCGGGCGGGTTTCATCTATTGGTCGGCCGGGACCTCGACGAGCGTGAACGCTTATTCGGTATTATCGTCAATGCCGGGAAGTGGTCACTTGCCTTGGTCATCGTGCTTGGACTCGTTGGCGGATTTTTTGTCAGCCGCCGCGTGCTCAGCCGTATCGACGCCATGACCGGGACCGCGCAGACGATAATGGCCGGCGATCTTTCCGGCCGTCTGCCGGTTGCCGGCAGCGGCGACGAACTCGATCGGCTCGCCGATAACGTCAATGCGATGCTTGAGCGGATCGAAGCCTTGATGCGTGGATTGAAAGAAGTTTCCGACAATATCGCGCACGATCTCAAGACGCCTTTGACGAGACTGCGTAATCGATGCGAGCAGGCGCTGCGCAGCGCCACCGGCGAAGCGAACTATCGGTCGGCGCTGGAATCCACCATTGCGGAATCCGATGAGCTTATTCGTACCTTCGATGCGTTGCTGATGATTGCGCGCGCCGAATCCGGACAAGCTCGCGACAATATGACGGAATTCGACGCCTCCGCGATCGCCCGCGATGTCGGTGAACTCTACGAGCCGGTCGCCGAAGAAAAGGGAATTGCGCTTAAAGTCGAGGCACCGGTGGCAGCGCCTGTGCACGGCAATCGCGAGCTGGTGAGTCAGGCGCTCGCCAATCTCATCGACAACGCTATCAAATATGCCGGCACAAACGGCAAGCTTAACGGCATGCCGGCAGAGATCGTGGTCAGGGCCGACACCGAGGGCGAGCGCATCACGTTAAGCGTTGCCGACCGCGGACCGGGCATCGCAGATGCCGATCGCGCGCGCGTGGTCGAACGTTTCGTTCGCCTCGAGCAGAGCCGGTCCGAGCCGGGATCCGGCCTGGGACTAAGTCTCGCTTCGGCGGTCGCCCGTTTGCATGGCGGCGAATTGAAGCTCGAAGACAATCATCCCGGGTTGCGATCGACGATTGCCTTGCCCCGCGTAGGTCCGGGCGCAGTTTCGGGCGTAGTTCTTGCCGGTACTACAGGTAAAGGATGAAGCGGCCCCCGGCTAATAAGCGGCCGAAGGGAAAACGCGGTGAGTCGGCGCTCATTGACCGGCTCGGCGGAAAGCTACCGAAGCCTTCGCGCCAAGCAACGGCGCGCGTTCGAGCCTGGCTCGCAGCTCTACGGCCGAAATCCACCGCCGCGGCGTTGGCGTCGCTTGTTCGCCGACATCCAGCTGCGGCACAAATTCTCGGCGGTATTGCCGAAGCGGCACCATACCTGTGGGACGCGATTGCGAATGATCCTGCGCAGCTACGGAATTTGCTCGGCGCCGATCCGGATCGAACTTTCGACGCGCTGATTGGAAAAACCAAAGTCGCCGCGGCAGCGGCCCGCTCGCAAGCCGCGCTGATGCGCATCCTGCGCGAGGCCAAGCTGGAGGCAGCGCTCTTTATCGCGCTCACCGATATCGGCGGCGTTTGGACGCTGGCGCAGGTGACCAAGGCGCTCAGCCGCTTTGCCGACACCGCAGTCAGCCTTGCCGTCAACTATCTCCTTCGTGAAGCGAGAAAGCACAAGAAGCTTGGCGTTGCGGACCCAAAGAACCCTCAAACGAGATCGGGATATATCGTGCTGGCGATGGGAAAGATGGGTGCCGGCGAGCTCAATTTCTCGAGTGACATTGATTTGATGGTCTTTTTTGACCCTGGTGGTGCCAAGGTCGCCCGCGACCTCGAGCCCGCGCCGTTCTTTATCGGTTTGACGCGCGATCTGGTCAAAATCCTACAGGCGCGCACAGCCGACGGCTACGTCTTTCGCGTTGACCTCCGGCTGCGCCCCGATCCGTCGTCCACGCAGATCGCGATCTCGACGGCGGCTGCCCTCGATTATTACGAAAGCCGCGGCCAGAACTGGGAACGCGCGGCTTTGATCAAAGCGCGTATCTGCGCCGGCGATACCGTTGTGGGCGAGCGTTTCTTGGGCGAATTGTCGCCGTTTATCTGGCGGAAATATCTCGATTATGCCGCGATCGCGCATGTGCACGAGATGAAGCGGCAGATTCATGCCTATCGCGGTCATGGCGAGATAGCTATCGAGGGTCACAACATAAAGCTTGGCCGCGGCGGCATTCGCGAGATCGAGTTTTTTGTACAGACCCAGCAGCTAATCGCCGGAGGGCGACATCCGGAGCTGCGCGACCGCGGAACTATCGCGACGCTTGCCGCGCTCGCGGCCGACGGTTGGATCGATGCCGGGGCGCGCGATGAGCTCGGCTCAGCCTACGATTTCTTACGCCGCGTCGAGCATCGCCTGCAAATGATCAACGACGAGCAGACCCATACGCTTCCTGCAACAGCCGATGCCCTCGACGTATTTGCCCGGTTTCTCGGCTTTCGATCGCGTGACGACTTTGCCGAATTATTTGTTGCCCATCTGCGCAATGTCGAACGGCACTATATCAGATTGTTCGAGCGAGCTCCGGATCTCTTGGTGCAGCAGCGACAGTTTTCGTTCGATCAATCCGAAGCACGCGGGGAAATCTTCGAGCGGCTCGCGCAACTAGGGTTTCGCGAGCCGACCGTAGTCTTTGACGCCATAGCCAATTGGCAGAGCGGCGGTTACCGAGCGCTCCGTGGCGAGCAGGCACGCGCGAATCTTGTCGATCTCGTGCCGATTATTCTCGATCAATTCTCGCGGGTCGAAAATCCTGATGCGAGCCTTGCTGCATTCGATCGGTTTTTAGCGGGGCTGCGCGCCGGCGGCCGCTTTTTCTCTTTGCTGCGGCAAAACCCGGAATTGATCCGCTTTGTTGCACTTATCATCGGTGCGGCCCCGCGGCTCGCGGACATTCTGGCGCGCCACCCCCATCTTATCGATCCCCTGGTCGAGCCCAGCTTTTTCCGCGCGCTGCCCGACGAAGCGCGCCTGCGGGAGAGCCTACAGCGGACACTCGCCGAGGCGCGTGGCCTGGAATCGATGCTCGATGCGATCCGCCTGTTCGGGCAGGAGCACATGTTCCTGATCGGCGCTCGCATCATGTCCGGCTCGTTGTCTGCCGAGCAGGCCGGCGACACCTTTGCCCAACTGGCCGACGTTCTCCTCGGCGAAGTTCATCGCTGGCTGGAAGCCGATTTTGCCGTGGCGCATGGCCGAATGAGCGGCGGACAAAGCGCCGTGCTGGCGCTCGGCCGGCTCGGCGCCCGGGAAATGACAGCAAGTTCCGACCTCGATCTCATCGTTGTTTACGATTTTGATTCCGAACACGCGCAATCCGATGGCGGGCGCCCGCTCTATGGCGGGCAATATTTTGCGCGTCTCACTCAGCGCATGATCGGTGCGCTCACCGCCCAGACCAATTACGGAGTGCTGTATCCGGTCGATATGCGGTTACGCCCATCGGGCCGGTCCGGCCCAGTCGCGACCCAGATCGATGGGTTCAAAAGCTATCAGGAGCACGATGCCTGGACCTGGGAGCACATGGCGCTCACGCGTGCGCGTGTGGTCTCGGCACCGGCGAGTTTCGCCGCGAAAGTGGAGGCGGTAATCCGCGAGATCCTTTGCCAGCCGAGAGATGCCGCGGCAACGGCCGGCGACGTGGTCGACATGCGGGGCGCCATTGCCAAGGAGAAGGGCGACGCCGATCCATGGGATCTCAAATATGCCGCTGGGGCACTGATCGATATCGAATTTATCGTGCAATATCTGCAACTGGTCCACGCCGCGGCGTTTCCCGAAATAGTGGATACTTCAACGGCGCGAAGCCTGGATAAGGCTGCGCGCCTTGGCGTGATCGCAGCGGAGGATGCCGCGGTCCTGCGTCCGGCGGTGCGGTTGTTTCACGATCTGACGCAAATTCTTCGGCTCTGTTTGCCTTCGAATTTCGACCCGCAAACCGCAAGCCCGGGTATTCTGGCGTTATTGGCCCGCGCTGCCGACCTGCCGGACTTTCCGACGCTCGCGGCCCATGTGGTCGATACCCAGCGTGCGGTGCGGGCCTCGTTTGTCAGGATTCTTGGCGGACCACCGTCAACCTGAAAGCCAGCAATTCGCTCAAGCGGCCGCGTCGATGTTTTCTATCGGCGTCGCGACCCCCGTGCCCGCCGGTAGGCGCACGACGACCATCGTGCCGCGACCGAGTCGGGAGCGAATGCGCATCGTGCCGCCATGCAGTTCCACCAGCGATTTTGCAATTGCGAGGCCAAGACCTGAGCCCTGGTGCCGCTTGGTCAACTGGCTTTCAACCTGTTCAAAGGGGCGACCGAGCTTGTGCAGTGCCTGCCGCGCTATGCCGATGCCATTGTCGTTTATGGCAATGCTCACCCTGCTGCCGCGTATCCGCGCCCGCACGCTTACTGCGCCGCCATCGGGCGTGAATTTTACCGCATTGGACAACAGATTGAGCGCGATCTGTTTCAAGGAGCGGCGATCCGCATTGAGATGGATTCCGGCTTCCACCTGAGAGTTAAGCGCGAGGTTTTTCTCACCAGCGCGGGTCGACACCACGCGAATGCAATCGGCGAGGAGCGAATCGAGCTCGACTGCTTCCGGTGCGAGCCGAATTCCACCGGCTTCGATTTTCGACATGTCGAGAATGTCATTGATCACATCGAGCAAATACTCACCGCTTTCGCGGATATCCCGCGCATATTCAATGTATTTGTCGGCCCCGAGCGGACCAAACATCCCCGATTCCATGATCTCGGAGAAGCCGATGATGGCGTTGAGCGGAGTACGCAGTTCATGGCTCATATTGGCGAGGAATTTCGATTTGGCCTGATTGGCTTCCTCGGCGCGAGTTTTTTCCTCGGCATATTTCTCGGCGAGGTCGGCAAGTTCGGCGGTTTGCCGTTCGAGGGCTTGCTGCGATTTACGCAAATCCAGGATAGTGGCCATTTGACGCTTCTCCCCATCGATCAGTTTTTGCTCGTGACGCTTAATTTTCGTGATGTTGGTGCCAACCGAGACATAGCCACCATCCTTGGTGCGGCGCTCGCTGATATGCATCCAGCGTCCATCCTCAAGCTGGGCTTCGAAAGTACGCGCGCCGCGTGGTTCGCTGTCATGCGCGACGGTCGCGCGGATCAGCGGCTTTCTGCCGGTCGCCACGATGGTCTCGTAAGACGTACCCGGCACCACCGCTTCGTCCGGGAGCTGGTGCAGCTCCTGGAAATTGGAATTGCATAGCACCAGCCGATTTTCAGCATCCCACAGCACGAACGCTTCCGGTATGGTCTCGATGGCATCGCGCAAGCGCAGGTCGGCGGCGACGGTACGCTCAACCAGATTCTTTTGTTCGGTAATATCGACTGCAATGCCGATGAGGTGCGATCCGACCTCGCCCTCTTGACGGGTCAGCTCGCAGCGAACGCGCAGCCACAGCCAGCGGCCGTCGGCATGGCGCATCCGAAATCCGTGATCTATCGATTGCAACGTGCCGTCGACGAGCTGGCTAGCGAGTCCATAAAGATCGATGTCGTCCCTATGGATGAGCGCGTCGACTTCGCCGAATGTGAGCAACTCGTCCTTTTGCGGCAGGCCGAGCATGTCGTACATTGAATGGGTCCAGAACACGCGACCGCGCGCAAGATCCCAATCCCACAGCCCGCAGCGTCCGCGATTGAGTGCGGTGTCGACGCGACTACGAACGGTATCGTTGATAAGGTCGGCCTCGCGCGCCCGCGTCGCCTGCCAATGGAAGGCAAAACCGAGAATTAGCACCACAAAAGCGGTGGTCGCCGACAGCGTGCCAGTCAGAGCGGTAATCGATCGCCAATTGGCCAGTGCGTCGTCGCGTGCCTGGATGACGGCCAAAAGGCCGGTCGGATTTTTCAAAGCGCGCACCGCAGCGAAGGCAGGCTCGCCATTGTCGAGTACGATCTCGCGCGTGCCGGCCTCAGCGCCGAACGTCGTCAGCGGTTGGAGCGGTCCGAGCAGTTCGAGAAGCGAACGTCCGACAGTCGGCGGAGCAGTCGGCAGGCTGGCGATGATTTTGGCGTCCGCGTCGCTCACCAGCACGCGCCGCCCGGCACCAGCCGTCCATTCCGGAAGCGCATCGGCCAACGCATCGGAGGTGCGCGGCCAATACAGGCGGCCGTCACGGCTGCGGCGCTCGAAAACTGTAGCGTAATGATCGGCGAGCGCCGCGATGCTTTGTTTAGCCTCGATCACGGTTTGGCGACGATGTTCGAGGACCTGCACGGCAGCCCCGATACAGACCGTTACCATGAAAGCGATGATGAGGACTGGTACGGCCCGGCGCAGCAGCGGCTCTGCGCTCAGCAGACGCCGATAGGCCGGATTGGCAATCGATTCAGCCAACCCTTTGATCGAATCGGACCGTAGAGACGCACTCGCCGCATCGGCGCGCGCCATGACTGCCCCCGCTCGGATTATTGCCCCAACCCGCGTTCGGAGATTGTGCCGCTCTCTCCGAATCAACACCAATAGAATCGAAGCGCGCTGATTTGTCGAGAGTCCGAGTCAATAATTTTTTAAGAAATGTCCAAAGCTTTTTGCGTCGCGGAAGACGGCCGTCGAACGCACTGGCAAGCGTTCACCTCGGTTGCCGCTCATGGCGCCGAGCCAAAGCCGAGTCAAATCAAGGGTGTGTCTCGATCTTACTTGTCGGCGAGCGTGCGCGCGACGATGTCGTGAACGTCGCGCGAGAGTGTCGTGTTTGCCGCGACGCGACGTAAGCTTGCCTCGGCCTGTGCCCGCCGCCGCGCTTCCAGCGTACGCCAGGATCGGAATGCGCTCATCAGGCGCGCGGCGACTTGCGGGTTTTTCGGATCAAGCTCCAGCACGAAATCGGCTACGAAATTGTAACCGGCGCCGTCGCTGCGGTTGAACTGAGTCTGATTGGCTTGCGCGAAACTGCCAATCAGCGCGCGTATGCGGTTGGGATTGGCGGCCGAGAAAGCGGCGTGGCGGGTCAAGGCGCGGACCCGGTCGAGCGTAGCCGGCTCGGGGATGGCCGCCTGGAGCGCAAACCATTTGTCGATCACCAAGGGGTCGTCCGCGTAGCGCTGATAGAAATCCTCGAAAGCCGCTGCGCGTTCCGGACGGTCGTGAGCCGCGAGCGTATCGAGCGCGGCAATGCGGTCGGTCATGTTGTCGGCATTCTGGTACTGCGCGAAAGCACGCCCAATCGCCGCGCCGCTTTCGGTGATGGCCAGCAGATCAAGGCAAACATTCTTGAGCGCGCGGCGGCCGGCACTCTGCGCATCCGGGCGATAGGGGCCGGTCGTTATCATCCGCTCGTAGGCGGCAGCGAGGATGGCGCTATGCCGCTTGCCAATGGCTGCGCGCAGTCTTCGTCTTGCAGCAAAGACCGCATCCGGATCGACATCACGGCCAATTTCGCGCGCAATATCGGCTTCGCTCGGGGGAGATAACGTGAGTGCGACAAAGGCGGACTCAAGCGCGCGGTCCTTGAGAACCGCCTCGAGCGCATTCATCAACCCGTCGTCGAGGCGTGGCTCTCCGCCGGAGCGCAATGCGACGACATTGCCCAGCAAGAGCGTCATCGCCAAGCTTTGGATGGCCTGCCACCTGTTGAACGCATCGCAATCGTGCGCGGCGAGAAAGCGCAGGTCGTCGGCGCCAATCGGCGCCGTCAGCTTGATCGGCGCCGAGAAGCCACGGTTGAGCGAGAGTACCGGCCGTTCCGTAACGCTCGTGAACACGAACGATTGTTGCGGCTCGGTCAGTTCGAGCACGCCGCGCGACAATGGCCGGCCATCAACCGCAAGCGGCAGGTCTTTGCCGTTGCCGCCGACGAGGCCGAAAGCGAGCGGTATAAGCATCGGCGCTTTGGTGGGCTGCTCCGGGGTCGGCGGAACGCTCTGCGTGATCTCGAGCCGCAAGCTGCGGGCAGCCGGATCGTACTGCGATTCCACTTTGATCTCCGGCGTGCCGGCTTGCGAATACCAGCGCATGAATTGCCGCATGTCGCGGCCGCTCACGTCTGCGAAACACTGCACAAACTGCTCGACCGTCACTGCCTGTCCGTCATGGCGTTCGAAGTAAAGATCCATGCCGGCGCGAAACGCCGCTTCGCCGAGCAGCGTTTTGATCATGCGCACCACTTCGGCGCCTTTTTCATAGACGGTCGCGGTGTAGAAGTTGTTGATCTCGTGATAGAGTGTCGGCCGTACCGGATGGGCGAGGGGGCCCGCATCCTCGACGAATTGATGCGCGCGCAGCCCGCGGACGTCGCTGATCCGCTCGACCGCGCGCGACCGCTGATCGGCGGTGAATTCCTGGTCGCGAAAAACAGTGAGCCCTTCTTTGAGGCAAAGCTGGAACCAGTCGCGGCAGGTGATCCGGTCGCCGGTCCAGTTGTGGAAATATTCGTGGGCGATCACCGCCTCTATGCTGGCATAATCGCCGTCGGTTGCGGTGGCGGGAGAGGCGAGAATGAATTTGTCGTTAAAGACATTCAGCCCCTTGTTCTCCATCGCTCCCATATTGAACGCGGAGACGGCGACAATCATGAAAATATCAAGATCGTATTCGCGCCCGAACGCAACTTCGTCCCAGCGCATCGCGCGCTTGAGGCTGTCCATCGCGTAATGGCAGCGGTCTTGCTTGCCAGGTTCGACGTAGATCGCGAGCCTCACCTTACGTCCGGACATTGTGGTGAAGCTCTCGCCGACGCCGGCAAGATTCCCGCCCACCAGTGCAAAGAGGTATGACGGTTTGGGAAACGGATCGTGCCAAACAGCGAAATGGCGCGAAGTTCCCGCTATATCGCCGCCGGCGGCGAGATTGCCATTGGAAAGGAGTATCGGGGCTTCGCTCTTTTCGGCTTCGATCCGCGTTGTATAGACCGCCATGACATCCGGACGATCGAGAAAGTAGGTAATGCGGCGAAAGCCTTCGGCCTCACACTGGGTGCAATAGGTCGTTCCGGCCCGATACAGCCCCATCAGCTTGGTATTGTTACTGGGATCAAGTACCGTTTCGATTTCGAGCTCAAACGGCCGCTGCGGTGCTTGCGCAATCGTCAGACGGTCCGGCGTAGCGACGAAGCTCTCTGCCGGCAGCGGTTTGCCGTCGAGTCGAACGGAACGAAGCGTCAGGTCATCGCCGTCGAGAACGAGCGACGCCGGCGCGGCGGAACCGTTCGGCCTGACTGTAAATTTTGCACGCACCGTCGTCGCGGTCGGATGCAGCGCGACGTCAAGCTCGACTGTTCCGATAAGCCAATCAGGCGGGCGATAGTCCTCGAGGCGGACCGGCCTTGGTTCTTCGGTGCGCATGCTGCCATTGATCTAGAGGGTTTGGACGGCAATGGAAAGCATAACGCAGCGCCTTTTATAGGGCACGTCAGCCGGAACGTCGTGGCGCTCGTTCCGAATGTCAGTTGAATGGTTGTTCGGCTAGCGCCGCGGTTCGGCATGACCGATGACGCGTTGGATCGTAGGAAACTGACGGCGCAGCCGGCGTTCCAGCGCATCGACCATGTCGTGCACCGTGCTTACCGAAAGCGCCGGATCGACCTGACAATGGAAATTGACGATTTCGCCGGCGCTGGTGTCCCGCACGCGCACGTCGTGTACCTCGCCCAGTGCGGGAAGCTCGGCGGCAAGCGAGGTCAGAACCTTGCGCACCCGCCCAATTCGCACAGGATCCGCGTCGGTGCCGGCCAACAGGTCGGCTGGCAGTGGCTCGATGTGGGTTTCGACTTCGACATCCGGCCCGAGTTCACGGCCGATTGCTTCTTCGAGCCGGCTGGCGACATCATGTGCCGCGGCCAGCGGCAAGGCGCCGTCCACTTCTAGGTCGACCGACACCGACAGTCGGCCGGCGATTGTCTGCACCGCCACGTGATGAATGGCGAGGCCGAGGTCGCGTGCAATCACCATGACGCGCTCGCGCACCGTCTCATCGTCAAGAGCCTTGGGCTCCGTCGTTATCGTCAGCTCGACTGCAGGAAGCTCGCTGCGGATCGCGTCGGTCAATTGCTGTTTGATGGCGCTGACGCGATCGAACGGCAACGTTCGGCTGATGGCGACGCCGAGCTCGACGAACAAAACCGCGCCGGCCGGGCGCGCCCGCACCCGCTCCACCTTAACCACGCCAGGCACTTGGCGCGCGATGGCTGCGATGTGGTCGCTCACCCCAGCCGGCGCCGTGTCCGTGAGCGTGTCGATGGTGCGGCGACCAAGACGATATCCGGCAGTGCAAATAAAGACCGCGACGACGATCGCGGCGGCCGCATCGGCCCAGTCATGGCCGAGCGCCACGCCAAAGAGCCCAATCAGCACCGCGATCGATGACCACATATCGGATCGAAAATGCAATGCATCGGCTTCCAAAGCCTCGCTCGCGGTCGCTTGGGCGACGCGCCGCAGCGTGCGTGCCCGGAAAAAGTCGATGGCGATCGAGCCGACGATGACCACAAAAGCCGCGATGGTCGCTTCGACCGCATGCGCGTGCGCACCGATGAGCCGGCGCACGGCCTCGAAAATCACAATGGCGGTGAGCACGAATAAAAGCGCCGTCTCGGCTAGCGCGGTCACGCTCTCGACCTTACCGTGACCGTACTGATGTTCGGCGTCCGCAGGTTTGCCGGAAATGCGCACGGCGAAATAGGTCAAAACGGTGGCCGAGAGATCGAGTAACGAATGCCCCGCCTCGGAGAGGATCGCTAGCGAGCCGGTCAAAAGACCGACTACGGCCTTTGCTGCCGTTAAGCCGGCCGAAGCCGCAATCGATCCGAGCGCGACTTTTTCCTTCTCGTTCATTGACTGCCCCTGGCTTGAAGGGGGTTAGCCGGGTGACGTTTGAGCGTCAATGAGGATGAAAATCGGGATTTATAAACCCAGTGCGCTGAGGCCTTCATGACCATCGGGCCGGCGCCCCAGCGGCCAGTGGAATTTCCGTTCGCTCTCAGCGATTGGCAGATCATTGATGCTGGCAATGCTCCGGCGCATCAAACCATGCTCGTCGAATTCCCAATTCTCGTTACCGTAACTGCGGAACTAATTGCCGCTGTCGTTGTGCCACTCGTAGGCAAAGCGTACCGCAATGCGGTTTTCGCGAGATGCCCATAGTTCCTTGATCAGCCGATAATCGAGTTCACGGCTCCACTTGCGCGTTAGAAAACGCACGAGCGGTCGCAGAGCGCAAGCTGAAGATAGTGCTCGCCAATTACGAACCGGAACCGCTGCCAGTAAATCTGGTGCACCTCGGGCAGGGTCTGATGCCGCTAAAAACTGGTGTATTCCTCGATTTCCTTGCGTCGGGTCTCCGCCGACGCGCGACCAAAGGTAACTTGTTGAACAGATGAGTTGATATTCGACCCTGGCTGCCAAAAATCCGCGAGCACGATCAGGATGACACCGCTCCGAAAAGGCGACGGGAAACCGTCCGCCTCATTGCAACGGCTTGAGCTCACCCAGCATCGTCGGAATCAACTCTGATACTGTCGGATGAATGTGCATCGCGCGCTGCATCACGGTGTAAGGCGCTTTGGCATACATGACATCGAGGATGCAATGGATGACCTCGTCGCCTGCAAGTCCGAGGAGGGAAGCACCCAATATCAGTTTGCTGTCTCGATCTACCAGGATTTTCATGAAACCTTTGGTCTCGCCCTTTTCGTAGGCGCGACTGACATTTTCCATGGCACGGGTCGTAATCAACGCGGGCTTGCCGGTCTTGCGGACTTCCGTTTCCGTCATTCCGGCGCGGCCGAGCGGCGGATCGGTGTAGAGCGCATAGGCAGTGATGCGGTCGCTCACGCGTCTTTGATCATGGTCGAGGAGATTGGCGGCGACAATTTCGAAATCATTCCAGGATGTGTGCGTGAATGCACCGCGACCATTGCAGTCGCCCATCGCCCAGATACCCGGAACATTCGTGCGCAACTGATCGTCGACCTGAATATAGCCGCGGGGATCGGTAACAATGCCGGCTTGGTCGAGGCCAAGATCGTCGGTATTCGGCCGGCGGCCGATCGCGACTAGCACATGCGTTCCAACGATTTGTGAACGCTGGCCCGCCGATTCGACCTTCACCGCTATCGAGTTTCCCTGCTTCTCCACGCCGACCACTTTGCTGGCGACGCGTACGTCGATGCCTTCTTCCTTGAGGAAATCGGCGACAGCTTGCGAGACGTCCTCGTCCTCACGCGAGATCAGGCGCGGCGACATTTCGATCACAGTCACCTCGCTTCCGAAGCGACGATACATCTGTGCAAATTCTAGCCCGACGTAACTGCCGCCCAGGATGACCAGATGCGCGGGCAGAAAATCGATGTCCATCATCGAACTGTTGGTTAGGTAGGGTACGCCGCCGAGCCCGGAGATCGGAGGAATCACCGCGCGCGCTCCGACATTGAGAAAGATTTGTTCGGCGGCGAGCTCAGATCCGTTCACCGCTATTTTCTTTTCCGCAACAAAACGGCCATGTCCTTCGTAAACCGTGCATCCTTGTAAGGTCTTTAACGATCGTTCGAGGCCATCGCGGGATGCTGCCACGACGGCATCCTTTCGCGCCTTGACTGCCTTCATGTCGACCTTGACTGCATCATCAATTCGCACGCCATAGTGGGCGGCGCGGCGCCCGAGATATGCAGCGTATGCGCTCGCAATCAGGGTTTTGGTCGGCGTACAGCCGTTGTTCACGCATGTGCCGCCAAACAGCTTCCGTTCGACGATAGCGACTTTCCGGCCGGCAGCCGCCAGTCGCCGCGCGAGAGCCGGGCCGGATTGCCCGGTGCCAATGATGATCGCATCGTAATTCGGCATGATGGACCTCCAATTTCCGCCGCAAGCGATAGCGACTGCGCAGCCTACCTGGGTGAGAGAATTTTCACCCGCATGGTCGATCGCCGATTGCAGTCAGATCGAACGATGCGGAATCCGCGAAGCAAAGGCGCTGCGTCTGACCGCCTGCGCGAACGGCTGTACGCGTATCAAGCCTCAACCGTAATCTGCGGTGGCCCGCTCCTGGCGTAGCCGATTACGCGGGCGTCCGCATATCCGGCTCCTACAATGCTTTGCACGACCGCATCAGCGCGATCGGACGCGCAGGAGATCAGAAGTCCGCCGGATGTCTGAGGGTCGGTCAAAAGGTGGCGCTGCCACTCAGGCACGAGCGCGGGTAGATTCACGTCCTTGCCGTAGCTTGCCCAATTGCGCAGGGAGGCTCCGGTCACATGGCCCTGTTGCGCGAAAGTGGCGGCCTCAGACAACAACGGCAAATCGCCGATGCGGATGACGAGCGTGAGCTTGGAATTGCGTGACATCTCCAGGGCATGCCCAAGCAATCCAAAGCCGGTCACATCGGTAATCGCATGGACGTCGGTATTCTTTGCCAATTCGGCGCCGATCTTGTTCAGGAGCGTTGTCGTGGCGATCATCTCGGCATAGCCCGCAGGCGACAGCGCACCCTTTTTTATCGCTGCTGAGTAGATGCCGACGCCAAGCGGTTTTGTCAAAATCATCGCGTCGCCCGCTCGGACGTCGGATTTGCGGCGCACCTCTTCAGTTTTGCATATGCCGATGACTGCGAGCCCGTAGATCGGTTCGGGTGCATCGATGGAGTGTCCGCCGGCCACCGGAATGCCCGCGGAACTGCAAACCGCCGCACCGCCTTTGAGAATTTCGCGCACTGTCTCGGGCGCGATTTTGTCGAGCGGCATGCCGAGGATCGCCAACGCCATGATTGGCCTGCCACCCATGGCATAGACGTCCGAGATTGCATTGGTCGCGGCAATGCGCCCGAAGTCGTAAGGGTCGTCTACAACAGGCATGAAGAAATCGGTGGTAGCGATCACGCACGTTCCGTCATCGAGCTGCCAGACGGCCGCGTCGTCGGGCGTCTCAGTCCCGACCAGCAACTGCCGGTACGGCGTCGCGAGTGGTTGATCAGCCAATAGCTGTTCCAACATGGAAGGCGCTAGCTTGCAACCGCAACCACCGCCATGCGCAAGACTGGTCAATCGCACAATGGGAACGTTCATGACTCTTCACCTATTACTATATTAATTGTTCCGATTACTCGCGCCGGCCGGCGCATAGCCGAGGATGATAGTGCGCCGGACAGTTTAATTGATCAACGGGTCCAAGACCGGCGTTGGCGTTCCAATCTTAAAGTTCTAGAGAGCGCAATATTAAAGAGAGCAGGTGCGGAACCCCGCAAATATGTCATTTCGGTCGGGAGCAAAGAAATTTCGGTATGTGGGGCGAGCGAGCCGTGCGCTTGTCGCCCAGCACCCGCCGCGCAATACTTTCCTCGAGCCGAACCATGGCTGTGAATAGTCTTCATAAGGGTCAGCGGCGAAGCCCGGAAACGGCGTGAAGTCAGAGGCCGTCCATTCCCAAACATTGCCGACCATCTGCCGGCAACCGAAGGCGCTGTCGCCCTCAGGACAAGCCGCAACGTCAAGCGGAGCATTAAACGCAAAATCCAGATTCGCCAGCTTACGTGCCGGTGCGGCACCGTTCCACGGCCACGGCCGCTTCACGCCGGAGAGGCGATTGCCGTCGGCGCTTGGTTCGCCAATCGCAGCTGCCTCCCACTCCACCTCGGTCGGCAGTCGGCGCCGGGCCCAGCGGCACCAGGCCTCGGCCTCGTGCCAGTTGACGAAAACAACCGGGGTATCTGGAGCGAGGATTTCGGTGCGATCATATCTGCGCCAGGTCCAAACGCCATCCGATTTCGGTTGCCAGTATATCGGGCGTTCGGCATGCATACGCTCTCGCCACGCCCAACCGGCATCGCTCCAAAATTCACGAACGCGATAACCACTATCATCAACAAATACTGCAAATTCCCGATTGGTGACCGGAGCGCGGGCGATCCGAAACGGGCTGAGCTCGACTTCGTGCGCCCATTTTTCGTTATCAAAGATGAACCCTTCGGTGCGCGTGGCACCGAGCCGCCAGGCGCCACCCGGGACGTCGACATCGCCCGGCAGACTTCCGGCGGCGGTCGAGATATGATCGCCAAGTCCGCGCGGCGGCGGATAGGCCAGCGTTTCACGCATATAGGTCAGTGCTTCGACGTGCATGTCCTCGTGGCGGATCGCCAGATCATAAAAATAAACAGCGTGATCGGAAAAATCGGCGCGCGAGAGTCGATCGCATTGGTGTTCCAGCACCGCCGCCAAAAAAGCAAAGGTCGCATTGCGATCCGGCAGATCGAGATTCCAGCGCGTGTCATGCGCCACGGTGCTGGAATTCCACAGATCATCGGCGCGGTCGATCAGCGGCGCATGGCCGTGACTGTGGCGAAGCGTCCAATATTCGTGAAACCAGCCGACATGGCCCATCTCCCATAGGACCGGATTGACGATGTCGAGCTTGGCGCCCATCAACTGTTCTGTTGAAAGTTCGTCGGTCAGCCGAAGAGTTCTCGTCCGCGCCTGCTGCAGTTGTGAAGCTAATTCGGCAGGGGTCGCGCCGCTGGTGGGCCGCCCTGACATTGTATAATTCATGAAAATTATTCTTATCACTCCGCCGGGCCCGAGTACACGCACCGGCAATGCCGTCACGGCGCTGCGCTGGGCTCACATTCTTCGGCAACTGGGCCATTGCGTGATCATCGCCGCCGACTATGGCGACAAGCCCTTCGACGCAATGGTCGCGATTCATGCGTGGCGCAGCGCCGAGGCCGTTCGCCGTTTTAAGATCCGCTATCCCGAGCGGCCGCTCATTCTCCAGCTCAGCGGCACCGATATCTACCATTACATAAGCGACGAGCCCGCTCCGACACTGCGCTCGATGGAACTGGCTGACAGCCTTGTTGCATTGAACAGTTTGGCTTGGCGCGTCGTTCCAAAGAAGTTTCGAAAAAAACTTCGCGTCATTTTCCAGTCGGCTGATAAGCCAAGCACGCTCAGGCAGCCCAGCCGGCGCCACATCGACGTTTGCGTAATTGGCCACCTGCGTGACGTGAAAGACCCCTTGCGAGCGGCCCAAGCTGCACGATTATTGCCGTCTAGTTCCCGCATCCGCATCGTCCATGTCGGCCGCGCCTACAGCCCCCGATGGGCCGCCGAAGCGATGGCGGAGATGGCCGACAATCCTCGCTATTCCTGGCGCGACGATGTTCCGCGGGCGGCGGTCCGCGCGCTGTTGTTGCGGAGTCATGCAATGGTTCTGTCGTCGCTCAGCGAGGGCGGTGCTAACATCATTTCCGAAGCAATCGTCGCCGGTGTCCCCATTCTTGCCTCGCGCATGGACGGCAATGTGGGTCTGTTGGGCGCCGATTACCGTGCCTATTTTCCAGTCGGCGATACAGAGGCGCTGGCGCGACTACTGCTGCGGATTGAAAGCGATCGCGGCTTCGTGGCGGCGCTTCACCGCGCGATCGCGCGCCGCGCGCCGTTATTTAAGCCTGACCGCGAGATTGCGGCTTGGCGGCGGTTGCTCACGGAACTGTCCAGGTGATCCTGATCAGGAGTTGCTCGTCGCTTTCACATCGTCATAGGAAGTCTCTAGGAATTGGGCGATACCATTCGCGGCGACATACTTCCTTCGTGCCCTCCCAGGCGCGCAGTCCGCCCTGCAGCAGGAAGTCATTGGCCGTTGCTGACAGACGTATCTGCGTCTCGACCCGGATCTGCCACGCATCGCGCGACATTGTCTGGCTGCGCCACAGTTCGGCCACTGCGCTGAGCGGGTCGTTCTCCTCGATGTGATATTGCGACTTAATTTGTGTGCCGATTTCCAGGCCGATGCGATCGATGCGCTCGATACGATGGTCGCTGCGGCGGATGATCGTTGGCTTCTCGGGCGGCGCGGATTCCGCTTCGGGCATTGGTCGCAGGCTCGCATCTGCGGGGCGTTGCGGCCGCTGCGGCAGATCAATGTCGCCGGCGAAAATCGTCAGCGTTGCCGTCTCCGGACTGGGCCAGATCATCGGCCAATAAGCAGTGGAGATCGCGAGTCTCACCTTGTGTCCGGCGGGAAGCACCGAGCCGGTATCGTTGAGCTTCACGCGCACGCGATAGCGTTCACCGGGCACCAGCAGCGCAGGGTTTTCGTGTCCGTCGCGGTGAGTGAGGTTGAGGACGCCATAGCTGACGCGCAGCGAGTCGCCTGACGGGTGCACATCGCACAAGCGCACCGCCACATTCGCAATTGACCGGTCGGACGCAAGCTCGATGGTCACGATCGGAGCCCCCAGAATTTCGATCGACGCATCAAGTGGCGGACTGTCGAAAACCACCGATCGCGCGTCGTCATCTTGCTGATCGCTGGCCTGGTCATGCCCGCGGCCAAATGGCACCCAATCGCCGGCACGTCCACCGAGCGTCTGCGGCGAGCACACGGCGCGAGGTGTCAAAGTTGAATTTCCGTCGCGCAATCCCTCGTCAGTCAAGAATGATCGGCGCGACACTATTCCGAGAGATGGCCACGAAGGCTCCGCAACCCAACGACCCGGCAGGGTGTCGTGGTGCGTCGCCGGTTTTACGCTTTCCATCATCCAAGCGCGCAGCATCGGTTCGTCCATCACGCCCGTATCGAGGCCCTTCAACCAGTGGTCCCACCAGCGGAGCATTTCTTGCAGGAACCCGATCTGCGGTCCGGGAAGGGCGAAATGCGGATAGGCATGTGCCCATGGTCCGATCAGGCCTTTGCGCGGCGCCTTCAGATTTTCGAGCAAGCGCGGAATTGCATTCTTATAGCTATCGGTCCAACCGCCGACGGCAAATACTGGACACTCAATCGCTCCATAGTTCTCGCATACCGATCCGTGCTTCCAATATGCGTCGCGCCGTTGATGTTGCAGCCAAGGCCCCAAGAAGAGCGGCGTGTTCTGCAGGCGCTCCAACCACATCGCGCGCCAATTGTCGCCAGTGAGAAGAGGATCGGGCGGCAAGCACATTGAGCTGAAAAAGAAAAAGGCCCATTCCAACCCAGCAGTGGCAAGAAGGGTGCCGCCCATGTAGTGCGCGTCGTCGGCGTAGCGATCGTCGGTCGAACAAATCGTCACGATCGCTTTGAGTGCCGTCGGCCGGCGCGCTGCGATCTGAAGTCCATTGAAGCCGCCCCATGAGATTCCCATCATTCCGACCGCGCCGTTGCACCAGGGCTGCGCCGCCAACCACGCGATCACCTCGATGCCATCGTCTTGTTCCTGTTTGGCGTACTCGTCGGTGAGCAAGCCGGTCGATTCGCCGCTACCCCGAATGTCAACGCGAACGCCTGCATAACCATGACCAGCCAGATAGGGATGTGTGAGCGCATCGCGTTCGTAGGTGCCGTCGCGCTTGCGATAGGGAAGATATTCCAGGATCGCAGGAACGGGATTTTGTTCTGCATCGACCGGCAACCATATTTTGGCCGCCAGCATCGTACCGTCTTTCAACGGTATCAACGTGTGCTCGATAACGCGCACTGCGTGGGGAAACCTGGTGACAATCACAGCGACGCTCCAAATAATCAGGAAGGCGCGACGGATATGACGATGAAGTCGCGCAGCCGGCGCGGGAGTCAACTTTCGGCGATGTCGACAACGGCTTGGGCGAAAGCCTGCGGCGCTTCCTGCGGCAGATTGTGCCCAATGCCGCCGGTGACGGTCCGGTGCTCGTACTTGCCCGAAAATTTTTGCGCGTACGAACTGGGCTCCGCATGCGGCGCGCCGTTGGCGTCGCCTTCGAGCGTGATGGTCGGGACCGCGATGATCGGAAATTGCGCCAATCGCTTTTCCAACTCGTCAAGTTTGGGGTCGCCTTCAGCAAGCCCCAGCCGCCAGCGATAATTGTGAACGACGACGGCGACGTGATCAGGATTGTCGAACGCGGTGGCGCTGCGGTCGAAAGTAGCATCGTCGAAATCCCATTTCGGCGAGGCGAGCTGCCAAATCAGCCTCGAGAAATCGTGCCGGTGTTTGGCGAAACCTTCGCGGCCGCGTTCGGTGGCAAAGTAAAACTGATACCACCATTGCAGTTCGGCCTTGGGTGGCAGCGGCATCTTGCCAGCTTCCTGGCTGCCGATCAGCGTACTATGCCATAAAACCCGCATATTTATTGATGTTTTTACAGGATGATCCTAGGGGGATAACGAACCGGATAACATGGTCACTCTGACGAACGGGTGAGGTCGTCAGGGATATCTTGCCGTCCGGTCGTCTGTCGTAGGCTGTTGCCCGCTTGCCGGTCCAACTCAATCTTCATCTGGTTTTCCCTTGCGCCGATTTGCTGTCGCGTAGCTCGATCGTGTCGATCATGCTACTGCCTCTTGCTTACGCGCGGCCGCGGGGCCCGCAGATCGGCAAGCCCGAGCCGGCGCGGCGTAACCGGTGCTTCCTTGATCGCCGGCTTGATCGGCGTCTTGGTCTTAGCCTTGGCTTCTTCGGCTTTCCCACGCGTAATAGCTCTTGAGCCGGCGCAAGCGCAACTGGATTGCCGATGTCCAATTTGAACCCACCAGCTAAGCATCCCGCTCATCATCTCGGATCCCTCCTCACCGATAAATTGGTCGAAACAGCGTGAATGTCCGCTTTTGACCCAAAGCGGACATTGGCGGCTCAGAATTGCTGCTGTGCAATCTGGCCCTTAACCCCCATTTCGTCTCTCGCAAATCCCTGCTGTAATCATCAACGCAATTGGCGTGGTCCTAAGCCTTGAGGAAGGCGATGCGACGACGCGATTTCATCAAGGTGGTTGCAGGCTCAGTAGCCGCATGGCCGCTCGCGGCGCACGCGCAGCAGCCGGGCAAAGTACCGCGGATTGGATTCCTGGGTGCGGCATCCCCCTCGACGTTCGCTCCCCGGCTCGAAGCATTCCGGCTGGGTCTACGCGACTTCGGTTATGTCGAGGGCGTCAACATCACGATCGAATACCGCTGGGCGGAAGGGCGCTACGAGCGACTTCCCAAATTGGCGGCTGAGCTGGTTAGTTCAAATGTGGACCTTATCGTCACGCATACAACGCCAGGAAGCCTTGCCGCCAAACGGGCGACGACGACGATCCCGATTGTCATCGCGCTGATCGGCGACCCGGTCACGGCCGGCGTCGTGGCCAATGTCGCGCGGCCTGGTGGAAATATTACTGGACAGAGCTTTTTCGGTGCCGAACTCAGGGCAAAAAGAATCGAGTTGCTCAAAGAGCTAATGCCGCGCCTTACCCAGGTGGCCGTCATCCTCAACGCGGCCAATTCTGCAGCCGAGACAGATTATCAGACGATGGAGGCGACCGCGCAGTCGCTCAACATTAAACTGCAACCATTCCGACTGCGGGAGTCGAGCGAGTTGGTGAGTGCCTTCGAGAGAATGGAACAAACCCACATAGAGGCGATCGAGACCGGGGATGACCCTTTGTCTACCCTCAACGCGGGAGCAATTGCTGCTCTGGCGGCCAGAGGGAGGCTTCTCTCGGCTGGGAGCGAAGATCTTCCCCGCGCAGGCGGCACGTTGAGCTACGGAGTGGACGTTGTTGCAACCTATCGCCACGCAGCCCTCTTCGTGGATAAGATTCTCAAGGGTGCCAATCCCGCCGATCTTCCGATCGAGCAGGCAGCAAAATTCCAATTTATCCTCAATCTTAAGGCTGCTAAGGCGCTCGGCCTTGAAATTCCACCGACCTTGCTCGCCCGCGCCGACGAGGTGATCGAATGAGGCGGCGCGAGTTCATTGCACTTCTCGGCGGCGCAGCGACGTGGTCGCTAGCGGCGCGCGCGCAGGACGCCGGTCGTACCTATCGTATCGGTTTCCTCCTTCCTTCTCCCAGAAACTCGCCAGCCGTCGTTGCAATGTTTGACCAACTTCGTCTGAACGGTTTCGTTGAAGGTCAAAACTTGATCGTTATCCCAGGAGGTTTCGGCGTGCCCAACGATCAGATCGCGGGCGTCGTAGCGTCGCTCGTCGCGGCATCTCCCGATGTAATTGTCGCTGGCCCCGAGTTGCCTTTGCGAGCGCTGTCGTTGGCGACGCGAACTATACCTCTGGTCGGAATGTCCGAGGATATGGTCGCGGACGGGCTTGTGGCTTCCTTCGCGCGGCCGGGTGGCAACATTACGGGGATTAGTCTTCTTTCTCCTGAACTCGACGGGAAACGGCAGGAAATTGTCATCGAGGCAGTTCCCGGCGTGCGCAAAATAGCGGTGCTGGTAGATTCCAACGTCGCCAAACCTGTGCACCTTCAGCAACTTCAGCAGGCGGCAGAGAGCCGCGGCGTTGAGGCTTTAATTCGAGGCGTCGCCAAGCGCGACGACGTCATTTCTGCGATCAAGGAAGTCCAGGCCGCGGGCGTGCAGGCAATCAACTTTTTGGCGACGCCGATGTTTTCCGTCGATGCCGCGGATTTTATTGCGCAAGTCACGAAGTTGCGCCTTCCTTCGATATACCAGTTTCCCGAAAGCGCGGAGGACGGCGCCCTCATTGGTTATGGCCCCCGTTTCACCGGCGTGTATCGGATGCGCGCTAACATGGCCGTCAAAGTTTTGCGCGGTACAATGCCGGCCGATATCCCGATCGAGCAGCCAACGCGATTTGAACTCATTATCAATTTGAAAACGGCGAAGACTATCGGCCACCCAGTCCCCTCGAGCCTTCTCCTGCACGCCGACAGGGTGATCGAATAGAAGCGCTGTTTGACGCCTTGCATACCCAACGCGCAGAGCCAATGTCCGCTTTTGGGGGTAAAGCGGACATGATCCGGTCGCTTCCAATGTCTGCTTTTGACCCAAAGCGGACATCGACGCCCGCCTTGGCCCAGCGACGCACTGACCACTTCCAGCCTGCTGGTTTGACCCGATACCATGGCTCGTCCTGAGCCTGGGGGTACGGGAATGAGACGGCGAGATTTAATCGGTTTTGCCTGCGGCGCTGCTGTATGGCCGCTCGCTGCGAGGGGGCAGCAGCGGATACCTGTCATCGGCTTTCTTCACGTTGCGGCCGCCGCTCCATTAGCAGGAATAATTGCCGCATTTCGCCGCGGCTTAGAGGAAGCCGGTTATACCGAGCCTCAGAACGTTGTGATCGAATTCCGTTGGGCTGAGGGCGATTATGGGCGTATTCCGGCACTGGCAACAGAGCTGGTCCGCCTTCCGGTTGCGGTGCTTGTCACGGGCGGCGGCGAACGCACCGCCTTTGCAGCCAAAGCCGCGACCAGCACGATCCCAATTGTGTGCAATGTCGGCACCGACCCTGTCAAAACGGGGCTTGTTGCCAGCTTAAGTCGACCAGGTGGCAACATTACCGGCATCAACATTCTCACTTCTGAATTGGCAAGCAAACGCGTGGGTTTGTTGCATGATCTTGTGCCCACCGCTTCGGTATTCGCCCATCTCGTAAATCCAAACTTTCCCTCGACAGAGAATATTATTGAGGAAGTCGACAAAGCCGCTCAGCTCTTGGGCTTAAAAACCGTTGTTCTGAAGGCCGTCAGCAAGGCTGAAATTGATACAGCGTTTGCGGCGATCCAGGAAAAACGAATAGGAGCACTTCTTGTTGGTGCGGATTCATTTTTTCTCAGCGTGCGGGATCAATTCGTTGCGTTGACTGCGCGGGCCGCGATTCCAACGGTTTTTGAGCAACGTGAATTCGCTACCGCTGGCGGTTTAATGAGCTATGGGACCAGCCTCACGGATGCGTATCGCCAAATGGGCAATTATACCGGGAGAATTCTCAAGGGCGAGAAGCCCGCCGATTTGCCGTTTGTACAGTCGGCTAAGTTCGAGCTGGTGATAAATTTGAAAGTTGCCAAGTCCCAGGACGTTATTGTGCCTCATGGGCTTCTGAACGCCGCCGACGAGGTGATCGAATGAGGCGGCGCGAGTTCATTATGCTTGTCGGCGGCGCAACGACTTGGCCGCTGATGGCACTCGCGCAGCAACCGGGCATGCCATTGATCGGGTTTCTCCGGAGTTCGACGCTTGAAAATGCAACAAGCCTCATGGCCACGTTCCGCCAGGGCCTAAAGGAAACCGGTTATGTCGAGGGTCAGAATGTTTCGATCGAATATCGGTTTGCGGAAAATGATCGCGATAAACTGACAGCTCTTGTGAACGATTTTATTCATCGGCCGGTCGCGGTGATCATCGGAAATCTTGTCGCGGCACGCGCGGCCAAAGCCGCAAGCACGACAGTGCCGATTGTTTTCGCGACTGGCAACGACCCGGTCAAGGACGGCATGGTAACTAATCTCAATCGGCCGGGCGGTAACGTCACGGGCGTAAGCTTTCTCGCTGGCGCGCTAGGGGCAAAACGACTGGAGCTATTGCGTCAGCTTGTGCCCTCGGCGACGACTATTGGCATGCTCGACGGGCCGGACAACGTCGGCGATAGCGAAGACGTGGAGGTTGCGGCGCGAGCAATCGGGCAGCAACTCATTGTTCTCAAGGCCACGAACGCCAGCGAAATCCAGGCGGCGTTTGCAACCTTTGTCCGGCGAGGAGTTGGTGCGCTGATTATCACGACCGGCGCGTTCATGTTCTCCCATCGGGATGAGGTGGTCGCGCTGGCGGCACGGTATGCACTGCCGACGAGCTATGGAGTGCGCGAGTTTGCCACCGCAGGAGGTCTGATAAGTTACGCCCCTAGCATTACAGATGCCTATCGCCAGGTCGGTGTGTACGCGGGGCGGATTCTCAAGGGCGAGAAGCCGGGCGATCTGCCGGTCATACAGTCCACCAAATTCGATTTCGTGATCAACCTCAAGACCGCCAAGAGGCTCGGTCTTACTGTGCCGCTGATCATGCAAATGACTGCCGACGAGGTGATCGAATAACGATAGAATTGTTGCACTGCATGAGTCTGCTTTTGGCACATAGCAGACATCGCAGTCGTGCTGATCCATGTCCGCTTCTGGGGGTAAAGCGGACATTGGACGGAATTAGTGAAATGTCCGCTTATGACCCAAAGCGGACATTGCCCATTCCCCACTTAACCTCTTCCGGCTGGCCGGGTTGACCCGCTACGATCCTTATCCAGATTGGGTAAGGGCAGTGAAACGGCGGAAATTCATTACGCTTGTGGGTGGCGCGGCGGTTGTTTGGCCGCTCGCGGCGGGAGCGCAGCAGACAATGCCGGTGATCGGGTGGCTCTCGAGCCTTTCGCCCGAAGGAGGTAAAGCGAATCTCGCGGCGTTCCGCAACGCATTGGCCGATACCGGCTACGTCGAGGGTCACAACGTCCAGATCGAATATCGCTGGGCGGACGGAAACTATGATCGGCTGCCGGCGATGGCGGCGGATTTGGTCGGGCGGCACGTGGCATTGATCACTACCAGCGGTGGCGATCCAGCGGCGTTTGCCGCCAAGGCGGCAACCGCGACTATTCCCACCGTGATGGTCATGGCCAGCGATCCCGTCAAGGAAGGTCTTGTCGTAAGCCTCAACCGGCCAGGTGCCAACGTCACCGGTGCGACCGTCTATGCTGTCAATATGGAGTCCAAGCGAGTTGCCTTGCTGCATGAGGCAGTCCCCACCGCCAAAACGATTGCGGTACTTGTCAATCCGGCCAGCCCCGGCGCCGAATTGCAGACGCGCGATG
>Ga0209465_10000037_pt1 | contig 56454 bp, 50 predicted proteins | sample PanSoiPlot1MoBio_FD_188321 | JGI IMG/M metagenome (GOLD analysis project Ga0209465, IMG submission 188321) | Tropical forest soil microbial communities from Panama analyzed to predict greenhouse gas emissions - Panama Soil Plot 1 MoBio (SPAdes)... | ecosystem: Environmental > Terrestrial > Soil...
ATTTGTTGCTTTGTCTGGCGCGGAGACTTCGGCCCGTCCCTTGCACCGGCCGTCGAGCGCTCGCAAATCGAGGCTGGCGCCGAAATCTACATGCAACGCTGCGCTGGCTGCCATGGGGAAAAACTCGTCAATGCGAGCGGCGGCTGGTCGTTCGACCTGCGACGGCTCCACTCGGACGAACACGACAGATTCGTCAATTCCGTTACGAGCGGGAAAGACAACATGCCTTCCCTGTACGGCATCCTCAAGGACCAGGAAATCGAAGCGATCTGGGCTTATATCCGTGCTACGGTCGACAAATAGAATCCGACGTGCGAACTCTTTAATTCACTGTGAGAACTGCCCTACATATCGCGCGATGAGTGCTTAGCGAGACCAGGTCGCGCTCACGGCGCTACGCCGCCCGTATGACAGACGATTTTCCACTCGGCTGCGGTTACCGGTTGTACCGAGAGGCGTGACAGTTTCAAAAGCGCCATGTCCTTCAGCTTCGGCTCAGCCCTCGCGGCCGCAAGCGTAACCGGCGTCTTGAACGGCATCACCGCCTTGACATCCACCGCAACCCACGGCTCGCCGGGCTTGGCGGTGGGGTCCGGATAGCTTTCGCGAATGATTTCCACGATGCCGACCACCTCCTTGCCTTCGCCCGAATGATAGAAGAAGGCACGGTCGCCCTTTTTCATCTTCATCAAATTCTGCCTGGCGGTGTGATTGCGCACGCCCGTCCAGGCGTCGCCCTTGGCGCCCTTCTTGACCTGCATGTCCCATGACCAGGTGTCGGGTTCCGATTTGATGAGCCAGTAGTTCATGTTGTCACCCCTCTGCCCGCAGCGGTCGTGCCAGCAGTGCCTCGATCGCAGTGTCGATGGTCACAGTGCGATCGAGTACCGCCACAACCGCGGCCGCAATCGGCATCTCGACCTTGTAGGCGCGCGCCATGTCGACCAGCACCGCGGCCGTGAATGCGCCTTCAACAAGATGCCCGGTCCGCTGTGCCTCGTCGAGATCATGCCCCCGTCCGAGCGCCAGACCGAGCGAGAAGTTGCGCGACTGGGGGCTTGTGCAGGTAAGGATCAGATCTCCCAGTCCCGACAAGCCGGTCAGCGTTTCGGATTGCGCCCCGCAGGCTCTGCCGAACCGCATCAGTTCCGCAAAGCCGCGTGTCGTGAGAGCCGCCACCGCACTCGCTCCGAGGTTCCGGCCAGTCACAATACCTGCCGCTATGGCAAGCACGTTCTTGGCCGCGCCGCCGACTTCGACACCTCGTACATCGACGGAATGGTAAAGCCGAAATGCTGTAGACCCCAGCGAACGCGTGAGCATTTGCGCTACGGTCGCATCATGCGCCGCAACTGTCACGGCGGTCGGCAGCCCGCGCGCGACATCGAGCGCAAAGCTCGGACCGGACAGGATCGCCGGCGTCGCTTCCGGCAGGCACTCCGCGATGATCTCGGTCATGAACCGGCGCGTGGTTCGTTCGATACCCTTCGCGCAGGTGATGACCGGCGTCCCCGGAGCAATCGCTCCTGCCAGGCCGGACGCGGTACCGCGCAACGCCTGCGCCGGCACCACGATCAGTATCGCGTCGCCTTCCGGCCGCCGCTCAGCCAATGAGGTAATGAAGACGCGCCGATCGATCGGCACGCCGGGCAGGCGTCGGCTCTCGCCGCTTGCCATCATGGCTCCGGCTGTGACGGCATCGCGCGCGAACAAGGTCACCGTGCGCCCAGCGCAGGCAATCAAGTTGGCGAGCGCCGTGCCCCAGGCGCCAGCCCCCACAACGGCGATGCGATCTGCGATCCTGCTCACGCGATTGCCGAAGATGTGACATCCGAGCGGACCGGCTCCGGCGATGCGGTCTCGGTCGATTCCCGTGGGACCGCATCGGCGATCGTCGTCGCGATCGCAACCGAAGCAGGAGGTTCCGATACGGCTGGCTTGGTGACCTGATCAAGTGGCCAGCGCGCACGCGGCGCGGTGTCGAGCGTATCGCACAAGCCCTGGGCAAGCCGTTCCGCGCCCGCCCAAGCAATCATTGCGGCGTTATCGGTACACAGCGACGGCGGTGGAACCACGAGCGCAACCTGCTCACGCGCAGCGACATCCAGCAGGGCACTACGGATCGCCCGATTTGCCGCGACGCCACCCGCCGCCACCAGGGCGGAGGGCGTGCCGAATCGTTGGCGGAAGATCCGCAGGCCGTGACGCAAGCGGTCCCCCACCATATCGACCACCGCGAGCTGGAACGAAGCGCACAGGTCGGCCACGTCCTGGTCCGTAAGGGGCACCATCTTCTCGGCTTCGAGCCGTAGCGCGGTTTTGAGGCCGGACAAAGAAAAATCCGCATCGTGTCGGCCGATCATTGGACGCGGCAGAATGAAGCGCCCGCTCTCGCCGCGAGCCGCTTCCTGTTCAACGCGCGGCCCACCCGGATAGCCAAGTCCGAGTAACTTCGCGGTCTTGTCGAAGGCTTCCCCGATGGCGTCGTCCCGCGTCGTGCCGAGGCGCACATAATCGCCAACACCGCGCACCGCGACGATCTGGGTATGGCCCCCGGACGCCAGAAACAGGCAGTAGGGAAAGGGCGTTCCATCGGTGAGCCGCGCCGTCAGCGCGTGCGCCTCCAGATGGTTCACGGCGATCAGGGGCTTTTCATGCACCATCGCGATCGCTTTGGCGGTGGTGAGGCCGACGATGACCCCCCCGATCAACCCGGGACCGGCCGCCGCCGCTACCCCATCAAGTGCGCCGAAATCACGGCCGGCATCAGCCATGGCGGTCGCGATGAGGAGATCGAGCGCCTCCACGTGGGCGCGGGCCGCGATTTCCGGCACCACCCCGCCGAATGCCGCATGTTCGGCGATCTGCGATAACACCACATTCGCGAGAATCGTGGCACGGGCATCATCATCGCGTTCCACCACCGCCGCCGCGGTCTCGTCGCAGGTCGTTTCTATACCAAGCACCAGCATGGCTGTTCCGCCGGGCCGGCAAAAGCGGTTTGCTTTTTTGCAAGCCGTGCATATGACCTTGATGCCAGAACCCGGTTCGAACCGGGTAGCATTGTGGGGTCCTGTGACGCAATCCTCCGCACCGTTTCTGCGTATCGGCACACGTGGCAGCCCGCTGGCCCTGTGGCAGGCACGGGAGGTGCGGGCCCGTCTGGCCGCTGCCCACGGGGTCGAGCCCGAGGCCATCGCGATCGAGGTGATTCGTACCACGGGTGACGTCATCCAGGATCGCCCGCTGTCGGAAGTAGGCGGAAAGGGCCTGTTCACCAAGGAGATCGAACAGGCCCTTATCGACAAAGCGATCGACCTCGCGGTGCATTCCAGCAAGGACATGCCGACTGTGCTGCCGGCCGGGCTCAAACTGGCTGCATGCCTGCCCCGCGAAGATGCACGCGACGCCTTCATCAGCCGCAAAGCTCCCTCGCTCGCCGCGCTGCCACCCGGCGCCGTGGTTGGCACCGCTTCGTTGCGTCGTGAGGCCATGGTCAAGCGTTTGCGCCCGGAACTCGCGGTCGTGACCTTCCGCGGCAATGTGGATACGCGGCTCAAGAAGCTCGACGACGGCGTGGTCGATGCGACCCTGCTGGCGCTCGCCGGCCTCAGGCGGCTCGGACGCGAAGGCGCCATAACGGCGGTGTTGGATGTCGACGTATTCCTGCCGGCAGTCGGCCAAGGCGCCGTCGGCATCGAGGCGCGCGAGGCCGATACCCGTGCCCTTGATTTACTGAACCGGATCAACGATTCCGATACGCTGACAGCGGTCCAAGCCGAGCGCGCTTTCCTGGCCATGCTGGATGGGTCTTGCCGCACGCCGATCGCGGGGCATGCACAGATTGACGCCGGCACCATATCGTTTCGCGGCTTGATCTTGCGCCCCGATGGCAGCGAGGCGCACGAGACGGCGCGCACCGGATCCGTTGCGGACGCTGAGAGGCTTGGGGCCGACGCGGGGAACGAATTGAAGAGCCGGGTTGCCGCTGATTTCTTCGCGGTCGGATGAGTGCGTGCGCCTCCTTATCACCAGACCGGAGCCGGAATGCGAACGGACTGCCGCGTTGCTGCGGGCGCGCGGTCATGAGGTATTGCTGCTGCCGCTGCTGCGGATTGAGCCAATCGCGGATGCCGAACTTGGTGCCGCCCCGTGGACAGCGGTGGTATTCACGAGCGCCAATGCGATCCGGGCCATTACGGACCATCGCCGGTTCGGCGAGATCGCCGCTCTGCCGGCCTATGTGGTGGGGCAACGCACCCGCGCGGCGGCGCTCACGGCCGGATTTGCGCCGGTTATGTCGGCTGACGGCCACGTAAACGACCTTGTTCGGCTGATTGCATCCAAGCCGCCAGGCGCTAGCCTCCCTCTCAAAGACGCTAGCTTATATAATTGGGGTGCAGCGAACTCTTCCCCTCCCCCTTGGGGGGAGGGGTCGCGGGTGGGCGTCGAGAGAAGCGGCACGGCATCGCCACGATCGCATGACCCCCCATCCCAACCCTCCCCCGCAAGGGGGGAGGGAGTCGCAACAGCTCAGCCGCATGTTAACCAAGTGCCCGTTCTTCTGTATTGCGCGGGCGAAGACCGCACTGGCGATCTGGCGGGTGCCTTGCGGGCACTCGGTTTCCGTGCACAAACCGCAACTGTTTACCGCTCGATAATGGAGACAAACTTGACGCCTGACCTATGCACGGCTTTGGCAGCCGGCCAAGTTGACGGCGTGCTGCACTACTCGACCCGCACTGCGGCCGCCTTCGTGGCCGCCGTGACAAAGGCGGGTATTAACGATTTATCGATGCAAATCAGGCACTTCTGCTTATCTTCCCAGGTCGCAGCGCCGCTCGTTGCGGCAGGCGCCAAGGCCATACAAGTTGCCGACGAGCCCAGTGAGCAGGCCCTGCTCTCAGGTATCGGTTGGGCCTGAAACGAGCGGCAAGTTGCATTGCTGCTACGCCGCGTCCACGGTATGTCGGCAGGGGTGGAATTCGGAGATTCCCGATGGCGAGCCCGGACGATGACATGCGGCAGGAGGCCGGTCCCCCGGACGGGCGCCCGCGCCGGCAGCCCCCAATCATCGATGTGAAAGCGGTCGAAGTTTCGCCTGATGGTCCGAGCGCAACAAGCACCCGATGGGATCCCCTCGACGTGGCGCGATTCTTGAAGAGAATTCTGGCGTCTCTGTCTTCGACGATTCTGGCATTTCTGTCTTTCAGAAGGTCGACCGTCATCGGTTCGGTCTGCGGCGCAGGGCTGATTGCGGGGGCGCTCTGGATTTATCTGCCATTGGAGGGAATCGATGGGCCGCCGCAAAACACCCGCGACACGACCGGGCCCGATGGCGCGATCGAGCGCACTAAGGATGAAGCCGCTCTTAAGGGGCCCCCAGCGCAGGTCTCGTCGGACACAGACTTGGCAAATCGGGTAGCGGCTCTTGAGGCAATGCTTGCACCGTTAGCCGATCGCATCACCGAGTTGGAGCGCAGCTTTCGCGATAATGCTGCTGAGGCCCGCACGGCCGTCGAGCGTGCGAATAAGGTTGCCGATTTGATTGAAGAAGCAAAAAAGAGCGGCAACGAGCAGAATTCGCCCCAACAGCTTGAGCGAAGGACATTTGATAGTCTTGCCGATCGCCTTAAAATTATCGAATCATCGGTAGCCTCGCTTCATCGGAAACAAGACTTACTCGATCGCGCAGCCAGTGCGAGCGCCGCACTGCCCGATAAGCCGGTTCGAGCTGCCGTTGCTGCCGCAGCCCTGCGCAGCGCGGTCGAGCGCGGCGCCTCATTCACGGTTGAACTCGCTGCAGCCCGATCGCTCCACCTCGACGAAAGAGCGCTCGCTTCGCTGGAGTCGTTCGCGGCGACCGGCGTGCCGACCCAAGACCAGTTCCTGCACGACTTATCGGCGCTTATGCCGGAGCTGCTTCGGGCGTCGGTGCCGGCCGGCCGTGACCTCGGCTATCTCGATCGCCTCCAGGCCAGCGCTGCGAAGATGCTTAATATCCGGCCCGTGCGGGATGAACCGGGCGATGATCCCACGACGGTCATCGGCCGCATCGAGTTCAAGATCGCACGGCAGGATATTGTCGGGGTCGTGGCCGAATTGGACAAGCTTCCGTCGCCAGCAAGGGAGATTGCGCAGTCGTGGCGCACGAAGGTGCTGGCACGGCAAGACGCGGTCGAATCGGCCCGGCGCATCGCGACCGCATCGTTGGGCGAGCTTGGCGTATTAGCGGCGCCAGGACCGACACCTCAATGATTCGCGTTGTCGTCTTTCTTGTCCTGACGGCTGCGTTTGCGAAATATGTCGCGATTTGGCTTGCCGACCACCCGGGCGAAGTTTCTATCACGTGGCTCGGCTATCACGCGGAGCCACCGATCGGAATCCTCGTCGCCGGAGTAGCGACGGTTGGCTGCGCGACGATATTGCTGTGGTCGGCGCTGCGTTTGCTGTTTCGCGCTCCGCGCCAGATCGCGTCGACTATGGCGGATCGCCGCGCCGCGCTCGGACAGATGGCGATCGTACGTGGCCTCCTGGCGATCGGTGCCGGGGATGTCGGCGCGGCGCGGCGGTTCGCAGCGAAAGCGGGCCGGCTTGCACCCCATCAGCCCTTGCTCTTGATGTTGCGAGCACAAACGGCACAATTGTCCGGAGAGCCCGACTGTGCCGCGGCGGCCTTTCGCGCCATGACGGATCGCAGCGAGACCAGGCTGTTCGGGTTGCACGGATTGTTCATAGAGGCCCAGCGCCGCAATGACCCCGCCGCAGCGCGTCAATATGCAGAGGATGCCGCGAAGGCTTCGCCCTCGCTAGCTTGGGCTGGACAGGCTGCGCTCGAATTTCGCTGCCGCGATGGTGACTGGTCGGGCGCGCTCGCCGCCCTGGAGCGCAATCGCACGGGCGGACTGGTTCGCCCTGACGCTTTCCGGCGGCAGCGCGCGGTCCTGCTCACCGCACAAGCCTTGTCGCTCAAGGATCGCGATGCAGGTACAGCGAGCGAACTGGCCCAGGAAGCTGTCAGGCTATGCCCCGGATTGGTCCCAGCGGTCGCGCTTGCGGGACGCCTCCTGGCGGAGGCCGGCGAGCAGCGCAAGGCGGCGCGCATTCTCGAAGCCGGCTGGCGCGAAAGTCCGCACCCGGATATCGCCAATGCCTATGCGGACCTAGTTCCAGGCACCTCAGCGCGCGACCGCCTCATTCGCATGCGTGTGCTGGCGAAGCTCGCGGATGCTCACCCGGAAAGCGCCCTGGCGCTGGCCAATGCCGCGCTCGAAGCGCACGAGTTCGCGGAGGCCGGTGCGAGCCTTGCGCCTCTATCGGCAACGCCAACCCGGCGAGTCGCGACCCTGATGGCGCGGATTGAAGCCGCCGAGCATGGCGACACCGGGCTCGTCCGGGAATGGATGGCGCGCGCGGTCCACGCGGCCCTTGATCCGGCCTGGACGGCTGACGGAGTCATCGCCGAAACCTGGATGCCGGTGTCACCGGTAACCGGCCGGCTCGACGCATTTCAATGGCGAGTTCCGGTCGCGGACCTTACGCCGCGAGGGCCAGTCATCGATCAAGCGGAGCGGACGCTGCCAATGCCATCGAATCCTATACCTCTCCCATCGAATCCTATGCCTCCACCCCAAGCGGCCGCTTCTCCGATTTCAGAGGCGCCCGTGAAGCCCCTATTGAACCTCGCAAAGCAGGCCGATGGATTGCCCTTGCACGCGCCTGACGACCCCGGCCCGGAGCCGGAGCCGATCTTGGAACCGGAGCCAAAACGGAGCGGTGCGGGAGGAAAAATGCGATCTTGGTTTTTCAGCAGCCTGCTCCACTGAATCGGGCAATCCTCAGAACGAGCTCCGTTCGGCAAACACGTTCGCGGCGTCGGATCGCGCGCCTGAGATGGCCCGCTTGCGCCGACGGCGGTTAGCCCTATAGTCCGCGGCGATTTTGGCACGGGGCCGCGCGGGGAGAACCGGTTTGGCTAAAGGCAACGTAAAGAAAGTGGTGCTGGCCTACTCAGGCGGCCTTGATACATCGATCATCCTGAAGTGGCTGCAGATGACCTACGGCTGCGACGTGGTCACTTTCACGGCTGATCTCGGTCAGGGTGAGGAACTCGGGCCTGCCCGCGACAAGGCGCTGCTGCTGGGCATCCGGCCGGAAAACATTTTCATTGAAGACCTGCGCGAAGAGTTCGTGCGCGACTATGTGTTCCCGATGTTTCGCGCCAACGCACTCTACGAAGGCCAATATCTGCTTGGTACTTCGATCGCGCGGCCTTTGATCGCAAAGAAGCAGATCGAAATCGCCGAGAAGGTCGGCGCTGATGCGGTTGCTCATGGCGCCACCGGCAAGGGCAATGACCAGGTGCGTTTCGAACTCTCCTACTACGCCCTCAAGCCCGACGTGAAGGTGATCGCCCCGTGGCGCGAATGGAATCTCACATCGCGCACAAAGCTGATCGAATTCGCCGAGCAGCATCAAATCCCAATCGCAAGGGACAAAAGAGGCGAGGCCCCGTTTTCCGTCGATGCCAACCTGCTGCATGCCTCGTCGGAGGGAAAGGTGCTGGAAGATCCGGCCCGGGAAGTACCGGACTACGTCTATTCACGGACCGTCGATCCCGAAAAGGCACCCGATCAATCGACCTACATCACCATTGGATTCGAGCGTGGCGATGCGGTCTCAATCGACGGCAAGAAGATGTCGCCAGCGGCATTACTCACGCGGTTGAACGAACTTGGTCGCGCCAACGGCATCGGCCGGCTTGATCTCGTCGAAAACCGCTTTGTTGGGATGAAGTCCCGCGGCATGTACGAGACGCCAGGCGGCACCATCCTGCATGCGGCCCATCGCGGCATCGAATCGATCACGCTCGACCGCGGCGTCATGCATCTCAAGGATGAGCTGATGCCGAAATATGCCGAGCTCGTCTATTACGGCTTCTGGTTTACGCCGGAACGCGAAATGCTCCAGGCCGCGATCGATCGCAGTCAGGAATTCGCCAGCGGCGAGGTGCGGCTCAAGCTCTATAAGGGCAACGTCATTGTGGTCGGCCGCGAAAGTCCTTACTCGCTCTACGATCAGGACCTCGTCACCTTCGAGGAAGGGGCAGTCGCTTACGATCACCGCGACGCCGCCGGCTTTATCCGGCTCAACGCGCTGAGGCTGCGCACGCTCGGGCAGCGGCGGAAGAGGCTGAAGCTGTAGAAAAGCCGTCTGGCGCGCGGGTTCTCTTTAACCCGCCGCACATGGGAGGAAAGGCGGATTACGCTGTCGCTAATCCGCCCTGCGCTCTTTTTCGTTCCGTCAATTCTGTCCCATCAGCAACGGAGTGATGCGACGCACCGCGACGCGGCGGTTGGCGCGCTCTGGCCCGTCGGTCGGAACCTTCAGGAACTGCTTGCCGTATCCCTGCGTGGTCAGGTTTTCCGCCGGCACACTGAATTGGTTGGTCAACATGACGGCGACCGATTCGGCACGGCGATCCGACAGCGACAGGTTGTCAACATCGGCGCCAACCGCGTCGGTGTAACCTTCCACCAGGAACATTTCGCGCGGATTACGTTGGATCGCGCGCGATATGCCCTGAGCCACGAAGGCCAGGCGGTCCGCCTGGTCCGGCGTGATTTCCCACGAACCGGTCTCGAAATTGACCGTATCGATGTCGACCCGCGGCATTCGCGCGCGCAGCGGCTCGCTATAGCGGATCTCGTCAAGCGCATAGCGCCGCTCGATACGGTCGACCGGCGGCGCCACCAAGGTAAGGTAGATGTCTTCCGCGTTCGCCCGCGCGGTCTCGCGGATATAGACCTCCCGTGGAATGCGCACGACCGGCGCGGGCAACTCGACGAAAAATCCCGCATAACCGGGGCCGTGCGGCTCGAAGCTGTTATCGATGAGAACAATCTCCCGGCCTGCCGCGTCGCGGCGCACGCGGCGCAGTAACCGGCCGCTTTCGTCGACCTCGGTAAAGATCCGGGCGCCATCGGGACGCACCACCACCGTCACAGTATTATTGCCGTGACGCTCCACATTGACCTCGCGAGCGTTGAACCGAAAGCGATCGGCCTCGTTGTGGCGAATGATGTCGTGTCCGCCCTCCCGAATGATCGTTCGATTCGCCTCCTGGATGACGATGGTGTTGCCCTCCCGGGTTTCACGCCGCTCGTTGCGCAATTGATCGAGACGCTGCGGCATGGCGTGAGGATCGACCGGCGTGTTCGCGAGCGCCGGAGTGGGTGCGGCGGGCGCCGGCGCAGCCAGCGCCGGGCTCGGAGCACCCCCCGCCGGAGGTAACTGTTGAGCGGCGGGCGCGCCCGGCCGCGGTAGCTGCTGGCCCGGCGGGGTCTGGGCGGCCGCAGGCGGGGGGGGAGCATTCTGCTGGGCCGCAGGTGCTCCAGGCCGCGGCGGCTGGCTTGGCGGGGTCTGGGCGGCCGCAGGCGGCGGCACGGGCTGCTGGGCTGTGGGCGCTCCCGGCCGTGCCGGCGGCTGGCCGGGCGGGGTTTGAGCCGTCGCCGGCGGCGGGATGGGTTGCTGGGCGGCGGGAGCGCCAGGCCGTTGCGGCTGCTGGCCCGGCGGCGCCTGGGCGGCAGCAGGTGGCGGGGCTGGTTGTTGGACTGCCGGCGCTCCGGGCCGTGGCGGCTGTTGCGCCGGCGGAGTCTGGGCGGTCGCTGGCGGTGCCGCATGAGGGGATTGACCGGGTGGGGTCTGCGCCTGCGCCGGCGGGGCCACGTGAGGGGCTTGCCCCGGTGGTGTTTGTGCTGCGGCGGGCGGCGCACCAGGGCGCTGTTGTTGCTGCTGTGGAACGGGTTGCGCCGTTGGCGGCGCCGGGCGGCCGGGCGGCGCGTTGGCGGCCGGGGGATGCTGGCCGGGCGCCCCTTGGGCCGGCGCGCCCTGAGCCGGGCGCTGTCCGGGGGGGCGCTTGTCTTTGTCGTCGGCCGGCACAGCGGCTTGCGCGAGGCGAATTCCCTCCGCGGCCGCCGGAAGCGACAAGGGAGGCGATGCCATGACGAACAGAATTGCGGTGCTAAACAGAAGGGAATTGCGTCTCATTCGATCCTCGCCCGGAAATTGTGTGAAGTTGTGCAACGCGACCAGATGCGCAGACCAGTCCGTCGGCACGTATTCGTGATTCGACGCGATCACGCAACTTGGCGCACCGAGGGGGACCTCTGCAAACGACGACAACCCGACAAAACTGCGGCAAGCCCCCTCGCGTGGACCGAAAGCCCGCCCGCGTCCAATTGTCCCAAACCCGCGAATGTATATAACGTTCTCAGCTTAGAGTTCGTTCCACACAATCCTGATAGCGCGGAACCCGCGCGATAAATCCACCGGACGTCGCTGTGAGGCGGGACGTGCAAAAACGAGGAGGCTTCAACACACCTTAGGCCTTGCGCTCGACCATCAGTTTTTTGATCTCCGCGATCGCCTGGGCGGGATTGAGCCCCTTGGGGCAGGCCTTGGCGCAGTTCATGATGGTGTGACAGCGATAGAGCCGGAACGGGTCCTCAAGGTCGTCAAGCCGGTCGCCCGTCGCCTCGTCGCGGCTGTCGATGATCCAACGATATGACTGCAGCAATGCTGCCGGACCGAGAAAACGGTCGCTGTTCCACCAATAGCTCGGGCATGCGGTCGAGCAACAGGCGCACAGGATGCACTCATAGAGTCCGTCGAGCTTCGCCCGTTCGTCATGACTCTGCTTCCATTCCTTTTCGGGCGTGACCGATTCGGTCTGCAGCCACGGCTTGATCGCGGCTTGCTGGGCATAGAACCCGCTCAGGTCCGGCACCAGGTCCTTGACAACCGGCATATGCGGCAGCGGATAAATCTTCACCTCGCCTTTGATGTCCTTCATGTCCTTGGTGCAGGCGAGCGTATTGGTGCCGTCGATGTTCATGGCACAGGAGCCGCACACGCCTTCGCGGCATGAACGGCGGAAGGTCAGGGTCGGATCGATCTTGTTCTTGATCCAGATCAGTCCGTCGAGAACCATCGGGCCGCAATCGTCAAGATCGACCTGATAGGTGTCGAGCCTCGGATTATTGCCGTCCTCTGGATTCCAGCGGTAAATTCGGTACTCGCGCAAATCCCGCGCCTTCAAGGGCGCCGGCCATACCTTGCCCTGAGTGACCCGAGAATTTTTAGGAAGCGTGAACTCGACCATTGTCGTTCCGATCTGTTTCCCGCCCTCAATACACCCGCGCCTTCGGCTCGACGTACTGCACATCATTGGTCATCGTGTAGGTATGCACCGGTCGGTAGTCGATCTTCACTGTGCGGGTGGTGAAATCGAGCCACGCGAGTGTGTGTTTCATCCAGTTCTTGTCGTCGCGGGTCGGGAAGTCCTCGCGTGCGTGGGCGCCGCGGCTTTCGGTGCGGTTGGCGGCAGAATCCATGGTAACAACCGCCTGGGCGATCAGATTGTCCAGTTCAAGCGTCTCGATTAAATCGGAGTTCCAGATCAAAGAGCGATCGAACACCTTGGCATCGCTGGTGCCGTTCAGCACCTGGTGAATGAGTTTGGAGCCCTCCTGCAACACCTCGCCAGTGCGGAACACCGCGCAATTTGTCTGCATCACTTTCTGCATCCTGGCGCGAATTTCGGCGGTTGGGGTCGCGCCGTCGGCGTTGCGAAACTTATCGAGGCGTGACAATGGCAGGTCGGCGGAGTCCGCTGGCAACTCGGCGTGTTTCTCGCCCGGTTCGATCAACTCGGCGCATCGCAGAGCCGCAGCGCGACCGAACACCACGAGGTCGATCAGCGAGTTCGAGCCCAGCCGGTTGGCACCGTGGACCGAAACGCAGCCCGCCTCGCCCAGGGCCATCAGGCCAGGCACGATCGTGTCGGGATTGCCTTCCGTCTTGGTGAGAACTTCGCCGTGGTAATTGGTGGCAATGCCGCCCATGTTGTAATGCACGGTCGGCAGCACCGGGATCGGCTCGCGGGTCACATCGACCCCGGCGAAAATCCGTGCGCTTTCCGAAATTCCCGGCAAACGCTCATGCAATACTTCGGGGTCGAGATGATCGAGGTGCAGGAAAATATGATCCTTGTTCTTGCCGACACCGCGTCCTTCGCGGATTTCGATCGTCATGGATCGGGACACCACGTCACGTGAGGCGAGGTCCTTGGCGGAGGGCGCATAGCGCTCCATGAACCGCTCGCCCTCGGAATTGGTGAGATATCCGCCCTCGCCGCGCGCGCCTTCCGTGATGAGGCAGCCGGCACCGTAGATGCCTGTCGGATGGAATTGGACGAATTCCATGTCCTGGAGCGGTAGCCCTGCGCGCACCACCATGGCGTTGCCGTCGCCCGTGCAGGTGTGAGCGGACGTGCAAGAGAAATAGGCCCTCCCATACCCGCCAGTGGCGAGAATGGTCATGTGGGCACGGAAGCGGTGGATCGTTCCGTCTTCCAGCTTGAGCGCCACCACACCGCGGCAGCGTCCATCATCCATAATGAGATCGATGACAAAATATTCGACGAAGAACTCGGCCGCGTGCTTGAGGGATGCGCCGTACAGAGTATGCAGCATGGCGTGGCCGGTACGGTCGGCAGCCGCGCAGGTGCGCTGGGCAGTACCTTTGCCGTAGTGGGTGGTCATGCCGCCGAACGGACGCTGATATATCTTGCCTTCTTCAGTGCGAGAGAACGGCACGCCCCAGTGCTCGAGCTCGTAGACCGCCGCCGGGGCGTTGCGGCAGAGATATTCGATGGCATCCTGATCGCCCAGCCAATCCGACCCCTTCACGGTGTCGTACATGTGCCAACGCCAGTCGTCTTCGCCCATGTTGCCGAGCGCAGCCGAAATGCCTCCCTGCGCCGCAACCGTATGAGAGCGGGTGGGGAACACTTTGCTGATGCAGGCGGTTCGCAGCTCCGCCTCGCAACACCCCACCACGGCGCGCAGGCCTGAACCGCCGGCCCCGACCACCACGACATCGTAGCTATGATCTTCGATCGGATAGGCGCGCCCATTGATCGCGGGAGCGGCGCTGTTTCCTGATCCGTTCGTCAACATCGGCTCAAACTCCAAACGACAGCTTGAGAATGGCGTAGATCGATGAGAAACCCGCCGCGATAGCGAAGAAGGTGTTGAGGACCAGGAGCGCGTATTTGGCGCGTTCTTCGTGCACGTAGTCCTCGATAATCACCTGCATGCCGATCTTCATATGATAGAAGGTCGAGATAATGAACAGCAGCATGATGATCGCCACGGGGGTCGAGCCGAGAATCTGGGCGACCGCGGCGTGGTTGCGTCCAATCAGCGAAATGACGATCAGCATCGCCGCGATGGTCAGCGGAATGTTGGCGATTGCGGTCAGACGCTGTTGTATGAAGTGTTCAGTTCCGGATTTGGCTGAGCCATAACCGCGCACGCGGCTGAGCGGGGTCCGCATGCTCGACGGGGGCGGGCTCATAACGCGATTCTCCTCACCGCAGTCCTCCCATCAGATAGCCGCCGACAATCCATAAAATGATCGTCAGGACGATCGAGCCAACCAGATTGGCGCGCGCTAGCCACTCCCGTTCGGCAGCGCCAAATCCGTGTCCGGTATCCCAAATAAGATGGCGTAATCCGCCGAGCATGTGGTGGATCAGCGCCCAGGTGTAGCCGAACAGAACAACACGGCCGATAAAGCTCGACGCGGCTGATTGAAAGGTCGCGTAAGCGTTGGGACCGGACGCGGCGGCCAGCAGCCACCATGCCAGCAGCAACGATCCGACATAGAGCGAAGCGCCGGTTATCCGATGCACGATGGACATCATCATCGTGAGCATCGGCCGATAAATGGTGAGGTGCGGCGACAGCGGCCGCTCGGCGGGGCCTTTGGCTTCGGCCATGGAATTCAATCCCAATCGACGGGTTTCCCCTTGAAGCAGAACACGAACGAGAGTGCAATGCCGCATTGGTATAAATGGTGGATCGGCTCGCAATATCGATGCGATGCCGGTAAACCAGCCCCGCGATTTTGCGTGAGAGACGCAGCAGCGTATTTTTAGCAATGACGTGCAGCTGAGGCCATTCGGAATACTACGGTGACATGCACTTGGGACGCGTTCAACGCGGCATCAACGCCCAATAATCGAGGTCCAGGATCACAGCCGGATCGTAATCCTGGTCCGCCTTGTCGGGGAAGTCCGCGCAGGGTCGATCCTTGGTGGCGACGAGGCGCAACCGCAACGCGCCGACGTCCGTGCGGGCCGGCAGTTCAAATCGCTCGATGACTTCCGACCACGCGAATACCGTGTCACCAGCGAACAGCGGCGCCACATGCCGGCCGCCATTGATCCCGGCGATATGGAACGCATTGGCCAGTCCGTTGAAGGATAGCGCGCGGGCAAGCGAGATCACGTGCCCGCCATAGATCAGGCGGCGGCCGAAACGGCCCTGCCCTTCGGTGAACTGGTTGAAATGGACCCTCGCCGTATTCTGGTAGAGGCGGGTCGCGATCTGGTGCTCGGCTTCTTCCACTGTTATGCCGTCGACGTGGTCGATGCGCTCGCCGGGCGCATAGTCGCCGAACCGTTGAGCGTTGCCGGCAAGCGCATAGTCGTAGCCGGCGCTCGTCAGGGGCGGGCAGGCCCTGCCGAGATCACTGGCCGTCACCAGCTTCGGCAGCGAGGGCACGAATTTCGCCGGTGATAGGGCAGACTCGTCCTGTTTTCGCACCATCACCCAGCGGACATATTCCAGAACCGGCACACCGGCCGCATTGAACCCGGTCGAGCGCACGTAGACGATGCCGGTTTTCCGGTTTGAGTTCTCGTTGAGACCGATAACCTCGGACTTCGCCGACAGGGTATCACCCGCATAGACCGGATTCAAAAAATGGCAGTTCGCGTAGCCCAGATTGGCAACGGCATTAAGCGAAACGTCCGGCACGGTCTTGCCGAATATGATGTGGAAAACCAGTAGATCATCGACCGGAGCATTCGGGTAGCCGATCGCACGGGCGAAATGATCGGACGACTGGACCGCAAAGCGCGAACCGTACAACGCGGTGTAGAGCGAAACGTCGCCCGTCGTGACGGTGCGTGGCGTCGCATGGGTGAAGACCTGCCCAAGCTGGAAGTCTTCGAAATAGTAGCCGGGGTGGTTTTTTGCCATGATGTTATCTCGTTGTGAATTGCTGCGAGTCTGAGCGACTTCCCGACGGTGTGACACTAGCATGTAACGATTGAAATTGGCTGCTTCCACTTTCGGCAGATCATTCGAAAGGACCCCCGATGCGCCGTCGTCTGCTATCCACCGGATCGCCATTCGAGCGCCAAGCCGGCTACAGCCGCGCGGTAGTGGATGGCGATTTCTGCTTTGTGGCCGGTACCACCGGCTATGATTACGTCACCATGAAGATCCCAGTTGGCGCTGCAGACCAGGCTCGCAACGCCTTTGGCACCATCGCCAATGTGCTTGACGAAGCCGGTTTCGCTTTGACCGATATTGTTCGCGCGAACTACTACATTCTGGATCGATCCGATGCCGATGCAGTCCTGGCAGTATGCGGCGAATATTTGCGTGACATCCGGCCGGCCGGCACGATCGTCATCGTCGCCGGCTTGCTGCAGCCTGAAATGAAGGTCGAAATCGAGGTGACCGCGAAACGCTGCGTTTCTTAGCTCTCGCCCGCCAAAATCGCGAGCCTGTGAGCGATCGCGCAACCCGGGACCACATGCAAGCATAACTCGGTGACGCTCCGAGCAATCGGGCGTTGCCATGGGTTGTTGCATTGGGTATTGGCGAATGTGATTGGCCGTGTGCGGCGTAAGGACCTTCAGATGTCGTCAGGAACCGCAAATGCCGGCCCCTCCGATCTTGCAAGGACTTCATTCCGGTCCGGAGTGGTGATTCACCCGTACTGGGTGCGGATCACCCATTGGATCAATGCCATCGCCATGTTCGTGATGATCACGTCGGGCTGGCGCATTTACAATGCTTCACCGTTATTCGGTTTTGTATTCCCACCGGCGATCACTATCGGGGACGGACTCGACGGCCTTCCGGGCGCCCTGTTGTGGCATTTCGCTGCGATGTGGCTCCTCGTGGTCAACGGAGTGACATACGTCGCGCTTGGTATCTTCAGTGGGCGGTTCCGTCGCAAGCTGCTGCCCATCCGCCCCGCTGACGTGATTCGCGATTTACGGGCCGCTCTGACCGGCAAGCTCTCGCACCACGATCTTTCGGTCTACAATGCGGTTCAGCGCCTCCTCTATGCGGGGGTGATTGCTGCCGGCATCATGGTCGTGCTGTCTGGCATTTCGATCTGGAAGCCGGTGCAATTCCGCGAGCTCGCGGCCGTATTCGGCGGATACGACCCGGCACGCTTCGTTCACTTTTTCGCGATGACGGCCATCGTGGGCTTCTTGCTGGTCCACGTCATTCTCGCCATCCTGGTGCCGAAAAGTCTGCGCGCCATGATTCTCGGTCGGTAAAATTTTGGCCGCTGACGCAATCCCCAAGGGACCGAGGAGATTCCGATGCCTAAGACTCGAAAAATCATCCCGGGCGTCGATGCCGAACTGCTGATCAAGGACGCCGCGAAGCTCATTCCGAATCCGTCGCGCCGACTGTTCCTTCGCGGCGCCACCAGCCTTGGTGCCATCACGCTGTTGACGGGCTGCGACATTGTGGATGAGGACACCGCTGCGAAAGCCTTGTTGGCGATTTCGCGCTTCAATGACCGCGTTCAAGCATTAATATTCAACCCCAACAAGCTTGCTCCTACGTACCCGGAGAGTGCGATCACCCGGCCGTTCCCCTTCAACGGCTATTATCCCGAAGAGGACGCGCCGGAGATCGACGGGGAAGCGTATATGCTCGAGGTCGGTGGCCTCGTAGAGAATAAGAAGCCGTGGACACTTCAGGAGCTATACGCATTGCCGCAGGAGAAGCAGATTACGCGACTCGTCTGTGTCGAAGGCTGGAGCGCCATTGGGTCATGGACCGGCACGCCGCTGCGCGACTTTCTCAAGCGCGTCGGTGCCGACCTGACCGCGAAATACGTCTGGTTCCAATGCCAGGAAGGCTATTCAAACACTATCGATATGCCGACCGCGCTGCACCCCCAGACCCAGATGACATTCCGGTTCGACAACGAAATCTTGCCGCCTAAATATGGTTTCCCGCTGCGGATCAGAATCCCGACCAAGTTGGGGTTCAAAAACTCCAAATATGTGATCGGCATGCACGTGACCAACCGGGATCTCGGCGGCTACTGGGAAGATCGAGGTTATAACTGGTTCAGCGGCAATTAGACGACCGCTTCAGCCAAGCTGATGGGATTTGGGCATCGATCAAGTCATAAGGTTGGAGCAATCGCGCAAGTGGTGTCGTGACAGATAGTCCTGTAGGAGCGACCCTTGTGGTCGCCCCGTGGCCGGATGCGACGAGTGGGGCGACCACAAAGGTCGCCCTTACATCATCTTCCCTCGGCACCACAGTAGTCAGTGTTCTTGAGTCTCGAATCATACACAGCGCCATTCCGGGCTCGCCGCTTAATTCCGGTCTCCCGCCTTGCCAATCAGATCGCCGCCATCTAGCAATTCGCGCCATTGAGGCCCTGTCCAATCCAAACAGCACGAGGCTCCTTCGATGGCTACCCACAAGCTTCTTCTTCTTCCAGGCGACGGCATTGGACCCGAGGTCATGACCGAGGTGAAGAAGCTGGTCGCCTGGATGAACACTCAGGGGCTCGGGCAGTTCGAAACCGAGGAGGGACTGGTCGGCGGCGCTGCGTACGATGCCCATAAGGTCGCCATCACGGACGCCACGATGGCGCAGGCGATGGCCGCTGACGCGGTGATTTTCGGCGCGGTTGGCGGCCCCAAATGGGATGCCGTGCAGTATGACGTGCGGCCGGAGGCCGGATTGCTGCGTCTGCGCAAGGATCTCGGCCTGTTCGCCAACCTGCGGCCAGCAATCTGTTACCCGGCGTTGGCGGAGTCCTCAAGCCTCAAGCGCGAAGTCGTTGACGGTCTCGACGTCGTTATCGTGCGCGAACTTACCGGCGGCGTCTATTTCGGCGAGCCCAAGACTATTACGGATCTCGGCAACGGCCAGAAACGCGCCGTCGATACGCAGGTCTACGACACTTATGAAATCGAACGCATTGCTCGCGTCGGCTTCGAACTCGCCCGCAAGCGACGCAACAAGCTCACCTCGATGGAAAAGCGCAACGTGATGAAGACGGGCGTGTTGTGGCACGAGGTCGTCAACGAGCTGCATGCCCGCGAGTTCAAGGACGTGCAGCTGGAGCATCAACTGGCGGATGCCGGGGCCATGCAGCTGGTGCGCTGGCCGAGGCAATTCGACGTCATCGTCACCGATAACCTGTTCGGCGACGTGCTGTCGGACGTCGCCGCGATGCTCACCGGCTCGCTCGGCATGTTGCCGTCCGCTTCATTCGGCGAGACGGACGCGAAGACCAGAAAGCGCCGGGCACTCTACGAGCCTGTCCACGGCTCGGCTCCCGATATCGCCGGTAAAGGCCTCGCCAATCCGATCGCCATGCTGGCTTCGTTCGGAATGGCGCTGCGTTATTCATTTGCGATGGGCCGGGAGGCCGATCTCATCGATCAGGCGATCGCGGCCGCTTTGGCTAAAGGATTGCGCACTTATGACATCAAGTCCGAAGGCGCGACCATGGTCGGCACCGCCGAAATGGGAGCCGCAGTCTTGCAGGAATTAGATCGCCTTACCGCCCCGTAGCCAAAAGTCTCGACGTTGGTTGATGCTCGTCCCTTTCAAGGCTTCGGGCGCGCCTACCTGTTGCAGTAGTTCAAGTCGAAACAATTCGGAAACGGCATCCGGTCCATCATTACGGGTAGACCTGGTCCGGAGTAGAACAACGTGGAATTCATGAACGGACTCTTGCCATCGGGCGGATGGGCATAATCATGGTACTGCTCGGCGTGTCTTTTCGTTTCCGTCCCGGGATCCAGATAGGAACGCTTGTACACCGTGAGCCTGGCGGGCGCGCGACCCGCCCCGCGGGCGGACTGCTTCTGGACGGTTGTCGTCTGGGCTTCGGACGGCGCGGCGCCAAACGCCAAAATCGTAATCGCAACAACCGCCGTCATAACAGCCAAAAACTTGAGTGCCTGCATGGAACCCCCCGAAGCGAATGCGTGAACGAGTTGCCGCTGCCGACTTTAGCCATAAGTCAAGACAAACGATAGCGTTTGAATGCAACTATTTGTTGGCCGCCGGGCGCATGTTGCCTTTCGGTGACAAGGCACGGCGGCCGGTCGCCCACAAACCCATCCTGCATGGTCGTTGAATTACCGTACATTCCCGATTAGAAGCGAAGGCTATCCGTGGTTTATTGCGATGCAGCAGGCCATGCTTTGGAGAAATAGGATGAGTTTCAAGGTCGCTGTCGTCGGCGCCACCGGTAATGTGGGCCGTGAAATGCTCGGAATCCTCGCCGAGCGGGCTTTTCCGGCGGCCGAGGTGGTTCCCCTGGCCTCGCGAAAAAGTGTAGGCGTAGAAGTATCTTACGGCGACCAGACGCTCAAGGTTAAGGCCCTCGATCATTACGATTTCTCGGATGTCGATATCTGCCTAATGTCGGCGGGGGCCGCGGTATCGAGGGAATGGTCGCCGCGAATTGCGGCGCAAGGCGCGGTCGTGATCGACAATTCTTCATTCTGGCGCATGGACCCCGACGTACCGCTCATCGTTCCGGAGGTGAACGCCGACGCGATACCGGGATTTCGCAAGAAGGGCATCATCGCCAATCCGAATTGCTCGACGGCGCAGCTGGTGGTCGCCCTTAAGCCGCTGCACGATCACGCAAAGATTACCCGCGTCGTGGTTGCCACCTACCAGTCCGTATCCGGTGCCGGCAAGGACGCCATGGACGAGTTGTTCAGCCAGACCAAGGCGGTATTCACGGTCGGCGAGATCGAGACCAGGAAGTTCCCCAAGCGCATCGCATTCAATCTGATTCCCCAAATCGACGTGTTCATGGATGACGGCTTCACCAAGGAAGAATGGAAAATGGTGGTGGAGACGAAGAAAATTCTCGACCCGAAAATCAAGGTGGTCGCCACCTGCGTTCGGGTACCGGTGTTCATCGGCCATTCCGAGGTGGTCAACATCGAGTTCGAAAGGCCGATCGCGGCCGACGAGGCGCGGGACATCCTGCGTAAGGCGCCAAGCTGCCTGGTTATCGACAAGCCGGAGCCCGGGGGCTACGTCACTCCTTATGAATGTGTCGGCGAGGACGCGACCTATATCAGCCGTGTCCGCGAAGATCCCACCGTCGACAACGGGCTGGTGTTGTGGTGCGTCTCCGACAATCTGCGCAAGGGTGCGGCCCTCAATGCAATTCAGATTGCCGAGTGCCTGATCAATCGCCAGCTGATCAGCGCAAAGCAGAGGGCGGGCTTGAAGCGTCACGCCCAAATCGACATCGGCAGCCCGAACTGATCTCGTAGGGGCGGATCCGGAAACGGTATCGCGACGCCCGCTTGGATGCGCTGCGCGATCGCCGCGCAGGCCAGCGCATCGAGAAGATCGTCTGCGGCTGCGCCAGGTGGCGGGGCTCCTTCGGTCAAGGCCCGCGGAAATCCCCGCTCGGCTAGCAACATACGTCGTAACGCGAGCCCTGGGCCATAGGGTTGTCCTTTGACCTTCTTGGGTTCGGTCAGCGCCCGGTCGCCATTGAGCCGCCAGAACGCAACCTCCGGATGAACCTCGAAGACGCGGTCCGTCAGCGTCGGATCGTCACGCAGCGCTTGATCGACTTCGCGGATTTTTGCGGCGATCATAAAGAGCTGCCTGGACACTTTTTTGGGCGGGGCAGATGTATCGAGCGCCAGCCGGCAAGCCTCGCCATAATCTTTCGCATAGACGGCCTGGCGTGACGGGACCGCGAATACCGACGATTGCCGAGCGCCCAGAAGCGGCCTCACGGCGCGCTCCGGCCCCCGCCCTTGCGGTCCGATATCCGCCGGCAGCCCGATCGGCACATCGATTGCGACAAGGCGCGGCTGCTCGGGCGCAGCAAATATTTCCAAAAACCGAGACAGGATGCGAACCCGAATCTCGTGGTTTGGACCAACAAACACCACGATCCACCCGGCCCTGCACCCGTCTGCTCCGGCCAGCCATTGCGTCGTCATGGCGCTGTCAAGAGTCCCTTTCGTCAGGGAAAATGGTGCACGCCCCTGCATTGGGGATCAGGGTGACGGCGTTTGTGCCCCTGCGACTCGAATAATGGTACCCGGAGTTCCAGCCATGACGATTCGTCCACGCCGCAGCACGCTGTACATGCCGGGCGCCAATGCGCGGGCGCTGGAAAAGGCCAGGATTCTGCCCTGCGATGCCGTGATCCTCGATCTTGAGGACGCGGTTGCACCCGATGCCAAGGTAACGGCGCGTGAGCAGGTGATGAACGCCGTGAAAGCCGGAGGATTTGGCACGCGCGAGGTGATCGTACGCATCAATGCGCTCGATACGGCCTGGTGGCTCGACGATATTGCGGCGGTCGCCAAGGCGCATCCAGACGGCATTCTGGTGCCAAAAGTGTCGAAGCCCGCGCACCTGCACACCATCGCGGAGCGTTTGGTCGATATCGCGGCCGATCACAAAATCCGGGTGTGGGCGATGATCGAAACGCCACTCGCAATCATCAACGCGGCCGAAATCGCCGCCACGGCGCGCGACGTGGAGACCCGCCTGGCCGGTTTCGTGATGGGCACCAACGATCTCGCCAAAGAAAGCCGGGCCAAACTGCTGCATGGCCGCGCCCCGATGTTGCCGTGGCTGGCGACCGCCGTACTGGCCGCCCATGCATTTGGCATCGACATCCTGGATGGGGTCTACAACGACATCGCCGATGAGGAGGGTTTCCGCCGTGAATGCGGCCAGGGGCGCGACATGGGGTTCGACGGGAAGACACTGATTCATCCAAATCAGATTGCGCCGTGCAATGCTGCGTTTTCACCGAGCGAAGCTGACGTCGCCCAGGCGCGCAAGATCATCGCGGCGTTCGAATTGCCGGAGAATCGCACTAAGGGCGTGGTCCAACTCGACGGCCGCATGGTCGAACGTATGCATGCCGACATCGCGCGACGCACGGTTGCGATCGCGGACACGATCGCGGCACGCTCGTAGAGGCTGGCGCGTACCGGATTTTATGCCCAGATTGCGGGGTGGGTTGAGCGAAGCAGGAGGCCGGTGAGCTGGTTGCCGCCATGGGGAGCGAAACCCACCAAGGCGTGCGGCGTTGAGGATGTCGGCGGGTTTCGCTCCCGCTCAACCCACTCTACAGTCCTGCGATGCTCCCGGTGCGGGTGCTACACCCACGGCCGCGCTGCCCGGGCCTTTTCCTCGAAGCTTGCGATCTTGTCCTTTTTGACAAGCGTGAGGCCGATGTCATCGATGCCGTTGAGCAGGCAGTGCTTGCGATGCGGGTCGATTTCGAACCTGATCACGCCGCCATCGGGGCCGCGTATCTCCTGCTTTTCGAGGTCGACGGTGAGGCGCGCATTGGCGCCGCGCTCGGCGTCGTCGAACAGCTTTTCCAGGTCCTCTGGGCTGACTTTGACGGGCAAAAGGCCGTTCTTGAAGCAATTGTTGTAAAAAATGTCGCCGAACGAGGTCGAAATCACGCAGGTGATACCGAAATCCTTAAGCGCCCACGGGGCGTGCTCGCGCGACGAGCCGCAACCGAAATTATCGCCGGCGACAAGAATCCTGGCATTGCGATAGGCCGGCCTGTTGAGCACGAAATCCGGGTTCTCACTGCCGTCGTCGCGGTAGCGCTTCTCGGAAAACAGCCCCTTGCCGAGACCGGTTCGCTTGATGGTCTTGAGATACTGCTTGGGGATTATGGCGTCGGTATCGACATTGATCAACCGCAGGGGCGCTGTGACCCCCTCCAGAACCGTGAACTTCTCCATTAGGTCATCTCCCGACGTCGCCCGACCGGACTGCGAACTTCCGACATATGGTCATCGGTTCGGCGCTCGAAAATGCCGATGTTTCGGCGAAGTGGTGATGGACGTGGAATCCCGATCGGTCAAGGCGTCCGGCGAGGAGGAGTCGGGTGCGCCTGCAACGGGAACGCTCGGCAGCGCGGATCAGGCGGCTTTGTCTTGCAGATTGACGCCGCCCGCCTGGGAGCTGTTGATGACCTCAACCGATCGCTCGATCGCGGACCACAGCTCGGCAATCTCGATCCTGCAGGCCGGATCGCCGTGCAACTCGCCCGCGCTCGCGCCTGGCCTGACCACACCGGGATGGTGATTAGCCACCCGCCGGGGAAATCCTACTACTAGGATGTGCCTAGGTTCAGATTTCACAAAGAAATATAGTACAAAATGTTAAGAAAATCAATATGATGGCAAGTGATTCTAATCATTGGACTATTCGGAAATTTCCCACAACACGAGCCCGCTCGTTACCGCTACTAAATCGAACGAGCCCCTCGCGCCCTCAAGGCATAATCTGCGACTCTTCCATGGCGGTCACGCCGCGACGCAGCGCGATCAATCTCAAAGACACAGACGCCCCCGATCAGTCCAGGGGGACAAGCACGGCCATGACGACACCGGAAGGACCGGATCAGCTCACCGGCTTGCATCGGCGAGCTGATAAACGCCGCGCTCGAAGGCATCGTAAAGGGCGAGCGCGTTGCGATCCGCGAACGGCAGGAACTGCATCAGGATCACCCCTGTAATGCCTCGGGCTGGATCGAGCCAATAATAGGTGTTGTTGATTCCGCCCCAGCTCAGGCTGCCGGCAGACCGTTTACCGGAGACCGCGTCGATTGTGATCAGGAATCCGAGCCCCCACTTGTCACGTCCGTCGGCAATGAATGAGAAGTCATCACTGCGTTCCGGAATAGCGGTCTTTTGCGCCGGGACGCCGAGCGCCCCGATGTGGTTCTGCCCCATCAGGGCGACCGTGCCGGCCGACAGGATGCGCGCGCCATCGAGCTCGCCGCCGTTGAGCAGCGCGCGGGTGAAGCGGAGGTAGTCGTTAGCTGTCGACGAGAGGCCGCCGCCGCCGATCGGCGTAAAGCCCGAGGTGGGCGGCTGGACGGATTCCCTCACGATCGAACTATCGGCGAGTCGACGGTTGACCGTCACCAGGCGCGCCTCCTTGTCCTTCGGCACGAAGTAAAACGTGTCGGACATTCCGAGTGACGTGAAGATGCGCTGGCGGAAGTAGTCTTCAAGCGGCAGGCCTGATACTTTCTCGACCAGTCGACCTAGCCAATCGGTGCTGGTTCCGTAAAGCCATCGTTCGCCGGGCTCGAACACCAGAGGGCCCACTGGATATTCCTCGCCGGACCGCGGCTTGAAATCGCGTACGATAGAATTCGTAAAGCCGTATCCAAGCCCCGATGTGTGGGTAAAGAGATGCCGGATGGTCACCGCTTTGGTGGCCGGCCGCAGCCGGTAAGCGCCGGTGGCGGCGTCGAAGGATTCGAAGACAGAGAGCTTGGCGAACTCGGGAAAATATTTTTCAACCGGGTCTTCAAGCGTGAAACGGCCCTGCTCGACAAGCTGCATGGCGGCGGTCGAGGTAACGGCTTTGGTCATCGACGCGATCCGGAACAGCGCATCGAGCCGAAGGGGACGCGCCTCGCCGATGTCAGCGACGCCGAACGCCCCCTGGTAGATGATGCGCTTGCGATCGGCGGCCATGACCACGACACCGGCGACGTCTTTGCGCTCGACCGCGGCTCGCATCGCCTCGTCTATGGTGGAGGGTTGCGACAGTTGCGCAGTGGCAGCAAACGGCAAGACTGCCGCGCCGCCGACGAGGGTGATGAACTCGCGCCGCCTCATCGGATCGTTCTCCTGTCTTATGTCGCGAGGCGTATCCCTCGCGATCACGGCGCCGAAGATATCACGGCGACCCACGAGGCTCCACGATGCCAACGCATCGTGCACCATAAATTGCAATGCATCGATGCCCACGGCGGGCGTGGTAATTCAGTTGGGATCACGCCCACATACGATTTTCAATTCGATGCGCTTTTTCCGCGCGAACCGGCGCACATCTTCCGGGAAATCACTGCGTCACGCCCGGACTTTGCCGAGGGCAGCGAGTTCATGCGTCAGCGGTTACTTGCCGTCGGACGTCATCACCACCGGCTCGCCGCAGAGAAGATATCCGGTCTCCGGCAAATACTGATTCGGATGAATCACGAAAACCATGCCGGGCACGAGCTTAAGGTGGTTCTCGAGGCTCACATCTCCGGGCGCAATCGAACCGAAGCCGAGGCCGTATCCGCGCCGGCGGATATGCGGCGGATAACAGAATTCTCCATAGCCTTCCGCTTCGAGCGTGGCATTGATGGCACGGCCGACGTCCGACATGCATGCGCCCGGCCGTGCGGCCCTAATTCCGCTCACCATGGCCCGGACCACGAGCTGATACTTCTCACGCAGAGTCTCGCTTGCGTTTCCCAACACACGACGGTACGGCAAATCTGCGCGAGCTGCCCGCGGTAGCTTGGCGTGATTTCGGCGAGCAAGATGTCGCCGGTTTGCAGGCGGCGACCGGTTGACGGCCCAACGGCGCGCAGACGAGGACCGGCACAGAGCAGCAGGAAATTGTCCTCTGCACCGAGCGTTTTGCTGTGCCATTTGAGTTCGACCGCCAGCTCATCTTCGCTGATGCCTAGTAAAGCAATTTCAAGAACACGCCGGTATCCGCTCTCGGCAATGCGCGTCGCCTCGCCCGCATGCGCAATCTCCTCCTCGGTCTTAATGGTGGCCGGCCCATTGATCGTGTCATCGGCAATTGCGGTGTTGGGCAGCAGTTCGATCAGACGTCGCGCCAGACCCCATGGGGAAACGACAGGCCGGCCAATCCGACCGTTGCTTTGGCAGGAGCGCTCGCCAGCAAGGCACACGGCTAGAGCGCTTATCGGATCATTGGCTGCGATGATGCGGGTGCTCGGACAGGTGTCACGCGCCCGATCGCCGTCCCATTCGGGGGTGACAATAAGCGTCACGGCACCGTCGCGCCAGACCACCACCGCGGCTGGCCCGATCGACTTGAACCCTGTCAGCGCAATGACAGGGTCGGGCGTCTCTATGAAGTGCGAGCCGTCATGAAGCGCGATGAGACCATCGAGCTTTTGCTCATTGATGCCGGCGCAGCCGCACGGAGTCGTTCGCTCAAAGTCATGGGCCCGTATAGCAGCATTCATAGATGTGTACCGTCGTGAGAACTAGACCGGGTGGCAGTCTAAAAATTCTACCGGGCATAGCATTGCCGGCCTTGCGCAAGATTGCGTTTGGTCGAATTTCCGGCGCATTGGCGTGGCAACAAATTGTGCAGACGACGCTTTATTGCCGAGCCATAATTGCGGGCTGTCGAAGATGCTTCGGGGCGGTACGACACAGAGAGTGTCGTACGGTCGGGTGTAGCGACTTGTGCCTCGGCGGGTGGTGGCGATGATTTTGTTCGGTGCCTCGCGTTTTACGACTATGTTGGCGACGATCGCGATCTTAGGCACCGCGGGCAGTTTGTCGTGGATCATTCTTACCCGCACCGATTTGAAATCCAGGCCGAGCGGCGCGGCGGACCGCGCTTCTTCGCTGTCGAGGTCCGCCGGCCATGCTTCGCGCTCGAAGAGCGAGCGGTCCAATAAATTTGCGTTATTCGGACGGAGCGAGCGACCGCAATCGACGGCATCCAGTTGGCGGGACGACTGGGATCAATTACGCGAGCGGTCGGCTGCGCCGCGTGTACTCGCAGATCAACCGGGTGCAAGCTTGCAGGCCGGGGGAGCGGACATGCCCCTTCCGGTTCCGTCGATTATCCGGTCGGATGCGGAGTCCTTGCAGGCCAAATCTCCGCAACCCGCGGCATTTTCACCCCCGCCATCGGTCGAAAGTCAGAAACGCTTGCGCGATGCAAAACCGGAATCGGCAACGGCCGCTACGACACCAAATTCACCCAGGCCGGCTGCCCGGTCCTACTACATAGAAAAATTCGTCGAGCAGGGTGACTCGGGTGAAGTAAAGTTTCGATATCGACGTCAATCCTGCCAGCCTCCAAACATGCCGGATGTCTGTTTCATGCCGCAAGAGGTGCGCCGCAACATCGTGGTGGAGCGGCAGCAGTATTAATGACGACCGCGTGAAATTAGATCGACGGGGACCGCTGTACTTTTTCATTTCCGCGCTGCTTGGGCGAAGAGCAGAAATCAGGGCGCTAAATCTCATCCGGCCCGCCCGCGTTGCCTAAATCACAGTCCAGGAATAAGTCGTCGATCGCCATCGGCCGGCTGATGAGGCCCTGTTGGCGCGTGTAGCGCAGAATGGTTTCGAGATTTTTCCGATTGGCCGGCCCAAGACCATAGGCCCAAGGGTCTGGACCGAGTACTTCCTCCTGTTCTTCCCAGGCGGTCCGCATCCAGGCGAGCGGAACCACGCGCGGGTTTGCTATGCGCCCGTAAGCGATGTTCTTGGCCTCCTCGAAGGCCTGGGTGAGGTTACCAGCGACCCAGGGATACTCGTCGACGATTCCCTGCCTGATCGCCGTCACGTGCATGATCGGGAAGATTCCGGTCTTGCGGTAGTAGTCCTGTTCAATCTCTTTGTAATTCGCAAACAGGCGCACGATGCGCTTATCGCCTTCGATGAAACACCGCGGCAGGGTGGGCGACAGCATCGCGGGAATTTCGCCGTCGGCCAACATAAGGTCGAGCCTTTTGCCGGGCGGGATCATTTCGATGTGCAGTCCTTCTGGCACGTTGAACTTGACGTCTTCCTCGCGCTCCACCACCCAGGTGATGCTCCTGTGCGGCAGTCCGTAATTTTCCTCCAGAATGCCGCGCATCCAGATATTGGAGGCGGGCTGAAAATTGGTGCCGGCGATCTTTTTGCCCGCAAGGTCCTTCGGTTCGCGGATGCCTGCCTTGGCATTAACGAACACGAAGCCGTGGCGAAACCGGCGATGTAGATAGACCGGGATGGCGGCCAATGGCTCGCCGCGGTCACGCGACATGAAATAAGCCCCGACGTTCATCTCACAGACGTCGAACTCATTCTTGCGCGCCATGCGCCAGTGCCGCTCCTTCGAACCCATGCCGGTCAGCAGTACGAGGTCGAGACCGTCGGCCGTCACGCTACCTTCCTTGAGTGCACGCACGATCTCGTAATCGCCGCACGCGACGGTCAACCGCAGCTTGACCGACATGATTTCCTCTCATCCTTGTCATTCGGTGCGCCATCGGGCGAAATGGGCTTCGGCGCGCCGCACGACGGCGTTGAGCACGATCGCCATGACGGCGAGCACGCCGATGAGTCCCAACAGCTTTGTTGGATCGAAGTTCTGCGTGAACAGGGTGGTGAAATAGCCGATTCCCGCGATCGACACATAAAGCTCGGCCAAGAGCACTCCGAGCAGGACGCCGCTCATGCCAAGGCGCATACCGGCAAAGAAGCTCGGCACCATGTGGGGGAAAATGACGTAGCGGAAAATCTGCCAGCGGCTCGCGCCCATTGAACGCGCGCCAATGAGCAGTATCGGCTTGAGGTTCTGCACGCCCGCCACCACGGTGACGGTAACCGGAAACATCCCATGGGTGACCCCGAAGGCGATCTTGGATGCCGCGCCGATGCCGAAAAACAGGATGAACAGCGGCAGGATCGTGACCTGTGGCATCCCGTAGAGCAGCAGAACGATGGGGAAAAAGCTGCGCCGCACAAGCGGCTGCAGCCCGATCGCAAGGCCTAGCACCAGCCCGATCGCAACTGCGAGCACAAAGGCGACTGTGAGTTCGAACAGGGTCAATTGCAGAGCGGCCGGAACACCGCGCGTGCCGAAAACACTGTCGAGCGACGCGATGACCTGCGATGGCGGGCTCAAGAAGAGCGGATCGACGAACCCGCGTGCCGCGATTTCCCATAATGCAAACAGGGCCGTAATGACGATGAGTCGCGCCAGCCATGGCCGCCGCATCAGAACCCGACCTGCGAAACCTCGCCTTGGGGCCGCGGCCACCATTCAGTTCCGCCTCCCGCGCGCTTCGAGCGTCGACACGATCGTGTTGAGCGTCACCGCAATGGCGACGACAAACACGATGTAAGCAAACATGCGCGCCATCTCCATCGCCTCGGCGAGGTGTACGATTCGGTGACCCAGACCGGCAAGGGACGCGAGCGTCTCGCTGCCAATGATCGACAGCAGCGCGGTGGTAAAGCCCATACGCAAGCCGGTGAGAATCACCGGTAATGCAGCTGGGAGCAGCACATGGTGGAACAAATGATAATTGGAGGCCCCCATGGAACGTGCAGCCATCACGAGCAGACGATCCACGTGGCCGAATCCCGCAATGGTGTTGATGACGATCGGAAAAAAGCTAATCGAAGCGCCGAGCGCGATCTTGGACGGGGGGCCGAGGCCAAAGAACAACACGAACAACGGCAGGAACAGGATGATGGGAATGGAATAGATCGCAGCAAACAGCGGGTCGAAGACCTCGATCCAATAGGACGAGCGGCTGATCAGATAGCCCAATGTGAGTCCGCAAGTGACCGAAATCGCAAACGCGACAGCGAGTTCGCCAAGCGTTGTGTTGAGATCGTCGATGAACTCACCCGATTGCAGAATATCCAACAGATTGTCGTAGACGGCGAGCGGGTTGGGCAACAGCAGCCGATTGACGCCCCAACGAGTTGCCGCCAGATACCAGACAACGACGAGGCTGACCAGAAAGCACGCCTGAATGAGGCGGCTCGCCAGGGCGTCGCGACTGGGTCTTTCGCCTGTCTTGCCTACCATTACGCTCGCCCCAATGCCGCCGGCGCGGTGCCGGCGGCAGCCGATTGCTGCACCGCCTTGCGAATTTCGTCATGCAAGAGGCCGTAGAGCTCGTTGCGCAGCGACGTGAACTTCGCCGAAGTCACGAATTCCGGCTTGCGTGGATGCGGCTCGTCAACCGCGATCACCTGCTTGATGCGACCCGGTCGCGCCGAAAACACGGCGACACGATCTGCAAGAAATACTGCTTCACCCAGGCTGTGGGTAACGAACACGATGGTCTTGCGGCTGCGCGCGAGCAGCACCGAGAGATCTTCGCCCAGGATCATGCGGGTCTGCTCGTCGAGCGCGCCGAACGGCTCGTCCATCAACAGGATGGGCGTCTGCAGGCTGAGCGCACGGGCGAGAGCCGCGCGCTGGCGCATGCCGCCGGAAAGCTGCGACGGATAATGCTGAGCGAAATCCTTGAGCCCGACGGCTTCAAGCGCTTCGGCGGCACGCGCCGTACGTTCTGATTTTGCCACGCCTTGAAAAATCATGCCGAGTTCGATGTTTTCGATCACGGTGTTCCAGGGGAACAGGGAATTTTCCTGGAACACAAAAGCAATATCGGCGGGTAGCGGGCCTCGAACGTGTTGGCCTCGTACTTCGACAATTCCGGAACTCGGCTCCATCAAACCGCCGATGATGTTGAGGAGCGTGCTCTTGCCGCAGCCGCTTGGCCCGATGAGGCACAATAACTCGCCGCGCGCAATGTCAAGCGACGTATCCGCAAGCGCCCGCACGAAGCGCCGGTCGCCCTCCACGCCGAACTGATGGGAAACCCCGCGAACCTTTATCGCGGTCTCCGCGGTCACCATCGCGCTGCTTTCAATTCTTTGGAAGAAACGCTTCGGTGTAGAGCTTGCTCATGTCCGGCTTTTCGGGAAGCGATCCCATCTCCACGAAGGAGCGTGCCAGCACGTCGAGCGCCTTCGCATCAAAACGGCCCGTCGGATTGAAGATCGGCATCAGCTCCTCGTAGTTGGCGGTGGCGACCGATTTTGACACTTCCGCCACCCGCATAGCGATCTCGATGGTCTGGTCCCTGTGGTCGCGCATATATTGCACGCTTTCCAGCATCGCCTTGACGAAATTCCGCAACGCTTCCGGATTGCGGTCGATGACCGCCATGCGGGCAAACACCACATGTACGTGAAATTCCGGTATGCGTTCGCCGAAACGCACCAGGATGCGCCCGGCCCCCTCCTCGACAAGACGCAGGACCGTGCTGGTTTCCGTCACTACGCCGTCGACCTGGCGCGTCTTCAGTGCGGCCGCCTGCGCGGTGGTCGTACCGAGGGGGACAATCCTGAAGCCGTCCGGTCCCCAACCGTGGGAGCGCGCCAATTCCTGGGCAAGCCAGTAGGTGAGCGATCCCGTTGTTGAGACGCTCACGGTCCGGCCTTTGAGATCGTCTTCGGTCCTTACCGGCCCGTCTTTCGCCACCACCAACATGATGGAGCGCGGCCGGTCGGCAAGCGCCGCAATCGCCAGCATCGGGGCCCCTTTGACCTCGAACGCGAGGGTGGGCCCGCCGCCGAACGCAATGTCGATGGCATCAGCGCTCATCGCCTGCACCAGGCGGGCATCGCCACCGAAGTTCGCAATCTCGAGATTGATCCCATGCTGCTTGAAAATCCCCGCCGCGAGACCGACATCCGCCGCCACGAAGGCAAAGTTTTGCGCCTGCGCCTTGCCCAAACGGAGCTTGGTTTGCGCTTGTGCGCCAGGGGCCGCCAATGTGGCTGCACCAACCGCGATCGCCAGCCACCACACCAGTTTGCTACGCCACTGCATGCTGCTTTTCCTCTTCGCAGTCGGACCGAGGTTCAATCGGCCGGCACTTCAATGGGCAGGCAAAAACGCTTCCGTGTAGAGCTTCGTGGCATCTGGCGCTTCTGGCAAGGTCTTGAGTTCCAGTTAGGCTTCGCCAAACGTTCGAGCGCCACCGCGCCGAACCGGCCATCATAGGACTGCGATCATAAGTTCAAAAAACTCCTAAGGCGGGGAAGAAGAATCTTTCTCAACCGCATCGGTAGCTTTTGCAAACGACCCTGAAATATGCACACTATCCGGCAAAACATAATGAGCCCGCCGACGGTCGCTCGCGACGATGCGGCTTGGTGTGCCTAGGTAATCTCGGAAACCGAGAGTGGAGGAGAAGACATGAAGACACGAAAAAGTATGTATTTGGGCGTGGCGGTAGTCGCTATTGCCTTGGCGTTCGGCGTGGCGCCGACGACCGTCATGGCTCAGCAAGCCGCACCGGTCAGTATCGGGGCTACCGATATCGGCGGGGTGGTGCGGGGACCGAATGGACCGGAAGCCGGTGTGTGGGTCATCGCGGAAACCACCGACCTTCCGACCAAGATGAGCAAGACCGTGGTGACCGACGATCAGGGGCGCTACGTGGTCCCGGACCTGCCCAAGGCCAACTACGTCGTCTGGGCGCGCGGCTATGGCCTCGTCGATTCCGCCAAGACAACGACCGAGCCCGGCAAGATCGTGAATATCACGGCGGTGCCGGCACCGAATGAAGCAGCCGCGGCCGAACTCTATCCCGCGATCTACTGGTTCGCGATGCTGCATATCCCGGCGAAGGACAAGTTCCCCGGCACCGGCACCGGGGCGAACGGCAACGGCCTGCCGACCACGATGAAGAGCCAGTTGCAGTGGGCCGACCAAGTCAAGACGAATGGCTGCTATGCGTGCCACCAGCTCGGCAACCGGGCGACCCGCGTCATTCCGAAGGAACTCGGCACTTTCAAAAACTCCGTCGAGGCATGGGAGCGCCGCGTTCAGTCCGGACAGGCGATGACAGGAATGGCAGCGGCTCTTGGGCGTCAGGAGCCTAAGCTGTCGATCGCCAATCTTGCCAACTGGACTGATCGGATCGCAGCCGGCGAATTGCCGTTCGCGAAGCCCGAGCGCCCGCAAGGCGTCGAGCGCAACGTCGTGATCACCCAGTGGGACTGGGGTGACGCCAAGTCTTATATGCATGACCAGGTTGCGACCGACAAGCGCAAGCCGACCGTCAACCCGTACGGCAGGCATTATGGGGCGACCGAAGAGAGCGCCGAGTGGTTCCCGGTGTTCGACGAGAAGACCAATACGCCCACCAAGGTCACGATGCCGGTGCGGGACCCCAGCATCGAATCGAGCAAGAGCAACACCATGGCGCCCTCGCCCTATTGGGGCGACGAGGCGATCTGGGACGCAAGAACCAGCATTCACAGCTTGATGATGGACGAGAAGGGTGAAGTCTGGTTCACCTCGCGCGTTGGCAAGCCCGAGAACCCGGCGTTCTGTCAGGCGGGGTCGGATCACCCATCGGCCAAGGCGTTCCCGATCAAGGAATCGACCCGTAGCCTGTCGGTATACGATCCCAAGACGAATACCACCAAGCTGATCCGGACCTGCTACAACACCCATCACGTTGTGTTGGCGGAGGATGCCGATAACACGGTTTGGATCAGCCAAGGCGGACCGCAGCAGGGCGTCATGGGCTGGCTGAACCGCCGGATCTACGAAGAGACGGGCGACGAGGCGAAAGCCCAGGGCTGGGCCCCGATCGTCATCGACACGAACGGCAACGGCAAGCTCGATGATTACGTGCAACCGAACCAGCCCGTTGATCCCGCTAAGGACAAGCGTATCAACGCTGGACTTTATGGCGTCGGTGTGAATCCGGCGGACGGCACGGTCTGGGGCTCCGTGCTCGGATATCCCGGCTACGTGCTGCGGTTTGATCCCAAGACCAAGCTGTCGGAAATCTACGAGCCGCCGTTCCCGGGCTTCGGGCCGCGCGGCTTCGATATCGACCGCAACGGTGTCGCCTACGTGCCGCTGTCGAGCGGCCATCTTGGCGCGTTCGATCGCCGCAAGTGCAAAGGCCCACTCAACGGCCCACAGGCCGCTGAAGGCAAGCTGTGTCCTGAAGGCTGGACGCTGACGCCGTTCCCGGGCCCGCAGTTCCGCGATGTCGCCGAAAGCGGCAGCGCGGAGGCGAGCTACTACACCTGGGTCGATCAGCAAAACACTGCCGGCCTCGGCAATAACGTTCCGCTGGCGACCGGCAACGCCAACGAATCGCTGATGGCGCTCGTCGACGGCAAGTGGGTCAACATGGTCGTCCCCTATCCGCTCGGCTTCTTCGCCAAGTGGATCGACGGCCGCATCGATGATCCGAATGCCGGCTGGAAGGGCCGCGGCCTGTGGACGACGGACGGCAACCGAACGCCGTTCCATCGCGAAACCGGCAAGGGAACGCTGCCGAAGATCGTCAAGTTCCAGGTCCGTCCGGACCCGCTCGCGCACTAATCCAGGGATTTGGGTCGGATCGCCGCTTGGTCCGACTCAGTCCTAACCGAATGCCCGGCCTAGCGGCCGGGCATTCATGTTTTTTGGGCATAAGTTTTTGAGTTCGATATCGGCCGGGCGGGCGACGCGCCGACCAAACATACTGCACCCTGTCTTTGCAACAGCGCCGAAATGTGCGTGTATACGATTTCAAACAAAAAGAACCGAACCGCCGGTAGGTATCGATCGGACTTGGTGTCGGTCGCATTCATGCAGAAATGCACCTGGAGGATCCACATGACGACAAAACGTGAATTATATTCGGGTGCGGCGACGATTGCCCTGGTGCTCGCACTTGGGCTTGCGCCGACATGCATCAACGCACAACAGAGCGCCCCGGCGGTGAGCATCGGGGCGACCGATATTGGCGGGGTAGTGCGTGGACCGAATGGACCGGAGGCCGGCGTCTGGGTGATTGCTGAGACCAGCGATCTTCCGACCCGGATGAGCAAGACTGTCGTAACCGACGATCAAGGTCGCTACGTCATCCCCGATCTGCCGAAGGCCAACTACATCATATGGTCGCGCGGCTATGGACTGGTTGACTCCACCAAGATCACCAGCGAGCCCGGCAAAATCGTGAACATCACGGCGGTGCCGGCGCCGAACGACGCGGCGGCGGCTCAGTATTATCCGGCCATCTACTGGTACGCGATGCTGAACATTCCCGGCAAGGAGATGTTCCCAGGCACCGGGCCGAACGGCAACGGCATGGCCACCGCGATGAAGAGCCAATTGCAGTGGCTCGATCAGGTCAAGACCAACGGTTGCTATGGCTGCCATCAACTCGGCAATAAGGCGACGCGCGTGGTCCCGAAGGAACTCGGCACATTCAAGACCTCGGTGGAGGCATGGGAGCGCCGTATCCAATCCGGGCAGGCGATGGTAAACATGGCTGCCGCGCTGGGCCGTCAGGACGCCAAGGTATCGCTTGCGAACTTCGCCAACTGGACGGACCGGATCGCCGCCGGCGAGCTGCCTTTCGACAAGCCTGATCGCCCGCAAGGCATCGAGCGCAACATCGTCATCACTCAATGGGACTGGGCTGACCCAAAGGTGTACCTGCACGACCAGGTCTCGACGGACAAGCGCAAGCCGACAGTCAACGCCTATGGCAAGAACTACGGCGCCACTGAGGAAAGTGCCGAATATTTCCCGATTCTGGATTCGCAGGCCAACCGTGCCACTGTGGTCAAGATGCCGGTGCGCGACGCCGATATGGAGACGACCAAGAACAACACCATGGCGCCGTCCCCCTACTGGGGCGAGGAGGCAATCTGGGACAGCCGCAACAGCATGCATAATCCGATGATGGACGAGCGCGGCGATGTGTGGTTTACGTCGCGCGTCGGCAAGCCTGAGAATCCAGCCTTCTGCCAGGCCGGCTCGGATCATCCGTCTGCCAAGCTGTTCCCGATCAAGCAATCGACCCGGCATCTGGCCTTCTATGACCCGAAGACCGGAAACACCAAGCTGATCCGGACCTGCTTCAACACCCATCACTTGGTCTTTGCGGAAGATGCCGACAATACGTTGTGGACCAGCGCGGGCGGACCGCAACAAGGTGTCATCGGCTATTTGAATCGCCGGATCTACGAAGAGACCGGCGACGAGGCGAAGGCCCAGGGCTGGTTCCCAATCATCGTCGACACCAACGGTAACGGCAAGGTCGACGAGTACGTGCAACCCAACCAACCAGTCGATCCCAGCAAGGACAAGCGCATCAACGCCGGTTTCTATGGCGTTGGCGTGAACCCGGTCGACGGCACGATCTGGGGCTCGGTTCTCGGCTATCCGGGCTATGTTATCCGCCTCGACCCCAAGACGCAATTGTCGGAAGTGTATGAACCGCCGTTTCCAGGCTTTGGCCCGCGCGGCTTCGATATCGACCGCAATGGGGTCGCCTATGTGCCTCTCTCAAGCGGCCACATGGGTCAGTTCGATCGCCGCAAGTGCAAGGGCCCGCTGAACGGACCTCAGGCGGCCGAAGGCAAACTGTGTCCGGAAGGCTGGACACTGATTCCGTTCCCGGGACCGCAGTTCAAGAATGTGGCCGAGAGCGGCAGCGCCGAGGCGAGCTATTACACCTGGGTAGACCAGTTCAACACTTCCGGTCTGGGCGCCAACGTCCCGATGGCGACCGGCAACGCCAACGAGTCGCTGATGGCCTGGGTGGACGGCAAATGGGTCAACATGCGGGTTCCGTATCCACTCGGCTTCTTCGCCAAGTGGATGGACGGCCGTATCGATGATCCGAATGCCGGCTGGAAAGGCCGCGGTGTGTGGACGACCGACGGCAACCGCACACCGTTCCATCGCGAGACCGGTAAGGGTACGCAGCCCAAGGTGGTCAAGTTCCAGGTTCGTCCGGATCCGTTGGCGCGGTAACTCGCGTTGACGCTTGCGGCCGAATCCCCGATGCGGCCGTCGCCTGGAAAAATGCCCGGCCACTGGCCGGGCATAGTTTCTTCGGATGGATGCGCGCCGACGCGACACAAACGGAACTGCCCGACACAACGTCGCGCAGCCCGCCACGCTATTGGCTGCTACATCGCTTGCGGGCGCGACCGGCGGAATTTCGCACCCGCTCGCGCGTCATCAGGTTGTAGCGTATCCGCTCGGCATGATTACGCAACACGATACTATTCCTATTCGCCGCCTTACCGGGCTCGCTTTCCAACACTTAGCGGAACCCGAACGGGAACCGCGCGGGAAGTCGAGACTGCGTGGCCATTATCATTTCCCCACCCATCCAATGCGGAACTCAAACGCAATCAACGCGAGGCGCCACCAGCTCTGAAACGCGAGACTCTGACGAACGCAACACTTCTGATAACGTCAAACGCAACGCCTCAATACTTCTGGCGAGATCCCTCGTCCCAGCTTTGGTTCCGGTTCCGATCCGGTCTTCGAACATACGAGCAGGCCCTCAGGCCCCGTCTCGGAGGCTCGCCGCCCGGCACTTGACGTGCTAGGAAGGCATCGTGACGAGAACGTGGCCGAGATGAATGTCCAGCTGAAAAAACCGATCGAAGAAACAAAAGTTGGGGATATCGCCGCCGTCATGCGGACAATCGGCGCCAATGCACGTGGGGCCGCCGCAATTCTGTCGACGGCGGCATCGACTGAAAAGGAGCCTGCGATCAGGGCCATGGCTCAAGCGGTCAGGACCGCCGCCCCGGCAATCCTGGCGGCCAATTGCGAGGATGTGGCAGAAGCCGTGAAATCGGGCGCGACCCCTGCCTTCGTTGACCGACTCAAACTCGACGAGAGGCGCATCGCCGCCATTGCTGACGGCATCGATACGGTCGCGGCGCTAAGTGACCCCGTCGGCACCGTGATGTCGGCCTGGGATCGACCGAACGGAATGCGCATCGAACGGGTACGGGTCCCGCTCGGGGTCATTGGGGTCATCTACGAAAGCCGGCCGAACGTTACGGCGGACGCAGGAGCGCTTGGCCTCAAGGCTGGCAATGCCGTGATTCTCCGCGGCGGCTCCGACAGCTTTCGATCCTCCCGCGCCATTCACGCAGCCATTGCAGCGGGCCTGTCCGGCGCCGGCCTGCCTGAGACCGCAATTCAACTGGTGCCGACCCGGGATCGCGACGCTGTGGGTCTGATGCTGGCCGGTCTCGACGGAGCCATCGACGTGATTGTGCCCCGCGGCGGCAAGGGACTGGTGGCTCGCGTGCAAACGGAGGCGCGTTTGCCCGTCTTTGCCCATCTCGATGGCAATTGCCATGTCTATGTGGACAAGGCAGCCGACCCCGCAATGGCACAATCGATCGTGCTGAATTCCAAGATGCGCCGCACGGGCGTTTGTGGCGCGGCCGAAACGTTGCTGGTGGACCGAGGCGCTGTCCCAAGCCTCCTTGTCCCGCTGGTGGGCATGCTTATTGAGGCGGGATGCGAAGTGCGCGGCGACCTGGGCACACAGGCCGCCGATCCCCGCGTGAAGAGCGCCAGTGATGAAGATTGGAGCACCGAATATCTCGACGCCATCATCGCTGTGAAAGTGGTCGACGGGGTTGAGGAGGCCATTGCCCATGTGGAACGCTTTGGCTCCCACCACACCGACGCAATCGTGACAGCCGATCCCGTTGCGGCGGAGGAATTTTTGAGGCGCGTCGATTCGGCGATTGTGCTGCATAACGCCTCGACCCAATTTGCCGACGGCGGCGAATTTGGCTTCGGAGCCGAGATCGGGATCGCCACCGGCCGCCTGCATGCACGCGGCCCGGTTGGAGTCGAGCAGCTCACGACATTCAAATATCGAGTGCGCGGCTCGGGTCAGACGCGTCCATGACCATGACGGCCAGTGCCGTCTCGGTGCCAAGCGGCACCCCCAGCGACACCGTAAAGTCTATCCAGGCCGCTTCGAACGGCCCGTATTGCCGCATTCCGCCTCATTATCCCGGGCAGCGAATCGGATTGTTCGGCGGAACCTTCGATCCACCACACGAGGCGCATCTTGCTGCCTGCTTACTGGCAATGAAGCGAATTGCTCTCGATCGGGTGTGGTGGCTGGTAACGCCAGGCAATCCGCTTAAGGACACGATAGGGCTTGCGCCCCTTGATGAGCGGGTCGCGGCGGCGCGCGAGCTCGCCCGTCACCCCCGCATCGACGTCACCGGTATCGAAGCTGAGATCGGCGTACGTTACTCGTACGATACGATCGGATATCTGACATCTCACTGCTCTGGGGTCCGTTTTGTCTGGATCATGGGCGCTGACAATTTGCGTAGCTTCCACCGCTGGCAGAGGTGGCGCGGCATTGCCGAATTGGTTCCGATCGCGGTGATAGACCGGCTCGGTCCCAGTCTTTATGCGGCAGGGAGCGTGACGGCTCACGCGCTCAGCCGCCGCCGCATCCCGGAATGCGAAGCTACATCTCTGCCGAATCGTCCCACACCTGCTTGGGTTTTTTTGCATGGCTTGAAATCGCCTTTGTCCTCCACGGCGTTACGCGCGCTGCGCCAGTCACAAAAGCTTCGCGAGAGCCAAAATAGAGAGCGCTTGAGTCGCTTCCTTGGTGACGCAAAGTCGGACGCCGCGCGAATGTATCCGGCGGCGAAGACTCAACACACATCGCCGCGGACCGACGCGAAAGGACCACAAGGCAGTTGAAACTGTTAACCAGTTGCTCTTATGTTACGTTAGTGGCCCCGGGCAGGGTGCCCGGGGCAGCGGAACCGAAAGGGAAGGACCTCTGTCCACAGTTGCAATCCCGCGGGGCAGCGTTCGCCGCAGTCCCGACCTCGTCTCAAAAGTGCGTCCTGACGCCGATGAGACGCTTCGCATCGTCCTCTCTCGCCTCGACGACATGAAGGCAGAGGATACCACGACAATCGACCTGCGCGGGGAATCCGCAATTGCTGACTACATGGTGGTGACCTCTGGAAGGTCGAACCGCCATGTCGGGGCGGTAGCGGATCGTGTGCTCGAGGACTTTCGTGAAGCCGGGCTCACGGACGTCAGAGTTGAGGGCATGCCTCATTGCGATTGGGTACTGATCGATTCTGGCGATGTGATCATTCACGTATTCCGACCGGAAGTGCGCGCGTTCTACAATCTTGAGAAGATGTGGTCGCGTAGCCGCGCGACCACGCGCCGGGCAAGCTAACGCCGGAACCCGTAAAACGCCGGATTTCTGCCGAAATCTAACGCAAGTGCGAACCTGAAATTCCGCAGTTGTGGATTTTTCAGGAACGTGCGCAAGTCAGCGTGGCCGCCCTGGAGTTCGATCAATGCGCATTTTGGTTGCCGCGATTGGCCGCCTCAAGGCGGGACCCGATCGTGAGCTTGCCGAACGCTACCGGAGTCGCGCCATCAAGGCCGGGCGAGCGTTGGGCCTGCGCGGTCCCGATGTCATCGAGGTCAAAGAAAGTCGCGCCCGTGAGGCGGAGCGCCGCACAACCGAAGAGGCAATCGCAATCGTCAGCGCGATTCCAGACGATGCCATCAGGGTTGTCCTGGACAGGCGCGGCCAAAATACTTCCAGCGAAAGCTTTGCCGGGCGAATCCGGGCTTGGCGCGACGGGGGCCGTCAGGTCGCTTGCTTCGTCATCGGCGGAGCGGACGGCCTTGCGGCCGGGTTACTCAACGACGCCGATATGACCTTTGCGTTCGGATCGGCAACATGGCCGCATCAGCTTGTCCGAATCATGTTGCTGGAACAAGTTTACCGGGCAATGACCATTCTTTCCGGCCATCCATATCACCGCGATTGATGTCGTTTGGCAATGACGCGATACCTGATCGACCGGGCCGGGGGCCTGCGTGTCAGCCCGATGGCCTGATACTGCCCCAATTCGTCCCTACAAAGGCTTGCAGGTATGCACTAAATTTGCCTTCTGCAGATTTGCCGGAGGCCCTGGGGAGCTGATGAGATTCCTTAACGGAATGGTGCGGGTCTTGCGAAGCGGCATGGCGGTGGCAGCCTTGCTGGCATTGTCGTGCGGGATCTTCGGCGTCGGGATAGCACAACCGACGCGAGCGCCAACGAAGAGCGCGGCCACCCCCGGCGCAGTTAAGCAACCCGATCAGGAGCTTGATTCGATCCGGGCCGAACAACGCAAATCCTCGGAAACCGAGCAGCGGCTTGCGACCGAAAACAATACGATCACCGACGAGCGCCGCAAGCTCAACCAGTCGCTGATCGCTGCTGCCTCTCGGATTCGCGCCACCGAGCAGCGAATTGCAGCGATGGAAATTCACCTACGGCAGGTAGAGACCAGCGAAGCGGAAATCCGCAAGTCCCTTGACGGTCGGCGCGCGCTGATTGCCCAGATACTGGCGGCGCTGCAACGCATCGGGCATCGGCCCCCGCCCGCGATCTTTGTCGGGGCGGAAGACGCCATTGAATCGTTGCGCACCGCGATGTCGCTTGAGGCGGTGCTCCCGCAGATGCGGAGCGAGGCCAGCAAGCTCCAGGCCGAGCTGGCAGAGTTGACGCGTGTCAAGACCGCCAAGGCCGCCGAGCACGGTGAACTCGCGGGTCAATTGGCCGAACTCGGTACTATGCAAAAAAACATGGCGGCGCTCATTGCGGAGCGCCAAACCCGCCAGACGGAAATCGAGCAAGCAATCACGGCTGAGCGGCAACGGGCGACCACATTGGCGCGGCAGGTCGATAATCTCAAAGATTTGATCGGAAAGCTCGAGCCCGGGGGCGACGGCGCAAAACGTGCCGCACGCGCTCCGACCCGGTCTGGCGATGACTCAAAAGCACCGCGATCGGGCCTTGCGGCTCTCAACGATCCGACCCGGATGGGGCCTGCAATTGCTTTTGTTTCTGCCAAAGGCAAGCTGTCTTTGCCGGTTAACGGTGTTAAAGTACGTGAATTCGGGGATCCGGACGGAACTGGCGGCAGTGAAAAGGGGATCTCGATCGAGACTCGGCCGGGGGCACAGGTTACCGCGCCCAGTGATGGATGGGTGGTTTACGCGGCACCCTACAGATCCTATGGACAACTCTTGATCCTAAACGTCGGCGGCGGCTATCATGTGCTACTTGCCGGAATGGAGCGAATTACCGTCGACCCGGGTCAATTCGTTCTGACCGGGGAGCCGGTTGCAGTCATGGGAAGCGGCACGCGAGTTGCATCTGTTTCTTCGGCCGGCTCGTCTTCTGGGATTGGTTCCCCTCAGCCGGTACTCTATATTGAGTTCCGGAAAGATGGCACACCGATCGATTCGAGTCCGTGGTGGGCGGCAACTGTAAACGAAAAGGTTCGTGGATGATGCGCAAGACTTCTCTGGTTCTTCTGGGCGCCGTTGCAGGCGCGGCAGTGACGCTCGTCGCGGTTCAGCCGTCATCCCGGCTGCTGATGAGCTCGAGCGCAAGGGCGGCGCAGGCCGATACCTACCGCCAGCTCAATCTCTTCGGCGATATCTTCGAGCGGGTACGCTCGCATTACGTGGAGAAGCCGGACGACAGCAAACTCGTCGAGTCGGCCATCAATGGCATGCTCAATGGGCTCGATCCCCATTCGAGCTACATGGACAGCAAGAGCTTCAAGGATATGCAGATACAGACCCGCGGCGAGTTCGGTGGACTCGGTATCGAAGTCACGATGGAGGATGGGCTCGTTAAGGTTGTGGCCCCGATCGACGACACTCCAGCTGCCAAGGCTGGTATCCGGGCCGGCGATATCATCACACATCTCGATGACGAGCCGGTTCAGGGGCTGACCCTCAACCAAGCTGTCGAGAAAATGCGCGGGCCGGTGAATACCAAGATCCGGCTCAAGATCATGCGCAAAGGCAATGATGCGCCGATCGAGGTGGGCATTGTTCGCGACAATATCCGGGTGCGCTCTGTGCGCATGAAGGTCGAGGGTGATGATATCGGCTATATCCGCATCAGCCAATTCAATGAGCAGACAACGGACGGTCTCAAAAAGTCGATCACCGACATCACCAATCAGGTGCCCAGCGACAAGCTGCGAGGATATGTGATTGACCTGCGGAACAATCCGGGCGGTCTGCTCGACCAGGCCATCTCGGTTTCCGACAACTTCCTTGAGCGCGGCGAAATCGTGTCTACTCGCGGACGCGATCCGGAAGAGACCCAGCGCTTTAACGCACGGCCGGGCGACCTGACAAAAGGCAAACCTGTGATCGTCCTCATAAACGGAGGTTCGGCGTCAGCATCCGAGATCGTAGCGGGCGCCCTGCAGGATCATCGGCGGGCGACGCTGGTAGGAACGCGCTCGTTTGGCAAGGGCTCGGTACAGACCATTATTCCGCTCGGCTCCGGGAACGGCGCGTTGCGGTTGACCACGGCGCGGTATTTCACGCCCTCCGGTCGGTCGATCCAGGCCAAGGGTATCTCCCCCGACATCGAAGTGCTGCAGGACGTGCCTGAAGAAATGAAGGCGCGGTCGCCCGAAACCAAGGGCGAGTCGTCCTTGCGCGGCCATCTCAAGGCCGAGGGCGACGAGCAGGGCGGCTCGCAATCGTACGTTCCGCCAGACGGCAAGGACGACAAGGCGCTCAATATGGCGTTGGATCTCTTGCGTGGCACCAGAACGCATGCGGCGTTCCCGCCGAACCCGAAGTCGGCGACACTGCCCAATTGATCCCAAGACTGGGCAAGATCCAGCTTGGCGGCCCCGGCGCCGCCGGGCTTCCTTTGCCGCCTCGTTAAGGGAGTTTAGCGCAAGTCCAGTTGGTGTGCTGGAGCGTGATAGAATCGGAACATTGATTCGCGAGACTGCGAGCTGTGGCAACCCAGGAATTGAATGCTCCCCACGGCCTGAAAAAATACAGCCGCGCGCTGGTCCGTCTGGAAGGGATAGCGCGCGAAAACGGCGTTGCGGTTGCGGTGGCGACAGGGTTGCCGGCTACGATAGATCGAATTGCCATATGGCCAAAAACAACGGAAAATCGCGGCTTCACGCTGGCACCGATCAGGGCGGCTGCCACTCGTGCCAAATCCAGCTAGGCTTGGCGACCATTCCCCGCCGATTATGACTCGCTTCGAGAATTTGCCTTATCGTCCCTGTGTCGGCACCATGGTGCTCAACCGTGCTGGGCTCGTCTTCATAGGCCGCCGCTCCGAGGGGCCTGAACACATCGACGAAACCCATGTCTGGCAGATGCCACAGGGCGGCATTGATAGCGGCGAGGACCCGTGGCCGGCAGCGCTGCGTGAACTTTACGAGGAAACCAGCATCCGCTCGGTCGAACGTCTTGGCGAGATCAGCGAATGGCTCACCTATGATATCCCACGCAACATTGTTGGCCGAGCGTGGGGCGGGAAGTATCGTGGCCAGACCCAGAAGTGGTATGCATTGCGCTTTACCGGTGACGACAGCGAGATCAACATTTCATCGCCTGGCGATGGTCATCATCCTGAATTCATCGCCTGGAAATGGGAGCCGCTAGAGCGCCTGCCGGATCTCGTGGTCCCATTCAAACGACCAACCTACGAACGTATCGTGCGGGAATTCTCCAAGTTTGCAAGGCGTTGATCCGTAACACCGTCGTTACCCGCGAGCGTCATCTGTTACGTGATCCGGCCCCGGAGAGACGGAAACCATCCGCTCAGTGACCGAGCGCAGCGTTGAGGGTCATGAGCTGTTCGAGACGCGTGCGTGCCTTGTCGCGGCTGGCGTCGTTGTCGGCATCGGCGAGGTCTTCCTCGGTGTCCTTGATGGCCTGGGCGATCATGTCGCGATCGATTTCCGCTGCCGGCACGGCCTGCTCGGCGAGCACCGTCAGGCCGGTTGGCCCCATCTCGGCGAGGCCCCCCTGCACGACAATGCGTTGCGGGCCGCCATTGGCATAGATGGTGAGCACACCCGGCTTGAGCGTTGCGATATACGGCGCATGACCGGCGAGGACGCCGAATTCGCCTTGCTCGCCCGGAACATCGACTTGGCTGACTTCGCCGGCGAACACCAGGCGCTCGGGCGACACCAGCTCGAAATGGAAGGTGGCCATGACCGTGAGCCTTACGCCGCCTCGGCGGCAAGCTTCTTGCCTTTCTCGACCGCCTCCTCGATCGGACCGACCATGTAGAACGCCGCCTCCGGCAGGTGATCGAACTGGCCCTCGCACAGCCCCTTGAAGCCGCGGATCGTATCGGCAAGTTCGACGAACTTGCCGGGCGAACCGGTGAACACCTCGGCGACATGGAAGGGCTGCGACAGGAAGCGCTCGATCTTGCGGGCGCGCGCGACCGTGAGCTTGTCCTCCTCCGACAGCTCGTCCATGCCGAGAATCGCGATGATGTCCTGAAGCGCCTTGTAGCGCTGCAACATCTGCTGGACCTGACGGGCGACTGCGTAGTGCTCGTCGCCGACCACCAGGGGCGTGAGCAGGCGCGAGGTCGAGTCGAGCGGGTCGACCGCCGGATAGATCCCCTTTTCGGCGATCGAGCGCGACAGCACCGTGGTGGCGTCGAGATGGGCGAACGAGGTTGCGGGCGCTGGGTCGGTGAGGTCGTCCGCCGGCACGTAGATCGCCTGCACCGAGGTCACCGAGCCCTTGGTGGTGGTGGTGATGCGCTCCTGCAAGGCGCCCATGTCGGTTGCAAGCGTCGGCTGATAGCCGACCGCCGACGGAATGCGGCCGAGCAGCGCCGATACCTCGGAGCCCGCCTGGGTAAACCGGAAAATGTTGTCGACGAAGAACAGCACGTCCTGGCCCTGGTCGCGGAAATACTCCGCTACCGTGAGGCCGGAAAGGCCGACACGGGCGCGCGCGCCGGGCGGCTCGTTCATCTGGCCATAAATCAGCGCGCATTTCGATCCCGCGGTCGAGCCGTTGTTCTCCTTGGGGTCCTTGTTCACCTTGGACTCGATCATCTCATGATAGAGGTCATTGCCCTCCCGGGTTCGCTCGCCGACCCCCGCAAACACCGAGTAGCCGCCATGCGCCTTGGCGATATTGTTGATCAGTTCCATGATGATGACAGTCTTACCCACGCCGGCGCCGCCGAACAGGCCGATCTTGCCGCCCTTGGCATAGGGGGCGAGCAGGTCGACCACCTTGATGCCGGTGATGAGGATTTCCGCTTCGGTCGACTGCTCCGTAAAGGCCGGCGCAGGTTGATGGATCGGGCGGCGGGTCTGGTGCGGCACGGGACCCGCTTCGTCCACCGGATCGCCCACCACGTTGATGATGCGCCCCAGCGTGCCTTCCCCGACCGGAACAGCGATCGGCGCCCCGGTATCGGTCACTTCCTCGCCGCGCACCAGGCCATCGGTAATATCCATGGCCACCGTGCGCACCGTGGACTCGCCCAGATGCTGCGCGACTTCGAGCACCAGCCGATTGCCCCGATTGCTGGTCTCGAGCGCGTTCAGGATCGCCGGCAGATGGCCATCGAATTGAACGTCGACGACGGCGCCGATGACCTGAGTGATGCGTCCGACTTTGCTGGCCATAGGGGTCCTCGTTGATTGGAACGGGTCGCGTCACAGCGCCTCGGCACCGGAGATGATCTCGATCAGCTCCTTGGTGATCATCGCCTGGCGCGTGCGGTTGTAAATCAATGTCTGCTTGCGAATCATGTCGCCGGCATTGCGGGTGGCGTTGTCCATCGCGGTCATCTGGGCGCCGTAGAACGAGGCGGCGTTCTCCATCAGGGCGCGGAAAATCTGCACCGAGATGTTGCGCGGCAGCAGTTCGGCGAGGATGTCTTCCTCGTCCGGCTCGTACTCGTAGACCGCGCCGCCCGCCGCCTCGGCCGAAAACACCGCCGGAATGAGCTGTTGCGCGGTCGGGATCTGGGCCATCACCGATTTGAACCGTGAGAAGAACAAGGTACAGATGTCGAATCGGCCTGCCGCGAACAGCGCCACGATCTTGCGGCCGATGGCGTCGGCATTCTCGAACCGGATCTGGCGGACCGCGCGCAGGTCGATGGTCTCGATGATGCGGGCCTCGAACTGGCGCTTGAGTTGATCGAAGCCCTTGCGGCCGACGCACAAGAACCTGACGTCCTTGCCTTCGGCCAGCAGCAAACTGGCGCGCTCGCGGGCCAGCCGAACAATCGCCGAATTGAACGGGCCGCACAGCCCGCGTTCGCCGGTGCACACCAGCAGAAGGTGAACCCGCTCGGCGCCCGTGCCGGCGAGAAGCCGCGGCGCCCCCGGGTTGCCCCTGACCGATGCCGCAATATTGGCGAGCACCCGCTCCATCCGCTCTGCGTAGGGCCGCGACGCCTCCGCCGCCGCGGTGGCGCGGCGCAGCTTCGATGCCGCCACCATCTGCATCGCCTTGGTAATCTTCTGGGTGGCCTTGGTGGCGGTAATGCGCACCCGCATGTCCTTGAGGCTGGGCATCAGGCAAATGCCCTGGCGTAGGCATCGACCACGCCCTTGAGCTTGGCGGTCGTGGCATCGCTCAGGTCGCGCGCATCGCGGATGTCCTTGAGGACTTCCCCGTGCCGGGTCCGCAATGTGCCGAGCAGGCCCTCCTCGAAAGCCCGCACCCGCTCCACCGGGATCGGATCGAGATACCCGTTGACCCCCGCATAGATCACGCAGACCTGCTCCTCCATCTTGAGCGGCGAGAATTGCGGCTGCTTGAGCAACTCCGTCAGGCGCGCACCGCGGTTGAGCAAGCGCTGGGTGGTGGCATCGAGATCGGAACCAAACTGAGCAAAGGCCGCCATCTCGCGGTATTGCGCAAGCTCGCCCTTGATACGGCCCGCCACCTTCTTCATTGCCTTGGTCTGCGCCGCGGAGCCCACCCGCGACACCGACAGCCCGACATTCACGGCCGGCCGAATGCCCTGGTAGAACAGGTCCGTCTCAAGAAAGATCTGGCCGTCGGTGATCGAGATCACGTTGGTCGGGATATAGGCAGATACGTCATTGGCCTGGGTTTCGATCACCGGCAGCGCCGTCAGCGAGCCGGCGCCGTGATCGTCATTCATCTTGGCGGCGCGTTCGAGCAGGCGCGAATGAAGGTAGAACACGTCGCCCGGATAGGCCTCACGGCCGGGCGGGCGGCGCAGCAGCAGCGACATCTGGCGATAGGCAACCGCCTGTTTGGACAGGTCATCATAGATGATCACCGCATGCATGCCGTTATCGCGGAAATACTCGCCCATCGTGCAACCGGAAAACGGCGCCAGGAACTGCATCGGCGCCGGATCGGAAGCCGTCGCCGCCACGATGATGGAATAGTCGAGCGCACCCTGCTCCTCCAGCACCTTGACGAATTGCGCCACCGTCGAGCGCTTCTGCCCGACCGCCACATAGACGCAATAGAGCTTGACCTTCTCGTCGCCGCTGGCGTTGAGCGGTTTCTGGTTGAGGATGGTGTCGAGCGCAATGGCGGTCTTGCCGGTCTGGCGGTCCCCGATGATCAGTTCGCGCTGCCCGCGGCCGATCGGGATCAGCGCATCGATCGCCTTGAGCCCGGTCGCCATCGGCTCATGCACCGATTTGCGCGGAATGATGCCGGGCGCCTTGACGTCCACCCGCTGGCGCGCGCCCGGGATCGGCCCCTTGTCGTCGATCGGATTGCCGAGCGCATCGACCACCCGGCCAAGCAGGCCCTTGCCGACCGGCACGTCCACAATCGCGCCGGTCCGCTTGACGGTCTGGCCCTCGATGATCTCGCGATCCTCGCCGAAGATCACGATACCGACATTGTCGGTTTCCAGATTGAGCGCCATCCCGCGGATGCCATTCTCAAACTCGACCATCTCGCCGGCCTGCACATTGTCGAGCCCGTAGACGCGCGCGATGCCATCGCCCACCGACAAGACCTGGCCGACCTCCGAGACTTCCGCCTCCTGGCCGAAATTCTTGATCTGCTCCTTGAGGATCGCAGAGATTTCTGCCGCCCGGATATCCATCAACCGACCTCTTTCATCGCCTGCCTGAGTGCATTGAGCTTGGTGCGCAAAGAACTGTCGACCATGCGGCTGCCGAGCTTCACCACCAGCCCGCCAATGATCGAAGGGTCAACCTTGACGTCGATCCTCACATCCTTGCCGGTCACCGCATTAAGCGCGCTGCGGATCTCCTCACGATGCGCCTGCGAGAGCGGCTCGGCCACAGTGACATACCCCGTCACCTCGCCCTTGTGCCGGGCAACCAGCGCCCGATAGGCCTTGACGATGTCGCCAACCGCAAACAGCCGCCGGTTCGCCGTCACCACGCTGAGAAACTGCGCCGCCAGCCCCCCGATCCCCGCCTTCTCCAGTACCGCAGCAAGCGCCTTCGACTGCACCTCGGCGCCAAACACCGGGCTGCGCACAAGCCGCTTCAAATCCCCGCTCTCCGCCACAAGCGCCTCAAACCTCTGCAGATCACCTAAAACCGGATCAACGACATCCGCCTCCAGCGCCAGCTCAAACAATGCCGTCGCATAACGCCCCGCCAAACCGGAATCGATCGCGTATTCCCCTGCCACTGTCGTACTCGTCAAAGGCTTAGTCATTCCCCTGGCGGCGCTCTCTGGGGGGAGGCGCAAGCCCTTGAAATGGATGAGGACTTGGAGTTTTCAGGGATGCCGGATGAGCGTAGCCCTGTAAAACTGCGGGTTTGCTAACACAGCGGGAAGTGCGGTGCAATACGGCGGCTGTCAGACCGCGCCTCCCTGCAGGTGCCGCCTGATGACATCGAGAAATTCGTCGCCGTAGAGTTTGAGCTTCGCTTCTCCGACCCCGTGTATACTTGCCATCGTTTCCAGTGTTATCGGCTTACCGCGCGCCATGTCCAGCAGGCTGCGGTCGGGCAGAATGACATAGGCCGGGACATTCTGCGCCTTGGCGAGCGCCGAGCGGCGAGCGCGCAGCGCCTCAAACAAACCCCGATCGGCGCTGCTCTCGGCGAGCGCCGCCGTGGCAGCGGCTTTGCGCGCGGCCTTCTTGCCGGGCGACGTAGCGGACTGCCGGCGCAGTTCGATTTTCGCCTGACCCTTGAGAACGGCCCGGCCGGCCAGCGGAACCGTCCAGCGGCCATAACCCGTGATGTCGAGCGACAGGACGCCGGCGGCGTAGAGCTGGCGGAAGATCGAGCGCCATTCGTTGCGGCTATGCTCCCTGCCGACTCCGAACGTAGGTAACTGATCATGACGGAATTTTCTGATCGCCTCGGTGTCCTCGCCAAGGAGCAGACTGATCAGATGCTCGGTGCCGAACCGTTCGCCCGTGCGCAGGATCGCCGACATTGCCTTCTGGGCCGCAATGGTGCCGTCAATCATAGCCACGCTACCGGCGCAGATGTCGCAGTTGCCGCAGGTCGACGCAGCCGTTTCGCCAAAATAACCGAGCATGGCCTGGCGCCGGCAACGCGGGGATTCGCAAAGCGACACCAAGGCGTTGAGGCGCAGACGGTCGACCCGCTTCTGGTCATCGGAGGCTGCACTCTCCTCGATCTGGCGGCGGCGCAGCGCGATGTCGCCGGTGCTGTAGAGGGTCAACGTGTCGGCCGGTAAGCCGTCGCGACCGGCACGACCGATCTCCTGGTAATAGCTCTCGACGTTGTCGGGCATGTTGGCATGGCAGACAAACCGCACATCCGGCTTGTCGATGCCCATGCCGAACGCGATTGTCGCGGCCATCACAACACCGTCCTCCTGCAGGAAAACGTCCTGGTTGCGCCCGCGTTCCGATGCATTCATGCCGGCGTGGTAGTGCAACGCCTTGAGGCCTTCCTGGCGCAGGAACGCGGCGATGTCCTCGGCGTTGCGGCGCGACGCGCAATAGACAATGCCGCTGTCGCCGCGATGCGTCGAGACGAATTGCAAGAGCTGTCCACGGCCGCCTGTGCGCGCGCTCATGGCGAGGCGCAAATTGGGCCGGTCGAAGCCATGTACGAACACTCTGGGCGGCTGCCGGAACAGTCGCGACTCGATATCGGCGCGAGTCGCGGCGTCGGCGGTCGCCGTGAACGCGATCGTTTGCGGCGCGCCGAGTTCGTTATGAAGGGTCGACAGGGTCAGATATTCGGGTCGAAAATCATGGCCCCATTGAGAGATGCAATGGGCCTCATCGACCGCCAGCATGGCGACCTTTGCGCGCTTAAGAAGCGCCCTGGTCTCCGGCTTGGCGAGCCGCTCCGGCGCCACATACGCAAGGCGCAGTTCGCCGCGCGCGATCTGCTCCAGAATGGTGCGGTTCTCATCGAAATTGTTGGTGGAATTGAGGCTTGCAGCGGCGATGCCGTAGCCCCTGAGCTGTGCAACCTGGTTGCGCATCAGCGCGATCAGCGGCGAGACCACCACGGTGAGTCCATCGCGCATCAGCGCTGGCAGTTGATAGCAGAGCGACTTGCCGCTGCCGGTCGGCATAACAGCGAGCACGTCGTGGCCAGAGAGGATCGTATCGATGATCTCAGCCTGACCGGCTCGGAAAGATGCAAATCCGAACACAGTATGCAGCAGATTTTCGGCGGCGAGATCGGCCATCAGTGGCAGGTTCAGCGATACGCGTCAGAGGCGGCCGATCGGATCGGATCGGATCGGATCGGTGCGAGGCTCTCTTTTTTAGCGCAGCCTACCCAAGGTTCGAATCATTTTTAAGGAGACCGGCCCGCGAAGGCTGGATTCCCAGAGCACTAAGGTGGAATTTTTCGAATTTCCGCGGATGTGCGACCATTTTAAGGGCGGATGCGGGCCTTTTCGCCGCACGATGTCAACGTGGTGCGGAAGATTTCTGTTCGACGCGGAGCAGCGACTTTTTGCCCCGAACAGGTATTCGGCCGCAGGTACCACACGCCTTGGCCCTCGCCAGCGCGTTGCGCCGCCGAGTATTTCCGACGCTGCATCGTCGAACGCGCCGACGCCGGCAGTAGCGGTACGACCTGTGGTTGGGCACTATCCACGGCCCTATGAGTACTTTGCTTCGTATTCAATGCGCCTTGAGATTTGGTTTGCCGAAGCTGCCTTCTCACCGAAGCGGTGCATGCTCATTTGGAGGGGCAACACACCTCATCTGAATATGCTTTGCTTACAACGAAACGCGGGTTTGCTGATTGCCAGTCCCACAGCTGCTTGTCGAGGTCGAACTTGTCCTTCCCCTCAAACATCCCACACTTTAGTTTGAGTTTCCATTTGGGCCGTCTCTCCTAACACATCCTGCCCGCGGCCAACACACACCGACCGAATCATTGCAATTGTACAGAGCGACACCGTACGGCTGTCGTTGTGATTCTCGCATATCCACAAGCGAGGTTCTTGGGATGCGCCGATGTACGAAAGATTCACCCAGTACGACCGCCACTGGCCTGCCATGTTGCCTGCAAAATTGATGGACGGGCTACATTCGATTAAGTTCGCCGAATGCGTTCTCCGGCGTGGAATACTGAAAGGTGAAAGCGACGCTGGGTGCCTTTTTCCACAAGCACGCGTACCCCCACGCGAGGTTATCAAGGGGCGCGCTGCGTACGCCGATCTGGATGCCCTCACCATTCCAGCCGACGAGTCCCCGAAGCCCGCCCTTCTCATCGACAATGCGAATGAGCCCCGCCGTCACGATCTTGGCGCGCCTTCGCTCGACCCAGGCCAGTAGGACGACGGCCGCGGCGAGCATGAGTGAGGAGTCACCAGTCGATTTGATGGCGCTATAGATCGCGAGCAAGGTGGCCGCGACCGGTACAATCCAACCAAAAAAATCAGGCGTTTCCGAATTCATATCATTCCTCCTGCGCCGCAAGTGCGACGAGACACCCAGGCTCACTCCGCGTTTGCCCTGCTGAACGGGTTTCACGGCTGGTCTGAACCGCCGCCTCACAAAAAACTCATCGGATCGACATCCACCTCAAGTCCGACTCCCGTGCCGGCCTTCGGCGCGTGCGCCAGCCACTCCCGCAGATAACCTGAGAGGTCGAACGCGCGCGGTGCCTTGACCAGCAGCCGGAACCGATGACGGCCGCGCACCACGGCGATCGGGGCTTCGGCGGGGCCGAGCACCCGCACTGCGTCCTCAGCCGGCGCGGCACCGGCGATACGGCGCGCGAAGCCTTCGGCGGAATACCGGTCAGGCCCGGAGATGATGAGGCTCGCGAGCCGCCCGAACGGCGGATACTGGGCGCGCTCGCGCGCCGCGATCTCGGTCGCATAGAAGGCGTCGCGGTCGCCCGCGATGATCGCGCGCATTACCGGGTGATTGGGTTGATGGGTCTGAAGATATCCGCGGCCGCGCCCCGTCTCGCGGCCGGCGCGACCCGCAACTTGCTGCAGCAATTGGAAAGTGCGCTCGGCAGCCCGAGGATCGCCGTTGCTCAAGCCGAGGTCCGCATCCACGACCCCGACCAGGTTGAGCTTTGGAAAATGGTGACCTTTCGCCACCAGCTGGGTGCCGATGATGATATCCACATTTCCTTCGGCGACCTCCTTGAGTTCCTCGCGCAACCGTTCCGCTGTTGCCATCAGGTCGCTCGACAGCACCCTGATGCGAGCCTTCGGGAACAGCGCCGTCGCTTCCTCCTCAAGGCGCTCGACGCCCGGCCCGCAGGCCACGAAGCTGTCGCTTGCCCGACATTTCGGGCAGGACGTAGGACGTGGCGTGAAGAAGCCGCAGTGGTGACAGACAAGTTGCCGCCGAAAGCGGTGGTCCACCAACCAGGCATCGCAATTGGGACAGGAAAACCGGAAGCCGCAGGCACGGCACAGTGTCAGCGGCGCATAGCCACGGCGGTTGAGGAACAAGAGAGCCTGTTCGCGGCGCTCCAGCGTGATCTTTACCGCCTCGGCCAAACGCGGTGCCACGAAGCGTCCACGCGGCGGACCCTCGCGAGCGAGATCGATCGCCTCAATGCCGGGCAGATGCGCCCCGCCAAACCGCGCCGGCAGATGCAGCCGCCGATACCGCCCGCGCCGCGCATTCACCTCAGTCTCGATCGAGGGCGTTGCCGAGGCCAGCACCACCGGAATGTTGGCGATATGCCCTCGTACCACCGCCATGTCGCGGGCGTGATAGTGGACGCCATCCTCCTGCTTGTAGGCGGCGTCGTGCTCTTCATCGACGATGACAAGGCCAAGATCGGCGTAGGGCAGGAACAACGCCGAGCGCGCACCGGCGACCACGTTGACTTCGCCGCTCGTGACCGCGTGCCAGGTGCGGGAGCGACGACGCGGGCTCAGTTCCGAATGCCATTCCGCTGGCCAGACCCCGAATCGCGCCGCAAAGCGATCGAGAAATTGCCCTGTGAGCGCGATCTCAGGCATCAGGATCAGGCTTTGCCGACCGCGCGCAACTGCTTCGGCGATCGCCTCGAAATAAACTTCGGTTTTGCCGGAACCGGTAACGCCGTCGAGCAGCGTCACGGAAAATCCGTTATGCAGCCGATCGCGCAGTGCCGCGCCCGCCACGGCCTGGTCGGGGGTGAAATCCGGCACCGCGTAGGCAGGATCGGGAGGGTTCGCGACCGGCGTGGCGGGCAGTTCCAAAACCTCAAGCGTTCCTTCGTCTATCAAACCGTCGATGACGCCGACTGATACGCCAGCTTCGTGGGCGGCTTCGGTCTTGCCGTGGGCGAGACCGTCAGCGAGCAGGCGCAACACCCGATCGCGGGCTATGGTCATGCGTTGGGGGGGCGGGCCGGCGAGCCTGATGCCGACGCGCCGGCGCTCGGATCCGAGATACTCGCCCATCCGCAACGCCATGCGCGCTACCATGCCGCGCGGGCTCAACGTATAGCTCGATACCCAGTCGACGAACTTGCGCAACTCCGGGCGCAACGGCGGAATGTCGAGCTTCGCCGCCACCTCCTTGAGGCGGTTATCGAGCCGCGGATTGGGCATCAGATTGTCGGCCCACACCACACCCGTACATTCACGTGTGCCCAATGGCACTCGAACAAGGTCGCCGGGAGCAAGCGCCACGCCATCCGGCACGCGATATGAATAGGCATGGTCGAGTGCGACCGGGATCAGCACGTCGACTATGCGCTTCGTCATGGCTGCGGGCCGATTCGGCGTGTTAATGAAGCCGACACGAAAGGGGTGCGATAACGCACGAGGTGTCAAGACTCAAAGGATTTCGGTCCTGTCGTGAACACAGATAGGAAACCCGCCGACGAACTGCCTTTCACGGCGCCTGAGGTGGCGGCCGAAATCAGCCATTGGCTCGCATATCTGGGGGCTGAGCGACGGATGTCAGCCAAGACCGTCGATGCGTACCATCGCGATGTTCGCCAATTCCTCGACTTTCTGGCGATGCATTTCGGCCACCGGGTGACGCTTTCCGGTTTGCGCAACCTCGCAACGCAGGACGTACGTGCTTTCATGGCGTATCGCCGCAGTCAGGGCGCTTCCGGGCGATCCCTGATGCGAGCGCTGGCAGGCGTGCGCTCATTTGCGCGTTTTCTTGAACGGCAGGGAAACGGCAAGGTCGGTGCACTAGCTGCCATCCGGGCCCCCAAGGCCGCGAGAACCCTGCCGAAGGCGTTGGCGGTTGCGCCGGCCAAGCGTCTGACGGATGTAAGCTTGCGTACCGGCGAAGAGCGCGCGCCGTGGGTGCTGGCGCGGGATGCGGCCGTTCTGGCGTTGCTCTATGGGTCGGGCCTGCGCATCTCGGAGGCGCTCGGCCTCAAGGTCAAGGACATCCCGGCGCCTGGCCGTGGCGACACCATCATTGTCACCGGCAAGGGCAACAAGACCCGTATGGTTCCGGTGCTGGTCCCGGTGTTGCAGCTCGTCGCTGACTATTTCGCGATCTGCCCCTATGAACGCGCCCCAGACGCGCCGGCTTTCGTGGGCGCAAAGGGTGGGCCGCTATCGCCGCGCATCATTCAGCTCGTGATGGAGCGCCTGCGCGCGGCGCTTAACCTGCCGGAAACTGCGACGCCGCACGCGTTGCGGCACTCCTTTGCGACCCACCTGTTGGCCCGCGGCG